>Ga0187871_10002026_pt1 | contig 16917 bp, 14 predicted proteins | sample June2016WEW_16_1_FD_132988 | JGI IMG/M metagenome (GOLD analysis project Ga0187871, IMG submission 132988) | Peatland microbial communities from SPRUCE experiment site at the Marcell Experimental Forest, Minnesota, USA - June2016WEW_16_10 | ecosystem: Environmental > Terrestrial > Soil >...
CGTTCCAGCACGGCGGCACTCAGCCCAGCCGCTTGGTAGGAATCGTACAATTCTTGCGCTCCTCGCCGAGCGTTCCACTCAGGCCGGAAATTCGGCAGAACGCGCGTGATTTTGTCGCAGCTGACGCGATAACAACGCTTGTCCGGTCCGCCACCAGCGGCGTATTCAACGTGGCAGCCCGGAACTGTTTCAGCGACGATGTCGGCCAATTGGCTTATGCGGTAGTTTTCCTCAGTCAGGCCGACGTTGAAAGTTTCGTTGTGGATAGCCTCCGCCGGGGCGTCCAGCACGCTCACGATGGCCGCGATAATGTCTCGGATGTGCACGATGGGCCGCCAGGGCGTGCCATCGCTCTTGATCAAGACCTTGCCCGTACTGTACGCGGACGCCACCAGGTCGTTCAAAACCACATCCAGGCGCAGCCGCGGAGATACGCCGTACGCGGTGGCATTTCTCAGATAGGTGGGACTGAAACTATCGTCCGCGAGCTGGGCCACGTCGCGTTCGACGAATACTTTGGACTCCGCATACGCGGTCACGGGGCTAAGCTCAGCCGTCTCGTCCAGGAATTCATCACCGGCCGCGCCATACGTGCTGCATGAGGATGAGAAGACGAAACGGCGGGCCCCAGCTTCTTTCGCTAACTCCGCCAGCCGGATCGAGGCCCTATGATTGATGTCGTAGGTAAGTTCGGCGTCGAGGTTACCCAGCGGGTCATTCGACAGTGCGGCCAGGTGTACAACGGCGTCGAAGCCCGCGAGATCGGCCTTCGTCAGATCACGCACGTCCTTGCGGATTTCTGGAATATCGGGAACGGCTTCTCCGAAGTCGCACCCTTCGAACAAGTCCGTGTCCAGTCCGACAACTGCATGGCCGGCGGATAGCAAGAGTGGTCCCGCGACGGCTCCAATATAGCCTTTGTGTCCGGTTAATAATATTCTCATATGAAAAAACTTGTGCTCCTGTGGACTACTTCATAAAGCGGTGTTGACGGAACCATTCAGGCAGGCTGCCGCCCTATGACTCCCGTAATCTCCGGGCGACCACTTAGATTGCCTGTCTCGGTCCACCCCAGAATCGCACTTCAAATGCCATGCGGGCATTCAAGTGAACTCTATTGTTTTCAGTGTGTTATCACTTGCGAGACAAGTACCGAAGTTACAACTATTGGGACTAGCTTCGAATTTATGGGACTAAAGTCGCAGTCCCCTTATCACGCGTCCGATGACCTAACTGACAGCAGCCCGCTCTGACGCAAGAGCTCCGCTGCGTCGTGAATCGCCCAAAAACGGATACCGGCGCGCTCTGCGATGTCCAGCAGAGAGTGCTCCCCATCCGAAAGATTCAATACCCAAAGGCGCGCGGAGATATCTGCGTCAACCGCATCGCCTCCGGTGGACCGATATAGGTTGCGCCGTCCCAATTGTGGTTCGCAGTAAGGGTTCTGGCTGCAATATCGATGATTGCTCTCGAGTATATCCAGGATTTCGGTACACACGCGCAGAGATTCGGCCAATTGCGTCGGCTGTATAAAACTAAGATTATCGGCTGAAGTATGGTATTCAGGAAAAGTTCCCCAGACGCTACGCATCAGGCAGCCCACGGGAAGATTGAAACCTGGAGAGCAATATTGCCGCTCGTCGTAACCATACGGAGAAAACTCCAGAATCTCAGAGGAGGCGCTGTGCCGCTGGAGAACGTATGCCGCTACACGGTCAATCTCTGCATTTCCGCGGCGGCTTTTCTTGTAGTGGAATCCACCCGCGTCTCCGATGCACGTCAATACCAGACCATGGCGAATGCGTCCGGCGGTTTCGTGGTTTTGCGCGAGCCACGCGATGGCGCCGATGGTTCCGGGAATGAATAGGAACCGATACGAGTACTGAAGATCTCGTCCGGATAGAAACTGCGCCAGAGAAGTTGCAACGGTCAACCCGGAGAGGTTGTCGTTCGCCAGGGATGGATGGCAAGCGTGACAAGAGATCAGAATCTCATTGGTAGAACGGCCCGGTAAGTAGCACTCCCCGTATGTCAAGGCCCCCTCTTCTAGAGTGGAGTCGATACACACCTCGTAGGTGCCGTCCTCGAGAGCCAGCATCTGGTTATGCGAAAGGCAAAACCCCCAGGTCTCTTTGTAATAGGACGTCCGATAAGGGATCCAGTCCGGATGTTCAGGAAGCGTGAAGAGATGCGGCTTGAGTTCGCTGAGCGGCATCGTCGCGTGGACCGGAACGCTGTAGTTCATGACGTGCAGGTTACATTGGAGGAAATCGACAACCCGCCTGCCGCTCGCATCCTTTATATATGCATCCCGAATATTCCATTCTTTGGGGACGGTCCAATCGAACACCGCTGTTCCCGTCGGCACCTCACAGAGCTTGAGCGGTATTCTTTCCCCGATCGAAGCCAGAGTGCGCCGGATTCCATCACCGGTGATGCTTCTGCAGATGGGGTAGAGTTCCGCCGCGAAGTCGTACAATTCCTGACCTATCTGCGCCGGGTTCTTCTGGTCGAGTTCTTTTAGCAAAGGCAATGCGCTTCTTCGAAGTTAGGGTACGTTCGATCCCGATCGGAAATAACGTGCACTTCGGCTGGCCAGACAATCTGGAAAGCCGGGTCATCCCAGCGTACTCCGCGTGCCGATTCCGGATGGTAGAATTCCGACATCTGATAGAAGACCTCGGTTTCGTCTTTCAAGGTCAGAAAGCCGTGTCCGCAGCCCTCCGGTATGTAAAGCATATTCCTTTCCGTGCCTGTGAGTTCCGCGCCAATCCACTGTTTAAAGGTAGGCGAGTTTGGCCGAAGGTCAACCACAACGTCATAGATCGCTCCGCGGGTACACCGCACCAACTTAGCTTCCGGATAAGGTGCCGCTTGATAGTGCATGCCGCGGAGTGTTCCCTTGCGTGTATTAAACGAGACGTTACATTGCACCAGTTTGGGATTCAGTCCGTGCTCCTCAAATTCCTCCTGGCACCATGAACGCGCAAAAAAGCCGCGCTCATCGGGCTTAGCGTCGAGGTGAATCTCGAAAACGCCGGCAAGTTTGGTGTCGTGAAAGTTCATGTTCAAGGGTTTTCCGGAGTTGGTAACACACGACCCGCGCTTCGGCTGATGTCAAACTCCTCGGGCCCATTTGCGCTGTGGTTGCAGGGCTGTCCGTTTCTACCGAGGTTGGTGTCGTTCAGGAAAAGACTATCGAACTGCTCAGACAACTCGGCCGCCCGCGCTTCTACGGCTGCTGCGCATGCCAGCTTTATTCTGCTATTCTCATCAACCAGCGAACGAAACGCATTGATAAGCCAGTCGACATCAAAGCGTTCAATGTCGGCACACAGGTGATCCTGGCCCCGCATAGCAACGTCCATCTTTCTGTGATAGCTCAACGCTATCACGGGCTTCCTGAGCAATTGCGAGAAGATGATACCGTGAAACTTCGAAGTCACAATGAAGTCAAACTCCGACATTTCACCGAGGACGTCCTTTACGCCCCAGCTCGGAGTCCGGAAAACCCCCTTGACCAGCTCGGGTGGCAACCTCGAAAGCAGCCGGGCTCTCAGATCCTCGATGGCCTGGTGATCGACGCTGGTCTCCGTAGTGAATACTCGCAGGTCGTAGCCCTGCTCCAATAGCCAAGCTGAAAAGCGGGTTATCTTCTCTAAGTACTCTTGATAAGTTGGATCATCTTTGCGATACCAGATTCGCGGGTCACAGAACCCGATTGGGTTAAGACCCACGACTGGCCGTGAACTATGCCGATGCGCATTCCTCAAAGAATCTCCGACTTCCAATGCGTAAGCAGGATCGGGATATACATGCGTCTTCGATTTGACACCCAGGCTTCGAACCAAGTCCTCCGACTCGCGATCCCGGAAAGATCGATAGTCGGCAAGCTGGACAGAACATTTGGCGAAGAATTTGCTTAATGGATGTTTAAGCGGTCCGGCTCCGACGTTCAGAAAGTACAACTTCTTGCGTGCAAGCTTCGTGAGAAGGGAGAACTTAAAGATCGTGTACGGATGAGACCAGGGCCCCCGCCATATCTCGCAAAGTTGCCCCCCACCTGAGATGATCAATAGATCCAGGCTTCTCAGTACCCGGTACGAACGCACCCAAAACCCTACCTCGCGTACCAACTCTAACGCGGGCTTTGCCCAAGTGTAGACAAGGGGATTGTTCTTCAATGCCTTTTTCAGTCTGGATGTGAGGTTCCTCGTGCCCCCAGCTTGATTTCCTGTCTTCTCAAGCGTTGGATGCCATCGCAGGATCGGGTAGCAGGGAATACCGTGCCTCTTCGTTGTGTCGTCGGGGATTAATGAAAAGGCAACGAGCCGCGCGTTCGGTAGGCGCTTCTTGATGTTGGCAATGACGGATTCCTGGATAGCGGCGTCGCCCAGATTGCCATAGCCCATGTGATCAAGAAGGCCGATCACGCTGGAATCGTCAACAGGCATCAACGACATTTCAGCTACGCTCATGACCCGCCGTGGGCTCCCGGGCTCACGCGACGCTTGTTGTCGTCGACGCCGCTGAGCAAAGGCGAGGAACCCGCCGCGACCATCTCATCTTCTACAATCGTCCCGTTGCCGCTCGTCACGCCATCTGAGTTCGGTGCTAACTGAAAACCTGCCGCGTACCGGATTTTCCAATTCCCCCGCTTGTTCAAGGGCTCCAATCCGGCATAGTGACACGGCCAGATACTTCTCATGTAAGGTTCACCCTCGTGAATCTCTTCCAGCAAATCTGACAGCGGTTTCCATCCTAAGTCAGACGCAACCTTTGTTCGGATGTCCGTATCAATTCCGGAAACAAACAGATATCCATTGGGCTCAACCAATCGAGCGATGTTACGTAAGCATCTCTCGGCTTCAGAGGAGTCCATGTGGCAAAGAAAATTGTTAGCTATCACCATCTCCTGTGATCCGAGCAGGTCCGTGATATGCGAATCGCCCGCATCACCCACCTGCCACTTGATGCCCTCGCCTATCCACGGCTTCACCCTCATCACGTCACCATCCCGGTCGAACAATTCCCTCATCTCCGATGCAGTCATCCTCTCAAAAAGAGCCGTGCTTGCCAACTGCGACTCGGTCAATGAGTACTCGCCCCGCCTTGCAAACTCCACAGCCTGCTTCGAAATGTCCACCGCATTCATAATAAGCCGCAAATCAGGCCTTGCGGACCGGATTCGCCATGCTATGGAATAAGCCTCGGGACCGGTGCTGCAACCCAATACGGTCACCCTCAACGTTTCACCTACGCCCTTAAGATCTACCAGGCGTCGTATCAATTCCAGTTCGGGTCGATTCCTAAGAAAGAAGGTACTGAAAGCCTGAGCGCGGCGACCCTGGACGCATGCTAACCTGTGCAAGAACCTTCCGTAGGAACGTATTGGACCAAGGTTGATAAGTTTCGAAGGGATTCTACTCCACAGCCATTGACTAAGCCGTAGATACGCGCTGACTGGCGACTTTCCGAAAACCCGCGCCCTAACTAACTCAGTCCACCTAGAAGGGGCATCCACCACACAAGGCGAATCGTGTCCAAAGACATCCGGGTTCCACTTGGTAAATGTATCGTTCCCACTGAACCAGCGTGGCGTTGAAAGTGCCAAGAGGGTCATCTTCCCCGAGTAACAGTATTCCACTCCTGGAGGGACTTCCACGAGAACACCAGCTGCAACAGGGTACGGTTCATTATCTATAGTGAAGCAGCCGCTGCCGGAGAGAACATAATAAGTGCGGGTAATTCTTTTACTTACCATGAACACATCGTGGCCTTTTTCGACCTCGACGTAATAGATCTCAAGATCTTTCTGATTCAACGGGCCAAAGGTATACCCTAACAGGCCTTTGCCCGTAAATGAGACCGCTGTTGGGAGTGAGTACGTATAAGGCATTTGTATTGTATCCAGTTGACCTCAGATTTCAACAGATCGTTTGCTTCGCCAACTGCTGAACCGCGGAAGCGGCCAAATCCCCAACTCGCGGAGAAAGCTCTGAAAGAGCGAAGCCTGCTTCATGACGAAAAGAAGAACAACCAAGTATACGGAAAAGAAGAAGGTTGTCGCAGCAGCAAGGCGCAAGAGGGGAAGAGTGATCTGAACAAATAGGCGACTAACGATTAGGATCGCGAGCGCGGCAGCTGCAACGGAGCAGAATGGTGGCAGTGTAGACTTTAGGATGTCTTTCCAGTTTATGACCGTACCATGTTGAGCCCAAAAGAGCATGGGCGCAGTCAGTAGGAGCATTGTTACAGAGAAGCCTGCTGCGACCCCATGGGGTCCATGGCTAAGCCCAAGTGAATAACCTAAAATTATGATTGGTGTAACTGTAAATGCCATCTTGATGCTGCGGCGCACCTTGCCTGTTGCAAGAAGTAGCCAGAACATGGGGTTGATTAACCCAAATGCAGCGATAGTAGGAACCAGGAGACGAAACACCGGCGCTGATTCATGCCATCTCTGGCCCAGAAAGACAAGAATTATGTCATCGGCAAACAATGCGAAGCTCACGGTAATAGGCACGCTGAGAGAAAGAAAGAGACGGTAGCCCTTAAGAAAGTAATTTCGGAGACGTTCCGGCTCGTTCTGAAGGCGGGATAGAGCCGGGAAGGCTACCAAGGCGAGGGTTGCATTGAGATTCTCGGTAGGGAGGTTGACAAGCTGATAGGCGCGCCCGTAAATCCCCAATGCTTCCGCTCCCCAGAAGCGCCCGAGTAGGATCTTGTCGGTATTGGATGCCAGATATGAAAGAACAGTGTTGAGGGAAATGGCGCCACCGAATCGGAGCATGCTAACGATGTCCGCCAGTGGCCCCGGAGCACCCGGCATCCAGCCTTCAACCAACCACGTTCCAATTGAATTCAAGACCGTCGGGCCCATCGTCATTGCCACAATGGCCCAGTAGCCGAATCCAGTAGCGGCCATGCTGACGGCCAATACAATGCTCCCGGCCCAGGACACGGTGTCGATTATTGCCAACTGTCGAAAGCGCATCTTCCGCTGTAGAATTGCCCTATGCTGTGCCGAGCCACCTTGGAAAATGAACGCGATTCCTAACGTCACCGTTATCCAGAACAAGCGTGGTTCATGGTAAAAGCTAACCAGTACGGGGGCCAGGATTGCGGACATCGTGGCTAGAAAGCATCCAACAGCCAGGTTCACCCAAAATAGCGTAAAGACATGCCCCTTCGTCAAGGTGTCGCGTTGAATCGTCGCTAACGATAACCCGGCATCCCGAAACAACCCGATAAACCCCGTCGCCGCTGTAACCATGCCAACTAGGCCAAAATCCTTCGGAAACAAAAGCCGCGCCAGGATCACCATCGAGACTGTACGGAGAACAAATGACACCCCTTGGGCGCCACTGGAGAACAAGGCTCCGCGTGCAGTGTTCTGCTTGAGAGACCCGATCACACCGCCCACGGCATTGGCCCGGTCAGTTTTCGTCGGGTCCATATGATCGAGCTCCTTCAGCTCGCCAATCACATCTGTTCGAAGTTTAGTTGCGCTCGGTTTCATTCGGAAATCATTACTTCGGCGGACCGGATAAGTTGTGTTACTAGCCCATGTGCCTGTAAGCCAAGTCACCAGCTGACTTGAGAATGCAGTCGGGCAAGTAGGGTACTACTGTTTTCGCTGTTCGCTGTTTCCAGCCGCTACCCTCGGGCACAAAGGCCCCTTTCGACTTCGCTGAGCTCAACACCCTGAGATAGGTAATCTCATTCCGCTTGGCGTGCCAGTGATCCTTGAACGTCATAAGCCCTGAGTGCTCAGGCTCAGACCGGCCGAGATCGAACGTACTCAGCCCATCCCGTTTAGCCTCCTGGATTGACGTCCAGAGCAACAAATGCATTCCACCTAGCTGATGGAATTGCGCGTCTGAGCATCCGTACTTGTAGACCAGGGTGTCTTTGTGGCGCAGCGTAAGTATGGCCGCTATAGGCAGTTTGTTTTTGTAGGCGATACGAATCTTCAGCGCCTCTCCGAAACAGTCGATCAAATTCTGGAACCATTTCTTGGGCTGTGGAGGCAGCAGATGACGTCGGCGTGTCAGCAGTAACAAGCGATAGAAATTGCTGAGCATTAGGGGAGAGCGGCCCTCTTCATAAACTAGGCCCTCACGCTGCGCGCGGCTAATCTTCCTTCGCGTCGAGTCTCTGTGGCAATTGTTGAAGAGCGTGTGGAGATCAGGCTGAAGATCAATTTGATGCAAACAAAATGTACGGGTCGAGCAGGCTCCAAGAGTCACCTGATCGAGAGTTTGCGTCATACGAATCTCCGCGTAGCGCAGCTTATGTTTACGCACCTCGTTGTCCAAAGCTAAGACGATAGCATCTAGGTCAGTCGACGCGTCGACTAACAGTTCACAATGATCCGAGAATGGAAGTGAAACCAACCGCCGCCCCGTGAGCCAGCTTTCAACCCGGCAAAACACCACAGCGTTTTGCAAACGGGCGTCTGGGGGACAGGTGGTAATCGCCATCGGTTCGTACCCATAAGTTCGACGAAGCGCTTCGAGCCACTCGGCCGTATGAAATACGGAGGAGCGCGGGTGGCGTTGCAAGAATTCGCGCCACCGGGGATCACTCAGAGGCTGAAATGTATGAACGAACCTTGAGCTCTGGGGCAACAAAACATCGCGGCTTTCTTGCACGGCGCTACAAACCACAGAACCTCGTTTGGGCCCCGGCAAAGCGAAGGACGACGACTTGCGCGACTCCCGACAAGGGATCGCCGCGCTCGGACAGCTCTTGAAAATTCCAAAACACGAGTTCTCACGTCCGCCGGCCAAGCGGCTCAGGCCTGCACTCTTCTTTCACGCTGGGACAAACCGTAACACTGCCAAAAAACCTGAACCGGATGTCTTCAAGAGAATCTGAGAGATAATACTGAGCTTCACCCACCTCTTCCTCGGCAACGCCGCAGCGAAGCAAAATCGTCGTGCCAATTCCAGCCCTCTTTCCGGCGCAGATATCTGACAGGTTGTCTCCAATCAGGACACTCGATGCTAAGTCCAAATCGAGGTCCGCCTGCGCACGCAATATCATGCCGGGGTTGGGCTTCCGGTCTGGTGAATCGCGCTTGTATTCGCCCACCCCGTGGATCGGGTGATAAGGACAGTAGTACACACGCTCAACTTGAATCTGTTCCTTTTCAAATTCTTGTACCATCCACTGTGTCAAATCGAGGAAGTCTGATTCAGTGTAGAAGCCCCGCGCGATCCCGGCTTGGTTTGTAACCACAACCACCGTATACCCGAGGGTCTGCGCTGCACGGCACAGCTCGAAAATGCCTTCTTGGAAGCGAAAAGCGTCCCGGCTGTGCACGTAACATTGCTCAACATTGATAACCCCATCTCTGTCCAGGAAGAGTGCCTTACGCATAGTACAAGGTCAATGTTAGTTAACGACTGCAGCGAAAGTGCTAGGTAATTCATGTTGAATTGCCACAGCCTGCTCAACTGCGTCGCAGAGTGCGTGGCCGATCAGAATGTGGCACTCCTGGATACGGGGAGTTTCTTCGGATGGAACGGCGATCAGTGCATCTACCATGCCACGCAGTTGGCCGCCTGACGCGCCGGTGAGCGCTATCGTAAAGAGTCCCAGGCGCCGGGCGCATAGCAAGGCCTCAATCACGCTCGGCGAATTTCCCGAAGTGCTGATGCCGACCGCCACGTCACCAGGCGCAGCCAGAGCTTTGAGCTGACGAGCGAAAACCTGCTCGTACCCGTAGTCATTCGAGATCGCTGTCACAGCTGAGCTATTGGCATTAAGGGCTAGGGCCGGCAGGGGATCGCGCTCGCGCAAATAGCGTCCCAGGAATTCGGCGGCAAGATGCTGCGCGTCCGCGGCGCTTCCGCCATTGCCGAAAAACACCGCTTTGTGACCGGCTCGATAAGCTAGGACAAGCGCATTCGACGCTGCTGTCATTGCCGGCATACATTCGTCAAGAAGCCGGTGGTGGACTTCGAGGCTGCCCTGGATATTTTCCCGTAGAATCTTCGTCGTCATGATGATCTCTTTCGAACAAACATCGGCGGTTCACGCATGTAAAGGTTCGGCTCCGGCTAGCTGTTCTTGAGAATGAGACACAAGCCGGTTTCTCCACCACTCGAGCATGTCTGGCATGGTCTTAACCAGGTCTATGTCCGGCGTCCATCCGCTACACGACTGAAACTTCGAAATGTCGCCCGCGATAACCGGCTCATCGCAATTGCGCATTAGCGCCGGATCTTGCTGGACGCTAAAGTTCACTCTGGAGTGAGGCCGAATGGTGTCGATCAACTCTCGAACCGAGTAAATCTGGTTGGCTCCGACATTGTAAACGTCGCCGGCTTCGCAACGCTCCGCCGCGAGCCAGAGTGCGCGCACCATGTCCCGCACGTCGATGATGGCTCGGCGGCTGGTAACATTACCAACCTTCAGAAACGGAGGCTGGATTCCCAATTCAATCTCTGCAACTCTCCGAGTGAGATCGGAGCAGACATCACCAATCTTACTCGGCCCGGTGCAATTGAATATGCGAATTCTTATTGAGGGAATTGAATAGTTGGCGAAATATTGCGCGGCGAGCAAATCCTGACCGACCTTACTGACGCCATAGGGGTGCAAGGGGCGAAGCGGATGACTCTCCCGAGTGGGCAAGTCGTTGGCTGCGACCAGCCCGTACTCCGCACTCGAGCAGGCCACCACAACCACGGGCTTTAGTCCCGCTGTCCGCAAACACTCGAACAGGTTGACCGTGCCGCCCACGTTGACATCCATAGTTTCACGCGGCTGGAAGAGAGAAACGGTCGGGTAGCTTTGAGCCGCCAGATGAAATATCCGGTCTGGTCTGAAACTCGATATCAGATCTAATAGCCGGGCGGACTCTCGGATATCGCAATATTCGAAGTCGACCCCGCGCAAGAATTCAGTTGGCTCAGTGATGCCGGTTCCCAGCACGGAACAACCTGCGTCTAAGGAGTGCTGGGCCAGGAACCCGCCAATGAAGCCAGCCGCCCCCGTTATCATAACTCTCATAAATTAACTTTTACCCCCGGCCACACTTGCTTCTAGCTCGACATTCGCCAGCGCATCTTGCGCAATGCGATAGCGCTCCGGCGTGCCGATATCCACGCACCTCGCTGACGAGATGAAGCCTCTGATGTTCTTCCCGTCCTTAAGCCACCGCGGAAAAAGCTCTTGCTCCAGTGAAACCTGTAGTCCAGGTGGAATGTCGTGAAGGATACTCCGTGACATCATGTAAATACCGGCATTGAGGTACAGCGTGCTACAGACGCCTTGCTTCTCTTCAAACCGCGCCAGTTTGCCGCTCGGATCAACCTGCACTGATCCGCAGTCACCGCGTCCGTCCCCTGGTACTAAGACCACTGATACGTCAGCCTCTGAATCACGATGATCTGCCACTAACTTAGTCAGGTCCACGTCTGTGTAACTATCCCCGTTCAGGGTCAGTACAGCATCGGATTCCACCAGGTGCGCGGCGTTACGCAAAGCGCCGCCTGTCCCCAGGGGCGTTGATTCGGCGGAATAAGCTAGCTGCAAACCGCAAGGCCGTTCAGCGAAGTAGGAGCGAATCGATTCTTGCTGATATCCGACCGCCAAGATCACGCGCTCGCAACCGTTTCGCCGCAACTGTCCCAGTAGCAGTTCCAGAAACGGGCGGCCGGCGATACTCACCATCGCTTTGGGACCATTTCCGGCGATGTCCTTCAGCCGGACACCGGCCCCACCACAGAGTACGATCGCTTCAGGCGGATTAGGCATAAACCAGCGACCGCTCCTTAGTGAGCGCTTCGTCGTACGGCGCCTCCGGTTCGTACACGGCGACTTGACTGCCCTTCGTTGAGAATGAAAACGGAACGCATAGTAGCTTATTCAGGCGGGCTCTGAGTGCCTCCCGCCGCTCGGGTGGTACATAGAACAACATAAATCCACCGCCGCCCGCTCCCAACAGCTTGCCTCCCAATGCGCCCGCACTCATTCCGGCTTCATAGATCTCGTCAAGACTTGCATTCGTGATCTTCTGACTCAACGTTCTCTTGATCTGCCAACTTTCGTTTAGCATTCGGCCAAATTCATCCAACGATCGTCTAGGGCTAGTGAGAATAGCTTCCGCCTCATCTACGAATTGCAGCATCATCGCTAGCTCTTTTTTCTTGTGCGGCGTCATCTTCACTTGTTCCTGCGCGACATCGGACGCATTTCGCGAAAAACCCGTGAAGAAGAGTGCCAGATGTTGCTCGAGTTCCGCAAACCGGCTTGGTGAAGTGAGTAATCTACGCACATCAATCTCGCCATCCGCGTGAAAATTGATACGATTGAATCCGCCATATGCCGCGCTCACCTGATCCTGGGATCCAACGGCCTCTCGAATCACATTCTGTTCGACGTGGATTGCATCCGTTGCAAGCGCATGCTTGTCGCGCATCTGATCTTTGAGCGCATGCAGGCCGAGCAAAAGTCCAACGGTAAAAGCCGAACTCGTGCCCAGGCCGGTGCGAGCCGGCAAGTCGGCCACGTGTTGGATTTCCATTCCTTCTTCCATTCCCATAAACTGCAGGCAGGCCCGCACTGATGGATGCTCGATGGCTTGATTGCTGTCAACGTTCTCTACTCTTGAATACGAGATGCGGCTGTGGTATTCAAAGAAGGGCGGCAAGCGGCGGCAAGTGATATAGCAGCATTTGTCGATGGTGGTCGCCAATACTGCACCGCCGTGCTCACGATACCAGGCGGGATAGTCCGTGCCGCCGCCAAAGAACGAAATTCGAAGTGGTGTGCGAGTGATTACCATATAAAGATTTCCTTAGAGAATGGCCGAAAGAGGTATCGATTACTACGCTGCTGAGCTTGAGGCTGACGTCTTCACGAAGGTGCTTTTACATCGAGTGAAGCGCTCGAAACTTCGCGACTCGACGCTTGCCCCGGATTGGGTATTCGAAGCAAGCTGGCATAGACGCTCATGGTAGTTTGGGCGACCACGTCCCAAGAATGCCGCTCCGTGGCGTAGTCGCGGATCTCCGGGCGCCGTCTGTCCAGGTTCGCGTACAGGTCACTGCTGAAGTACCGTTCGATCGTGTCGGCTAAGTCACCCGGATCTTCCGGCTTGAACACAAACCCGGTCTTGCCCTCCACGATGTCGTCCTTCAAGGACCCCACGTCGGCTGCGATAACAGGCAGGCCGAAACTGTGTCCCAAGAACAACACGCCGCTTTGGTAGATATCCTTGTAAGGCAGCACAACAGCGTCCGCCGCTTTGAAATAAACCTCAGTCTCGGCATCTGGGATGAAACCAGCCCGGAGCAGTATTCGCCCCTTCTGCACGTCTTCACTGATTGATTCCATGAGTGCGGCCCAATACTTCTCGCAGTTATCCGGCCGGCCCGCGATGATCAAGCGATAATCGTCATGCCGGGCCAGGATCTGTCGGAACGCCGCGATCAGGTATTCGAGGCCCTTGTAAGGCGTGATCCTGCCGAAGAAGAGAATTGCCTTATCGGCCTCACGCACGCCCAGTTGCCGTTTTGCCTCGCTCGTCGTGAGACACGTGTGCGGAACGGCATTATTGATTCCGAAGGGGATCACCGTAATCCGGCTTCCTCGCACGCCAAGCTCGTCGATCAGCTCACACTTCATTTTTTCCGTGTGCACGAAGATATGGTTCGCCAGCCGGTATTGAGTCCTCAAAGTAAATCGATTGAAGCGAGTATCCTTGGAATCTCGCCGGTCCGCATTCACGTTGTGCGCCGTGAGCACGATCTTCTTCCCCAGCAGCTTGTAATAAAGCATGAGCACAGTTCGATCGAAGGACTCGAATTTGTTGTTCCAGAGGATATGAAAAATCCTGGGCTTGGCTGTCGCAGCGTAGCGAATCAGCTTGGCATAATAGATCCCCACCCTGAAGATCTTTTTCACGAAGCTGACATCCGGCCGTTGACTGCCGCGTAGATTAAGGAACGTCACTCCAGGCGCATGAAATTCAGGGCAATCCAGCTCGTCGCTGCCAATCAGGTCCAGCGCGGCCCTTTTGGACATCAGCGACGTGGTTAGGCCGAATACGTAAGGCTTATCGCTTCCACCCGTTAGCAGCGCAACCGCAATCTCATGCGCTGCCGCCGGACGTGCGCTCAGATGATCCTTGTCAAAATCCTTACTCATCTCGTATCCTGCAACCGGTCTTGATTCACCGCGCTCCAACGCGCGCTTGCGGCGCTCGGCCGGCCTCCAGCCTATAGACCACCTTGTCGCAATACCGCAAGAATCCAGCCTTGAGTTGAGGCAGCGTCCACTGCGCCCGTTTTGCAGCCTTCCATCCAAACATGGGTCTCATCCACGCATACTTCCAGCGCAAGTGAGGCGCCTCCAGATGGCCCCCAAGTTCTGCAGCCAGCGCCTGTAACTCGGCCACCAGATCCGGCCGCTCCGGATAAAAGTTTTCGTACCAGGTCTGCATATACGCCACGCTGGCCTTTCGGACGCGTTCGCTATCTTCGAGTGAGCGAAGGTACTGAATGTGCAGTTTCATCCCGATCACCATCGCGTCCTTCTTCTTATCCGATATGCCGATGGAGCTCAGGCGGTTCGAGCCGGTAACCACCCTGTAATAAATCCCCGTTCCGGATACGAAACGTGTGCCTTCCGATGCCAGAAGCACGCGGCAAAAATATTCGCCGTCGTCATCAGAGAGGAGCCGCGTGTCCCACGGTCCGGCCGCTTCGGCCAACTCTCGGCTCGTCAGCCAGGTTGCCGTCTGCATGTGCAGGTTTTCTCCCAACTTCCTCAGCAGCCACTCAACGGGAGAAAGATCCTGGCAAAGCGAGGTCTGGATAAAACTGGTGCGCCGCGTGCGATAGTAGAAAGGAGCCCACGAGGAGGAGAGAAGTATTCGCCTGCTGTCAACCTCGCTGAGCGCCTCCAACTGGCGCTCAATCTTATCCGGTGCCAGAAGATCATCTGCGTCCAGCCACTGAATAAAGTCCCCTTGGCTGAGCCGCATGGCATGGTTGCGAGCGGCTGCAGCGCCGCGGTTTGGGACGGTCACAACCGCGACCTGTTTCGACGCAAGTCGTCGTGCTACTTCCGCCGTTCGATCCCTGGAACCATCGTCGACCACGATGATCTCTTTCCGCTGCCAGGTTTGCGATATCGCAGATTGCAGCGTGTCAGTGATCCACTCTTCGGCATTATAGGCGGGGATGAGAATTGACACCAACGGTTTCATGCGCATCCTGAATCTTTTCCAAAATGTCGTCTGGTTGTAACAATCTGTCGAGAGTATGCGGTACTTGGGGGCAGCGTTTTCTCTTGGATCGACGCCGGGTTTATTCCTAACGGTGACACGGGAAGGTTCTAAGGTTTCGAAGGGGCGGCTATGCTATAAAGAAGCTTGTCAAGATGCCGATGAGACAATTCTAAGCCCTGGCTGAGAACTTGCGCTCAATTCTGGCACTCACGCAGTTGGATATCCAATGCAGTCACGGGTGTGCCCAAGCTCCGTGGTCGTCTGTGAGCGGCGGCGAAGGGAGTTCGCTGAAGCGCCGGCGTGCGCTGAGCTCCGGCCCGGTACGGGAACTTGAACAGCAGAACCCTCAAGGAGACGGTCAATGACGAAAATCATGAATTTGGCACTATTTGCGTTTCTATTGAGTGTTTCTTTTAACGCAACGGCTCAGGCTGCCACCCACACCGCAGCCACCTGCAATGCCAGCGATGTGCAGACGGCTATCAACGCTGCTGCCGCCGGTGACACCGTTGTTATCCCCGCAGGCACCTGCTCGTGGACCACCCAGGTCTCTTGGACCGCACCCGCTAATGTAATTCTCCAGGGTGCCGGCAGCCAGACTACTTTAGGCGGCGGAGACGCGACAGTCATCGTAGACAACTATGCAAGTAACAATCCTCTCCTATCGATCACCACACCATCCGTCGCCGGGTCAACTTTTCGGATCTTTGGCATCACTTTCCAGGGAGGCGCGGGAAGTGTCAAGCAGGCCGGAGTGGTTGGCGTAAGGGGCAATAACCAAAACTTCCGCCTGGACCACAATCACTTTAATCTTTCCACCTACGGCGCTGGTGGCCAAATAGGAGTTCGCTTCACCGGCTGGGTTTATGGCGTAATGGATCACAATTTATGCGATGGCAACGGAGGCGTCAACGAGTGCGTGAATGTCTGGACCGATGGATATGGAGGAAGCTCTTTCGGCGACGGTGGATGGGCGGACGTTACCGCCTTCGGAACCGCCAATTTCGTGTTCGTCGAAAATAACACTTTCAACGGAGGGCTATATGCGGACGACTGCGACGACGGCGGACGTGAGGTTTTTCGGTACAACATAGTAAACAACGCACAGACCCAAACTCACCCGACCGGAAGCGCGCCTAGATTCCGTGGCTGCAGGGCTAAGGAAACCTACCAAAATACATTCAACGGCCTCGCGAGTTGTAATGGAAGCAGCGGGTTTTCGAATTGCCTGTTTAACGTATTCTTCCTAAGTTCCGGATCTCAGCTGTTTTGGGGCAACACGGCACCCGTTGTGAATGCGTCCGCGGGAAGCGGTTACCAGTGGCTGATTTCGATGCACTCCATGCGTCGCGACAACTCGACTTACGCCCAGACGGTCGCTCCGAATGGCTGGGGATACTGCGGCACTTCGTTCAATGGCACCGGCTCGAATTGGGATCAAAATGCGAATGCATCGACCGGCTACTCTTGTCTCGATCAGCCGGGCCGCGGCAAGGGCGATCTTCTCGCTAACGACTTCCCCAGTGCGATCAACACTGCCACTGGTACCGTTGCCTGGCCCCATCAGGCACTTGAGCCTGTGTATGAGTGGCTTGATAGTCTCACCCCCGTACCAAATAACCCAGGGGGAACGATGAATAACTATAGTTCCGACGTTCTTGTGCAAA
>Ga0187871_10002027_pt1 | contig 16913 bp, 15 predicted proteins | sample June2016WEW_16_1_FD_132988 | JGI IMG/M metagenome (GOLD analysis project Ga0187871, IMG submission 132988) | Peatland microbial communities from SPRUCE experiment site at the Marcell Experimental Forest, Minnesota, USA - June2016WEW_16_10 | ecosystem: Environmental > Terrestrial > Soil >...
TACCAATGGCTGCACAACTTCGAGGCCTCGCTGAAAAGTGAATGGCGTGCTGAAGATATTAGCGCTGCCGTTTTGCGACAGAGTGCTGAGAGCCTTGCGCCAACGGAACAGGACGCCACCCGGTCCGATGGGGCTGAAGACCATTTCCACCTGCGGCTTGGCGAGGTTATTGCGCTGCCCCCAGTGCGTTGTGGCTCCCGCGTTGATAGCGTCTTTTTCTAACGCGGCCAAGAGCTGCTCCGTCCCGAGCGCGCCCAGCAAGCCCGCGATCTCCATGGAACATGTGGCCGGCCACTGCTGCATTCCGATAAGCGCCGCGGTGTTTTGCATGAAGCGTAGGGACACGTAGCCGGTGAATCCGGCTGGAGTGCCGCCGGTCAAAACTCCTTGACGGAGCTGTTGGACACGTTGGATCACGTCATTAACGTAGTTGACCAAGACAGGGCTGGAGGCGTCGAAGAATACTTCCAAAGAGTCGCCGACGTTGGAGCATCCTTGGTCCAGATAATCGTGCGCGTCCAGGATGGCATAGCTGACGGCCGTTTTGGAAGCGCTCAGGAGCTGATTGGCCAGCAGGAAATCGGATACCAGCCGCAGCAAGTCGTAACCGAGGGTACCGTTATTTATGCACCAGTCGACGAAACTAGTTAGCGCCTCACCGAACGACGCCGGACCCGTGGGAAGCTGCGTCTTGAGCGCCTCGAGCGCTGCAATTGCCACGATATCTGCGACCAGAGTGGTACAAGCGAGCCCGACACCCCAGGCACACGCCAAGCCCAGCGGAAAGAGGGCGGCCACAAGCGGATTGATGGCTGAATCGATCCCCGCCTGGAGAGGGCTGGATGAAGAGCATATGTTCGAGAAAAATTCAGAAGCGCCGAGAGGATGCGAGTGGCCGGCGTTAGCGCCGCAGCGTTCCTTCTGCCCGAGGTAGGGCGGGTTCGGAGGATGGGGGGTTGCGGAGGCGAGTGGGGCTGTGTCGTGGTTGGCGATGTAACAGCTGTGATCGTTGCCGCTCGACTGTGGGTACGGGTTGACCACGACCTGGACGAAGCGGTGGGCGAAGTTAGGAGAACTGGGGTTGCTGATCCAACCCTGGACACTCGACCAGACGTCCTTTGAGGAAGTGGCCACGAGTGCGTATTGCCGCACCACGCGCAACACCACGGAGTAGATAATTCCGAAGCGGCCGGCTCCAACGATGACCGAGTTGAACACATCCGGGTCGCGAATCACTTTTATGCCGGGGTAGCGCGCAGCCAGCAGCACATCGTCCACCACGTTTGTTACGGTCGGGAGTCCAGGTCCTTCCAGTGGACGTTCCAACCAGTATTGCGGGGCGTGAGCGAGCGTGCCCTGTGGCGCGACGAGATGGATGGCCTGCACAAAATCCGCAATGGGCGGCAAGCCGACGTCGCCGCCGTGCGTGCCGGTGGAGAAGGCTCCGACGATGGTCTGGCCTCCGGCGCCGCCCAGGGTCGCCATGGCCCAGGGGCCGGTGTAATCGTGATTCGGTTGAGGACCGAATCTGGTTCTGACGACGTGGCTGAGAGTGCGCGGATCGTTCGGATTCTCGCCGTGATCGAGCAGGCAGTAGAGTTGGTAGATTCGCGTGCCCGAAAGGACGTGGTAGAGATAGAACGGATTGTTCGGAAGGGGCAGCTGGGTGGGATCGTTCGACGGCATCACCTGATCGGCGAACCATCGGACTGCCGATGGAGTCATGCAGTGCGGGATCACATCGTAGAGGGGCGGACCATCCAAGGTAGGTTGGCTCGGATCATCGGGGTCTGAAGTCTCCACGATGAAGTCTTCTGTTACCGCGGCGTCGGAGAGAGCCCAGTGGCTGCCGGATGCTCTCACTTGGGGTTTGGGTAACGGTGAAGACTCGGCTGTTTCGATCACCGTAACGACGTCAGCCAGCGAGCCTGGATAGAAGCGCTCTTGGGGCAGAGGGACTCGCGCAGGCTTGGTGGGATCGTCATGCTTCCTGCGCCACGGATTCTGATTGCTGGAGACTGCCATGAAGGTCCTCCATGACCACTTGTCGCGCCAGTTGCTCGGTCAATAGTACTGACCTAGCTGGCGGATGTCAATGCACGGAGCCGCTTCTGATATGATCGGCGATCATGCCGTTGCTTCGATCCTGCTTGGCTCTTGGCGCATTGATGTTGTTTGCGATTGCTGCGGATGCTTTTTATTTAGGGACTTGGAAAATTGATTCGGCGGTCGTCGCGCCGTGGTGGACAGAGCGTGCGAAACCTGATCCGGCCGAGATGACGGGCTTGGTGGGCAAGACGTTCGTTGTGAGTCCGACGGGCATTTCGGGGCCGCGCCAGGTTGCTTGCAAAGGCCCGAAGTATCAAGTGAAGGAATATCCGGCCGACATGCTTTTTCAGGGCATGCTGGGGGAGATGCATGAGCGCGACAAATCGGTGGATCCGGCCAAGGTGGCCGCGACGCTCGGGTTTCGCGGGTCAAGCTGGAAGACGCTCGAGACTGGATGCGGTAACGAAGTGGATTTCCACTTCATTGATGCGTCGACGGCTACCTTCGGTCTCAATAACTATATTTATACGTTGAAGAAACGCTAGCGGGCGGGAGCTTCGAGCGGATCAGAGATTCCACCCGGTTCCACACCTTCGGGTCCGATTCAATTTCGATGTGAGGTTTCATGAATATTCGCGCGTACCATGGATATCCGTCGCAATTGATCGGATTATCTTTGTAGTCGAATCGAAAATTCCCCAGGATCTGGGTGCTTAGCGGGTCGGCGGCCACAATTTGCCGCTGGCCGTGAAGCAGACGGTCGAGCTGGTAGAAATTGATGGCTTGCGCTACGTTCGCCGGAATGAATTTGTCATCCTTGCCCGGCTTCGAGACGCTGTCCACTTGAATGGTCAGTAATATCGGGACGCTTTCTTTCCGAAGAGTTCGGGCCAGGTTGACGGCTTCAGAAGCTCCCCAGCTATGTCCCTGACAGGCGTCCATCGTGGTTAGTGTCGAGCAATCGAGTGAATTCTTGAAACGCCTGATGCCATCGAGATCTGCAATTCTCGAGCTTTGTAATTCCGCAGGTTTCGGGATCCGTTCCGCGGAGCACAGCAGTTCGTGGGGTGCTGGAGTCATTCGTGAAGTCCAAGAAGTATGCAGTGCCGCTGGTTTCTGTGGCCATACTACATCCGTACTTTGGAGTGGCAAGATCGCCGAGTCTGGGAGTACGCGCTCGAAGCCGGCGGTGATTGCGGCGCAATTGGAATTCAATAACGTCACCGCGGGCGCGGGGCAGTGAGAAATGCACCGGCTCAGTTAGCGCGCAGGGCTGCCATGGGGTCGATTCGTGATACTCGCAGAGATGGCAGATAACCTGCCAGGCCGGCGACTGCCGCGAGCGCGATCAGCATGCCGGCGAATGTCGGCGGATCGGTAACTGTCACGCCAAACAGCAGGCTGTTCAGTGTGCGCGCGAGGATCCAAGATGTTATGCCGCCGATGAGCATGCCAAGTCCCGCGAGGCGCAAGGTCTGCAGCATGATGCGTGCCCGCAACTCCGACGGTGAAGCTCCGAGCGCCATGCGAATTCCCAGTTCGGCCGACCGCTGGCTGACCGAATAAGAGATGACCGCATAAATCCCCAACGCGGCGAGAATCAGCGCGAACGCGGAAAATCCCGCGAGCAGAAGAACCACAAAGCGCCGCGGCGAGACGGCTTTGTCCACCAATTCCTGGAGAGTTTTGAATTCGTTTGTGGATAGTTCCGGCGCGATGGGATGCAGAGCGGTTCTAATGGTGGAGGCAATGGCGGCGGGTGGAAGCTGAGTGCGAATCACCAGGTACTCCGCGCCAGACTCATCCCACTGGGAAACCGGAAAGTACAATTCGCAGCCGGAGTTCTGTTCAAGCGCGCGGTGACGGACATCACTCACAATGCCGACCACTTGGCGCCCAGGACCACCGGTGCCTTGTCCCATCACAATTTGCCCGAGGGCATTCTGGCCAGGCCAGAGCGTTCGCGCCAGTGTCTCATTGATCACAGCCACAGGCTGGCTGGATTGCGTGTCCTCGGCCGAGAAGGCGCGTCCCGCGAGCAAACGAATCCCCATGGCCTGCAGATACCCGTCACTAACGATGCGGATGAAGCCTTCCGGATAATGGCCGCGCTCGTAGACCTTGCCTTTTGCCGTTATGTCCCAGCTACGATCGCCAGCCAGCGGAAGCATATCCGTTAAGCCCGCAGCGCTGATTCCGGGCAACGATCTTACGCGGTCAAGAATCTGCTTGAAGTAACTCATCCGCTCGGATTGGGACGTGTAGCGTGCATCGGGATCGATGCGTAACGCTGCAGCGCGCTCCGGTTGAAATCCGAGATTCACTTCCAAAACATTCAGAAAACTTCGGCTGAGCAGGCCTGCGCCAACAAGGAGGACGCAAGCGAAGACGATCTCGGAAACAACGAGTGTGCTACGAATCCAGATGTGGCGCTTGGTTCCGGTGGACGAGCGGCTGGTGTCTTTCAATGTGTCGTGCACCGAAATCGAAGGAACCTGCAGCGCCGGAGCGAGGCCGAACAACAGACCGGTCAAGATCGCGATCACCAGGCAGAAGACGAGCGACGAGGCGTCCATTGTGACGGTTGACAGCAGCGGGATATTGAACGCGCTCAGGCCGGCCAGCAGCCGGGTCCCTGCGAACGCCAGAATGATCCCCAGCAGCGCGCCGCAGCATGACAAAGTTATGCTCTCGGTCAACATTTGCCGAATCAATCGGCTGCGGCCCGCTCCGAGCGCGACGCGTATAGCCATTTCCTTTTGGCGCGTAGCGCTACGGGCCAATTGCAGGTTGGCGACATTGGCGCACACAATCAACATGACGATGCCTACCGCCCAGGCCAGCACCAGAAGTGCGCGCCGCAAGCGTCCGGTGACGTGTTCTTCGAGTGTGGTCAGGATGGGGCGAAGAGTATTCCGGTCCGGATGCTGTTTTTGAATTTGATTCGCGAGAATCTTGAATTCGGCGCGCGCGGTTTGAATGCTTATGCCGGGCTTCAGCCGTCCGATGACGGCCAGCGTGTTGCCCCAACTGTTGGTTTCCTGGGTGAGCGGCATGGGTTGAAACAGATCAACGTGATTGCCGGGTGCGAACACCGTGCCGAAGTCGAAGGATGCTGGCGCGATTCCGATTATCGTGACCGGGTGGTCATTGACAGTGATCGTTCGCCCGAGAATATGAGCGTCCGAGGCATACCGCCTTTTCCACAAGCCGTAGCTCAAGACCGCCGTCGCAGGAGCGTTCCATTTCGATTCATCCGCGGTGAAGGTTCGGCCCAACACGGGACGGACATCCAGCATCGGGAAGAAGTTTTGGGAGACCAGCAGACTGCTCAAGCGTTCCGTTTCCCCATCTCCGGTGATCTTGGCGTCGCCGGGTTGAGAAAACGCAAAATACGCCGCAAGATCGGTGAAGGACTGATTCTGTTTACGGACATCCAGAAAATGTCCCACCTGCGTGCTCCATTCCGAGATGCCATCGTCCGAGAGATTGTAGATCCACACCAGCTGCCTGGAATCTTGTAACGGCAAAGGCCGGAGCAACAAGGTGTTTACGACGCTGAATATGGTGGAACTGGCGCCCACGCCCACGCCGATAATCAGGATGGCGAACGCGGTGAAGCCGGGGTTTTCCCGCAATGCCCGGAATGTGTAGCGAAGATCCTGACGCAACGTATCGAGGAACGGTAGCGCACGGATTTCGCGATGGGCTTCGTGCAACTGGTGGACGCCGCCCAACTCGATCCGGGCCAATCGTTCCGCTTCTTCGCGCGGCGTGCCTCGGAGGATGTGATCCTCAGCCAGGAGTTGGACGTGCGCCTCGAGTTCGAACTCAAGGTCACGGTCGAAATCGGCGCGCTGGAACACGGCGCGAATGCGGCCAATTAGTCTGTGAAACGCGCTGAGCATGGGTTATTTTGGTCCTTCCCACTGCAGCAGGCGGGCGATGGTACCGGCCACACGTTGCCAGTTCTCAGTCTCGGCGGCGAGTTGTTTCTGGCCGGCTTTTGAGATGGAGTAGAACCTCGCCTTTCTGTTGTTCTCCGAAATGCCCCATTCCGCTTTGATCCACTTCTTTTGCACCAGGCGGACCAGGCAGAGATAAATGGTGCCCTGATTCACCTGCAGCGCTTCTTTGCTCACCTGCTCAATGCGGCGGGCGATGCCGTAACCGTGCAGCGGCCCCATGGCCTGCAGGGTTTGTAGCACCATCAGATCGAGCGTACCTTGCAGGATCTCAGACTTGTTGTCCGGCATGTCACCTCCTGTGGGTTATATAGAGGAGTGTAGCATGATCCCTGTGGGATGTAAAGAGGAGAGAGCGAGTCGGCGGGAAGGCATGCGGTAGGATAGCAGCAGGGCGTATGGGGTCCACTTCTTCCTCTCCCAGACCGGCTTATCAGCGGCTGACGGATTTGCGCAACGGGCTGCTGAGCTTGCACAAGACGCTGCTCGACTCCGAGCGCGCAATATATGAGAGAGATATCGCGCGGATCAAATCAACTACCGATTTCTTGAAGCTGGTGCTGTATGATCCGTGGTTCAACTGGCTGCATGAGTTGTCGGAATTGATTGTGTTGATTGACGAGACACTGGACGCAAAAGAGCCGCCGGACGGAATCACGGCCGATCGCCTGATCGCGCAAGCACAGGAATTGCTGACGCCGAATGAGGCCGGGCGAGGTTTCGAGAAGCGCTATTTTGAGGCGCTGCAGCGCGATCCGGACGTGGTGCTGGCCCACGGGAAAACGCGCAAGCTGGTGGAGAGTTTGGGATAGCCGCTTTACGCCGGCTGGCGTTCGGCTGGTTGTCGTTCGGCTGGTTGTCGTTCAATGGTCAGGTACATGGGGCCGGCGCCCAAAGCCAGCACCATCCACCAAGTGAAGCGGCCGGGCTTGTTGATGACGTTGTAGGCGACCTGTTCTCCCTCGGCGACGCGAAATTCGACTGTTTTCTTGACCCAGGTATTATCAAAACGAAGCTCGTGATCGCCGGGGTCGATGGGACGGGTAACTGACTCGCCGTAGAGGAGAACGGCGAACGGTTCGCCATCCAGCTTGACGATTACTTGGCGTTGCTTTACGTCGGCGGAGGAAGTGCGAGTCACTGTGAGGCTGGATTCCACTTTATTTATTTTGGCAGGTCGGGGACCTGCCCCACGACCTGCCCCACGGCTATCAACCGCAAATTGCTACGCGCGCTTCTTGTGACATGGATTCGATCTGGGCTTGAAGGCCGTCGCGCAGCTTGACGCGCGGAGTGTAGCCGAGGATCTCGCGGCTTTTCGAAAGATCGGCGCCTGTGTTGCGGACATCGCCGGATTGGGGGGGGACGCGTTCTACATTGATGCTGCAGCCCGAGATTTCTTCCACCAACTCGATAGCCTGATTCATGCTGACTCTTCCGCCGCCGGCGACATTGAATGTATCGGAGTGGGCGGGAACGTGGGCGGCCAACGTTAAGGCATCCACGGCATCTTGGACGAAAGTGAAATCGCGCTGTTGCCGGCCGTCTCCGAAAAGTACGAATTTCGATCCGGTAAGCGCTGCCTGGATCAATCGATGAAACGCCATGTCCGGGCGCTGACGGGGACCGTATACGGTAAATAGCCGCAGTGTGATTACTTCCATGCAGCCCTGCTTCGCGTATACCGAGCACAATTGTTCGCCCGCAAGTTTGGTGATCCCATAGGGTGAGATGGGATTGGTGGGATGGTCTTCGGCGACGCGCTCCACTTCAGTCTCGCCATAAACGGACGAGGAGGAAGTGAACACGATGCGCTTCTGGCTTTCAGAACGCGTGGCCGATTCCAAGAGGCGTTGTGTAGTCAGAACATTGTGCCGAAGGTAATGCTGGAACTCGAGCCCCCAACTGGTTCGCACACCGGGCCGTCCGGCGAGATGGAAAATCAACTGAGCGTCGTCAACTAAACGCTGCTTTATTTTCAGAACTTCGCTGTGAACGAAATCAAATCGCTCCGAGGTGCACAATCGATCGAGGTTTCGGAGCTTCCATTGAGGATCGTAGGAATTGGTCAACGCGTCGACACCGGTGATGTGATGCCCATCTGACAGCAGGCGCTCGCACAGATGCGATCCGATGAAACCGGCGCAGCCGGTGACCAAAACTTGCATCGTCATGAGCTTAGCACTTTATTTCAGTTGCATTAATCTTCCACGACATTCTTTTCGAACTCTAGCCGGTAGGCGCGCCAGCGGTCCCATTGAAATTCTCCCGCGTTATCGATGCAATCCACCGCGCAATAGGCCATGTGCAGAGCGTGATGCGCGTTGTCATGCGCGAAGAGTCCCTGACGGCCGAAGGTAACCAGATTTTTAAATCCCTGGGCCCAATCATCGAGCAGCGTGAAATCGTCTTCGAACCCGCGCTTATATATTGGATACGCGTGGGCCAGTCGACGGGTGAGCACCTGGAGCGGCGGCGCACGGAGCGCAAGGCCGGCGGCGCTCAACGATTGAGAAACCAATTCGCCCAGCTCGGCATCGGTCTTCGCCCAGGTTTCTGATTGCGGATCGCACGGCAGCTCGGCGCAGAGCACTGTTCGATTGCGTGGTTCGCATGTGGCGCTGTAATTCTTGGGTTCCGACAGCCTGGAGATCGGGATTTCTTCCTCTGGGAAGTAATGCGCGTCAAACTCGGAGAAGTGGTCTTGCTCCAGCACCAGGTAGATCAGGATCATGCCACGGAACCGCATTCGATCGGCGGCTTCCATGATCCGTGGGGGCGGATTTAGGCAGCGAACCAGATGGTTGATGGGCAGAGTGGACAGCACAAGTTGGCAATCGAGCGAACCGGGTGATTCTGCCGATTCGTAATTTATGCGCGAGACTTGGCGTTCGTCGTGGTCGATTCCTTTGACGCGCGAGTGGAACAGGAACTCGGCTCCCTGATCTTGCGCGGCGGTGCAAAGACTCTCGAACAGTTGGCCGTAGCCGCGGCGCGGATAGTAGAAGAAACGCTTTCCCGAGGTCTTGCGGAGCATTTTGGCGGGTGTGTTGGCGGATACGCGGCGGCGGGCTTGAACCGGCGATAGCTCGGCGGGATCCAATCCCCATAGCTTTCTGGCGAAAGGGAAATAGAAGTCGCGGCAGACGGTACGGCCCAATCCGGCTTCCAAGACGGATGCGAAGCTTTCGACGGCGGGCTTGGGGACGAATCGTTTGCGCAGCACGTCGGCGGCTGCGCCGAAGATAAACGATTTGGGCAGATGTAAGGCGAGATCCAGAGGGCGGAGCGGGAAACCGATCCAGCGATTGCGCAGAAGGATGCGGCCATGGCGGGGCCGCTGAAGCAGATCGTCACCCAGCAGCGCTTTCAGATCGGCCAGTACGCGAGGATCGCAAGTTGGGTGCAGGCGATGGCTGCCGTAGTCCACGCGAATGCCTGAGATGTCGAAGCTTCCAGCGTTGCCACCTGGTGAATCGCGCTGCTCGAAGACAACCACGCGGTCGAGTTTTCGTCGCGCGGCTCGGAAAGCGGCACCCACGCCCGCGGGTCCCGCGCCCAGGATCGCGAGGGTCATGCGGGACGAGCTCCTAGCAGGTAGAACAAGGGCGCATGCGTGGCGACGACCAAGTAGCTGAAGGTGTGTTCGAAGAAGTGCGTGCAGACGACGGCGGTCCAATCGCTGGACTGGGTATGGTGTCGGGCGCCGGTCAGGAGGACTCCGGCGGCTAGGTACGCGGAGAGCAGCACAAATATTAGGAACGACTTTGGATTGAATGTGAAGCTCGACGTGGGAGAGGCAATTATTGCGATAGCTAGGGGGATTGTCACTAGCGTGTGAGTGAATAGCTCGCGGGCCTGGTGGCCTAGGTAACGCGGGTCGATAAAGGATGCGCTGCTGATGCCGAACACGATTGTTAGTGCGGCGAAGACGACCCAGGCCGCGACTAGAACGCGGTTGTACTTGATTGGTACGAAGATTAGTGGCAGCAGCATCAATGCGGCTTGGCTGAGGAAATGGTAGTGCCAGTGGCTTCCATAGACCATCGGTGCATCGTCGCGTGTGTGAAATTGAAACAGATACAATTCGCGAGATTTTGCTCCCACGACGATTACTGCGTCGAGAATCAGGCAGACCATGACGAGCTTTCCGAATGGGCGCAGGGTGGGGGAAGGAAGCGCACAGAGCATCGCGCCGGCTACTGCGGCGCTGAGCAAAAGGTCCAGCGGAAGTTCGCCCAGGGCGTGGTCGAAGTAGAATATGGTGCCGAGCAGGGTGTGATGCCCGTCTTCGTGCACCACCACGTTCCATGGCCCCGCAGTGCCGTGGTGTATGCAGAGGATCACAAACGCCGTGCTCAATACGGCTAGCGGAAGGTAGAAGAGGCGCCTCACTTGGTCTGCGCCAGGCTCGCAAGTTTTGAGATGCAGCCTCCAACCAGGCTCCCTGTGATGAGGACGGCGTCCCATGCGAGCCCTACGCTCGCGGCCGCGGCGGGGTCGGCTCCAAAAGGCGCTAACAATGCTGGGAGCACCAGCTCGCGGCTGCCGATGCCTGCCAGCGTCACGGGAACGAATCCGGAGAGTTTGGCGAGTGGCCAGGCGAACAACCAGGCTCGAGCGGGCAGATGCAGTCCGCATCCGACTCCAAGCCAGGCGCTGAGTGCGATGAGCCCGGTTTGCATGGCGAGGCTGAGAGCCAGGACCGCGAGCGTTAGCCAAGGACGATGCCATGAAGCGATGAAGGCGGCCACGTATTTTTCCGCTCGGCCGCTGATTCTTCGACGGAGGAAGAAGACAGCCACGCAGACGAGAATTGAGGCGCTGAGCAGGACCACTAATACGAGTTGAACGAGCCGCTGACCGGCTCCCTGACGGTCGCGGTTGGATAAGGCTGCGCCTACCAGGAGAGCTAGTGCCACTAGGTCGATTATCCGGTTAGCTAATGTTCCGGATACTAATTGCTCTGTCTTTCGATTCCGCGAGACGCCCAACGCGATGGTCACCACATCGCCTCCGATTACTGAGGGCAGAAAGAGATTGGCGAACAGTCCGCCGAAGTAACAACGGACGGCTTCGAGAAAAGTCAGAGGCGCGTCCGGGCGGCTCACCATCAATTGCCATTTCAGGCTGCCCAAAAAATGCAGCGATAGATATATGGGTAAAGCGGCGGCGATTGTGGAGGGCGGAATACTGGCCAGGGCTTCCACCAGCTTGTGCCTCGGGAAAAACAGCGCGAGCGCGGTCAACAGAAGCACGCTGCCGATGATTCGGATGGCTTGTTTTTTTCCGGCGGAACGGGGAAGCGCGGCGGCTGTGGTCATCGTTTGGATTGGCGGAGCCGAGCGTTGCGCCAGGACACCAGGGCGATGCACCAGATCAGAATGCCTTCCAGCAGAATGATACCGGCCGAGAGAGAAACGCGGGCAGCGCGAAGATCCACCGCGAGAATTCCGAGGCCCGCCAGAATCACGAAAGTTGCTATCGGCGCCAGGACCCGCATGGGGCGGAAAAGCATCACGGTGCGCAGAATCAGGAACGCGAAACTGACCGCGTGGAACGGCTTGATTTTGGATCGGCCGATTCGTTTGGAATAATCGATGGGCACGTAGGCCACCGGATATCCGCAGCAGATCATCGCGAGGGTGATGGTGGTGGTGAAGGAGAATCCGGACGGCAGAATGCCGGCAAACTGCTCGACCCGCGATTTCCGAATCACACGCAGGCCGGAATTCAAGTCTGGAATCGCTTCGCCGGTTAAGAATCCAGCAAATTTGCGAAGCAGCCATTTGGCGGGGCGGCGAGCCAGCGGATCTTGCACCTGGTTGCCGATTCGTGCGCCAACTACCATGTCCTTGGACTGCGTCTGTTCCAGCAACTCCGGAAGCGCTGCGGCTGGGTACGTGCCATCGGCATCAATGATGGCTACCCAATGGAACTTCGCGCGCGCGATGCCCGCTTTTAGCGCGGCTCCATAACCTCGATTTGCTCCCAGGCGAATCACTTCTGCGCCGTGCCCGGAGGCGAGCTCGGCTGTAGCGTCGGTGGATCCGTCATCCACAACGATGATTTCGTATTTCCAGCCGGACGATTTGAGCGCATGCTCGACGGCATGCAGGCCTGCCGCGATCCCGCCTTCTTCGTTGTAGGCCGGGATCACGACTGTTACCGCGCGCTCTGGGAGCATCCAACTAGCGCGCCTTGCCGACTACCGTAGCCGGATCGGACATGTCGGCCAGCGCCAGCACTTCGTAATGCGCGTAGTTGTAGACGGGCGACATTGCGAGCAGCAGGTCCAGCTCCTCATTGGATTTGACATTGTAGATCCAGGCGCCGCCGTGCCGGCCGATTAGATGATAGCGGCACTCCAACTTTCCATCGGCTTCCAGTTTCTTGGCATAGGCAGGCGTTTCGGCGACGGCCTTGATGACATCCGGGCCTGGGCGTCCCGTATCCAGATGCCAGAGCACGAGAAATTTCATGCGTTTCTCCCTTTCTTAATTCGGAAATGATAAACCAGGGCGCCGGCTGCAACCGTCAGCGCAGCCACGGCGGAGACGACTGGACGGAGCTGAATAGCGCGAATGGTGATCCAGATTCCCATGGCAACGAAAAACCCAGGCACCAACGGATAGGCGAAACTTACCACGCCCAGCTTTTGCCAACCGGGTCGACGTCGAAAGATAAATAAGGAAGCCACTGACAGCACCGCGAAGAAATTCAGCAACAGCCCGATGTACAGAAGCAAATTAACGAATGGGCTGACGGTCATCAGCATGGTGCACACGCCCTGGGCGATAATCGCCACGACGGGCGTGTGCCACCGCGGATCCACTTTCGCTGCAGCGGAGAAAAAAGCTCCGTTCTTCGCCATGGCGTAGTACACGCGTGGTCCGATGGTGACCATAGCGTTGATGGTCGCGAGCAGAGAGAGTAACATTGCGGCGCTGAAAACTCCAGCCACGGCTGGACCGAACAAATGCGTGGCGGCCAGAGCGCCGATTGCAACCACTCCCTTCATCGATTCCATGGGCACGGCATAGATGAAAATTACATTCAATCCAATGAACAACCCGGCGACCAAGAACGTTCCCCACGCGAGCGAGAGCGGCAAGGTACGCGCGGGCTGCTTCAGCTCCTCGGCGACATATGTAGCGGCGTTCCAGCCGCTATAGGCGAAATAAATGAACAACAGGCTCACGAAAAACTGCGAGTAGATGGGTGTGGTAGACACGCGGACGGCGGGGTGGGCGAAATTATCCCAACTTCCGTCTCCAAACGCCAATCCAGCGGCGATGAAAACCAGAATCACGAGCACCTTCATAGACGTCAGTACGTTTTGCACGCGCGCGGTACGCTGGACACCCAGGCAGTTGAGGACGGTGAAAGCCGCAACGAGGCCGCAAGCCAAAAGCTGCGCTGCGCCGAACTTGAATTCCCATGCACCGGAGCCCGCGAGGTGCTGCGAATTTTCAAGCTTCAGGGCTGGAACAAAATGTCCGAAATAATCGGAGAAGGCCAGCGCCGAGGCTGCGATGGGCGCCGAGAATCCCGCGAAGAATGAGACCCAACCGCTCATGAATCCCCAGGTGGGACCGAAGGCTTGTGTTAGATAGACGTATTCGCCACCGGAACTCGGGAAATTGACGCCGAGCTCTGAGTAACAGAATGCACCGGCCAGCGCGCACACCGCGCCCACCGCCCAGATGAGCAACACCAGATTTGCCGAACCCAGGTCACCGGCCAGATAGCCGGTAGTGGTGAGGATTCCGCTCCCGATCATGTTCGAGATGACCAACGCGGTAGCGCTGACAATGCCGAGCTGACGGAGAAGAGTTGCGCCGCGCGTGGTCAATGGGTTTCCGTCAATGACAGGCTGGAGCGAACCAGGGACTGGCCGCCGTCGCACACATAAACGGCGCCCGTAATGTATGCCGCTGCGTTCGAGCAAAGGAACAACGCCAGATCGGCCAGCTCATCTTTGGTGCCGAAGCGGCGAAGCGGAACCCCCTGTTCCACTCGATGGCGGGCCTCGGGAGTGGGCGCGAGCCGCCGCATCCCTTCAGTCTCGTCGGTTGGGCCAGGGGTGATGCAGTTGGCGCGGATTCCCTCTGGCCCCCACTCGATGGCTAGCGTTCTGGTGAGAAGATCGACGCCGGCTTTCGCCGCACAAACGTGGGCTTGGTAGGCTATGGGGATTGACGCGTGGCTGGCCGAGATACTGATCACGCTGGCTCCCGGCTTGCGCAGATGCGCGTAGGCCGCGCGGCAGGTGTTGAATGTACCGAGCAGATCGATATCGATGACGCTCTTGAATGCGTTCGCCGACATACCCACGACGGGCGCTGGAAAATTCCCTGCCGCGCCGCAAACCAGGATGTCGATTTCTCCAAATTGGTCGCGCGTTTTCTGGAAAGCTGCATCCACAGCGGCGTAGTCTCGAACGTCCAGGGCGCAGGTGGCGGCGGTACCGCCGGAAGAACGGATGGCTGCCGCAGCGTCGTCCAGCTTCTCCTGCTTGCGGCCGGCTAGTGTGACGCTGGCGCCATGCTCGGCAAAACGCTCTGCCATGCGTTGGCCGATTCCGCTTCCACCGCCCGTTACGAATGCGTTCTTTCCGGTGAGCAGGCGATCGCGGAAGACGCTGGGCATCGAACGAAATGTATCATATTCGGCGTAGCGCAAGCCTCCGGATCGTGGGGGCTTATCCCACGCTTACGCCGTGGCACGGTCTGGATAGTGCAGTGCTCCGACGCCGTGCCACGCTCCGAACTTACCGACGTTGTTCGCTATGGCTGGTAGTTCAACATACTCACGGGACTCGTGGAAGTCTTGCCGCTGGCGTCGGTCACCACCAGCTGAATCATGTACGTTCCCGCTCCGCTTACAAAATCCACCGTGGCTTTCGGGTTGGTTGGCGACTGCAGTAAGGCCGGCACCTTCCCGCCTGATACCACCTCGAACAGATACTGCAATTTTCCGGAAGCGCTGGTCGAGCCGCTGCCGTCCAGCACCACCGAGGCCTGATTGGTGGTCAAACTGAGCGGGGTCACGACGGCAGTTGTAGTGCCTGGGGTGGGGCCCGCGCCTGGTCCGGCCGTGATCGGGCTGCTAACCACGCCATGGATCAATTGCGGCCCGAAATGAACCGTTGCACCACCCTGGAATTGCAAAGTGATGTTCGAAAATCCGACGCTTGTTCCTCCGATGATGTCAACAAATAATGTAGACGCTTTGAGTGGCGCGGGACTGCCATCTTTCGTAATAGTTACCGGTCCGCTCAGTTCAAATCCGCCACTGGCAATTTGCGTGACTGTGCCGGCCTCGATCGCGATGTGGTGAGTATGCTGCATTCGGCCGCTCGCACCCGACGTAGTGTCGATATTCGATGAGTTTCGCGTGTAGTCGGACAGTTCCATCGTCAAGGTCGCCGAAAAATCGGCTTGGCTAGCGTCTTGGTTCAACGTCAAAGTCCACGGACCACGCATTTCCCAGGGACCCATCGGAGTGACGGTCGTCGAGGGCGAATAGTCGTTGATCACCCCAGTGAACTGCGTCGGCGTGTTAGTTTGTGCCAGAACGCCGGTTGTTATGGCCAGCGCCAGGACCATCCCCGTAGATGTTTTGCCTTTCATTGCGGAACCTCCAAAATTGAGAATCGTGCCTGCGTCGAATCCGATGTGACGCTGAAACGTAGGTACAGGATTGATCTGATTGGCAGTTAGCGTCAAACAGCAATGCGCGGAACCGCCCTTTACCGTGAAATGCCGTCTTTTGCAGTCCTCCGAGCAAGGACGTTACAATCGACGCGATGGGCGAACCTTCCCCAAACATGCCGACGTCCGAAAAGCCCTCCGAAGCCCGGCTGGATTCGTGGAAGGAAATCGCTGCATACCTCGGCCGGGATGTAACAACGGTTCAGCGCTGGGAGAAGCGCGAGAGCATGCCGGTCCACCGCCACGTGCACGACAAGCGCGGCTCCGTTTACGCCCTGGCGCCCGAGCTGGATGCATGGGTGAGAAGCCGCAGGCAGCAGTCGGCCGATAAGCAGGATGCCGAAGAGCAAGAATCCGAGGCAGCCGTGGACGCGGATGCCGGCCAAGGACGTAGAGCGACACTCGGGGCGCGCCGCTGGATAGCGCTGGCAGCGGCCGGTGTCCTGGGCCTGTTGGCTGCAACATATCTAGTGTCCCGTCTAATGTCCCGGGGCCGCTCTGAGAATACGGCGCAACCGAAAATCAGGTCTTTGGCGGTGCTGCCCATGAAAAACCTGTCCGGAGATCAAACGCAAGAATACCTGGGCGACGGCATGACCGAAGCACTGATTGCGCGCCTGTCCGGAATGCACGATCTGCGCGTGATTTCCCGCACATCGGTGATGCAGTTCAAAAATTCCCAGCTCTCGGTGCCCCAGATTGCCAGATTGCTGCACGTAGATGCCGTTGTGGAAGGGTCTGTCATGCGCGAGGACAATCGGATTCGCGTCACGGCTCAATTGATTCGCGGCTCAACCGACGAACATTTCTGGTCGGAAACCTACGATCGGGAGTTCGGAGACGTGTTTGCTGTCCAGAGCGAGTTGGCGCGATCCATTGCTCAAAAGGTCCAAGTGACAGTCACCGGCGCCGAACACGCCAGGCTGACCGCGGCGCGTCCCGTAGCGCCTGAAGTATATGAAAGTTACCTAAAGGGACGTTTTGCTTTCAACCAAAGCAACAGCCGAGCTGCCGTAGAAGAAAGCATCGCCTATTTCGAGCGCGCCGTAAAGATGGACCCGACGTTCGCGCCGGCTTACGTTGGTCTGGCAGCTGCTTCCAACAGTCTCGGCACCGTTTTTATCGGCGCTTCTCCGGACGAGATGCGCCCGAAAGTAATCAGCGCAGCCCGCAAAGCGCTGGA
>Ga0187871_10002029_pt1 | contig 16910 bp, 12 predicted proteins | sample June2016WEW_16_1_FD_132988 | JGI IMG/M metagenome (GOLD analysis project Ga0187871, IMG submission 132988) | Peatland microbial communities from SPRUCE experiment site at the Marcell Experimental Forest, Minnesota, USA - June2016WEW_16_10 | ecosystem: Environmental > Terrestrial > Soil >...
CAAAACCGAAAAGCCGGATCGTTATTCATGACAACGCTGCTTGGCAAGAGCGGGACTTAAAAGTCCCGCCGGCACGCTGAAGCGTGCGCCACGGGCTGCGGGCAGTCATCATGAGAAAGTCCAAACTCCAGCAGGCGTAGACGCCTGCCCCACTCTTACGACAGCAAAAGCTCCAGATCCTCGCGCTTTAGATCGCGGATCAGGCTATTGTCTTCGCTGATAATCGCGTTCGCCAGATCGCGCTTCGTGCTTTGCAGTTGCAGAATCTTCTCCTCCACCGTATCGCGCGCGATCAGGCGATAGGCGAAGACCTGGTGCGTCTGGCCGATGCGGTGCGCACGGTCGACTGCCTGCGCTTCGACCGCCGGATTCCACCAGGGATCCAGCAGGAAAACATATTCCGCGGCGGTCAGATTCAAGCCCAGCCCTCCAGCCTTCAGGCTGATCAGAAACAAGCTGCATTCCGGGTCGGTCTGGAAGCGCTCCACGCGCTGCTGGCGGTCGCGCGTCTGGCCGTCCAGGTATTCGTATACGATCTTCGACTCTTCCAGCCGGTCCTGCACCAGCGAAAGCAGGCTGGTGAATTGGGAGAAGACCAGCGCCTTGTGGCCTTCCGCCTGGATTTCTTCCAGCCGGCCGATCAGCACGTCGAGCTTGGCGCTGGAGTCCTGCCGGCGCTTGGGATCGATCAACGCCGGATGGCAGGCTGCCTGCCGCAACCGCAGCAGCGCTTCGAGCACCTGGATCTTGGATTTCGCCAGCCCTTGCGCGGCCACGGTCTGCAGCAGCGCGCGGCGGTAGTGCAGGCGCAGCTCGTTGTAGAGCTTGCGCTGGGCGGTCTCCAATTCGCAGAAAATGGTCTGCTCGGATTTCGGCGGCAACTCTCGCGCTACCTGCTCCTTGGTGCGCCGCAGAATGAACGGGCGCAGCGCGTGGGCCAGCAAGCGGCGAGTCTCCTCGCTGGGATTGCGCCCCGCGCCTCCGGCCAGTTTGAAAACGCTGGCGGCGCCCAGCATGCCGGGATTGAGAAACTCGAAGATGCTCCACAGCTCGCCCAGATGGTTCTCCACCGGGGTGCCGCTAAGCGCCAGGCGGTTGCGTCCGTTCAGCAGGCGCGCGGCCTTGGCCGACTCGGTACCGGGATTCTTGATGGCCTGCGCTTCGTCGAGAACGATGTAATCGAATTCGATGTCCTTGAATTCCGCGGCGTCGCGGCGCAGCGTGCCGTAGGTGGTCAGCACCAGGTCGTAATTGGAGAAGCTGTGGATGTCGCGCCCCAGCCCGGTATGATCGAGCACGCGCAAGCGCGGCGTAAAGCGGGCCGCCTCCTGCTTCCAGTTGAAGACCAGGGATTTGGGAACCACCACGAGCGACGGACCGGGAGCATCCGGCAGCGTACGGCGCGCCTCCAGGAGTGCGAGCACTTGCGCGGTCTTACCCACGCCCATGTCGTCCGCCAGGCATCCGCCGAAGCTGAAGCGGCGCAAAAAATCCATCCAGCCAACGCCGTCGCGCTGGTAGTCGCGCAATTGTCCTACAAAACCCTCGGGCTGGCTGCCCGAACGGATGCCCGCGAAGTTTCGCAGTTCATCGCGCACCCGGGCGAAGGTGGCATCGCAACTGACTTCGGGCTGCGTGGCCAGCAGCGCATCGAGCAGCCCCGCCTGGTTCCGTCGAAAGCGTAGATGATCGGCCTCGGCGGTCCCCAAATTGGCGATGGGGCCGAAGCGGCTGAGCCACTCTTCCGGCAGGAGGCCATAGGTGCCATCGTCCAGCCGCACCATATTCTCTCCGCGGCGCAGCGCGGCCAGCAGCGCGGGCAGTTTCGCGGAGGCTCCTTCATATTGCACTTCGCCGTGCAGCTCGAACCAATCGACTCCGGACGAAACGCCCACCTTCATGGCGCCGGGGCGCCGGAAAATCTTGCCTTCGGCTTCCACGTGCCAGCCGGCGGAGAGGCAGGCGTGCGCCACGGCAGGCAGTTTTTTGGGCGCCAGGCGCAGTGCGGAAGGCGCCTGCCCGTAAGGCGCGGTAAACTCCTCCACGCCAAGCTGATGGACAAACGCCTTTGCCGCCGCCTCGGCCTGCCGGTCGCGCACCACAAAGCGGCGTGTGGCGGAATCGAAGATGCCGTGGCTCGACTGCGTCGCGGGCACCCGCCGGCCATCGTAATCGAACGAAAGATCGGCGCGCAGATGCTGCTGCTCCCAGGCGTAGCCCTTTTCCGAGCGGATGGTCAGGCAAGGCCGCGGCACGGGCTGCACTTCCTCGTAGCGCAACTCATCGGGAACTTCGATGCGCGCGGCCAGTGGATGTTCGAGCAGCGCGGCCAGCATCTCCCCGGCATCGCCTTCCGGCGCATCGATATGACGCAGCCTGCGCAGCGCCGAGATCCATTCGGAAGGCGCGCCTTCTTCGAGCAGCGAGATGCGCTCCCGCGTGAACACCAGGCCCTCGGCGATCAGGAGGGGCGCCACCAGGTCCATCTCTTCGCCGGCGCGCCGCAAGTACCCGGCCAGCGCCCACTTGCCGCCGTCCACATGCTCCAGGCGGAGCACCAGCCGCCAGGTCTCGCCCTCGTCCCAAGCGAGCGGAAACCATTCCTCGGAGACATTCAGCTCCAGCAGGCAGCGGCCGGTGCGCGCGATCTCCGGCATCACCGTGGAGGCGAACGGATGGCGCAGACGGAATCCCGACGAGATGGATTCGTACGAGCTGTAGGCCATCCAGTCCGAATTCAGCGCGCTTCCCGAAAGCAGCCCGAGAATGTGGCGATCGGCCGGGTTGGGCAGCGCGGATAAAGCCGCGCGGCTGATGGATGGGACCGCCGGCTTTTTCCATCCGCCTTTCAGCTTGGGCTCGCGCGTTTTCAGATCGAGGATCAGGGATCCGCGCGCGATACTGTCGGCCACATCCACGATGTAGAGCAGTTCGCGCTGCGCGGGCCAGGCGGTGTGCGCCAGCGATCCGGCCGGCACGATCTCGTTCAGGCGCTTCCGCCAGCCCGGCGTCGGCGCCTCGGGCTCCAGCTTGAAAAATGGCACAACTGGGGCCAGCGGGCGGTAGAGCGGTTCCACGTCTTCGTCGTCCTGATCGTCCGCGGGCAACTCGTCAAATGAAATGTCCCGGGGGTTGAGGCGGGTGATGGCGGTGAAATAATTTTGGGCGTCCGCGGCCAGGATGGTGGCCCAGATGTGCTTGCAGGCGCCGACATCCTCATAGTAAGGACAGTCGCAAAATAAAGACAGGCCGCGGCCGTCCCAGGCGATTTCAACTTCGTAGACGCGCGAGCCGCGCACGCCCGCCTGGACTTCCGCCGCATTACCGCGCTTGATGCGCACGGCGCCTAGTCGATAGTAGCTGGCTCCGCGGGCGCGGACATCGTCATCGAAGTAAGGAGACAGCACGGACGCAAGTTTCATCGCGCTTTGGGGAGGATTACTACCCATTCTAGCGCAATGAAACCAGTGTGAACCGGCGGCTTAGGGCGGCCGCCGGATAAGCGGGGGTAGGTCTACAGCCGGGCCGCGACCGGCGCCACAAAAAGTTGGCCGCGGTTGGGCGCCTCCACGGTCACGTTCAAGGTGATTTCCTTCTTGTCGCGCATGACTACGACCGGAAAAGCGTGTTTGTTGCGGGCGGCGCGCACCAGGCTGCCGATCTCGTGGACTTGAGTCACCGCTTCGCCATCCACCTTCACGATCACGTCGCCGGCACGCATGCCCGCCTTTTCGGCGGCGGAATCCTTCGCTACCGAGCGCACCAGCACACCTTCCTTCACCCCGAAAAATGTAGCCAGTTGCGATCCCAGCGGCTCGCACTCGATGCCCAGCAGGCCGGTTCGCATGGAACCGAAAGCCCGTGGAGCCTCTAGCATCCCCGGCATCTCCGGCATGGCGGGCATTTCAGGCATAGGCGGCATCGGGGGCATGGGCGGAATCTCGATGGCCAATTCGCCGTTGTCGCCATCGCCGGTGCGGAACGAGTACTGCTCCGCGCGGTGGCCGATGGTGGCCGTAAGCGTTTGAGGGGCGCCGTTGCGCGAGACGAGCAGTTTCACCTGGCGATCGATGGGCGTCTCGTGTACCAGACGGATGAACTGCTCAGTGCCTTCGATGCGCTGGCCGTTATACTCCAGCACCACGTCGGACTCCTTAAGACCCGCCTTGGCCGCGGGACTATCGCGATCGACGCTCTTCACTTCCACGCCGCGCACCTCTTTCAGGTTGAGCGCCTTGGCGCGCTCGGCGTCGATTTCGGCCACGCCGATGCCCAGATAACTGTTCCGCGCGATGCGCACGCTGAACGCACGGTTCGTGGCTGCGCGCGCGCGCGGCGCCGGATCCTGCGCGAACGAGCAAGAGGCGGCCGCGACTCCTAGAACAGCGAAGCTTAGCGATGTACGAATAGCGCGATTCATGAGCCTTCTCCTAATGTTGCCGTTTGATGAATATGGTGCCGCCGGTGCCGGAGATCCGGAGGATGGGGCCGCCGCCGTTTACCGGCCCTTCGGCCACCACCTGACCGCCTTCGACGCGCACCGAAATTCCAGGAAATTCAGATACGATGCGGCGGATATTCCCCGCCAATTCGTTCTGCGCCCGGATCGTCACACCCAAATTAGACGGGATAATCACGGTAATGTCACCGCCACCCGTGGAGAGGAAGGAATCGGACATGGGCTTGCCGGCCAGCAAACTGGCAATGATGCTGCCGACGGCCGTGGAGACCCGCACACTGCCGGAAATGCGGTCGAGGTTCACGCCGCCGCCGGCGTTTTCGCAGCGTACGCCCTCGGCCGATCCGACCTTCACGGGTCCGCCCGAGTTGCGCGCGGTGACGATGCCATGGGCCTGGCCTACATCGATGGGGCCGCCGCCGGTGGAGGCGATCACGGCGGAACCCGCTTTGAGAATCCGGATGCTGCCCGCCATCGTCGCGGCATGCACCAGCCCGCGAACTTCCCGCGCGGCGATATCGCCGCCGCCGGTCTGAAACGTGGCTTCACCTTGTACCAGGTCGGCAGAGATCTTGCCTCCCGCCGTGGTGCACTTGGCATTGCCGCCCACCGACCCCAGCGTAATGTCTCCGCCGGCGGTACGCACCATTAGGTTACCCTTGATGCGGTCCGCCGAAACGGCTCCGCCGCCGGTTTCGGCTTCGACCGCGCCATCCAGATCGTAGAACGCGACCGCGCCCTCGCTGGTGCCGATAGTGAGACCCGCTGTCTTCCGCGGAACATTCACCTGCAAATCCACCATGCCCTCGCCGCGTTGGACGACGAGATACGCGGCGTTAGCCCCCTGCCGGGCCACGCGCACGCCGAAGTGTTTGGCCAACTGCCGCGCCTCCCCGGCGCTGGGCGCCTTCACGCGAATTTTCAGGGTATAGGACACCGCGGGGTTGGACGTGCCGTTGAGGGTTACCGGGCCGCGGGATGTAATGCGCAGACGCGCCGCAGACGCCACGGACTCGGCGCCCGAGCGCACTTCCACCCAATACTTGCCATCGCGCGTGAGCACCGGCTCGCCGGCGAACGCGCCGGCTAACGCGATAGTCAGAAAACCGGAAATCGGAACAAAATGCCAGGGCATCGTCATGGCTTAAAACGTTCCGATCGAGGCGTTCATATCCTGCAAGGCCTTCACACAGCGGCGCCGCACATAGGTATTGTCTTCCTTCTCCACGACGCTCTGGAGAAAGCCGACCATGTTATCGTCGGCGTGCGCGGTGAGCGCATCCACCGCGGCGATGCGCACGCCGGAATTGTCGTCGTGCGTGAGCACCTGGGCCAGCACTTTGCGCACTTCGGGATCGCCGGCGTAAGTCTTCAAGCCGTCCAACGCCTTCAGGCGCACGCCGGGATTGGGATCTTCGGCCACGCGATTGAGCAGCAGCTCGCGGACTTGCGACGAATCCGAATGGCTGTTCAACAGGTCGACCGATTCCCAGCGCACGCCGGCGTTGTTCTCATCGTGCGCCGCGGCCAGAATCAGACGTTGAATATTGCTGTCGTTCAATTGTCCCGAGACGACGCGGCGGCGGGTTTCGTCCAGCACGATTTGCACTTCGCCGGGCTGGGAACTGTTGTGCGCGGGTTGCACGGAACGCACCGCGGAGATCACGTCCGGGGTGAGGGACGCCAGGTTGAACGGGCCGGCAGCGCCCGGCGTGGTCACCCGGGCCGCCACAAAACCAAGCGCCAACAAGGCGCTCGCACCCAGCGGCATGCGCCAGGGGCCCAGCGACGGAAGCCAGGCGGTCAAGGTTTCGACGAACGGCCTTGAAACCGCCGGACGAGCCGAGCGCAGAACCGGTCCCTCATGGCGATAGACGGCGCGCATCAAGTCGTGCCGGCATTCGGCGAGCAGGGCGGCGGACGGCTGCATTTCGCGGCGGTCGAGCGCCGCAGACAGCGCCCGCTGCGATTCCGCCTGGCGGGCGCAATCCGCACAGGTATCCAAATGCTGTTCGAGGCGATCTTCCTCCTCGGGCGGCAATTCGCCGTAGAAATAGAGCGGAATGAGTTTGCTTACGGATTCGCAATTCATTGAAAATCTCCCAACACGGCGCGCATCTTTTGGGTTGCGCGGAACAGACAATTCTTAGCCGCTTCCTCGCTGGTGCCCAGGATCTCCCCGATGTTGCGGAGGCGCAGACCCTGATAATGCCGCAGTTCGAAAACCATGCGCTCGCGGGGCGTGAGGCCGCCGAGGGCGCCCTCGATGCGCTGCCCGAGCTGGCGGTTCCACATGTTCCGCTCGGGATCGGCATGCGCGGCTTCTTCCTGAAAATCGTTCATGCGGTCCAGGGGGCCCTCCGGCGTATCCACCACGGCCGGCTCTTCCTTGCGCACTTTGCGCTTGCGCAGATAATCCAGGCAAATATTCGTCACGATGCGGTAGAGCCAGGTATGAAAGCTGCAATCGAACCGGAACGAATCGATGCTGCGGTACACGCGCAGGAAAGCCTCCTGAAAGACGTCACGTGCGTCTTCCTGGGACCGGAGCAGGTTCACGGCGAGCCGAAGCACACTTTGGTCGTAAGCGCGGACAAGCTGCTCGAAAGCGTCCTGATCGCCGCGCTGGACGGCCCGGATCAGGCTGGCTTCATCTAATTTGGGGCTCAACCTGGCACCGACGGCGCCAGGAGCGTCCTGCGCCATAAGTTCCGGCTCTGCTGAAGCTTCCAATCATCCCTTCGATTAGTTTGACGCACTAGTGGCAATTTTGTCACGCTGTGCTGTTCGGATACGAACAGTGTCCGGTTTCGGAGCTTAGGGGACCGCAGGTTTATCAAATTCCCAACAGGTTGGCGCGCAGCTTCACATAGCCATGCTGATGCGCCCAGAGATTGAGCGGGATGGTGGCCAATTCATCCACGACCGGCACCGCGTGGCCATTCTTTGTGAGATCGACGGTCTTGATGTAGTAGCGGCATGTGTCGCAAGCCTCCACGCGCACATGCGGGAACTGCTCGGCGGTATAAACGGCCAGCTTCTCCACGGTTTCTTCGCCGCAAGCCGGGCACACGATTCGCCCGATGTTCCATTCCGTCGCGCAGAGCGCACAGATCAACGACCGCTTGCCACCGTCCCCTTCCTGCCGCAGGACTCCCGCCACGGGCCTGGCGGCGCAAAAAGGACAGGTGCCGAAAGTTTCACGGGCAGGCATGGGGCCACTGCGATCGGCCAGATATTCCGCGTAGGGTTGGAGGAAAATGGACGCCACTAACTCCGCCTCGCGGCCGGCCTCGGGCTGGAAGCGCGGGGCCGCGTCCCAGAAGGACATCAGGATTTCCAGCCATTGGGACGGATCGCGCCCCTTCAGATCGCGGGCGCATTGCGCGATGGGATCGGGCGCAGCCGCGGCCAGCGATACCAGGAAACCGGGGAACTTCGGCACTAGCATACGCAGATCGGATGTCTCGCGCACCAATCCGGCCGGCATGCCAAGATAGAGGTCTTTCTGCAAGCTGGATATACGGCTATAAAACCGCAGCACTTCGGCGGCGAACGGATGCGCGGCGGCCAACTCATCCGCGCGACGGATGCGCTGGTCCCATTTGGAACGCATCATTTCCGGCCGGATGTGTCCCCGGTCACATGCTCATACCAGAGCCGGTGATGTGTCTTCGCCCATTCGGGCGAGACTTCGCCGCGGATGATGGAAGTGAATCCGCCGCGCACCATGGCGGTGCCCATATAGACGTGGATGATGAATGCGCCGATGGTGATCAGCGCGGCGCCCACGTGGACCGCCACGGCCAGGTAACGCAGCCAACGCAGACTCCACGGAATGGATTCCACGAACCATAATCCAACGCCCGAAACGAGCAGCAGCAAGATGCCATAGAACATCAGCCAGAAGAAGATTTTCTGCCCGTAATTGAAGCGGCCGATGGGCGGGAGGTTTTGATCCTCGTTGCGGATGTAATAGCGAACGGATTTTTCCCAGGCGCGGTCGGCGCTGGTGATGAGCATGTCGCGGCGCCAGGCCGTGTACATCCATAAAACAGAAACGGTGAAGAGCAGGCCCAGCCAGGGATGCCAGAAGCGGGCGGCCGCGCCCCCGCCCACGATCGCCGCCAACCAAAACATATAAGGCGACCAGAAAGCCAGGCCGGTGACCAGGCAATAGACATAGCTCAGCGCGGCGATCCAGTGGTTCACACGTTCATTCAGCGTATAGCGGAGAATCGCGCGGCGGCGCGGGGCGATGCCGGCCGGAGGCGCTACTTGCGAGACACTCATGGCCGCTCTCCTTCGTTCTTCTCCGGCTCCACATACTTAGGGCCGAAGCGCAGGTAATGCAGCGTGACGCCGATGACGCCGCCCAGCATGGCAAGATTGCCGATCCATTTGAGCGGGCCCTTCCAGAATTTGACGACCCAGGGAATGCGGGGATTGGCGGGCAATCCGCCATAAGCTGCCGGGTTCGTCACATCGTGCAGCACGTAGATGACGCCGGTGCCGCCGACGCCCGCGGGATCGTAGACGCCGGCTTTATCGAAGCCGGACTGCTCGCGAAGCTGGCGCGCGCGCGTTTCCGCCAGCTCTTTCATATCGTCTTTGGTGCCGAAGTGCAGACACCCCGTGGGGCAGGACTTGATGCAGGCCGGCTCCAACCCCTCGTTCACGCGGTCCGAACACAGCGTACACTTGAACATCTTCCGGGTGTGCTGGTTAAACTTGGGGATATTGAACGGGCATCCGCTGACACAGTATCCGCAGCCGATGCAGTGGTCCTGCTGGAAATCGACGATGCCGTTGGTGTACTGGACGATGGCGCTATCGGCCGGACAGGCGGCCAGGCAGCCCGGCTCGGCGCAATGCATGCATTGATCCTTGCGCATCAGCAGCATCAGGCTGCCGTCGTCGCGTTCGTGCTCGTTGAACTTGATCAGGTTCCAATAGTTCCAGGCCGTCTCCGGCATGGTCTGATAACTGTTCTGGAAGACCGTCTCGCGGAAGGTATAGCCGTTCCATTCGAGGCAGGCGACTTCACAGGCCTTGCACCCGATACAGGTGGTGGTGTCGACCAGCTTACAGACCTGCTCCTCGCGCTCGACGCCCGCGCCGGGAGCGGTCCCGGCACGCCCCGAAATCCGGCGGATGTTCAGCGTAGCCTGGCTCATGCCTTTTCCACCTTCACCAGAAAGCCCTTGAATTCGGGTGTGAACGCGTTGGGGTCGACCACCGTCGGCGTAAGGCGGTTGGCGAGCGTACGCGCGTTCTTGTCCGCGTCTTCCTGGATACCGCGGAAGCCCTGATGGATGGGCAGCCCGATCTGGTAGACCTTCTTGCCGTCAATGGTCATGGGCTTGATGCGTTTCGTGACAAAAGCCTTGGCGATGTAGTAACTGCGGGCGCTGGTGATCTTGATGAGTTCGCCGCCGCGGATGCCTAGATCGTTCGCCAACTCGACGGGGATCTCGATAAAAGGTTCCGGGATGAGTTGCACGTTGACCGGATTGTTTTTGGTCCAGTAATGATAGTGCTCGGTGAGACGGTAAGTGGTACAGATGACGTTGAAGCCTTCGCTAGGGGTGCCGTACTTATCCGCCGGCGTGGACAGCTTCTTGACTACCGGGTTATTCGATTGCGCGGGATGTAGTGCATTTGTCACCGGGCTCTCGATGGGTTCGTAATGCTCAGGGAACGGTCCGTCGGCGAAGGCAGCCAGCGGCCCGAAGATACGCCCGACGCCTTCCGGGGTCATAATGAATGGCCCCATGTGATCTTTGGGCGGTGAATCGGGCTTGAAGTCGGGCACATCCACGCCGGTCCAAAGCTGGGTCTTCTCGTTCCACCAGACCTGTTTGCGCGCGGGATCCCAGGGCTGGCCGGCCGGATCGCAGGAGGCGCGATTGTACAGCACCCGCCGGTTCGCCGGCCACGACCACGCCCAGTTAGGGTAGACGCCCAGGCCCGAGGGATCTTCGGTTCCGCGGCGCGCCAACTGGGCGCCGGCTTCGGTCCATGAGCCGGAATAGAGCCAGTTGCCGCAGGAAGTGGTGCCGTCGTCGCGCAGCCACGCGAAGCCCGGCAGTTGTTGGCCGGCCTTAATCACCTGCTGCGTTTTGGGATCGGTGACGTCGCCGATCGCCTTGCCATTGATCTCTTTGGCCACCTCGGCAAGCGAAGGATGTTGCGGGTCGGTGTAGGACCAGGTCAGGCGCGTGACTGGCTCGGGACATTTGCCACCCTCGGCCTTATAAAGGTCGCGCACTTTCAGGAAAATCTGCGCGACGATGTCCTGGTCAAGGCGCGCCTGGCCAGGCGGCGGTACGGCGATGTTCTTCCATTGCAGCCAACGGGCCGAGTTGGTCATGGATCCGTCTTTTTCGGCGAACCCGGCGCAGGCCAGGCGGTAGACGGTGGTCTTGATCTCCTTCTTCTCGGCCTCCGCGATTCCCGGTGAATTCCAGAACTCGCTGGTCTCGTCGGGATAGATCTCGCCCACTACCAGGAAATCCGCGCTCTTCAGAGCCTCGATATTCTTTTGCGAATCGGGCCCTATGGCCACACCGTTCATACCGAACGCGAATAATCCCTTCACGGTGCCGCGATACATCTGGTCCCAAAGCTGGGTCCAGGAGTAGTTGCGATCCACCTTCGGCATGTAATGGAATGCGAAATCGTTTTCCTTGGTGGCCGCGTCGCCGTAGAGGGCTTTCAGCAGCGACACGGTGAACCGCGGCGTGTTCGACCAGTAATTGAACGACTCCCAATTTGCCGGCTTGGAGGCCGTAGGGGTGGTGCGATCCAAGTAAGATTTAAGGGTGGTATCGGCCGGAGTGGGCACTTTCAGATAACCGGACAAGATGTCGAAGACGCCGCCCATATCGGTGGCGCCCTGGATATTGGAGTGGCCGCGCAGCGCGTTCACGCCGCCGCCGGCGCGCCCCACATTGCCCAGCAGCAATTGCAGCATGGCCGCGGTACGGATAATCTGGGTGCCGAAGGTGTGCTGAGTCCATCCGACCGCGTACATAATGGTGGCAACCTTCCGCATGTCGCCGTACTTGCGGATGGAGGTGAAAAGATCCGCGGCTTTCAGGAACTGATCTTTGGGGATGCCGGTGATGCGCTCGACCATTTCGGGCGTGTAGCGGGAGTACTGCGTCTTCAGCAATTGGAAGACAGATCGCGGATGCTGCAAGGTCAGATCGGAATTGACGGTGGGCGGCAGACCCGGCTTCGCTTCGGCGGACGTTCCGCCCGCCGCCTCATAATTCCAGGTGGATTTGTCGTAGGTCTGGGAAGCGGCGTCGAAGCCGGAATACAAGCCATCGTCGGGTAGTTTGAAGCCGTCCTTCACGAGGAAGGCGGCATTAGTGTAATTGACCAGATAGTCCCTGGCGATGCGGTTGTTCTCGATGGCGTAACGGATGACACCACCCAGGAACGCGATATCCGCCCCCGCGCGGATCTGCAGGAAAAGATCCGAAGTGGCGGCGGTGCGGGTGAAACGCGGGTCCACCACGATCATCTTGGCATTGCGGTTGCGCTTGGCTTCAATCGCCCATTTGAAACCGCAAGGATGATTCTCCGCGGGGTTGCCGCCCATGATCAGGATCATGTCGCTATTCTTGATATCGACATAGCCGTTGGTCATCGCACCGCGTCCGAACGTGGGCCCCAAACTGGAGACCGTGGGTCCGTGTCAAACACGGGCCTGGGTTTCGTAGTAGCAGACCCCCAGGCCGCGCATGAATTTTCCGGCGAGATAGTTGAATTCGTTGGTATCCGTGCAGCCGCCGATCCAGGCGATGCTTTCGCAGCGGTTGACGGTGCGGCCCTGCGCGTCCTGCTCGACGAACGTGGCGTCGCGGGTCTTCTTCACCCAGCGGCCGATTTCATCGATGGCCTGGTCCCAGGCGATGTCTTCCCAATGATCCGAGCCGGGCCGCCGCACCTGTGGCTTCAAGAGACGCCGCGGATTGAGAATGTCCTGTTCGAGGGAAGCTCCCTTGGGGCAAAGCGTGCCGCGATTGATGGGGTGGTCCGGATCGCCCTCGACGTGGATGACCTGGGGCGTGACGTTCTTGGCTTTGTCGCCAATGGTGTAGATAATGACGCCGCAGCTCACCGAGCAATAGGGACAGGTAGAACGCGTCTCGGTGGCGGGGGCAATCTTGAGCTGGCTGAGCTGCGCGTACGCGGGCTGCAGATCGAATCCGAGCCAGGAAACCGCGGCGCCGCCCAACGCTGCGACCTTCAGAAAGTCCCTACGGCTTGCGTCCATAGCGCCACCCTCCTTTTCCCCTCTTGCAGCCGGCCGTCCGCAATTATATCCCAAACATCGGCGCCCGGATTATGACAATCGGGTTAAGAATGACCAGCCGTTGACATTTGTTTCTATTTGCGGTTACGCTGGGTTCGTTCCGAAGATTGCCGGTGTTGTATTGGGAAGCTGGTGCAAATCCAGCACGGCCCCGCCACTGTAAGCGCGGAGGACCGGTCGAATCTGCCACTGTCTTAGCGGATGGGAAGGCTGACCGGTTCGTGGAGGCGCAAGTCAGGAGACCGACCGGCGAGACTCCGTAATTGCGGCTCTCGAGGGAGGAGCCTACAATGCGATTTCTTGTCATATGGCTCGGGCTATTGCCCGCGGCCGCTGCCGCGTCGTTCACGATTCACGGAACGGTGCTTGACCCATCGGGCGCCGCTATCGCGGAAGCCCAGGTTTCCGCCGTGAACCAGTTGGGCGTCGCTCAACAAACCACCACGGACCAGGCGGGCGGTTTCACGCTGAAACTCGCCGCGGCCGGTCTGCACCTAGCCATTACCGCACCCGGTTTCGAAACCAGGAACATTCCGCTCGATACCGCGCCGGCGGAGCCCATCGTGGTGCGCCTGAATATCGCGCCGCAAGTGGATTCCGTGCGCGTGGCCGGTTCCGCGATCGACGTGCCGCTCAGCGAGCAGGGCAGCAGCGTGAGCATCGTGCCGCGGGCGGAAATCGCGGAACGCAACGAAGGACTGGCCGTGGATCTGCTCCGTTACCTGCCCGGGATCACCATCGGCCAGAGCGGCAGCCCCGGCGGTGTGGCCGATATGTTCATCCGCGGCGGAGATTACAATTTCAACCTGGTGACGATCGACGGAGTCCCGGTGAACTCCTTCGGCGGCAGTTTCGACTTCGCGCATATTCCCACGGACTGGTTGGAGCGCGTGGAAGTGATCGAAGGCGCGCAATCCTCGGTTTATGGAGCCTATGCCAACAGCGGGGTAGTCAATTTCGTCACGCGCTCGGCGGCCGATGCGCCGCAGATTGAGGTGCTGGCCGAAGGCGGCACTTATCAGGAGCATCGCTTCGCCCTGGGCGCTTCCGGCACGCTGGCGGGATTCGGCGTGGCCGCCTTTGTGTCCCAGCTTGGAGACAATGGTCCGGTAGTCAACAGCGATTACCGCAACGACAACGCGGCGCTGCACGTGACCCGTTCGTTCGGGCGGCAGAGCCTCTCGTTCGGCGGCGACTACAACGCGAACGACGTGGGAGACCCGGGCGCCTACGGTTCCGATCCGGGCAACGATTTCCCCGGCATCGATACGATCAGCCGCGATAAGAACGATTTTTCCGATTACTATCTGCATCACCAGATCGATTTTTCGCCGCGCTTCCGGCAGGATACCTTCGCCAGCTTCTTTCTCGAAAACAGCGGCTACACCAGCCCCTACGGATTCAGCTACGAGAAGGATCTGCGCGGCCAGTTCGAAACCCGCGGCATCGTCAGCGTGAAGCCGTGGTACACGGCGGCGTTCGGAGTCAGCCTGGCGCGCGAGGAGGTGAAGAACACTTACATCAGCGACGATAACAATAACTCATTCCCGATCAAACGCGACGACGTGGGGATCTATTGGGAGAATCGCTTCCAGGTTGGCAGCCGGCTATTTTTCAATGCGGGCGTGCGGGGGGAGATCATCGACACACCTTTCATTCCGGAGAATCTCGGCGACGGCAGGCCGGCATTCCCGGCCAACACCGTGGCGAAGGTGAACCCGAAGGTGGCGGCGACTTACGTGCTGCGCGGCACGCGTTTCCACAGCTCGTTGGGAACGGGGATCCGGCCGCCGGCGGGCCTCGAGCTCGCATTCACCAACAATCCGGCACTCAAGCCGGAACGCACGGCAAGCTTCGACGCCGGTGTGGAACAACGCGTCTTTCACGATAAGCTGTCGCTCGATGCGACTTACTTCTACAACCGCTTCTACGATCTGATTGTCTCTCTGGGCGGCAACCTGGCGGTGCTGAGCGCTTTTCAGACCGACAACCTGTCGAACGCACGGGCGCAAGGCGCGGAGATGACGGCCCGGTACCGGCCGGCGCGTTGGATTTCTCTATCCGCCTCTTACACCTATCTCGATTCGGAGGTGCTGTCACTGAATGGTTCGACGGGTCTCGCGCCGATTCCGTTTTCAGTGGGCCAGGAGCTGATCCGGCGTCCAGCCAATTCCGGCTCGTTCGTCTCCACGGTCAGCCGGGGGCGGGTGACGGCCAATTTGACCGGATACTTCCGCGGCTCCGATCTGGATGTGGATCCGACCTACGGCGCATCTGCTGGATTGTACCCTGCGAAGGGATTCTTCGACATGGGCGTGAACCTGAACGTGCGCCTGGGCGGCGGAGTGACTGCATACGGAAACCTGCGCAACGCACTGAATCAATCCTACGAGGAAGTGCTTGGCTACCCCGCGCCGAAGCTAAACTTCGTGGCCGGGTTGAAGTGGGTACTGCCGAAGGGAAAGTAGAGACCCTACAGCACTCGGCTCAGGCCCGCCTCCGGCTGCCGGCAGCATGAGTGTCTTGTTCATCACCACTCAACTTACGCCGGTCTGACTCAGTCATTGACCTCACCTAGAAAATGTGTGAACATTCGAACCTAGGTCGTTAGCTGTACGCAAAAGGAGGCGCATATGAGACGGTTGAATTTACTCGCGATCGGCGCCGCGGTAGGTATAGGCAGCATCTGGGCTCAGCTCCCAGGCGCTGTCAAGGCTCCCGGTCAAACAGCCAGCGTATTCAAGGTCTGGCATGACAATGGAAACGGCAAGTGGTACGGTCAGAATCTTGTCGAGCAGGAGATCACGGGTTATGTGATTCACGTGGGCGGCGGCGATCTGCACGTCTCCCAGAGTGCGATGAATGTAGCCCCGGCTGAGTTGGAGTACCACCCCATTCACTACAAACAGGTCGTGGATCTCCCGGTGAGGCCTATGACTTCGACCGTGGATGTACCGGCCGTGATACTGGCAAACGGCAGCGTCGTCGGCGTGGCCAAAACGGTGGAAGGTCTGGACGTCGTGGACGAAATGTTCCAGTATCGGACGGAGGAGCACAACGAATACCTGCGGCTGGCGGCCCTTTTGCGCGAGTCCGACCATGGCCGCGCGGTCGAGGGTTTGCGAAGCGAACTCGCCAAACCGCTGTCCAAAGATGCCTTGAGTTCCGAACAGATCACTGGAATCGGCCGGGCACACGCCCACATGCTAGGTATCCTGTCTGCAACCGCATCCACCTCGGATGTATACGCCGCAGTGCGGCAAGAGGTCGAAAAGCGCACTACCCTGACTGAAAGACTCAGCAGCAGGAGGGGACAATGAATCGCTTCATTTTGCTATTTCTCGCCGCTGGAATCCTGGCCGCAGACACCTGGATGTGCATCACCATCAATGGGACCTTGACAGGCATCACACCGTCCATGTCGAATTGCGGGCCCATCAGTTCAGGCGGCGGGGGAACCATTCAGCAGACCGCACAATATAGTCTGCAGCCTTACAGCTTGCAGACCAGTAGTAACTCGGGAGAACCCATTGGCGCGACATTTACCGGAACAGGAGTCTGTGTTTCCTCGCTCAGCCCGTATCCCGATGTGGCGCCGAGCTTCGGCGCCGGATCCAGCACTTATGTGGGGACTTCTGTGGTCTGGACTGTCCCCGTGGCGAACGCCTCGCCAAACGTGCTAAAAGGGTGGGTCTGGAGCGGCACGCTGGATTCGTCCGTCAACCAGACTTACAACACAGGTATCAATGGGCAATGCCAGTGCTACGTTTCGGACTGCTGTAACCCGGCTCGCGGCGGACAATGCCCGGCTACTTGCCCGCCGCATTCCTGCCAAACCAAGTGCGGCGGAGACGATGTTATTCCAGGCAACCCAGCGCAAGAGGCAAGCCCCGACAGTGTTTGCACGCCCATCCTGATCAGTGCGCTCGATAAGGGCTTCCACCTGTCGGATACGAAGGATGGTGTTCTATTCGATGTCTTCGGCACGGGCGAGATGATCCCTATTTCGTGGACTACGAAAGGTTCAGGAGACGGCTGGCTGGCACTCCCCGATCCAGCCACGGGAACCGTGACCCGATTGAGCCAGCTCTTCGGCAACCTGACGCCGCAGCCACCCGCGGC
>Ga0187871_10002033_pt1 | contig 16886 bp, 17 predicted proteins | sample June2016WEW_16_1_FD_132988 | JGI IMG/M metagenome (GOLD analysis project Ga0187871, IMG submission 132988) | Peatland microbial communities from SPRUCE experiment site at the Marcell Experimental Forest, Minnesota, USA - June2016WEW_16_10 | ecosystem: Environmental > Terrestrial > Soil >...
CCTGCGGAGTCATTTTCGTTGAAGGTGACGGTGTGCGTTATCGGAATAACTACGTTGGGGGTCCACTGAGCGTAAAGGCTCATATCGGACGTGAACGAATAATGGGAACCGTCTGCATAAACAACGCCCGACCCGCTGGCAGTCGTATTCCAACCTGAGAAGCTGTAGTCAGGATCCGTGAATGAAGGTTGAAGATTCGCAAACATCGTCAATGAAGTTGGAGCACTTGCTGCGAGGAAGGCGGTCACTGAATCTCCTGCGGAGTCATTTTCGTTGAAGGTGACGGTGTGCGTTATCGGAATCGCAACCCACTGAGCGTAAAGACCAATGTCCGCGTTGAATGCGTAGCTGGCTCCATCTGCGTATGACACTCCTGTGCCATCGGCCAAAGTGTTCCAACCCGTGAACGTGTAGCCGGCATCCGTGAAGCTCGGGCTGAGATTCGCAACAAGAGTCAGAGCTTGAGATGAACTACCCGTTTCGAACGCGGTCACCGCGTCTGCGGCACTGGCATTTTCAGAGAAAGTCACCGTGTGAATCTCCGGAAAAGCGCTCGCCGGCGCTGATATCGCGAAGGTCATCAGAATCATGAGCAACGCGCTCACGACCTTTGTTATCGACGTCAATTGTGGGATGCGCCCGATTCTCATGAGTACAAACGGTCGCTGGGCACGACGAAATTGCGGTGACATATGAGACGCATGGGCAGTCCTTCATTGACGTTGGACGCTCTTGTACGAACGAGCGCATGGCCTGCAGCCGCGCTCCATTTGAGGCAAAGGTAACTCGAAGCGATTAACGACGTCTCTATGTTGAAAGACGGAGACGTCGAAACATGCTGCAGTTTTCCCTTGCCAGCAAAGGGTAGACGGCGATGTCCGGTCTCGCGTAGGGCACTAAGACCCTAAAGGTGTCGCGCTAGGAACGCCGACTCCGTTGACGCGCCACCTCGAACGCGGCGACCGACACCGCGACGCCCGCGTTCAACGAACTGATCTTGCCCAACTGAGGTATCGACACAACGGCCGCGCATCGCTTGCGCGTCAACACGGAGAGTCCCTTCTCCTCCCCGCCGACGACGAGAGCCACCGACGTCGTACCGAGGTCGAGGTCGTAGAGCGAGTCCCTGGACTCTCCGGCGAGGCCCACCGTGAGCACGCCGGCCCTATTGAGCACGTCGAGCGTCGCCGGGATGCCTCCGACGTCACAGAAGGTGAGGTATTCGATGGCCCCGGCGGCGGTCTTGGTGACCGTCGGCGAGATGCGCGCCGAGCGATGGCGAGGGACGACGACGCCGGTCACGCCGGCCGCGTCGGCGCTGCGCAACATCGCGCCCAGGTTGCGCGGATCGGTCACGCCGTCACAGACGAGCAAAAACGGGTGACGATGCTCGAGGAGAGTCTCGAGGTTCACGGTCTCCAGACGCGCGGCGATGGCCATGACGCCCTGGTGAGCTTCGGTGCGCGCCTCGCGGTCGAGTCGGGTCATTGAGACGACCTGGACCGGTACGCGCTGGCGCTGCGCCTCGAACTCGATCGCGTCGAGGGTCTCACTGGCGTCTTGGGCGTCGGCGACGTAGATCTTCTGGATCTGGCGCCGACGGGCCTTGAGGAGTTCGAGCACGGCGTGGCGGCCCTCGACCTGCTCGCCCCCGAGACCTTCCCTCTCGCGAGCGCTCGGCGCGCGTCGCGGACCGCCGACCTGACCGCCGGTCATCGGTCGGCCCCCTTGACGCGACGAGCGGGGTGGCCCCTTGCGCGGTGCGGGACGTGAACTCACGACGTCTCTTCCAGCAGAGCGACCGCGCTGGCCCCGACGCCCTCGACGCGACCGAGGGCGCCCAGGCCCTCGGCGGTCGTCGCCTTCACCGTGACGAGCGCACCGACCACAGCGGAGAGTTCGTCGGACATCCGTGGCATGAGGCCGGACAGCTTCGGTCGCTCGGCGATGATCGTGATGTCGGCCGAGACCGTGCGCAGCCCGGCCGCGGCCACCAGGGCCACCGTCGCTTCGAGCAGCCGACGAGATGAGGAACCCGCGTACGCGGGATCGGTGTCGGGGAAGTGTCGACCGAGGTCACCGAGATTGGCCGCGCCAAGCAGGGCGTCACAGAGCGCGTGGGTCGCGACGTCCGCGTCGGAGTGGCCCACGAGTCCGGGCGCATCCGGTACCTCGACGAGGCCGAGCCAGAGCGCGCGTGACGGGTCGTCACTGACGCGATGAACGTCGAGTCCGTGACCGATCCTCATCGGCGCAGCTCGATCGACGAGGCCCGTGCGAGGTCGCCGGGAACGGTGATCTTCACGTTGTCGAGCTCACCGGGCACGACGACGACCCGACCACCCTGCGCTTCGACGAGCGCCGCGTCGTCGGTGGCGTCCCCGCCGTGGGCGTGTGCGCGGATCAAGACATCGCGAGCAAAGGCCTGGGGCGTCTGCACGGTCACCAGTTCATCGCGCTCCTCGGTCTCGCCGACGACGGTCTCGGCGCCGTCGCGCCGAATTCGTTTCACGGTGTCCATGATCGGCAGACCGGGGACCGCCCCGTCGGCGCCGGCGAGCACCGCGTCGACGACGGCACAGAAGAGCGACGACGTGGCCATCGGCCGAGCCGCGTCGTGCACGACGATCACGTCGGCGTCAGCGCACTCGTCCAGACCGGCGCGCACCGAGTCCGCGCGCGTCGCGCCCCCGACGACGACGACGTCGGCACCCTCGCCGTTGCCCTGATAGTTCGCGGGTACCACGAGCACGACGCGTTCGGCGACGGATCGAGCCGCACGCACGCTGTGGGCGGTCACGGTGTCGTGGTTCAAGACGGCGAACTGCTTCGGTCCGCCGTAACGCTGGCCCTGGCCGGCGGCGACGACGACGGCCGCGACCGACATGACTACGGGAGGACCGAGGCGAGCTTCTCTTCCGCCGCTTCCGTGTCCACGTTCAACGCGAACGTCAGCTCCGAGACGAGGATCTGGCGGGCGCGCGTCAGCATGCGCTTCTCGCCGGCCGAGAGACCCTTGTCCTTGTCGCGGATCGAGAGGTTCCGCACGACCTCGGCGACCTGGTAGATGTCGCCGGAGCGGAGCTTCTCCGAGTGGTTCTTGAAGCGGCGCGACCAGTTGGTGGGCATGCGCGCTTCCTTCTTGCGAAGGACCGCGAAGACCTCTTCGACCTCTTCGTCGTTGATGACGTCGCGAAGGCCGACCGACTCGGCGTTGGCGACCGGGACCATCAAGACCAGGTCGGTGTAGGCGACCTTGAGCTTCAGATAGTCCTGTTTGACGTCAAAAGCCGTCATTTTCTCTATTTTTTCCACCGTGCAGGCGCCGTGGTGGGGGTAGACGAGACGATCGCCCTTTTTGTACTTGCGAACGGTCATAAACGAGGTTCTCCTCAATGAAAATCTGGCGAAAACGCCGTAGGGGGATTAATTATTCTACCAGATTTTGGTCAATTCGTGCCGCTCTGGGCCACAGCGATTGCCTGGGCCAGGGTGTCACAGCGAAGGATCTGCACGCCCGCCACGTCTTCGAGCTCCCCGTCACGGGGCACGACGCAGAGCGTCGCGCCCAGGCGCCGGGCCTCGCGGACCCGGCGGGTGAGTCCGGAGATCGCGCGCAGCTCCCCGGCGAGCCCGACCTCGCCCATCGCGGCCATCGTGCGCGGTACCGCGAAGTTGAGCGCCGCCGACGCGACGGCCAACGCCAGCGCTACGTCGACGCCCGGTTCGTTCGCCGCCAGGCCGCCGGCGGTCGCCGCGAAGACGTCAGAGGCGCTGGTGTCGATCGCGCAGCGCGATTCGAGGACGGCGAGCAAGAGCGCCAAGCGCTGGGAGGAGACCTGGTGCGCGACGCGACGCGGCGAACCGGCGCCGGTGGCGACGAGCGCCTGCATCTCGATCAGGAACGACCGCGATCCGTCGTTCGTGACCGTGAAGACGACACCCGGCACGTCGAGCTCGGGACCGCGCAGGACCGTGGCGTCAGGCATCTCGCGCAGACCGTCGGGCACCATCTCCAAGAGACCGACCTCGCCGGTCGGACCGAAGCGGTGTTTCAACGCCCGGATGATGCGCAGCGATCCGTGGCGGTCGCCGTCGATCCGTATCACGGTGTCGACCAGGTGCTCGAGGGCGCGCGGTCCGGCCAGCTCGCCGTCCTTCGTCACGTGGCCCACGATCAAGAGGGCGACCCCGGTCTCCTTGGCGACCGAGCAGAGCCGTTCGGCCACGTGACGGATCTGGGGCACGGACCCGGCGATGCTCGTGAGCGACTCGTCGCTCATCGCCGAGATCGAATCGACCACGCAGAGCGTCGGACGACGTTCGCGCAACAGTTGCTCGGCGACGTCCACGTTCGTCGTGGCCGCGACCTCGAGGCCCGGTGGCACGTCGCCCAACCGACGGGCCCGTTGGGCCACCTGAGCCACGGACTCCTCGGCGGCGATCAAGAGGACGCTCTCGTTGCACGACGCCAGCTCGCGCAACGACATCAGCGCGAGCGTCGACTTGCCGACGCCCGGTTCGCCGAAGAGCAGCGTCGTCGAACCGGCGATGAAACCGCCACCCAGGACGCGGTCGAGTTCGCCCACCCCGGTCCGGTGCACGCAGGCCGTCGTCGATGCGACGTCGCGTAACGCCGTCGTCGAGATCGAGAGCCGCGCCTTGGTCGTCGTTCGTTCTTCGTCGAGCGTGTTCCACTCGCCACAGCCCGAACAGCGACCACTCCAGCGAGGTGCCGTCGTGCCGCATTCGCGACAGACGTGCACGGAGTGGGACTTCACCTCCGAGAGGCTACGAAGGCGCTGTGACGTCTAGGCGTTGTCGGAGAGATCCTCGAAGTCGACCGAGGGTGGTAGGCCCTCGACGCCCTCGAAGGTCAAGTACCCGCCGTCGGGCCCATCGGCGAAGTCGCCGACGATGGTCTGACCGGCGTGGAACTCCTTGAAGAGGATCTTCTCGCTGAGCGCGTCCTCGACGTACTGCTGGACGGCCCGACGAAGCGGACGCGCGCCGAGCTCGGGGTCGTAGCCCTTCTCGGCGAGGAAGCCCTGGGCCGCGGCGGACAGTTCGAGCCCGAGGCCCTGCACGGCCAACTGGTCGCGCAGTCGCGAGATGAACATGTCGGCGATCAAGATCACCTCTTCACGGCTCAGCTCGTGGAAGACGATCGTGTCGTCGATGCGGTTGAGGAACTCCGGTCGGAAGTGGGCTTTCAGCGCCGTGTTGACCTTCTCCTTCATCCGCTCGTGGTCCGCGACGTCCGAGGCCTTGCCGAAACCGATGGCGGCCTTTCGCAGGTCGGCGGTGCCGAGGTTCGAGGTCATGATCAAGATCGTGTTCTTGAAGTCCACGGCGCGACCTTGCGCGTCGGTGAGACGACCGTCTTCGAGGATCTGCAGGAGCGTGTTGAAGACGTCGGGGTGCGCCTTTTCGACTTCGTCGAAGAGCACGACGGAGAAGGGCTTGCGACGGACGGCTTCCGTGAGCTGACCGCCCTCGTCGTATCCGATGTAGCCGGGGGGCGAACCGACCAGGCGGCTCACGGAGTGCTTCTCCATGTACTCGGACATGTCGAGCTGGATCAGCGCGTCCTCGTCGTCGAAGAGGAACTCGGCCAGGGTCTTGGCGAGCTCGGTCTTGCCGACGCCCGTCGGGCCGAGGAAGATGAACGATCCGCCGGGCCGCTTCGGGTCCTTCAGCCCGGCGCGCGTGCGCCGGATGGCGCGGCTGATCGAGATGACGGCCTCGTCCTGGCCGACGATGCGCTTGTGGAGTTCGTCCTCCATGCGCAAGAGCTTGGTGGTCTCCTCTTCGGTGAGTCGATAGACCGGGATCCCGGTCCACACCGCGAGCACCTCGGCGATGGTGTCCTCATCGACGAGGTCGAAGACCACGCCGCCCGAGGCCTGGATCGTCAGGTCCAGCTCGTCACGCTTGGCGATCAGTTCGCGCTCTTGTTCGTCGAGGGCCTTGGCCTGTTCGAGGGCGCCGCTCGCCATGGCGCTCTCCTTGTCGGCGCGCACGCGCATGATGTCCTCGTCGAACTTCTTCTGCTGCGGCGGCGTGTCCATGCGACGGATCCGTAGGCGGCTGCCGGCCTCGTCGATGAGGTCGATCGCCTTGTCGGGCAGGAACCGGTCCGAGATGTAGCGGTCGGCGAGGTTCGCCGCGGCGATCAACGCCTGGTCGGTGATCTTGACCGCGTGGAACTCCTCGTAGACCTCGCGCAGTCCCTTCAAGATGTCGATCGTCATCGCGACCGACGGCTGTTCGACCTTCACCGGCTGGAAGCGACGCTCGAGCGCGGCGTCCTTCTCGATGTGCTTGCGGTACTCGTCGATCGTCGTGGCGCCGATGGTCTGCAGTTCACCGCGCGCGAGCATCGGCTTCAGGATCGAGGCGGCGTCGATGGCGCCCTCGGCCGCGCCGGCGCCGACCAACGTGTGGATCTCGTCGATGAACAAGATGATGTCGCCGCGGGTGCGGATCTCTTTGAGGACCTTCTTCAGTCGCTCTTCGAAGTCACCGCGGTAACGGCTCCCGGCGACGAGCGCACCGAGGTCGAGCGTGTAGAGCTGCTTGTCGGCGAGCGTGACCGGCACCTGGTTGGCGACGATCCTCTGGGCGAGGCCTTCGACGATGGCGGTCTTGCCGACGCCGGGCTCGCCGATGAGGACGGGGTTGTTCTTGGTGCGACGTGACAGCACCTGCATCACGCGCTCGACTTCCTTCTCGCGTCCGACGAGCGGGTCGAGCTTGCCCTCGCGCGCGAACTGGGTGAGGTTGCGACCGAACTGGTCGAGGACGGCCGAACCGCCCGCGCCCTCGGCGTCGCTCTTCGAGGCGCCGGACGTGCTCGAGCCACCCGACTCCTTGCCGGCCTGGCCGGACATCATCTGGATCACCTGGGTGCGGACGCGCGCCATGTCGGCCCCGAGGTCGCTCAGGACCTGGGCCGCGACACCGTCGCCCTCGCGCACCAGCCCGAGGAGCATGTGCTCGGTGCCGATGTAGGAGTGGCCGAGTTGCAGCGCTTCGCGTAGTGAGAGCTCGAGCACCTTCTTCGCGCGCGGCGTGAAGGGCGGCGATCCGGGCGAGGGATTGGTGTTGGCCCCGATGGCCTCTTCGACCTTTTCGCGCACGACGTCGAAGGTGACCCCCAGGGCGTCCAGCGCCTTGGCCGCGACGCCCTCGCCCTCGCGGATCAGTCCGAGCAGTATGTGCTCGGTCCCGATGAACGCGTGGTTGAGGTCACGTGCTTCTTCCTGCGCGAGCACGAGTACTCGGCGGGCACGGTCAGTAAATCGTTCGAACAAGTGTCATCCTTTGTGCGTCAATACCTAAAAGTGTACCGGTGACGTGTGCCTATTGAGTCCCACCCCTCGGACCACAGAGAATGGCCAACGGACCCTCAATTAGTGTGGGAGCGTGAATCCTCACGAGCGCCTGCAACTGGCATCGGTCGAAGCGGACCTCGCGGGCCTGGAGACTTTGCTCGCGGAATCGGTCATCTTCGGCGACTCGTACCTCGATTCGGTCACGACGCACCTCATTTACGCCGGGGGCAAGCGCCTGCGCCCGTTGTTGGCGGTCGCCTCGGCGACGAGCGGCGAGAGGGTGGCCAGCCAAGAGGACCTGCTCGGCGGCGTCGCCCTCGAGTTGATGCACCTCGCGTCGCTGTATCACGACGACGTCATGGACGAGGCCGAGGTGCGCCGCAACGTCGACAGCGTGAACGCCCGCTACGGCAACCTCATCGCGATCGTCGCCGGGGACTACCTCATGGCCCGCTCGGCCGCCATCGCGGCCGACCTCGGCACCGACGTCGCGGGACTGTTGGCGCGAACGCTGGCGGCCCTGACGCGCGGTCAGGTCTCTGAGGTGCGCACCGCCTTTTGCGTCGATCGCACCGAGGCCGACTACTTCGCGGCCATCGAGGGCAAGACCGCGGCGTTGATGTCCTCGAGCTGTCGCGTCGGGGCGCTCACGGCGCGTCTCGGCGACATCGAGCGCGAGGCGCTGAGCGACTTCGGACGCTGCTTCGGCATGATCTATCAGTTGCGCGACGACATATTGGACGTCGTGGCGACCGACAACGAGCTGGGCAAACCGGCCGGGCAGGACCTCGCCGAGGGCATCTACAACCTGCCCACGATCTTCGCGTTGCGCGACAGCCTCGTCGGCGACGAACTACGCGGGGTCCTCGGTGCGATCCTGGAGGACGAGGACCGCGAGCGGGCGCGCAAGCTCGTCGTCGCGACCGACGGCGTCGAGCGCACGATCGCCGCGGCCCAGACCTACCTCGTCCAGGCGCACGACGCGTTGCGCCAGATACCGAGTGCGGGGTTGCGCGACGGCTTCGCCTCGCTCATCGAGTCCCTGCTCGAGGACCTGCCGACGTACTAATCGACGAGGGGTTTGAGCGTCGGAAAGGCGATCACCTCTCGAATGTTCGACTCGTCGGCGATCAGCATCGCCAGTCGATCGATGCCGAGACCGAGTCCGGCCGTCGGCGGCAGTCCCCACTCCAGCGCCTTGATGTAGTCCTCGTCGATGTGCATCGTCTCCGGTTCGCCCTCGGCGGCCAACCGGGCCTGGTCCTCGAAGCGCGCGCGTTGGTCCAACGGGTCGACCAATTCGGAGAAGCCGTTCGAGAGTTCGCGGCCGACGGTGTAGGACTCGAAGCGCTCGACCAGATCGGGGTCGCTCTGGTGACGGCGGGCCAACGGTGAGATCTCGACCGGGAAGTCCGTCACGAAGATCGGATTCCATAGCGCCGACTCGGCCGTCGCCTCGAACAGTTCGGCCAGACAGCGTCCCGGACCCCACGCCCGGTGCACGTCGACGCCGCGCTCTTGGAGCATGGCGGCGAGCTTCTCTCGCGGCGTGTGAACCGACACCTCTTCTCCGACGGCTTCGCTCGCGAGTTCGGCCATGGAGCGACGCGGCCACGGCGCGGCGAAGGAGAACGGCCGCCCCTGGTAGTCGATCTCGGTCGTGCCGAGCACGTCCATCGCGACGCCGGCGGTCAGCTCCTCGGTGAAGTTCATCATGTCCTCGTAGTTCCAGTACGCGGCGTAGATCTCGAGCATCGTGAACTCCGGGTTGTGGCGCGGACTCACGCCCTCGTTGCGAAAGACCCGACCGATCTCGAAGACCCGCTCGAACCCGCCGACGACCAGTCGCTTCAACCACAGTTCGGGCGCGATGCGCAGGTAGAAGTCCGTGTCCAGGGCGTTGTGGTGGGTGGCGAAGGGCCGCGCGTCCGATCCCGACGCGATGGCGTTGAGGATCGGTGTCTCGACCTCCATGAAACCCTGCGCCCAGCAGCGTTCGCGCACGGCACGCATCACGTCGTTGCGGAGCTTCAGCGTCGTGCGCGACATCGGGTTCGCCCAGAGGTCGGCCTCACGGTGCCGGTAGCGCAGGTCGAAGTCGGCGATGCCGGCCCACTTGTCCCCGAAGTTGCGCTGGGCGCGCGCGAGGACCTCCCACGTGGCGACCTTGACCGATAGCTCGCCGCGCTTCGTGCGCACCACTTCCCCGCTCACGCCCACCCAGTCACCCAGGTGCAGCTTCGTGAACTCCTCGAAGTCGGCCGTCACCGCGTCCAGGGCGAAGAGTTGGATCTCCCCGCTCGAGTCGCGCATGGTGGCGAAGGCCAGTTTGCCCTGACGGCGCAGGAGCATCAGTCGCCCGGCCACGTTGACCGAATCGCCCGACTCCTCACCGTCAGCCAAGTGGTCGTAGCTGACCTGCAGGGCCGCGGCGAACGCGTTGTGGGCAAATGTGTACGGCACTGTCACGAACTGTCTCCCGAATGATTCCGTTCATGAACGATACGCAATCCGTGGAGGGTAAGCCAGGGTTCGACGTGTTGCACGTGTTTCGTGTGTGGTGCGATGAGTCCGGCCAGGCCACCGGTCGCGATCACGGTCGCCTCGCCGAGCTCTTCGAGGATGCGCTCGACCATGCCGTCGACCTGCGCGGCGAATCCGTAGAGGACGCCGGACTGGATCGACTCGATCATCGATCGACCGATGACCGAGCGCGGGCGCACGAGCTCGACCGAGCGCAGGGCGGCCGCGTGGGCGTAGAGCGCGTCGAGCGAGATGGCGACGCCCGGCGCGATCGCGCCGCCCAGGTACTCGCCCTTCGCGCTGATCACGTCGAAGACGGTCGCGGTCCCGAGGTCGACCACGATGGAGGCCCCGGGGTAGAGGTCGTAGGCGCCGACGGCGTCGGCGATGCGGTCCGGTCCGACCTCGCGGGGGTTGTCGTAGAGGATCGGCATGCCCGACTTGGTCCCCGGTCCGATCACCGTGAAGTCGAGTGCCGAGAACCACCGGTTCGCCATGCGGCGCAGTTGCGTGTTGGCCATCGGCGATGACGAGGAGATCGCGATCGCGGTCACGGCCGTGCGCAGGTCCAGGCCCTCGAGGTCGAGCAGTTGGGTCAGTACCATCGCGTGCTCGTCGGGCGTGCGATCGGCGATCGTCGAGATCCGCCAGTGGAACGCCAGTCCGCGTTCGTCGGTGGCGCGCGCGAATCCCATCGCGTCCGGTGTCTCGGGGGTCTCGGGCCCGAAGAGACCGATCACGGTCTCGGTGTTACCCACATCCATGGCCAGCAGCATCACTGATCTCCTTTCAGGAGGACCGGACCGTTGTCGATGAGTCGGACCCCGTCCACGTTCGCCGCGACCAGCGCCCGGGCGTCACCGGACTCGCCGTCGCGCGAGGGCGCCAACGTCACCGCGTCGACGACCTCGGCGTACACGACGTCGAGGTCACCGCCCGCAAGGACATCGCGCAGGTGACGGCGATGCTCGCTCGCGCGAGCCGGCGCCGCGGCGACGTCCGCGATCGCGCGCGACAGCGCGAGGGCGCGCGCACGCGCGACAGCGCTCAATTGGACGTTGCGACTCGAGAGCGCGAGACCGTCGTCGTCGCGCACGATCGGACACCCGACGACCTCGACGGCGAAGGAGAGGTCGTGCACCAGCTGACGAATCACGGCGAGCTGTTGATAGTCCTTCTCGCCGAAGTAGACCCGGCACGGTCCGGTCACGACCAAGAGTTTCGCGACGACGCTCGCCACGCCCTCGAAGTGCCCGGGCCGCGCGGCACCCTCCAAGACGTCACCCAGGCCGCGTACCGAGATCGTCGTCGGCGTCGCGTCGGGATAGTTCGGCCACATCGCCGCGAGCGTCGGCTCCACGAAGGCGTCGACGCCGTGCGCCTCGGCGAGCGCCCGGTCGACGTCGGGCGTTCGCGGATAGCGCGCGAGGTCGTCGGGGTCGTCGAACTGGCGCGGGTTCACGAACGCGGTCGCGATCACCACGTCGTCGTGGGCACGGGCCGCGTCGAAGAGTGACGTGTGCCCGGCGTGCAAGGCGCCCAGCGTCGGCACGAGACCGACGCGTCGACCATCACCGCGCTGGGCGTCGGCGAAGGTCCGCCACTCCTCCACCTCTTTGATGAGGCGCATCAGGCCGGGGTTTGTGAGCGACGCAGTTCGGAGAGTTCGAAGGCGGCGTTGGCGAGCGCCACGTAGGTCGAGCGTTCGGACTCCGGTATCGCCGCGAGGTGCGCGTCGATCGTCGCCATGTCGCCCCTCGACGCCGGCCCCGTCAACGCGTCGTCGGGACCGAAACGCGCGACGTCGACCAGCGACTGCTCCGCGAGCGGCAAGAAGTCCTCCAGCGTGAGCCCGATCGATTCGGCGAGTGTTCGGACCTGGCCCATCAACGCCACGAGGTGGTTCGACGCGACGACGGCGGCCGCGTGATAGACCGTTCGCTGGTCGTCGCGCAGGGTGATGACGCGACCGGCCAACGACAGCGCCACTTCGCGCACGATGTCGTCGCCGGCCACGCAGTACGTCGCGCCGATCAGGCGCTCGCCCTCGAACTCGGTCGGCAGGGCCATGAGGGGATGCAGCGAGCCGACGCGACGATGGGGCGCGAGGACGTCGAGGTTGCGGGAGCCCGCGACGTGCGCCACGACGCGATCGTCGCGGGGCGTGATCGTGGCGGCGACACTGGCGATGGCGTCGTCGGGCACGCAGAGGATGACGAGCGAGGTCCCTCCGAGTGCGCGCACGTCATCGTGGGTAGTACTTCGACGTCGTGGCCCACCCGACGCAAGGCGATGGCGAAGGACGAGCCCGCACGACCGGCTCCGACGATTGAGATCTTCATCACTGCTCCTGTCCGTTCCAGCCCCTCGCGGGTGCCGTTCGGTGATTAGCGCAACGACTCGAGTGTACCGAGTCGCGCGACCGCCCCGACGCCAGCGGCCAACAGTCCCGGCGTGACCAACCCCGGGGCCAACTCATGCAGTGGGACGAGGACGAAGGAGCGCTCGTACATGCGCGGGTGCGGTACGAGGATCTCCGGGTCGTCGCTGCGCTCGTCGCCGACGAGCAGTACGTCGACGTCGAGGGTTCGCGGTCCGTGTGGCACGTCGCGGACGCGGTCGCGCGCCGCCTCGGCGCGCTGGGCGCGCTCGAGGAGCTCGCGCGGCGTGGCGTCGGTCATGAGTTCCACGACCAGGTTCCAGAAGTCGTCCTGCACGACGCCACCGACGGGACTCGTCTCGTAGACCGACGAGACGCGGTACGCCTCACCCTCGGTGACGAGGTCGACGCCCGCGACGAGGTGGGCGCCCCGATCACCGAGGTTCGAACCCAACGAGAGATAGGCGGGGCGCACTAGGAGCGTTGCACGGTGCAACGCACGCCGACCGACGCGACGTCTTCGACGACGGGCGGGCGGACCTTACGCACCGAGACCGTGACCGAGACGATCTCCTCGTCGAGCGCCAGGACCTCGTAGGCGACCCGGTAGGCCAGCGTCTCGAGCAGGAGGTAACGGCCCTCGGTGGCGGTACGACACGTGAGCGTCAGCACGTCGGCGTAGTTGGTCGTCTCGGTGATGTCGTCGTTGATGGCCGCCTCTTCGAAGGGGCGTACGAGTTCGAGGTCGAAGACCAGCGGTTGGGCCCGCTCACGTTCCTCGGCCAGCACGCCCACGACCGCGCTGCAGCGAAGGTCGCGCAGTTCGATCACGTCGTTCACGCACTGACCTCGGGCAGGTCGAAGAGCACGGTGCGACCGTCGGGTCCGATGGAACGTTTGAAGAGACGTTCGACGTAGGCGATCGCGAGCGGCACGGTCGGCACGCGCTGGCTCCAGACCAGATAGCCCGCGATCACCCCGAGCAGTCGATCCGACACCTCGTCGCTGTGCAACAGGACCACGGTCTTGTTCGACATGGAGTTGGCCAGGTCCAGGTAGCACGCCTCGAGGACCTCGCGCTGTTGCGGTCCGCCGCGCAGGGCGTAGTGACTCGCCGTGAGACCGTGTTCGAAGTAGGCGCTCAGGTTCTGCATCACCGGCAGGATCGAGATCACGCGACCGAACCCCTGGTGCTTCAACCAGAGCAACTCCTCGTCGCGTCGCACGCGTCGATGGACGGTCGTGGAGCCGCCCGGACGTTCCGACACCGCCAGAATCCCCTTGTACACCCAGGTGAAACTTCGCGGCTCGATACCGGCGGCCCACTTGCCCCTCACGCGACTACCTCCTCGACGGGACGGACGAGCAGCTCACGGAGCTGGACGGCGGCCGCGGCGTCGTGTACTCGTACCATACTGACACCTCGCAAGAGGGCCCACGCCTCGGTGGCGATCGAACCCTCCAATCGCTGCTCGACCTCGAGGCGTTCACCCCCGAAGTCCCCCAGGAAGCGCTTGCGACTGGTGCCGATCAAGACGCCCGCGCCGTAGGTGTTCGCGAGCTCCACGAAGTGCGACACGTGGGCCAGGAGCTCGATGTTGTGCGCCGTGGTCTTGCCGAAACCGATCCCCGGATCGAGCCAGAGCGTGGTGACCCCAGCGACGCGGGCGCGCGCGGCCATCGCGGCGAGGAACTCAGCGATCTCTACCACCACGTCGTCGTAGGTCGGATTCAGTTGCATCACCGAGGAGTCGCCCTGGCGGTGCATGGCCACGTAGCCCACGCCGAGTTCTCCGGCCACGTCGACCAGGTTGCTCGACACGTCGTTCAGCACCGTCGCGCCCGCCTTGATCGCCGCTCGCGCGACGAGCTCTTTTTGGGTGTCGACCGAGACGGGACCGTAGGCGCACAGCGCCTCGATCACCGGCACCACTCGCGCGACCTCCTCGTCGGCGGGGACCGGCGCCGCGCCCGGTCGCGTGGACTCCCCGCCCACGTCGACGACGTCGCAGCCGGCGTCGAAGTGCGCGCGGCCGCGCCGCACGGCGTCGGCGGTGGCGAGCGTGCGTGAGTCCGGGAAGAACGAATCGGGTGTGACGTTCACGATGCCCATCACGGCCGGGCTCAGCGCCATGCGGAGCGACGCTGGTGGATGAACTCCAGCGCCTCGGCGCGGCTCGCCGCGTCGGTACGGAACGATCCACGAACGGCCGAGGTGACCGTGGTCGCCCCGGCCTTCTTCACGCCGCGCATGGACATGCAGAAGTGCTCGGCTTCGATGACCACGATCGATCCCCGGGGACGCAGCTCGCGCTCCATCGCCTCGACGATCTCGGTGGTCATGCGCTCTTGGACCTGCAGACGACGGGCGTAGCCCTCGACCAGCCGCGCCAATTTGGAGAGCCCCGTGATGTTGCCCCCGGGTCCCGGGAGATAGGCCACGTGCGCGAAACCGACGAACGGCACGAGGTGGTGCTCGCATAGTGACGTGAAGGAGATGTCGCGGACCATCACCATCTCGTCGTGACCGGCCTCGAAGGTGACGCGGAGGTGCTCACCGGGATCGACCTCGTTACCGGAGAACAGTTCGACGTACATGTCGGCCACCCGTCGCGGCGTCTCGACGAGTCCGGTGCGGTCGGGGTCCTCGCCGATCGCCTCGAGGAGCTCGCGCACGAGGCTCTGCACCCGTGCGTGGTCGACCACGTCTAGGCCTCGCCGGTGAAGGTGTAAATCGCGTCGAGGTTGCGATAACGCTCGTTGACGTCGAGACCGTAGCCGACGACGAAGTCCGAGGGGATCGTGAAGCCGACGTACTTCAACGACTGCTGGACGCGCTGCTCGCCCTCTTTGACCAAGAGGGCGCAGACCTCGAGGCTCTTCGGACTGCGCGCCCCGAGGTACTGGCGTAGGTAGTTGAGCGTGAGTCCGGAGTCCACGACGTCTTCGACGATGAGGACGTCGCGACCGAGCAGGTCGACGTCGAGGTCCTTCACGATGCGCACCACGCCACTGGTCTTGGTCGCCGCCCCGTAGGACGAGACCGCCATGAAATCGACCTCCACCGGGAGTTCGATGGCGCGCATGAGGTCGGACATGAAGTTGATGGCGCCCTTCAAGACGCACACCAAGAGCGGCGGGCTGTCGACGTAGTCCCCGGTGATCTGGCGGCCCAACTCGAGCACGCGGTCGTGGACCTCTTTGGCCGAGACGACGACCTCGCCGAGGTCGTGCTCGGCCCACAGGGCCGTGAAGTCGTTGGAAGAGTGGCTACCCATGCCCCGCCAGCGTATCGGGTGGCGCTACTCCAGCGTCAGGTGTTGTGCGCGTCTGGACAGGCGTCGTCCGCCACTCAACTCCATCGCGACGACGTCACCGTCGACGACCGCGAGCGCGCGCTCGACCTCGTCCGCGCTCGGCGGATGGCTCCCGTCACCCTCGTCCGGTGCCCGCAGTCGCGCGCGCAACCAGCGTCGGAGCCGCGCGCGCGGCCACGTCCGCAACAGGCGACAGTCGGCGTCCTCCAGTGTCACGGCGTCGTCGTCGCGGGCGAGTTCGTCGAGCCACGCGCGCTCGTCGTAGAGCAGCCCCGCTTGACGGGCGAGGATCGGCACGACGTCGCGACCGGCAACGTCGTCGAGCACGTCGATCAACTCGTGACGGACGCGATTTCGACGAAACGCGAGGTCATCGTTCGTCTCGTCGTGGACGGGGACGAACGCCGAGGCGTTGACGTAGTCGTGCAACTCCGCGCGACGCAGGTCGCGCAGTGGCTTGGTCGGATCGTTCACCATCGGCGAGAGCCCGTCGAGCCCGGCGCCACGCAGCATGTTGAGCAGCACGGTCTCGGCGAGGTCGTCCATGGTATGTCCGGTGAGGACGTCGCGGGGCATCGCGGCTCGCCGAGCCGATCGCGCGCGCGCTTCGAAGTTCGCGCCCGCCTCGACGACGACGTCGTGGCGAACGAACCGGACACCGAGTCGCCGACAGACTCCCTCGACGTGTTCGGCGTCACTCGAACTCGTCGGGCGGGCGTGGTGATCGACGTGGTGCACCGTCACGTCGAGCCCGGCTTCGAGGGCGAGCAGGAGCAGTCCCAGGGAGTCTGGGCCACCGGACACCGCCAGATCGACGTCGGTCCCGGCGTCGGCGAAGTGACACTGCGTCAGGAGTCCGGAGCCCATTTTCAAGAGGTTAGGCAACGCGGTGGGGCGGACGACCGACGAGTGCTCCGGCCGTAGGCTTTCGAGCGTGAGTACGACGCGAGGGGCCGCCCAACGCGAGGCGACCATTTGGCCCGTTGGATGGGCGCGCGGTGACGTCCCAGCGAACGACCGCGTCAGAAAGCCCTCGTCGTGACCGTCGAGGTGACGCTCACGACGAAGCCCCTCGAGGCGTTGAACGTCTACCCGATCGAATTCGCCCGACACTTCGGCGTCGAGGCGTTCGTCACCGACCGCGGCGGCGGCGTCAGCCCCGCGCCGTACGAATCGCTGAACCTGGGCGATCACGTGGACGACGCGCCGGAGAACGTCCTGGAGAACCGCCGGCGCGTGGCCGAGGCGATCGGCGTGGACGCCGCTCGTCTCGTCATCGTGAACCAGGTCCACGGTCGCGACGTGGTGATCGCGAATCAGGCCACGGCC
>Ga0187871_10002035_pt1 | contig 16879 bp, 22 predicted proteins | sample June2016WEW_16_1_FD_132988 | JGI IMG/M metagenome (GOLD analysis project Ga0187871, IMG submission 132988) | Peatland microbial communities from SPRUCE experiment site at the Marcell Experimental Forest, Minnesota, USA - June2016WEW_16_10 | ecosystem: Environmental > Terrestrial > Soil >...
ACGACGGCTATGGGCAACCTGACACCAATGATCGCGTCGACGTCCGCCGGCGGTTGGATCGAACTCCTGATTATCTTGGGCCTTCTCTTCCTGGACTACTGGGCGACGATGCGGATTATCACGCAGGCGGGGTACTCATCGATGTGGATCGTCCTTCCACTGGCGCCACTCGTCCTCACGATCATCTGTTACGTCATCGTCTGGAATGACCTCCACGAGATCTACTTCGGCGGCGGCCTAGGTGTGCTCGACTTCGGCACCGCGAAACTCTTCTGGCATTTGGACGAGTTCAGTATCTTGCTCAACTGGATCTTCTACATCGTCTTCGCCTTCTCTCGTTGGCCGTCGATCGGGACACCCCGATCTCGGGACGTCGCTCCCCTTCCCCCGTCACCGACTCGAGCGCTTCCCAACCCCCCGACGCGTCCGTCGGAACCCGCCGCACAGATCCCCAGTGCCCTCGCCGTGCCGTCCGCGGTAGGACCGGGCGCGGATCCCGTCACTGCTCCGGCTGCGGCGCCAGCCAGCCGACCGGCCGCGAAGTTCTGCCCCTGGTGCGCTGAACCGCTGCCCGGAAACCGTGCTCTCTTCCACGAATGCGGGTCCAAGGACGGGCCTGAGACGAACTGTCGGAGCTGTGGCGCGGCACTCCCCGCGGGAGGCACGGAGTGCACCGCGTGCGGCGCGGCCTGACGGCGGAGGGCAGCGGACGCTCGCCTCGGACGGTCCACGTTGCGTTTGTCGCGTAGCGAGGCCTACTCGAACGCGGAGTTGTCCAACCAAAAATCGACGAGTTGGCGTTGGCCTTTGACCAAGACCTCCGCCGAATCCACTCCGCGTCGCCCCAGAACCACGAGGAGCAGATTGACCGGTGAGCTGACGACCTCGACGTCGAACGGGTCCTCGTCGCTTGACACGCCGACACCGTGTTCGCCGAGGGTGATCGACCAGTGGGTTCCCGATTCGCTGTCACGGAACGCGAGCCTTTCGCCCTGACCCCTCAGCGCGGTGAGGTCTGGCGAGTACGTGCTTGCCTTCTCGAGATTGCTGAAGTATTCGTCGATGGCGTCCAGGGCGATCGAGGGTTCAGCCCGAGGAGTGCGACCGGCCGCCAGTTCCAGGTCCATTCGATGGACGAGCGTCTCGTGAAGCTGTCGGCGCGGCCAGAATCGAACGTGCTGATCCTGTCCCCACGCCCACATGTCGTCATTCGGATCGGCGGCGAGCAAGGTCGCCACCAACTCGGCCCCGCCCTCTTCGATCCACTCGGGACTCACGACGTCGGGATTCTCGAGCGACACACGCGCGATCCGCTCCGGTGAGCGCAACCGGACCAACTCCTCGGCCCACCGATGGATCACACCCAGGTGCTCACCCAGGTCACGCACGGTCCAACCGGGACACGTCGTCACCTCGTCCTGGAGCGAGAGAGACGCCATCACGTCGGCGAAACGACTCACTTCGGCGCGTAATTCGTTGCAGTACTCAACGTGATCCATGGTCCTCTCATTCTTCGTCGACTCGCGCGCCATCGTAGCGGTGCCGTGATATCGCCTTCGCGGCTAGCGAGGGATCACGCGTTGGAGATCGCTGGTCGACGCCGTCGCCAACCAGCCGCCGGAATATTCATTGGCGTTCGTGACCTCGGACAGAGAGAATGCTGGACCGACTACTCGGGGATCACCCTCACCGAGCTCAACTTCGGCGAGTACGAGACCGGAATGTCGACCTTTGAACTCATCGATGGCGTACGACACGCGGTCGATCGTGAGCGACCAGCGACTCTTCGCGATTATCGCCGCGGGTGTCACCGAAAGCGCGTGAAATTCGCCTTCAGTCAAGTACACGTTGGTGATCTTCACCACCTCCGGATCGTCGACGACGAGGCGGACCTTCTGACAGAGCTTGTACGTGACACCGTCGCCGTCTTGGATCATCCGAAGTCGAAGTGACGTCCCGGTCCAGTAGTGGTCGACGATGACGCGCTCGTTCGTGACGCCGACCGGTAGCTCCTTCAACAGCCACCGCTGTTCGCGCTCGAGCTGCGCGTAGCGACCTTCCCCGGGGCGGCGTCTGGTCACGACGGAAGTCTAAGGAGTGGGCTCGATGGCCGGAGACGCGTAGCGAGACGAGTTCGTGACGACGCCGGCACCCGTCGTGTCACCGGCGGGCACTACAGTCGCCTCGATGAAGCACGCTTCGGAGTCGACACTCCAAGAGTTGACGGCGCTGCTGGAACGACTGCGCTCGTTCGACGGACTCACCGAGAAGAGACCGGGCGTGTTCTATCGCAAGACCAAGGCCTTTATGCACTTCCACGAGGACCCCACGGGACTGTTCGTCGACGTCCGATTGAAGGTTGACGAACCGTTCACTCGACTACCGGTGTCGACGACGACCCAGCAGTCCGCGCTGCTCTCCAAGGTCGAACGCGCGCTCCGTTCGCCCTAGTCCGAGCCCGTCAGCGCTCGTCAACCGACGACTCAATGCGGGTGCGAGTGCTCCGCGCCACGGTAGGTGCCGAACGACCACCGGTTGCCCTCGGGGTCCCGTACGGAGAACTCGCGTGATCCGTAGTCAGTGTCGTTCAGGGCGCGCACCAACGTCGCGCCGGCAGCGATCGCCCGGTCGTGAAGTGCGTCGGGATTGTCGGTCACGACGTAGGCGCCGAACGTGCCCGCGATCAACGATCCGCCGTCGGGCCGCTCGTCACCCAGCATGATCCCGCCGCCGAGCGGCCACAGGATTTCGCAGTGGTCAACGCTGTCCCCTTCGCCGTACAGGGCCGAGATCGTGAAGCCGAACGCCTCAACGTAGAAGTCGATGAGGGCCCGGGCGTTACGCGCCGCCAATGATGGCCATACGTACGTGGTCGAAGGTTCAGTGGACATGATTGATTCTCCTAGCACGGGCGCGGCCGGCGACCGTCTCGAACATCGCCGATCGGGCACGTGCTCTCATTGGTGACCACCGGGGGGTTCTCGCAGCACGATCCCATTGCCGTCGGGATCGTCAAACATGACGAATCGGCCCCACGGCTGTTCGTCGATGTCGCAGTCGATGACATATCCCTTGGCGGCAATCTCGGCGATGGTCGTCTCCATGTCAGGCGTCTCGAGCACCAGGCCTTTCAGCGATCCGGCGGGCATCGTGGGAAACCACGTGACGAGAGTGATCGAGGCGTCCGAACCGTCTGGTCGCACCTGAATCCATCGCATGTTGTCATCCATCACCATGTCCTGAAGCAGTTCCATGCCCAAGACGTTGACGTAGAAGTCCTTCGCCCGATCGGGATCGCTGACCGGGACCGAAACCACTTCGACTTTCGTGATTGGCATGACCGAATCCAAACACAATGACCCAATGGTGTCAACGGTGTGGCAACGAGTGCATTTCGCCACTCTGCCATCCACTGAACCACAACGGCGATCTAGCGCTCCAGCGAGAAGGAGTATCGGGCGGCCTCGGCGATCTCGAGCGAGGTTCGCTTGAGGAATCGGATGGTCTGCTTCGTTTCGCTCAGGGGTTTGCGGCCGTGCACGACCTCCCACGCGTGAATCGTGAGAGGCCGAGCGCGAATCACCCCGTCGAGCCTGGTCAGCTCCTCTGGATCCAGTTGGAGTGAACACCACTTGACGTAGCGCGATACGAACTTCTCCACCGGACGAAGGTCCCGGACGCCGGCGGCGAAGAGCGACATCCCGATCGACCAGAGTCGCGGTCCCCGTCCCGCGTTGGTCCAGTCGACGATGGCGAGGGACTCATCGTCGAGTTCGATGGCGTTGAGGGGCACCATGTCGGGGTGCACGAAGCAGTGCGGCAGGTCTTCACAGACGTCGATCTTCGCAACCTCGGTCGACAACGCCTTGAACGCGGCTCTATCGGCCGGTGCGACGGACGACGCGTGGCTCTCCAGCAGCTCTTGGAGTGCGCGAACCTCATCGCTCGGCGTACCGCTCGACACGAGGTGGTGCCAGCCGCCGCCGGGCGCCATGTTCGTAATCTCACGGCCGTGGAGGCCCCCCAGCAGCGCCCCGAGGTAGGCGAACGTTCGACCGCCGGGCTTGGGTCGTCGACCCGGGATGAACTCGGTGACCAGCACCCCTTGACCCTCGTGCGTCGACACCGGATCGGGTGCCGCGTTTCGCTCGGCGGGGAATCCCCCGCGTTCCAGGCGTTCGAGCACGTACGCGTCGTGGCGCACGTCCTCCACGTTTCGCGACGTCGGGAAGACGCGAACGACCCAACTCGGCCCGTCGTGGCGATCGACGCGGATCACCCCCACGTCCAACTCGGTCATCGCCGCGACCTCGACGTCGTAGGTGGAATTGAGATGCGACGCGAGGGTGGCGATGCCCCTGACCCGGAAGGGCTGTTTCGTTTCTGCCATGGGACTCGCTTCGACGACCTCGAAGGTGAGATTACACACCCCCAACACGAAGGGATGTCACACGGCGCCGAGGAGGTCCCACTTGTTGCCGTAGAGGTCCTGGAAGACGGCGACCTGACCGTAGGACTCGGTGCGCGGTGCGGTCAAGAACTCGACTCCGTGTTCGGTCATGTGCCTGTACGACGCGTCAAAGTCGTCGACGCGCAAGAACAGTCCCACCCGTCCCGCGAACTGTCGACCGATCAACGCCTCCTGCTCCTCCCCTCGCGCCTGAGCGAGCAGGATGCCACTACCCGTGCCGGGCGGTCGCACGACGACCCAGCGCTTCGGCTGGCCGTCTCCGTCCAACGACGGGGAGTCGTCCTCCACGACACAGCCGAGCACGTTGACGAAGAAATCGATCGCCTCGTCGTACTCCTTCACGATCACACTGACCAGATCAAGACCCATTTCGCCACCTTATTTGGCGTGTGGAGGCGATCCGATGCGTCGTTCACTATCGTGGCGGCATGACGTCAGATTGGGCACGGCCCGTCGTGCATTGGTCCATCGTGGCAACTGATCCCGAGGGTCAACGGTCCTTCTACTCCGCGCTGTTCAACTGGGACATCGGCGACGGACCGATCATGTCGATACCGGCCGGCATCGGCGGGCCGGAACCGGGACCGGCCGGCCACATCCAGGCCGGGAGGACTCCCGGCGTATCGCTCTACGTACAAGTCGGCGATCTACGCTCCACGATCGACCTGGCGATCGAGCTCGGAGGGAAAGAGACGATTCCGCCATTCGATCTGGAGAACGGTCAAACATTGGCCGCCATCGAGGACCCCGAAGGAAACTTCGTGATGCTGGTGCAGCAGTAGACGCCTAACCGGGCAGCTCTTTGAAGTACTCGGTCGAAATCGACGCCGGCTCCAGCAATGAGGTGAATTCCATGGCGACGGGCGACGTCGCCGCTTTGATCGTCGACAGCTTCGCGTCCGCCATGGACCGCCACCACGTGATCGAGACCCATACGCCCTCCAGCCCGCTCGCCACGGTCCGGCGCAAGACACCCTCTTGTTGGTAGGCGAAGCGCTGTTGATAGTCGGCGTTTTTCTCCAAGAAGTCCTCGGCACTCACGCCGCCACCGAGGCGAAACTTCGACACTTCAATCATGATTGGCACACTACAAGCGACGCAGCGCGATCCTGTTTCACGTCGATGGTCCGCCACGACAGCGCGAGTCCGGAATCAGACGAGAGGACTCGCCTTTCTCGCCGCGACGGCGAGGTAGAGCGGGTCGAGAGTCTGCTCCCACGAACGATGCGCGGTGTAGACCAGTTTTGAAACGTGTTCGTCATCGCTAAAGGCAGCAGTCGACGCCACCGCGTTTGCGTCGCTCTCATTGCTGTCGGCAAACTCGTCGAGGTGGTCTCGTGACCACAGTGGGGGCGCTCCGATAGAGAGGTACGCCGCGACGAGCGCCTGGAAGGCGTATCGGCTGAGGAGCACGCTGTCGTCGATCCAGGGACGTAGACGAGAAATTGCCTCCATACCCGTCACCCCGTGCAGAGCGGTGAAATCGTCAGTGGACGCGTAGAGGTGCAACGCCGCTTCCGCCAAACGTTGGATCGTGTCACCGGTGATCTCCAGTGATGACACGGTGGCGTCGAAAAGGTCGCTCTGCGCCACGGCCCTCATCTCTTCCGTGATGTTCCTGAGCCGCGGCCGGGTGGGCAGGTTTGCGGACCTCGACAGCTCCGAAAGCATCTCGGATGGGTCCTGCGACCTGACTTCTTCAGGCGTCAGTGCTCTCAGTGGACTGCCAACCTCCGCGAGGTACGCCAGGCCGGCGGCGATGCGTGAGGGTGACGAGACCTCAATGGCGTAGGCGAGTCTGATGACGCCGTGGAACGCGGCACCGCTGATGCCCGGGAGCAGAGCGGGCAGATGCGTGCGCAGCGTATCGTCCGGACCTTCCTCGGCCACCCGTTCAACGAAATAACTCCGGAGGTCGGCGGCGGCGTCTCGGCTGCCGATCGCCGACGTCCAAGTCGAGTGATCGAGGTGAACCGATGGCGCTTCGAGCGCCGTGATCTTCGTGGCGTAGCTCTTCGCGAACCGAGTCAGCTCGTCAGCGTCGGCGCCGAGACCCTCCTTGGCGACGAGCGCCATGGGGAGATGATTGGTGAGACCGCGCACCGTGGTCGGGTCGGTTCCGAGCTCTTCATCGAGCAACTCCTGCAGGACCGGACTGGCGATGCGACCCATCTGTTCGACGCTATCGTCGCGACCCTTCGCCGTGTCGCACGAGGCCGATCACGCTCAGTGTCGCTCGCCAGCGCGACGTTCACGCTGAACAGTCTCGATCACGCTTGGAAATTTGAGAACTGCCAGTAGTCATCGTGGTCGAGCACGCGACCGGACCACTGGTCGAACCAGTCGGCCCTGGTCGTCACCGGGTCCCAGTCCAAGGGACCCGACCAGGTCGTGCCCACGTAGGGCGTCGCGACGCTCAACACGTCGCGCCAGGGAAGCTCGTCGGGCACCCGTACCCCTTCATTCGGTGAGCGAAGCAGCCAGTCAACTGCACCCAGTATCGACGCCGCCACCTGCACCGTCGTCGCGTTCTGGCCCGGCGCCACGGCGCGGGCCTCCTCGATCGACGTCAGCATCCCAGTCCACCACGATTTGTAGGGATGGCCCATGAGGAGCACGCCCAGTTCATCGCGACCGGCGACTATTTCGTCGTTCATGATTCGCTGCTCGTCTGGGTACTCGTACTGCGTTCCTTCCAGTTCCACGAAGCTGGCCCACGCGACGTCGCTCGGGCAGTACGCGTAGTGAACCGTTGGCCGGTATACGGGAACGTCCCCATCCCACACCGTGAGGTGGTCGGAGATCGTGAACGCCTCGCCGTGGCGGATGACCATGCCCACGATCTGACCCGACGGGACGACGGATCGAACCAGAGTCTTGTGCGCCATCTGGGCGAGGCAGATCTGATTGCGGGGCCCCTCGCCTTCGTGCACGCGACCCAGTGTGGGAAGGTTCCTCTCGTGAGTCCCCCATCCCATTTCGGCCGGCGCGACACCCTCTTCGTAGAAGCCATCGACGCTCCAGGTGTTCACGAACTCACCCGGAAGCTTCGGCCGATTACTCACCTGCGTGTCGCGCTCGGCGATATGAATCACCTTGACGTCGAGCCCGTGCGCCAGGTCATTGAACGATTCGGCGGCGAGGGCGTGCTCGATCAGCGGGCGGCGCTCACGGAGTAGACCGTCACGGAGCGTCGCCTCGGCGATCTCGACCAGTGCCTGCTTCGTGAAATGGCTGACGAGACCCGGATTGGCCCCGTGTTCGACGACCGCCGACGGACCGTCGTTGCGCCCCCACCGGGCCAGTTGTCGACGCAGCGCCATGTGTCGGGTGTAGAGCGTGCGCTCTTGGGGTGACTTCGTCGCCGGGTCGGCGTACGGCTCCCAGACCTCCACCGATGTATTCAGATAGCGAACGTTGTGATCTCGACACCAATCGAGCAGGTCGTCCAGACCGATGTTCCACGCCAGGTCGAGGAGCAGGTCGCCACCGGCCAACTGCGCTGAGAGGACTTCGTCGAGGTTCTCCGGCGTGATCTCCAGCTGCAGGTACTGCACACCTTTGGCGATCGAGGAGGCGATCTTCTCTCGATTGTCTCGACTCTCGATCACCACTACCGAGGAAGGGGCAAGCACGAAGTGGTCCAGCAGGAGCGGGAGCAGGCATTGCACGACGGAACCGCATCCCAGAATCACGACTCGGCTAGGTACCTTGGAATCAGCCAATGAGAACTCTTTCGTTGAAACCGCTCAGTGCCAGCGAAATGCGCGGCCTGTCATCTTAATGAAGATCTCCACTCCGGGGGTTCAACGACAATCGAGTTAAGGGTCCCGGATCCAACGCGAGAGCACCTGAACGTCGCTGCGCTCGTAGCCAGCGGCCGCGTAAAACTCGAGCACCGGCTCGTTCTCATTGCGCACCATCAACTGGACCTTGACGGCGCCGTGTTCGCGTAACCACTCCTCCGCCGCAGCCATGAGCATCCGGCCGTGGCCCTGCCCGCGGCGCGACTCGCGCACGGCGAGATAGTAAACCCAGCCCCGATGGCCATCACTACCGACCATGACGGTCCCGATCAACTCCCCGTCATCGTTGAGACCAAGAATCGTCGACGAGGGTCCGGTTAGTGCTCGGTGGAAATCTGCCGAGGCGTCGTTCCAAGGTCGAGTGAGTCCAACTTCTTCCCAGAGCGACACCACTGACGCTTCGTCACCGGTCGAGAGCTCGGTTGCCTCCATCGCGAAATCCTATTTGTGAGTCGACTCCACTGACTTACACGAAGCCGTCGGGCGTAGCCGAATTCAATCGGCGCCGAACCTCCGACGGGTTCACGCCGAGCGCGCCCAGCAACACCGCCGCGGGGTCTGGGCGTTGAAGAGCGAGGATTTCGGTCAGAACCTGCTCGGCCGTCACGTAGAGCCTGCGACGGTTGGGCTTCGACGCTCGCTCAAGCACCTTCTTTGCCGCCGGCGTTATGCGGAGGCGATCCTTTTGCGCGACATCCCTTATCCTCGGCCTCTTCGGCACGGCGCGCATCGGCAGTGGAGGTGCGCCGGAAGCCGACCCCAGGCCCAGGGTATTCAGGGCTTCGTGGTCGAGCGAGTCAAGGGCTTGGCGAGCCTGTTGGAGGCTTACGCCCAACAATGCTTCGACTGTAGGGTCCTCGAACAAGGCGAGCAAGAGGTGATCGGTGCCAGCTCGGCGATCACCGCGGCGACGAGCCTCCTCACCGGCCTGCAGACACAGGGCCCAGGCGTTCAGCATCGCGGGCGCAACGGATTCGGTCATGATGACTCCTTGTTGTATTTGGTGTGCACGGATTGGCGGGTGACGCCCAAGGCGTCTCCGATTTCCTGCCACGACCAGCCCTTTTCCCGGGCCGTAGCGACGTTGTTCGCTTCGACCCTCTCGGCCAGGCGATGCAGCGCCAACGAGGCGCGAAGCCCAATTGCCGGGTCTTCTGACGAGAGATTCGCGCGGAGTTCTTCGTTGTCCATGCCTGTCAGTTTAGACTGACATATGCGATCTGTCAACCTAAACTGACAGGCGCAGAAGTTATAGCCGACGACGACTTAATCGTCTTCAGAACGTTCCACGGACAACCGATAGACGTTCGTCTGGCGGAGTTCGAAACCCAGTTGCGCGTACAGCCGATTGGCCGCCTCTCGTGAGGGCCTCGTCGTCAGGTCAATCGAACGCACCTTGCGACGTCGCGATTCCTCGATCGCGGCGTTGGTCAACGCCTCGCCAACGCCCTTCCCCCGAGCAGGCTCGTCGACCACAACGTCCTCGATCCACGCGCGTAGTCCGGTGGGTATGGAAAAGACGACGAGGGTCAGTGAACCGACGATCCGCCCGTCATCTCGAGCGACAAAGACGACCGTTGCTGGTGAAGTGACCAGCGCCTCGACCTCCGCGGCGCTGAGCGGTGCGGCGTTCGAGGAGAGTTGAGGTAGGAGTTGATTCAGACTCGTCACCAACTCCTCGGTCACTTCGACCGCGATCTCCACGGTGACGCTCACCGATCCCCCCTCCAAACCGGTCGCCGTAGATCGTCGTAGAAGACGTCGCGGTGCTCACCATCGATAGCGGCGAAGATCGGCTCGGCCCAACGCTCCGCGCCGATGATCGGTGACGGCAGGTCGTCGCGGGTGAACCATCCGGCGTCCGTGCACTCCAGCGGATGGATCTTCATCTCCCCGCCGACGGCGCGACAGAAGAACAGCAGTGAGTACAGAGGGATGCGCGATGAACCGAGGCGCATGCCGTCGAGCACACCGAGGAGGCGAACCGGTTCGACTTCGATGCCTGTCTCTTCCAGGACCTCTTTCACCACCACTTCCGGTGCCGAGTAGCCGACGTCGCACCAGCCCGTCGGATACAGCCAGACGCCGGAGTCGGCGCGCTGGATCAGCAGTAGCTCGCCACGGTCGTTGGTCACCGCGGCGCCGACCGCGACCTTCGGCGTCTGATAGCCCGCGACGCCGGAGCCGACCTCTTTCATCCACTCCACGACGTACCCGTCGGCATCGAGCACGCCGTCCAGACCCGTCTCGGCGGCCGTCTTGATGTCGCCGGCGATCTTCAGGACCTCTTCGAAGCGCTCGCGTTCGTACTGACTGTTCGTGAAACCGAGGCCGGTTCGCGCGACGCCGGCCAACGACTCGGCCCAGCGCAGCAGTGTCTTTTCGGGAACCGGTTCCACCTCGTTGACGCTACCAACGGGCCCTACGCCACCGTGGCGTCGAGCACCTCGTCCAGCGTACCGACGAGCCCGGTATAGAACGCGCCGAACTCGGCGTACAACGTCGAGGCCTCGTCGTAGCGCATCGTGTAGACGCACTCCTTGAGGTCATCGACGTGCACGCCGAAGAGCGTGACGCCCCACTCCCAATCGTCCAGCCCCGTGGAGCCCGTGATGACCTGGAGGATGCGACCCTTGAACTCGCGTCCGAGCGCGCCGTGTTGGCGCATCAGGCGCTCTCGCTCGTCGTAGGGAAGGGCGTACCAGTTGTTGGTCTCGTCGCGACGCTTGGACATCGGATAGAAGCAGAACGCTCGTTTGCCGTCGGGCGGGAGCGTCGGGAAGAGCCGGTCGGCCAGCATCTTCTCGGGCATGCCGGCCGCGTACTCACTCACCTCGGTGACCGAGACGTAGCTCTCGGCGACGAGGAAACCGGCCGCCTGGATCTGGGACTGCAGTTGGCGCAGCGTCCAGAGGTCCTCGCCGAGGATCATGAAGCAGACGTCGGCCTTGGCGCCCATGATCGCGACGCACACGACCTGGAGGCCGTTTCCCCGCGCGTCGTCGATCGACTTGTGCAGCGCGCCGGCGTCAATGTCGGCGCCGGGGTGACAGAACAGGTGCAGGACGTTGAGCCCGCGCGAGGGCGCCAGCGGTTCGGGAGTCATGGCCCAATGCTACGACGTGCTCGACTGGGGCGATCCGGGAGACGACCAATAGAAAAAACCGTGGGGCCCGAAGGCCCCACGGTTCAAAAACGATTTCGAAGCGGACGATTTAGTAGTCGTCCATCCCACCGCCGGGCATCGCCGCGACCTTCTCTTCGGGCTTGTCGACGATGACGCACTCGGTGGTCAAGAACAGCGCCGCGATCGAGGCCGCGTTCTGCAACGCCGAGCGGGTCACCTTGGCCGCGTCGATGACACCGGCCTTGATGAGGTCCTCGTAGTCGCCTGTCGCCGCGTTGAGTCCTTCGGTCGCCTTCTTGAGGTTGCGAACCTTGTCCACGATGACGCCGCCTTCAAAGCCGGCGTTCACCGCGATCTGGTTGAGCGGCGCCTCGACGGCCTTGGCCACCATGCGCGCACCGGTCGCCTCGTCACCGCTGAGCTTGTCAGCCGCTTCGAGGATCCGTACCTGGCTGCGCAAGAGAGCCACGCCACCGCCGGGCACGACGCCCTCTTCGATAGCGGCCTTCGTGGTCGACACCGCGTCTTCGATGCGGTGCTTCTTCTCTTTCAGCTCCACTTCGGTCGCGGCGCCGACCTTGATGACGGCCACGCCACCGGACAACTTCGCCAGGCGCTCCTGGAGCTTCTCGCGGTCGTAGTCCGAGTCGGTGTTGTCGATCTCGGCCTTGATCTGGTTGATCCGGCCCTTGATGTCGTCCTCGGAGCCGGCACCCTCGACGATCGTCGTCTCGTCCTTCGTGACGACGATCTTGCGGGCGCTGCCCAGCATCTCGACGTCGGCGGTCTCGAGCTTGAGACCGATCTCCTCGGAGATGACGGTGGCACCGGTCAGGATCGCGATGTCCTGGAGCATGGCCTTACGGCGCTCGCCGAAGCCGGGGGCCTTGACGGCGACCGACTTGAAGGTACCGCGGATCTTGTTGACGACGAGGGTCGCGAGGGCTTCGCCCTCGATGTCCTCGGCGATGATCAACAGGGGACGGCCGGACTGCATGACCTTCTCGAGCACGGGCAGTATGTCGCGCACCGAGGTGATCTTGTTCGAGACCAAGAGGATGTAGGCGTTCTCGAGAACGGCCTCCATGCGCTCGGTGTCGGTCGCGAAGTACGGAGCGATGAAGCCCTTGTCGAAGCGCATGCCTTCGACGAGGTCCATCTCCATGCCGAAGGACTGGCTCTCTTCGACGGTGATGACGCCGTCCTTGCCAACCTTGTCGATGGCGTCTGCAATCATCGCGCCGATCTCGTCATCGGCCGCGGAGATCGAGGCGACCTGCGCGATCTGCTCTTTGGTGTCGGCTGGCTTGGCCAGGTCGTGGAGCGACGCGACGGCCGCCTCGACGCCGGTCTCGATGCCCTTCTTGAGCGACATCGGGTTGGCCCCGGCCGCCACGTTCTTCAGACCCTCGCGAACCATCGCCCAGGCGAGGACGGTGGCCGTCGTCGTGCCGTCACCGGCGACTTCGTCGGTCTTCTTGGCGACCTCTTTCACCAATTCGGCGCCGATGCGCTCGAACGGGTCCTCGAGGTCGATGTCCTTCGCGATCGAGACACCGTCGTTGGTGATCGTGGGCGCTCCCCACTTCTTGTCCAAGACGACGTTGCGGCCCTTGGGTCCGAGCGTCACGCGTACGGCGTCGGCCAGCTTGTTCATGCCGCGCTCGAGCGCTCGGCGAGCCTCTTCATCGAATGCGATCAGTTTCGCCACTGTGATTCCTCCTAAAGCGGGGCACCCTTTTGGTGCATCGCAATATTAGCAGTCTACGGTGGCGAGTGCTAACGGCGTTCAGCCACCGGCGACGGCCGGGACCAGCGAAATCGTCTGGCCGGCCTCGAGCACGGTGTCGAGACCGTCGAGGAATCGGACGTCCTCGTCGGCCACGAAGACGTTGACGAATCGGCGCAGCGCACCGCGGTCATCCAGGACCCGAAACGCGATGCCGGGATAGGCCGCGTCCACGGCGACGATGGCGTCGCGCACCGTCGACGCCTCGACGGGCACCTCGCCGACTCCCCCGACAAGTGTGCGCAGCTGGCTCGGAAGGCGCACCGTGACGCTCATGACGCGGCCACCAGTTGGTGGAATCGCAGCGCCTCTTCGGCCGCTTCGAGCGAAGGGGCAATCGTCGAGCTCACGGTCGCGGTGTCGACGATGGCGTCGAGGGTCTTGAGACCGTGGCCCGAGATGATCGCCACGATCGACTTGTCGCGATCGATCGTGCCGCGCTCGAGCATCTGGCGCAACGACGCCACGGTGACGCCCCCGGCCGTCTCGGCGAAGATGCCCTCGGTCTCGGCGAGGAGTCCGATGCACTCCAGTATCTCGGAGTCGGGCACGGAACCGCAGTCGCCCCCGTGGGCGCGCAGTTCGTCGAGCACGTAGGGACCGTCGGCCGGGTTGCCGATGGCGAGGGAACGCGCGATCGTGTTGGGACGTTGCGGCGTGACGACCTCGGCCCCCGAGGCGAACGCACTGGCGATCGGAGAACAGCCGGTCGCCTGGGCGCCGAAGAGCACCGGCGCTGGACCGTCGACGAGCCCGAGTTCGACGAACTGCTTGAACCCCTTGGCGACCTTGGTGAACTGGCTGCCCGAGGCCAACGGCACCACGACCTGATCGGGCGTGCGCCAGCCGAGCTGTTCGCAGATCTCGAAGGACAGTGTCTTAGACCCCTCGGCGTAGTACGGGCGAAGGTTCACGTTGACGAAGGCCCAGTCCTCGTGCTCCGCGACCAGCTCGACGCAAAGACGGTTGACGTCGTCGTAGTTGCCCTCGACGCCGAGGACCGTGCCGCCGAATATCGCCGCCATCGCGATCTTCGACTTCTCGAGATCGGCCGGGATGATGGTCACGCTCGGCCAACCGATGGACGCGGCGTGGGCCGCCACGGACGTGGCCAGGTTGCCCGTCGAGGCGCAGGCCGCGGTGGTGAATCCGAGGCGTCGCGCGCTCGAGAGCGCGACCGACACCACACGGTCCTTGAAGGAACCGGTTGGGTTGCGGGTGTCGTCCTTGAGCCAGAGCTCGCTCACGCCCAGCACCTCGGCGAGGCGAGTCGAGCGCCGAAGCGGCGTCCAACCGGCCCCGAGATCGACCGGCTCGTCACCGGGATCGGGTAGCAACGCGCCGTAGCGCCAGATGGAGTTCGGACCACTCGCGATCATCTCTCGCGTGAGCACGCCGCGGGCCGCGTCGAGGTCGTAGTCGACCTCCAACGGACCGAAGCAGAAATCACACGAGTACCGCGCCTCACTCGGATAGGTGGTGCCGCACTCTCGACATAGAAGACCTGTAGCGAAACTCATAACTCCCTTTTCATCGTTCGGCCTTTGGCACCTGGTGTGATGAGCGGGTGGCTCGGGTATCACACTGGTTGTCGCGACTTCAACGGGGCCGTCCCTCAGTCGCTCTTGATGACCCCTCAATTCTCGCCGAAGGCGCGCGCCGTGTCAAGTGCGCGTCTGTCGGGTCGACCCCTAACCTCTTACGGGTGAGTAGCCCCGACGTCCCCTGGACGCTGAGTCGCGACGAGTTCGATCTCGAACGCGTCATCAAAATGAAGTCGCAGACCAGCGTCGCGGTCATCGTGCCAGCGCGCAACGAGTCGGCCACCGTCGGGACGGTCCTTGATGCCGTCCTCGCCCACCGCGAACTGGTCGACGAACTGGTCGTCGTCAACGACGACTCCGTGGACGACACGTCGACGGTCGCGGACCACCACGGCGCACGCATCGTCCGTTTCGATGGCCCGAGCGGCAAGGGCGAGGCCATGCGGGCCGGGCTCGCCTCGACGAGCTCAGAGTTGGTCGTCTTCCTCGACGCCGACGTGATCAACACCACCTCGGAGTTCGTGGGCCGACTCATCCAGCCCCTCCTCGAACGCGAGGAAACCCAGTTGGTAAAGGGATATTACGAGCGGCCGCTGCACAATATGCCAACCGGCGGGGGGCGCGTGAACGAGTTGGCCGCCCGCCCGATCCTGTCGTTGCTCTACGCCGGACTCGGCGAGATCCGCCAACCACTGGCCGGTGAGACCGCGGGTCGACGCAGCGCCTTTGACGCCATCACGTTGGAGAAGGCGTACGGCGTCGAGATCGCTCTCTTGATCGACATCGCTCGTGAGTTCGGCGTGCGCAGTTTGGCGCAGGTCGACCTTGGCGTGCGACGCCATCGCAATCGACCACTCGAAGAGTTGCGACCGATGTCCATGGACGTGTTGCGTGCGGCGTTGAAGCGCTACTCCGTGCACCTGCCGCCGCAGGCGTAACTACCTGTTTTCGGAGTTGTGTCCGAGGATGACGATGACGTCATCACTCGACGCTCCGGGCACGGGGCGTAGACCGTTGAGCGCTTGGATGGAGTGAAGTCCTACGTGAATCTTGTTGGCGATCTGAATCGCGGCCCACTTGAACCCGGGATTGAAGTACACGATGGTCGACTTCTCGTGTGGACCGTTGACACCAGGCAACGTATTCCATCCCTGCGTCAACAACTCCTGTGAGTAGTCGCGAGCCAGATTCGAGACCTTCGTGCCGTTGGCCACTTGCACACGAACCGTTGACTTCGCAACGGTGTGGTGATGAATCGTCGTCGTCGTCTCCGATGGGGGGATCGTGGTCGTAGCTGAAGTCGACGCGGGACTGACGTATCGAAGCATGAGGAACGACGCCGCAACGAATAACGCGACGATGATGAGTACCACACTCAAGGCAGGTTGGTAGTGAGAGCCTGGCGGATTGGATCCGTGGTGGGGCTGGGATGAATCACTCATTCGTCTCAGCCTACATATTGAGACAACACGATTTTCACTAACCTTGGGCTGCCAAGCCGGTGTGGCGCAGTCTGGCAGCGCAGGCGATTTGTAATCGTCAGGTCGTGGGTTCGAATCCCTCCACCGGCTCCACCTCGAATCTTTTTTGCGTCTTGAGCAACGGTTACGACAATCCCGCCCGGATTAGAGAGCGAGGAACCGTGGTCGAGTATTCACAGATTGTGACTGCCTCGACGCACAGCTCCCAACATTCTGGAAAGTCGATGAAATCAGATTCCGAAGACTTCTACCCTCGAATACGAATTGCTCGATTGGCCCGCGATCGCGCCTTCTCCGGTTGAGTCGACCGTCACGCCCCGATCCTTAAGTTCAGCGAGGCGGACGCGGAGGTAGGTTGCAACGTTTCGGGCGCGGGCTCGACTGAGCGACATGTTCAACGATTGAAGACCAGTCGTACCGGTGTATCCGTATAGGTCCACAGAGACGTACTTCCTAGCTCTAATCGTGAGAGCAACTCGCAGAATTTGGCTCTTCAGTGCTTCAGACAGCGAAGAAGATCCGGCTTTGAATGTACCGATTGCACCGAACAATGTTGAAAGTTTGTGGCCAGTCCATTGTGCATAAAGATCAATCGACTTTGAGACCGTGACAACTTGTCCAACAAGATATTTCGTGCCTGAGCCATTGGCGCTTGTATTCC
>Ga0187871_10002037_pt1 | contig 16862 bp, 13 predicted proteins | sample June2016WEW_16_1_FD_132988 | JGI IMG/M metagenome (GOLD analysis project Ga0187871, IMG submission 132988) | Peatland microbial communities from SPRUCE experiment site at the Marcell Experimental Forest, Minnesota, USA - June2016WEW_16_10 | ecosystem: Environmental > Terrestrial > Soil >...
AAGTCCGCCATTATAGAGCACATCGTCGCCGAATTTATCCGAGATATGCTTTCGCACCATCTCAAGAAAATAGCCACTGGTATTGCTGAATTCTGCCGAAAGCCGGGTGACTATGGGCATTGCCATCGTTGAAGAACAGAGGTTTTTATCGATGGCATTGATTTCCGCCATTGCGCGGAGTACGGCATTACGCCGGATGGTACACCGGTGCAGGTTTTCTTTTTTATCGGGCCGATACCGTTCGGGGGTCTGGATAATGCCAGCGAGCGTGGCGCACTCATTAAGATCAAGATCGGTTATATGCTTGCTGAAATACTGCTCGCTTGCCGCTTCGACTCCCCAGGCGCCGCCGCCGAAACACACTTGATTGAGGTAAAGTTCGAGAATCTCTTTTTTGGTGTAACACGATTCGAGCTGGATAGCGGTAAGCGCCTCCCTGATCTTGCGTTCCATTGAGGGTTTGGCGGTAAGATACAGGTTTCGCGCCAACTGTTGGGTAAGGGTCGATGCGCCCTGCTCGTATCCGTGTCTGACGACATCAATAACCGCCGCCTGGAGAAGCCTTCGGATATCTATGCCCCAGTGCCTGTAAAATTTGCGATCTTCTATGGCGACCACGGCGTTCTGAAGGCTTATCGGGATCTTGTCAAGAGGAACGAAGCTTCGCCGCTCGATACCGAACTCATGGACGATCCGACCATCTTTATCGAGCACCTTTGAGGCAAGGGGCTGCTGGATATTCTGTAGTTGGGAAAGAGTGGGCAGATTCTGTGAGAGGCGGAAGACGTACCACGCGCCGGCGGTTCCCAGGAAAACAACTATACCCATACCCATAAGAAGTGCGCAGACGAGCGGTTGTTCGCGAACCTTGATGAGCATGATGAAACGAAGGTGTTTCTTCAGTGCATTCTGCATGGCAAAAAAATACAGCTCCCCATCACTTTTATCCAACGTTCCAGGCGATATGCATCCTTGATAGCAACGCTGGGATCGACCCGGCCTGAAGTATTTTCTAAAATAAATTGCAGCTCCCCCCTTCAAAAATTTACTCTAAATCGAAGGGCAGGGCAAAGGATTGCATGGAGGGATCCGTGAAGAAAAAAGCGCTCATTACCGGTGTCGCAGGACAAGATGGCTCCTACCTGGCCGAACTGCTCGTGGAAAAAAATTATGAGGTTCACGGCATGATCCGGCGGGCGAGTTCATTCAACCGCGAGCGGATTGAACACATCTACAAAGACCCTTATGGCAAGCAATTGAGCTTTTTCCTTCACTATGGCGATCTGACCGATTCCAGCAACCTGAACCGCATGCTCGAACGCGTGCAACCTGATGAGATCTACAATCTGGCCGCGCAGTCGCATGTGAAGGTCTCCTTCGATGTCCCGGAGTATACCGCCGATGTGGACGCGGTCGGGACGCTGCGTCTCATCGATGCAATAAGGGAGACCGGCATCAAGTGTCGGTTTTATCAAGCCTCAACCTCAGAACTCTATGGCAAGGCGCAGGAGGTGCCGCAGTCGGAAAAGACCCCCTTCTACCCTCGATCACCTTACGGCGTGGCAAAGCTCTATGCGTACTGGATCGTGGTCAACTACCGTGAAGCGTATGGCCTTCACGCCTCGAACGGCATTCTATTCAATCATGAATCTCCGCGGCGCGGAGAAAACTTCGTTACCCGCAAGATCACCCTTACCGCCGCAGCCATCAAAGCGGGTCGCAAAGAGTGCCTGTATATAGGCAACCTCAATGCCAGGCGGGATTGGGGCTATGCGCCGGATTATGTACGCGCCATGTGGCTCATGCTGCAGCAGGATTCGCCGGACGATTACGTGATTGCATCCGGCGAGACTCATTCGGTCCGGGAGTTCATCGAAAAAACCTTCGATGTCTTCGACATGCCGATTGAGTGGCAGGGGAACGGCATTCAGGAAGAAGGGATTGATTCGAAAACCGGAAAAGTTCGCGTGCGGATCGATCCGAAATATTTTCGGCCCACCGAAGTCGACCTTTTGCAGGGCAATCCGTCCAAGGCGAAAAAAGTTCTTGGTTGGAAGCCGACGGTTGGTTTTAACGAACTGGTTACAATAATGGCAAAGGCGGATGGTAATGTAATATAGAATAAGGAATGCGTGGATCAGAAAGTAGGGGGGCAAACGATGGTCGGGTGCGCACATCAGAAAAAACTCGTGGAATGTTCATGCACCTATCCGTGTTCCCGTCATGGCAAATGCTGTGAATGCATTGTGTACCATCGGGACGCCCGCGAACTTCCCGGCTGCTATTTTACCGCTTCCGGGGAAAAAACGTATGATCGAAGCTTTGAAGCGTTTGCACGGGACCATCGGATTCAACGGTAATCGTCATTCAAACGAGATGTTTTTTTATGGATAAAAAGAGATACCATTACGCGCTCTTTGCCCTGCTGCTGTTGAATTTTGCCGCTGCCCGTGCCGGGACGTTCAATGACGACGAGGCGGATAATAATGTCAATTGGCAGGAGGCTGCCCGGTTCGTCGACACGCTGAAATTCAATAAAACCTTTATTGATTCCGTTAAAGGCGCCTTTAATGTGGTCTTCCCCGCCTCGCCGCTGAGGAGTGTCCCGGAACAGAGTTTTGCGCGCGGGGAAGTTCTTGTTTACGATATCGGCTGGGGTCCCTTCAGGGCCGGGTATGTCGTTTTAACGGCCGAGCCTGATGATGCAACCCGCACTATCCGGCTGAACGGTAAAGCTCTTTCGAGAGGAATCGTCAGCACCTTCTACCGGATGCGGGATAACGTGGTCTCAACCGTGGATGCCGATGGACTCTACCCGCTTTTCTTCGAGGAGCACCTCCGCGAAGGAAAGCGCTATAAAGCCGACAACTGGATTCTCTTCGACCATCTCCGCGATTCCGCACATATCAACGACAGCAAATTACCGGCAATGAGTTCGTCGAAGTTTACCAACGATTACCTTTCGATATTTTACTACCTGCGAAGCCGGACCTTTGGACCGGGTGATACCTTTTCGCTGCCGATCTGCGTGGACAAGAAGCTGCGAACCATCAATTTTTTCTGCAAGGGCCGCGATACCATGGACATAAACGGCAAGGCAATAGCCTGCCTCGATATCCTGCCGAGGATTTCGGATGATAAAGGCACGTTCAACAAGAAAAACGGGTTTGAGATCTGGTTGACGGACGATGCGATCAAGATGCCCATAAAGATCAAATCGAAAATCAAACTCGGCTCCATCAACGCGAGGCTTATCTTCGCGTTTCGACCCAAGCGTCAGCCCGTGCAGGCGGCTCTTCATCGCCGCGATTCGGCCTGTTCCTCCGATACCGCAACCCTGCGATTCGTACAAAAACATGATTCATCAAAATCCGCTGAAACGCCGAAAAACCCGGATGTTGCCAGACAAGCCGGCGCCTTCCAATTCCGCTATGCCGACGGGGTACACGACATCGCACCGGCTTCCGGTGCAAGCCGTGATTCTTCATCACCCTGACATGGCTGCCGATGATGCTCCACTCGCTTCTCTCCTGGGATGCCTCGCTCTTCCTCTTTATTAATCGTGGACTGTCGAATCCGGTTCTGGATGCCCTGTTCGTCACCATAACCAACGGCAGATTCTGGATCGTTCCGGGCATCGCCGCCGCCATCATTTATTTAATCTTTGAAAAGAAAAACGGTCTTCTGGTGCTTGGCCTTGCTCTCGTGACCGTGACTCTCACCGATCAGCTCGCGACCGATCTCATCAAGCCGATGGTTCATCGCCTTCGGCCGTGCAATCCGCATGCCTTTATCGAAGGCGGCCGTTTTCTCCTCGGCTTCAAGAGTTCGTTCTCCTTCCCGTCCAACCACGCCATGAACATGTTCGGCCAGGCCATGTTGCTGACTTTTTTCTACCCGAGGTTCGGCGTCTGGTTTTTTACTTTTGCAGGCCTTATCGGTTTCTCCCGCGTCTATGTGGGCGCCCATTTCCCGCTCGACGTGGCTGGCGGAGCCGTGTTTGGGGTTGCGTGCGCAGCGACGGTCTGGGGAAGTTACCGCTGCACCGCTGCGTGGCTCCACAGAAAGAGAACTCGCCCGAATCATTGATGAGCATGGCGTGATGTCATGAAGGTCCCGCTATCGTCCGGACGATCGAATTCGGTTCGCTCGCTCCGGATCATGCAGATAGAGGCAGATCCCGACAAAGTTGCTCAGGTATGCCGGGTCGATTTTAGGATCGATCGTGAGCGCTTTTTCATAGAAATCCGCCGCCCGGACATAGTCAGCCTTCTGCTGATAGGCGAGCCCGAGGTTCCCCAAGGCGAGAGCGGAATGGGGATCGATCGCCGCAGCCTTTGAACAGTAATAAATGACGCTGTCCGGCTGGTTCAGGCGAAAAAAACAGAAACCGATTTTGCAAAGCGCCATGGAATTATCAGGATGAAGCGCGAGCAGCGCTTTGAAGTCCGCCAGGGCATCCTGAAGATTTCCAAGATCCAGGTCGCAGTTTCCAAGGCAGACTCTCTCGTTGGGCTGGTCGGGCACGATATTCATTGAGGCGCGCAGATCCGAAACCGCCGCGTTCAGCAGCTGCCGCTTTACCGCCGGATTGCCTTCGCGCTGCGATTCATCATAGAAAGCAACGCCGCGGCAGGTAAGGGCGGGGGCGTTCTTCGTGACAAATTGGAGGGATATCGAGCAATCCCGGATGGCGCCTTCATCGTCGTGGTACACGTTCATCCGCGCGAGCGCGCGATTGGCATACGCTTCGAATGCGGCGGGCTCCTTGGCGATGCAGTCGGTCCAGAGAGTAAAGCTGTCGTGCCATACGCCGACACGTTGCCATGTGAGCATCGAAAGCAGGGCGATATACGCGCCCACGCAGACGAACCACGTTTTTTTCAGGGCGGAGCGGGCCGCCACCAGGCGGTAGCTTGCGGCCATGACAAGGCAGAATCCCACCGAGGGAATATAGGTATAGCGATCGGCCATGATTGCCCTGCCGACCGGCAGAAGCTGGAGCGTAAAAGCGATGGTGACGGTAAAAAAAATGATTCCGAAGGCGGTCAGTTTGTCGCCTTTTCTGATGCTTCGGACCAACAGGATTCCGACGCACGCGAGAAGTCCGAGGGAGGAGAGGAACCAGGAAAGGGGAATCGCGCCGGTCGCCGCAAAGGGGTAGGGATACATTGCCGCGAGGCGGATCGGGAGAAACAATTTGAGAATATAGGCCGCGTAACCGTAGCATGCCACCGGGATGCGATAGATCCATGCGACCTCCTTGATGGCGCCGCCGGTGCGCTGTGCGAAAATGGCCACGATGCCGAATACAAGAGCCAGTGCGAAGAATGGGATCTTTTCGAGGAGGGATTTTCTCGAAAATGGTTTTTTCCGCAACAGCCAGTCGATCGCCATGACCGAGAGCGGCATTGCCGCCGCCTGGCCTTTAGACAGGAGCGACAGGAAAAAAAGCATGATCGACAGCCCATAGAGCGCGCCGCGATTGCGTAAACAGTAGTTACTATAGCATATAAGGCCGCCGAGAAAAAAGGCGGCATACAGGAGGTCTTTCCGTTCGCTTGCCCAGGCCACGGATTCAACATGCAGGGTATGAACGCCGAAAAGGAGCGCGGCGACAAAGGCAATGCGGCGCTCACGGGTGAGGATAAGAAGAAGCAAGAAAACCAGGAGCGTATTGCCGAGGTGGAGCAGCAGGTTTACTATATGGTACGCGAGCGGATTTCTGCCGGACAGCGCATAGTCGATGTCCAATGACAAAAGGGTGAGCGGGTGATAGTTTCCCTGGAAATATGTCGAAAAGGTTTTTGACAGCGTGGTTGCGGAGAGGTCGCCGAGCAGGGGGTTCTGGAGCACGTACCGGTCATCGTCCCAATTCGTCAATTCATTGCGTACCGATGTCGCGTAAACGGCGATGGTGACGACAGCGATTATCAGGAGGGCGACGCCGACGGGTCCCGCGTCTCTGGCGGGAGCGGGTGGAACGGGAGAGGGAAGGGGCGCGGAACCCGGTTTTTTTTTCATAGGCGGCGACATTCTTACGGCGCTTTTTAAATTACTTCTTTCATCTTCCCCGAGGCAAAACAGGCAGAAATTTCCCGGCTCTCCCGGCGCGTCTTCCGCTTGAAATTATCAAAAGGCAACCTTACCGTAATACTTTTACCGAAATAGGCGTTTCCGCGCGGTTTCACGTTTAAGCGCGTTTTAATAAACATTTAAAGGCTGTTTAAATGGCATTTAAATGTCAGATGTCTCCCCGATGAAAATTGCGCTGATTTACTCCATTTTTTGCGCTGCTGCGCAAAAATAGCCGCGTAAAACGCACTAAAGGCCAAAATTGCGCTTTTTTTGCGCCGTTTTTTGCGCTATCGGCGCAAAAATATTTACACAAGAGAAGGTTTGGGTCACGAGAACGATAATGTCGCGGGACGATCCACCTTTTCAAATAGTCTCTTCAGGACAGTTTTTATGTCCAGATATGGCCTGCCTAATTGCTTGCAGGCAGGCGACTGCGCAGGAATACGGTGCCAACGCACACCGGCTGCTGCAACCGAAACTATAATAATGCGTCCTTTGGGTAAAATGGGAAGGTCGATCTATGAAGAGCCCTGCGCCGGCGTGAGCCGTGTGCCGATCGCCGGCGAGGCAACGATTATGAGATTGCGGCAAAGTTAGTGATCAGCACCGATAGAAATGCCCGAATAGGTGCATCTAGCGGTCGGATTCAGGAAAAAAGACTTTAAAGTTAATCGTATTTATGAGATATTGAATTGGTAAGAAAATTTAAGGCAGGCTATTCGTAATATATAGTGAAATCAAACCTTAGTTATATTTATTTTAGAAACCATGGAAAACAGGGGCTTCATAGAAATACGCATTACGGGGATAAAGGGGCAGTTGCCGCTTTCTCCGGAGACGTATGATATTTCCGAATTACGCAGCTTGCTGGATCGAGCGGAACAGCTTCTTTTTCCGGCAATGGAGAGGAAAAACAGACCAATCGTTGCCTACGAAATCAAAGAGGGTTCCGTAAGACATATCTTTAAAACTACCATGCAGGCCGTTATTGGTTTCACTGCCATTTTAGGTCAGGTACGGGAAAAAAAGGTGATTGATTTTCTCGAATATCCGACAGCCAAAGCTTTCTCGGAGCTTCAGGAAACCGCCCGAAAACAGAATTACAGTTTTGAAATTTCAACCTCTGAGCCCAATACTGCCCACCTCGTTGTCGATCCTTCAACAAACTATACGCTTCCCGAAAATGAATGGGTGTCAGGGGAATTTTACTTCTATGGTGACATTACTAACATGGGTGGGAAAACAAATCCAAATGTGCACGTCAGTGTAACCGGTCTCGGAACCTTTCGGATTAATACCCCAAGGGAAACACTTGCACAGTACGATCACAATCCGCTCTACAAACCATTAGGAGTGAGAGCTGCTGGCCGTCAGAATCTTGCAACTGGCGAAATTGATTCCAGTTCCCTGAAATTCGTTGAGTTCATCGACTACGCTCCTGATTTTGATGAACCGTACTTAAATTCCTTGATCGAAAAGGCAAAAAGCAGCTGGGCGGATATCGGCGATGTTGATGAATGGTTGCACGAACTGAGAGGAGCCGCATATTAACTGCGTATTGCTTGACACAAGTTTTCTTATTCGGCTTTTGAATAGCAACAATTCTTTACATGGTAACGCAAAAGAATATTTTCAATATTTTCTTAAAGAACACACTATCCTTAAATGTTCAACGATTTCAATTGCTGAATACTGCGTTAAAGGACAGTACGATCAACTTCCGCTTCGAAATATGCAAGTCCTCCCATTCAATTTCAACCATGCTGTTCGCTCTGGTCAACTTATGGCTATGTTGAAAGCTAGTAAGGGAACACCTACAGGTACCGAGCGCGCCGTTGTCATAAATGATATTAAACTCCTTGCACAAGCGGACATTGAAAATGAAATCGATGGCTTCGTCACCTCGGATTCCGAAGGCAGGAAATTGTATGATGCATTAAAGAAAAATATCACGCTATCATTCGAATATGTTGATATTAAAACGCCTTGTGATGAGCAATTTGGATATTTGCCTTTGCATGGTTCGCCAGCAGATTGATTGACAAGATTAATCGAACCGAACCTCCAATCTCCTCGCCCTCGAATCCGCCCAATCCGCGAGCCGCACAATCTCAACGCCCGGTTTCAATCCACGCTGAAACGGCCATTTTGGGGATGCACCTTTAGAGTGAAAATTTCTTCCTTCCCATGAGTTCCCCATGAAGTGGTGAAGTCTGTATCACTCCCCAACTATCCAGCAATATCCCTTTCAGTGAACCCGTAATAGAATTCCGTATACCAATTAAGGTATTTATATCATCTATGCTTCGCTTCCCACGACACGGTACGGTTAAGAAGACGATCCGTTCCCTCTCGTCTCTGTGCGCGCTATTCCTTTGTTTCTATCTGGGCGCCGTGCTTCCCCTCCATCATCATGATGATGGGCGGGAGCATGACGATTGCAGCCTTTGCATAGCCCAGGTTCTGCCCCTTGTCGTCACCGGCATCTTCTTTTTCGCGATCTTCGTTTCAGCCTGGACGGAGATATTTGTTACTCTTGTCAGGCAAAATCCTTCCCGGCACATCGACTGCTATCATAGCCGTGCGCCTCCTGTTTTGATCTCCGCTTCTTGATCAGTTTCGCTTGAATTTACCAAACTGAATGACCGCGCCGGAAATTTTCCTTACGCTGAAAATGCGGAGAGGCTTCCTCCGGCTGTTTCCGTTGTATAAAGTTTCGATGGACTCGTTTCATTGACATTATTCAGCGAACCCCTTTGCCCGGTACCGAAAGTCGCACGCGGGCAGAAGCCAACTTTCTGAAAAACGGAGCGATAATGAAAAAATATAAAGCGTTTTTAATAGCCTGGTGGTGCCTGACCATGGCAACGGCGCCCGGGATATTTGCCCAGAAAACCGTGACGCCCCTGGATTCGCTCAGACATCAAATCGCGCTGCTGCAACAGCAGATGCAAGCATTGGAAACCACCCCTGCGGCGGATACGACGATCAAGGGCTTGCAGGAGCGGATGCAGGATTTGAGCGATCAGGTCAACTCGGTTTCCGAGGCGCAGAAGAAGACGATGCCGAGCGAATTCAATCCCGCAATCGGCCTCGTTGGCGAGGAGATCACTTCCTATAACACACAAGGCATGAGCGAAAACGGCGTCGGCCGTCCGGGCGGCATCGACGTGGATGTGCGATCGGTGGAACTCAATGTCGCGTCGGCGATCGATCCTTTTGCAAAAGGCTATGCCGTGGCCAACGCCTCGGCGGACCCGATTACCGGCGATGCCACCTGGGGCATCGAGGAGGCCGCGTTGCAGACCACCTCGCTTCCATGGAATCTCGAACTCAAGGCGGGACGATTTTTCGGTGAATTCGGCAGGCTGGCGTACATTCACGACCACGAGCTTCCGGTTGTTAATCGGCCGCTCGCGCTCGATCAGTACATCGGCGGAGAGTCCCAGAGCGACGGCTTTCAGGTCAACTGGCTGGTGCCGCTTCCGCAATACCTGAGCCTGACGGCTGGCGCGGGCGACCGGTTCGGCGGCGACATCATACCGAGCAATCCCGGCTTCCGGCATTTCAATGCATTGAACTACTGGAGCCGGTTGTCGTCCTACCTCGACTTGACGCCGGACTGGCAGGCCGAAATGGGCATATCGGGTCTCATTAACCCCAGCGGCGGTCAGCAGGCTACCCAGCCGGACAGCGGCAGCGCCGTCACCATGACGGAACGGCGCCTGGCCGGGGCGGATTTTTCACTCAAATGGGCGCCCTTGCGCAATAATCAGTTCCAGAGCCTGACGTGGGGCAATGAGGTGCTTTTCAGCGATAATCGTTATACCGGCATCACTCCCGCCGTAACGAACCCTCCGGTCGATACGACGGTCGGGGCGTGGGGCCTTTATTCTTATTTGACATGGAAGTTCAGCCGGATATGGTCGGCGGGATTTCTGGTAAACTGGGTCGAGAACAATCAGAATTCGACCTACCACACCACCCAATATTCACCGTATATTACCTGGGCGCTCAGCCATTGGAACCAGCTGCGGCTGGAATACACCCATACCGAGAACACCGATAATCAAGTTCGGGGGCTGGCAAATAACGATGCAATCTACCTGCAGTTGGCCTGGATTATCGGCGCGCACTCCCACGGCTGGCAACAGCGTTAACTTATAGAAAAGGAAGGAGTATCATGAAAATGAAGTTATTGCGGCTCAGATTCGCCGTCATGGCGCTCGTTGCCCTGTGGGCTTGGACGGCGCCCGCCCAGGCGGCAAAGATTCGTATCGTGACAACGCTCACCGACCTGGCGGACTTTGCGCGTGAGGTCGGAAAGGACCATGTGGAGGTGCATAGCCTCGCCACCGGCGTCGAGGACACCCACGGCGTGCCCATGAAGCCGAGTTTCGTGCCGCTGCTTAACCGGGCGGACCTGGTCATCCTCGTCGGTTTCGATTGCGAGCACGCTTTCCTGCCGGCGCTCCTCGAGGCGAGTAAAAATCCGCGAATCCAGCCGGGACACCAGGGGTATGTTGATTGTTCAAGAGACATCACACCGAGGGACGTTCCCTTGAGCACCGATCACTCCGCAGGCGATGTGCATCCCTATGGCAATCCGCATTATATGCTCGATCCTGTTCTGGCAAAGACGGCTGTCAAGGAAATCTGCGAGGCGCTCGTTGCATTCGATCCCACGGATGAGGGCGACTTCACGCGCAACCGCGATGCCTACCTCGCCGCGCTCGATGCTAAAATCGCCGGATGGCAGGAGATGATGAAACCGCTTAAGGGCCTGCAGTTCGTATCGTACCACGAGCACTGGCCCTATTTTGCCGATCGTTTCGGCCTGCGGTATGTCGGCACTATCGAGCTGCGGCCGGGCATCGATCCGACACCCCGGCATATAGAGGAATTGATCAGGATGATGAAGGCCGACCACGTGCCGCTTGTCGTACGTGAACCGCAATTTCCGGAAAAAGTTCCCCGGCTGATCGCGGAGAAAACCGGCGCCGCGTTCGTCACCCTGCCGATCATGCCGGGAGGCGTTCCTAACACCGACACCTATATCGCGATGATGGATTACATCATCGGCGCCATAAAATCGGCGGCAACGGGGAAATAGACCGCGTAAACCGGGCGGGGCCGGTCCCGGATCGGGTTTGCGGGCCGGCTCTTCAAAGGATTGTTTAAAAAATGGACAGCGCCATAATCACCTTTGAGAATCTGAGCATCGGCTACCATGGCGAGCCGTTGCTGAGCGACATCTCCCTGGCAATCGCCCGGGGGAGTTTTACCGCCGTGCTCGGGTCCAATGGTTCCGGTAAATCAACCATGCTCAAGACCATCCTCGGCCTGATTCCGCCCGTCGCGGGGCGCGTCATTCTGGCGGGCGATTCCGGGGCATCCCTCATATTCGGCTATGTGCCGCAAACTACCAACCTGGATCCGCTCTATCCCTTTACCGGGTTTGATGTCGCGCTCATGGGCGCGTACGGGCGTGTCAAGCCCGGCCGGTTCGTGCCCGCCAGCGAGCGGGCCTTTACGCATGAGTGCCTCGAAGCGGCCGGAGCGCACAGCTTCGCGCAGGCGCGGTTCGCCGAACTCTCGGGAGGGCAGAAGCAGCGCGTACTCATTGCCCGCGCCCTCGTTACGCGGCCGGAAATTCTGGTGCTTGACGAGCCGACCGCGGGCGTGGATGCCGCGGCGACGCGCGCCGTGCTGGAATTCATCTCAAGGATCCATCGGGAAAAGGAGATCACGATTCTCCTGGTGACGCACGATCTGCCGATTGTCCGCAAGCATGCCCAGCACGTCATCTGGTTGCATCAAGGCAGGGCGCTGCACGGGCCGGTAGCCGAAATGCTCACGCCTGAACGCCTGATGTCAATTTTTGAAATGGAGGTACGGTAGACATGGAAACGCTGCTGCAGATTTTATCTCCGGATTTTTTGCTGCGGAATTCCGTTTATACGAGCATTCTGGTAGGGTTTGCCTGCCCGCTTGTCGGGGTTTTCCTCGTATTGCGGCGGCTGGTGTTCATGGGGGTCGCGTTGCCGCAGATTTCATCGACGGGCGTTGCCGTGGCCCTGTCGGCGCCGCTCTGGCTTGGATTGAGACATGCCGCTCACAGTTCGCAAAGCGAACATACGATGGCTTTTATCGGTTCGATAGCCTTTACGCTTGTCGCTATTCTGGTGCTTGCGTTCCTGGAACGGAGGGGCCGCGGGCAACCCGAAGGCCGGCTCGGCACGGCCTATGTCGTTGCGGCGGCGCTCAGCATTCTGATCCTTTCAAAGAACCGGTATGCGGAGCTGGGCTGGCTTGACCTGCTGAAGGGCGAGGTCATCACCATCTCTAACTTTGACCTTACGCTGACGGCAATCATGCTGGCGCTGGTGCTCGGAGCGCTCGCGCTTTTTCATAAGGAGTTGTTGCTCGTGTCGTTCGATCGCGTGTTGGCGGTTACGTTGCGTAAAAACGTCATATTCTGGGATATTTTTCTGTACCTGCTGCTCGGTCTCACCGTGTCCCTGGCGGTGTTGAGCGTGGGACCGCTTATCGCCTTCGGCTTCTTATTGATACCGGCGTTAACCGCGCATCTCTTTGCGCGCACCATGCGGCAATTTCTTCTGTTCGCCTCTCTTATTGGCGGCAGTTTGTCGCTGGTCGGCTTCTGGATCGCCTACACATGGGACTTTCCCGTCGGTCCGGCGGACGTCGTGCTGCTTGGCGTTGTCTATGGCCTTGCCTGGGTTATCGCGCGGATCGCCGGCTTGACGCCGGAAAAGCGACGGAGCCGAAAAACCCCGATCATGACGTAGAACTTATCCGCGCTGCATACCTGCGGGCCTCAACAGTTTCCCGCGAGCGCCCGACATTCCTGAATGATCGGCGATTATCGTCTCTTTCCAGAAAAGAATATCTCGCATAAATGCTTCCGGCCGAGGAAAAGCCCGATGAGGACGCTCATGACGGCCACTACGGTGCGTCCGGAGAAATAACCGAGCGCCCGGTAGGTGAAACCGAAAAGCAAGCCTACGACGCGCAGGACAAATCCCGCCGTGCCGGTAAGGATCCGGAAAGGAAGTATAAGAAGTTTTATGAGAAAGCGCATGTCCTGTCTCCTTAGTAAAAAATATAATGAAACAGCATGATGCAGAACTTTCCGGAGAGAGGACGGCGGCGCGTTTCTTCCAAAAATGAATCAACGCCGAAAAATGCCGTCTTTCAAAGGAGCATATTTTAGTTTTGAGAATCCGGCCGGAAACGGATTTTTGCGAAATCGGAGCAGCGTGATGAACATTGCCACGATGATAACGGCGTTACGCCTCATTATTGCCCCGATATTTGCCTTTTTTTTTATAACGGGTTATTCCACGGCCCATTCGTCTGCCTGGATATGCATCTGCGCTTGCCTGGCAATGCTTGTCGAAGTCAGCGACATGGTCGACGGTCGCATGGCGCGGGCCCGGAACGAGGTTACGGATTTCGGCAAGGTGTTCGACCCGGTGGCCGACAGCCTCTCGCGGCAGACCATTTTCCTCTCCTTCATGGTAGCGGGCATCATCCCGTGGTGGCTCTACCTGGTGTTTTTCTACCGTGATGCGCTTATCCAGTTCCTGCGCATCATTTGCGCCTCGAGCGGGCTTGTTCTGGCGGCGCGCGCGTCCGGTAAGACCAAGGCGGTGCTTCAGGGCGTCGGCATCTTCGGGGTGCTGGCAGTCGTGGCACTCCAGCGCTACCATATAGGCGGGATGCCGGAAAAGATCTGGGGGTTCCACCCCGCCTTCTGGGTGATGCTTATCCCGGCGATTTTCACGTTGATCTCGATTGCCGACTACGTGGCCCCTAATATCGGACTTATCCGGCAGATGATGGTGAAACGCTCGGGATAGCCGCGGAATTCACATTTGGGAGCATATATTTTATGCCGAAAATATTGCCCCAGGGACCTCGTTATTATTATTTTTAAGGACCTTTTTGCAATGAAGCCGTACACGGTAAATTGATGGGCCAGTAACTCAGCGGTAGAGTATCGCTCTTTTAAGGCGAGAGTCGAAGGTCCGAATCCTTCCTGGCTCACCACTTAAAAAGCCTCGAACTCTTTGAAAGTTTAAGAGATCGGGGCTTTTTTGTTCAGACCATTGATTTACTATTCAGAACAACTCCTCCCAAGGGGACTATGACAACATGCTTAAAGCAAAAAGCGTAGATGCTTACATAGCATCGGCGCCAAAGGAAGTGCAAGGCAGGCTGAAAGAACTTAGGGCGATAATCAAGAGCGCTGCGCCGACCGCGGTAGAGCGGATAAGTTACGGAATGCCCTACTATGACTATAAAGGACGCCTTGTTTACTTTAGTCGTGCGAAAGCGCACATTGGACTTTACCTACCAACTCCAGTCGTATCTGAATACAAAAGCGAACTGGAGGATTATGAAACCACCAACGCCACCGTCCGCCTGCCTCTGGACAAAAAGCTTCCCGTGGCGCTCATAAAAAAATTGGTGAAGGCGCAAATGAGGAAGAATGAAGAAGGAAAGAGTCGTATCCGGCCATGATCGACAATAAGGTATTACGCGTAAAAAATTAGTTAAGAATTCAATTCCTCCGCTGATTCCATCTTTTTAATTCTTGCCGGGCCCGCGTATTTTGTTTATTTTTTACCGGTTCAACTTCCAACAAAATCGGAGAAATACCGTGCAGGAACAAAATTTCAAAATCTACCCCTACCGGTGGGTCGTCCTTGCCGTTTTCATGCTTATCAATATCATGGTCCAGGTATTATGGATCTGCTACGCCCCGGTCGCTTCATCGGCCGCCGTTTCGTATGGCGTCAAAAGGGAAGAGATCGATCTGCTGGCGAATCTTTTCATGCTTATCTACCTGCCAATTGCGCTTCCCGCGGCCTGGGCCATCGATCATTTCGGGTTTAAAAAAGCGGTCGGCTTCGGCGCCATACTTATGGCGATTTTCGGTCTTCTCCGCGCGCTTTTTCCTTTTACTTACTCCATTGCGCTTATCGGCTCGATCGGCATCGCCGTCGGCCAGCCGTTCCTGCTCAATGCCTTTACCAAGCTCGCGGCGTTATGGTTTCAGCAGAAACAACGAGCCACGATCACCGGGGTCATTTTTCTTGCGGTGTTTCTCGGGATAGGCCTTGGTGAAGCGCTGGGGCCCGGGTTGCTACACGCTTTCCAATTCAAGGGCATGCAGATGATTTACGGCGTGGCGACGCTCATCGCCGTTGCCCTTTTTCTGATCTTCGCCCGGTCCAAACCGCCGACCCCGCCCGGCCCTCCGGCGGATGAGGTACGCGCGCTGGTCCTCGATGGATTAAAAAAGATGCTCAAACAGCGGGAAGTGTATCTGCTGTCGTTCGCCCTTTTCATCGGCAGCGGGATCGTCAACGCGGTGTTCACCCTGATCGACGGGTTCGGCAGGGAGAAGGGATTGACGACGGAACAGGGAGTCGCCTTGACGGTGGTCCTGCTGGCGGCGGGAATCATCGGCAGCATCGTTTTACCCGTGCTCTCCGATGCGGTTCGCCAAAGAAAAACGATCATCCTTCTGGGTATCTTCGGCGCCGTCCCCGCGACCCTGTGCCTTGCAATGGGGAAAGGGTTCGGTTTCGAGATCGCCAGTTTTATTCTCTTGGGTTTCTGCGTCACCGGCGTGACGCCCGTGGCTTACCAATATGGCGCCGAAATAACCCATCCGGCCCCCGAAGGAACCAGCAACGGCATTTTCGCGCTCGTCGTCCAGGCATCAGGCCTGTTGATTGTCCTGATGGACAGTCTCAAAAGCGCGTTCCACAATTCCTATATTCCATCGCTTGTCGGGCTCGCGGTCATGATCGCGGCAAGCGGCCTGCTTTTCCTTCTGGCAAAAGAATCCCCCGAAATGCACCGTAGGCAGGCGCAGCGCATGGGCATGCCGCAACCTCGGCCTGTACGACAATAAATTTTGCTCTTGCTTCTCAGTACCAATTGGCAGGATATCTGGCGGCGGGCGTTACGTCAGTGGGAGCCTGCTCCTCGCGGTTTGTATTGTCCAAACCTGGAGCAAGCTCCCCTGACGATACTATACGGACGGTCTCCGAGTCAAAATCCTAAAGCGCAACTTTGACTTTAACGATATAGACGGTTCCGATCGAAAGGCCTAAATCTTTCTTCAGAGAGATGACCTGCTTATTAAAGATCGATTTTTGCAGAAGCCGTCCGGAAATATCATACACGGCGACTGCTTTCGTCAGGCCTGAATATGCAGCCGGGAAAACGACCATTTCCTGGCATGTTTTCACGGTAAACGGCTCTGGTCCCACGATTTTCCGCGCCGAGCACTCCGGGCACAGCACGGCGCCGACCGGGCAGCCGGTGACCGCGGCTCCGGTATAGTTTATCACGCAGTCCGGATTGGGGGTTACCGTGTCCGCTATGCCGTGTCCGCTGGACACGAGCACGATATTGAAAGTGCGGTTCGTAAGCATTCCGGTAAAACTCCCGCTTCGGGCGCCGATCGTCACCTTGCCGGTGGAGTTACTGTAAGAAATTGGTATGGTTGCATAACTCCCGGTTTCGTAGTTGTAGTTGTCCCCCTCATCCTCGTAGAGGGTAAAATTGCCGTCGGCTCCCGGATACACCCGCAGCTCGATTGGATTGGCGCTCTGGGTGGCATATTGAATCTTCGGTCCCATGGGGAGGATCGCGCCAGCCCTGGCGTAAATCGGTATGAGCGAAAGGGGCGCCGACGCCGTAACGGTTGTGCCCCCCGTACTGGACGCGCCCGTCCAGAA
>Ga0187871_10002040_pt1 | contig 16845 bp, 8 predicted proteins | sample June2016WEW_16_1_FD_132988 | JGI IMG/M metagenome (GOLD analysis project Ga0187871, IMG submission 132988) | Peatland microbial communities from SPRUCE experiment site at the Marcell Experimental Forest, Minnesota, USA - June2016WEW_16_10 | ecosystem: Environmental > Terrestrial > Soil >...
CTTGAGCGACGTGACGGTGGATGGCGGGCGCAATTGGGTGGCGGCCAATCTGATGCACGACCTGGGGCGGCTGGATGGACTCAACGGCTGGGAAGCCGATCCGGTCCGGGATGGGATTTCGGGCTATCTGGCAAAAGGTCCGGGAACGGCGGAATTGGGTGCTGGAAGCTATGACGCGCAATTTGAATTGAAGGTGGACAATTTCAACTGGGACAACAATCCGGTGGCGACGTTGTCGGTGGTGAACACGGACACGGGCGCGGTGGTGGCTTCACGCAATGTGGCCCGCAATGAATTTCCCAACACGCTTTATCACGGCTTCGGCCTCTATTTCCAGGCCGTCACGGGCGTCCATTATGATTTTCGCACCTACTGGTATTACGCAACGAACGCACCACGCTTGACCGAGCGCAGCGTGGTGGTGACACCAGCCAGCGCGGCGGGTTTTGCGCCGATTCCATTGACTGCCGGCAGTTACAATGAGGACATGGTGGTTGAGCGGACCGCGTCATCGGTGCCCAACGGCGCCTACACCACTGCGTCCATGGACGCAGGCACGGCGAACACGGGCAACGGTTGGTACGAACAAGGATACAATGTTGCGGCCCCCGCCACCGGCCTGCCCCCCGCCGGTTCGACCATCACAAATCTTGCAAGCTCGGACCACGTCTATACCCTTGCTCCGTCCTACACCGCGAACAATGTTGCCATGGTTGATTCCAGCCACAGCGCGAATCTTGTGCCGGTCACGTTGAATCCGTTTTCGGCGCTGTCTTTCTTGACGGCCGCGGGACACGGTCCCGTCACGGTGGATTACCAGGTCCAGCACGCCGATGGAAGCGTGGAGACCGGGACGTTTACCTCGCCGGATTGGTTTTTCAACGCGCCCGTGGTTTTCAACGCCCAGGGCCGCGTGGATGTGGTCACCGGCGTGTTCAACAATGTAAATAACGGCAATCCCAGGCTCTATGCCGGGGACATCACCCTGACGAATCTTGCCAGCGAAGCCACCAACATCAATCTGACCTGGGACGCCGCCAACAGCGCCGGCAGTGTCGGAGCGATTTTCGCCGTCAGCGGGGTTGCCGTGCAACCGGTGTCGATTGGGATTGCGCTTTCCGGCGGGCAGGTGATTCTGACCTGGCCATTTGGCCGGTTGCTCGAGGCCACCAACCTCAGCGGACCCTGGATCACCAACTCCGCCGCCCTTTCGCCCTATGCGGTGGCGCCGAACGGAACGAGCGGATTCTTCCGGGTCCAGATGCCATAACGGAGCGAATCAAATTATGAACCGGAGAAAATTCATTCAGGCCTCCTCCTTGATCGCCACGAGCGCAATGTTGGGTTCCGTCAGTTGGGCTGGGGAGCCGGCCTTGCCGGTGGTGCGGGTTCCCGAAGGGGAGCGAAAATTTAAAAGCGTTGCCGTCGAGAAAACGATTCGGCGCATCCAGTCCTCCATCGGCAACCAGAAACTGGCGTGGATGTTTGGAAATTGCTTCCCCAACACGCTCGACGCCACGGTGGATTTTCGGATGGCCGACGGCCAGCCCGACACGTACGTCATCACCGGCGACATTGATGCGATGTGGCTGCGCGACAGCTCGGCGCAGGTCTGGCCCTACCTGCCGCTGACGAAGGAAGACGGGGCGTTGCAACAATTGCTTGCCGGCGTCATCCACCGGCAAACGAAGTGCATTTTATTGGATCCCTATGCCAACGCCTTTTACAAGGACCCCAATAAAGTCAGCCCCTGGAGCACCGACCTGACCGACATGAAGCCCGGCGTTCACGAGCGCAAATGGGAGGTGGATTCGCTGTGCTACCCGATCCGTCTGGCCCACGGCTACTGGAAAACCACCCAGGACACTTCGCCGTTCGACGCGACCTGGCGTGAAGCGGTTTTACTGACGCTAAAAACGTTTCGCGACCAGCAACGCCAGGCGGGACCCGGCCCTTACCATTTCCAGCGGCGCGGGACCACACCCTCGGACACCTTGATGTTGAATGGCTATGGCAACCCGGCCCGGCCCGTGGGCATGATCTTTTCCATGTTCCGGCCGAGTGACGATGCGACCGTTTTCCCTTTGCTGGTTCCCTCGAATTTTTTTGCCGTCGTCAGTCTCCGCCAGGCGGCCGAAATGCTTGAACAAATTCATCAGGACACCGACAGCGCCGCCCGGTGCCGCGCCCTGGCCGACGAAGTGGAACAGGCCTTGCACCAATACGCCATCGTCCGTCTGCCCCAGGTTGGTCGTGGCTACGCCTATGAAGTGGACGCCTATGGCGGCCATTATTGCATGGACGACGCCAATGTTCCCGATTTGCTTTCGTTGCCTTATCTCGACGCGGTGAATCGCGACGACACCGTGTATCAAAATACGCGACAATGGCTGCTCTCGGCCGGCAACCCGTACTATTTCGAAGGCCAGGCGGCGAAAGGGTTGGGCGGACCGCACAGCGGCTTGAACATGATTTGGCCGCTGGGCCTGATCGTGCAAGGCCTGACCAGCACCCGTGAAGATGAAATCCGGTATTGTCTGGAGACGCTGCAGCGCACCCAGGCCGGCACCGGGTTCATGCACGAGTCCTTCGACAAGGACAATCCGGCCGGGTTCACCCGTCCCTGGTTTGCGTGGGCGAATACCATTTTTGGTGAACTGATACTTAAAATTCACCATGAGCGTCCTCACCTGCTGGACTGAGGATGGGGCGAAGGCAGACCAAAGCGAATTCACGCGCAGCACTATTGGTTGTGTTCAACCCGCCGATGCGGCAAAAAATAACAAAGACTTTATGACAACCATCAACCCGACGGTAAAATCAACGAATAACTCCACTCAAACGGCCGGTGCCCCGACCCATCGCGGGCCGTTTGCAATCATGACCGTTCTCTTTTTCATGTGGGGGTTTATCACGGTTCTAAACGACATTCTCATTCCACGACTACAGGATGCGTTTGTGCTGACGAATTACAAGATCATGTTCATTCAAACCGCTTTTTTCGGCGCTTACTTTATCGGCTCACTTTTGTATTTTGTAATTTCGGCGACGGCCGGCGATCCGATTGCAAAAATTGGTTACAAAAATGGGGTCGTCATCGGATTATTGCTGGCCGCTTTGGGCAGTGCAATGTTTTGGCCGGCAGCAATGGGGATTTCTTATCCGCTGTTTCTCGTCGCCTTGTTCATTGTCGGACTTGGACTTGCCATGTTGCAAATCGCCGCCAATCCTTACGTGACAATTCTTGGGCCGGAAAGGACGGCATCTTCCCGATTAAATCTGGCGCAGGCATTTAATTCAGTCGGAACGACCATTGGCCCGCTCATCGGCGGCTATTTGATTTTTCAATACTTCGCCAAAACCGGCGCGCACGGCGCGGATTCGGTCAAAGTGCCCTATCTCATGTTTTGCATCGCCTTTTTGATTTTGGCCGCGATTTTTTTCTTCCTTCATTTGCCGCATGTCGGCGAAGGAAAAATTGAGCCGGGCGCGGGCGCGTTGAAATACCCGCATGTTCTTCTCGGTGTGCTGGCAATTTTCATGTATGTCGGCGGCGAGGTTTCCGTTGGCAGCAACATCATCAAATTTCTCGGCCAGCCAAACATTGCAAACATGACCGAGATCGAGGCGAAAAATTATGTGTCGCTGTTTTGGGGCGGCATGTTGATCGGCCGCTTCATGGGTGCAATTGAATTGAGCGAAATGAAAAAAGCAAAAAAGCAGGTGCTCCTTGTGGTGATTCCGCTGTTGGCCTATGTGTTTCTTTGGGATGCGATAAGTGCCCCGCTCGATGCGCTTCATGGAGGTTCCGGTTTGCACGCGGCGTTTGCGTTATGGAACGACCAGTTCGTGCAGAACTGGAGCGTTTTCAAAATTTATCTTCCGCTGGTCGGGCTTTGTTGGCTGCTCTTCCAGTTCGGCCAAGCGCTCGCCGAACGAACGCTCCTGATTTTTTCGACGACCATCGTCGTGCTGCTTGCCATCGCGATTATTTTCGGCGGCAAACCGGCGATGTGGTGTGTCGTCGGCGTCGGACTTTTCACATCCATTGGCTGGCCGAACATTTTCTCGCTGGCCCTCGACGGCATGGGCACTTACAAGAGCCAGGTTTCGTCGCTCCTGGTCATGGCGATTCTTGGCGGCGCAATTTTACCCCCCCTCATGGGCAAGCTCGCGGATGTTTGGAACCGGCAGGATTCCTTCATCGTGCCGCTGATTGCCTATGCTTACGTCGGCTTCTACGGTTTGATTGGCCATAAAATCGGGCGCAACCGGCGAACAGCGGCAGCGATCCAGTAGCTGACACGATCAGGTCAGGATGAAACGAAAATACGCCATCCCAAACCCTTTGCGGATTCCGATGGTGGCCGCATTGCCGCTGGTCGGCATTATTCAATCGGCGAACGCCAAACCTCGTTTGTCAGATTTCGCCCGCCCAGACGTAGGCGTGGTATGTTTTCACCTGCCTGGGATTTTATCCGGTCCGTCCGTCCGGCGATTATTAGGTCATCGGCGCGCCGCCAATCCCCAAGGCCGTCGTCCATCGCTCGAACGGAAAAAAAATCACGATGACGGTGGAAAATATTTCGGATAAAAATATCCACGTCCAATCCGTCAAACTAAAAGGCAGGAGCCGGGATTTGCCATTTTTGCCGAATCGGGAATTGAAACGCGGCGGCACAATTGAATTCACCATGGGACCGCAACCGGGCCAATGGGGAACAAATGCCCGAACGCTGGAATAGTTTTTTAATATGAAAGCATACAATTCGCTCCAACAAACGTTTGGGCATTTCCAAAAAAGAACAATCGCCGTCATGGCGGTGGGAGTTGCGCTCGGATTTTCCTCTGCCGCCAGCGCATCGCCGAATCCTGTGGATGAATCGTTGCCGCTGGTGGGAACGGACGCGCACGGTCACACGTATCCTGGCGCCACCGTGCCCTTTGGCATGGTGCAACTCAGCCCGGACACCGGCACGGAAGGATGGGACTGGTGCTCGGGGTATCATTACCCGGACTCTGTGATCCTAGGCTTCTCACACACCCATTTGAGTGGCACGGGCGCGTCCTGTCTCGGTGACGTCCTGCTGATGCCGACGGTGGGCGACGTTCATTTGAACGCCGGCTCGCCCGGCGACGGTTATGCTTCGCAATTTTCCCACACGCAGGAAGTGGCAACTCCCGGATATTACCGGGTGTTTCTCGAAACTCCGAAGGTCTCGGCGGAACTGACCGCCACCGCGCGCTGCGGCTTTCACAAATACACGTTTCCCGCTTCCGATCAATCGCACCTCATATTGGATCTGGCGCACGGCATCGGGAACACGCCGGTCGAGGCGGCCTTGCATGTTGAAAATCAAAATACCGTCAGCGGCTACCGCATCTCCGATGGCTGGGGCGGCCGGCGCACGGTTTATTTCGTGATGCAATTTTCCAAGCCATTTGAATCGTTTGGCATTGAACAGGACGGCCGGCGCCTGGCAGGCGATGCGCATGACGCGCAAGGCAAAATCGTCAAGGCGTTCTTCAATTACCAAACGAGCGCCGGTGAAGTGGTGATGGTCAAAGTGGGCATCTCCGGCACCGGCAGGGAAGGCGCGCGAAAGAATCTGGCGGCGGAAATTCCCGGATGGAATTTCAACCGCGTTCGCGCCGCCGCCGTCAGGCAATGGGAAAAGGTCTTTGACGCGGTGCAGGTCCAGACTTTTGATCCGGAAATCCAAAAAACGCTTTACGCCAATTTGTACCTGGCGGCCCTGGCGCCGGTTCTGTTTAACGATGTGGATGGAACTTACCGCGGGTACGACCATCAAAACCACCCAGCCGCCGGATTTCAAAATTACACCACGATTTCGATCTGGGACATTTACCGGACCGAATGGCCGCTGCTGACCCTGCTGCATCCCAATCGGATCAACGACATGCTTCAATCCATGCTGGTCGAATATCCGCAACTGGGAGAATACACGACGCCCATCTGGCCGCTCTGGGCCAATGAAACCTGGTGCATGATCGGCTACCACTCCGTGGACATGATCACGGAGGCTTACCTGGATGGCTTCCGGGATTTTGACGCCGAAACCGCCTACCAGCAGATGCGCGACACCGCCATGCAGAACCGCAACGGACTGGACAGTTACAAAACCATCGGCTTTGTGCCATCCACGCCCGGTGGATCGGCCACCTCCAAAACGCTGGAATACACCGTTGACGACTGGTGCATTGCGCGCATGGCCCAAGCGCTGGGACATGAGGATGATGCCGGATTGTTTTACCAGCGGGCGGCCAGCTATGGCAACCTGTTCGACCGCACGACGGGCTTTTTCCGCGGGCGAACGGCCGACGGCGCCTGGCGCAGGCCTTTTGTCGCCAATGGATTGGTCAACGATGAATACACCGAGGCGGACGCCTGGCAGTATGCCTTCGCCGTTCAGCAGGACGTGCCCGGCCTGATCGCGCTCCACGGCGGCGACCAGGGATTTATTCAGAAGCTGGACAGCTTGTTCACCGCCGACCCGGCCATCCAGACGGGCCTTCCTGACTTAAGCGGTCGGATTGGGCAATACGTCGGAGGCAACGAGCAATCCTGCCACATTGCCTATCTCTACGATTATGCCGGCGCGCCTTACAAGACCCAGTACTGGGTGCGGCAGGCCATGTCCCGATTGTATAATGACACGCCGCCGGGCGAGCCGGGCAACGTGGATTGTGGACAGATGGCGGCCTGGTATGTCTTCAGCGCGCTGGGCTTTTATCCGGTAAATCCCGACAGCGGCATCTTCGTCATCGGCAGCCCGGTGGTTAGCCAGGCCGTCATTCATTTGGGCCGCGACAAATATCATGGCCACACCTTCACCGTCATCGCCGATCATAACAGCGCGGAAAATATTTACATCCAGTCGGCAACGCTCGACGGCAGGCCGCTGACGCGGTCGTGGATCACCCGCGACGAAGTGATTTCCGGCGGCACGTTGCGTTTTGTAATGGGACCCGAACCAAATCCTCAATGGGGCAGCGCTCCGGCGGACCGGCCCCCGCCAACCATGCCGGCTGATTTTCATTACCCGCCGTTGCCCGCGCCGGCGCCGACCAATGAGACGGTTCAATTTACGCTGCCCATCCGGATCGTCTGCGGCAGCGGCGCGCCGGTGGCGGGTTTCGTCCCTGACCCGGATATGATGGAGGGCGGCGCGAATGGCGCGGATTCTCCCATTGACACGGGTGCGTCGAATGCCGCGCCGGCGGCGGTTTATCAGAGCGAACGTTATGGCAACGATTTTACCTACACCTTCCCCGTGCCCATGGGTCAACGTTATCTCGTACGGCTGCATTTCGCGGAAATTTTCGACAACGGCGCCGACGCCCGCCTCGAAAATGTCTACATCAACCATCGGCAGGTGCTGACCAACCTGGATATCTTTACCGTCGCCGGCGGCATGAACACGGCGCTGGTCAGGGAATTTCCCAGCGTAATGCCGGATCACCGTGGAAACATTTCCATTCGCATTGCCGCCGCGCCGGACAGCCCGGACCAAAATGCCAAGATCAGCGCCATTGAAATACTCAGACAGGACGAATCCGGTTCTGCCGGCGAAGCCGGGCCTTTCGTCATCACAACTGTGGATGGAAAGGCGACGATTGCCTTTGACACCTCCGTCGCACCGGAGTTGACCGATTGGGTGAAAGATAAATTGGCCCCGGTGCTCGCCGTCTGGTATCCGAAAATCGTGGCCCTGCTGCCCAGCGAAGGTTTCAATGCGCCGACAAATTACACCATCACCGTCAAGGACATGGACGGCGTGGCCTACACCAGCGGCACGGATGTTTCCGTGAGCAAACATTGGATTCAAGACCAAATGAATGGAGAAGCAATCGGCTCACTCGTGCATGAATCGGTGCACGTCGTCCAGCAATATGATTTTGGCGACGCTCCCGGTTGGCTGGTTGAAGGCATGGCCGATTATGTCCGCTGGTTCCGATACGAACCGCAAAGCCACGGCGCGGACATTGTCTGGATGCGGCACCTGGGGAAAAACTTTTCACCGCACTATGACGACAGCTACCGCGTTTCGGCAAATTTCCTGAACTGGATCGCTGAAAAATATGACCCGAACATCGTCACGGAAGTGAACGCGGCGTTGCGCGACGACAAATACACCAGTGACTTTTGGAAACAACATACGGGCAAAACCGTTCAGGAGCTTGACGCGGAATGGAGACAGGGAATCGAAACTCAATTGCAATCGCCGGCGGCCACCGGGAAATGGTTCATCGCGTCAATGCCCGCGAACCGGTTCCATACAAACATCGCCGCAGCCTGACGTTTCAAAAATAATTGCTCAACGGTCTTGAATAGGGGACTTATATACAAAGCTACACTAGGTTTTGAAAGTGGAAGGCGTGTTTGCACGGTTTAATTATGTTTCTTCGTCGGCGATTCAGACGCCTTCACGATGTTTTTAGAGCGCGTCATATTCTTGGCCTGAACCCTTACGCCCTTGCCATCAGCCACGGCGTTGATGATGTCGGTGAAGCTGCCTTTGAGTGGCTTGTGGATTTTCTGTGGTCTGCTCATAATTTGTTTAGTCAAGGCTGGTCTGCTGGACCGTTGATTTGGAATTGACCATAAGTTTGAGAATGCCGTTTCATGTAATAAACTTTGTCGCCGTTCTCGGAGCCTACCTGTATGACTTCCCAACCATATTCGCCTAAATAACCAAGTTGATTGAATGGGCGCAGTCCTATTCAGTTTCCATACACATCCTGTTTCTGACGGAAGTTCCAGCCTGGATAAAATATCCACCAGACGATGAAGGAAAGCCCTCATAAACTCTTATTTTTGTTACTTGATAACCCTTTCTTTTGGGTATCTGATTGTCCCTGTTCGACCTCATCTTTTTTATGAACATGAAAAATAGACAACTGGCAAAGCTTCTCAGAAATGTAGCTGACAATATCGAGTCCGTCAGCGATACATCTAAGGCCGGACGCAAGAAGGTATTGGAACAATTTGAACGCATACCGTTGCCAATTGAATTCCACCATCGCTTCCTTGAATCTTTCAAACGTGGACTTTTTTGCGAAAGTAAAGGCGCACAGACCGGCAAGAATAGTTAGGCCAATTAGGGAAGGTCCACTCATCGGACACCTCCTGAAATCTCATAACAACCGCATGGAAAAAGGGAATTTTTACGATGCGGATTTACTGTAAGATTGTATATAAGTCACTTGAATAGAACACTTTATGGCGCCATCGTCCTCATGGGCGTGGTGTCAGGGGCGGGTCATTTGTTGGCGGTGCAGGAACTGCCATTGACGCCGTTGGTCAACCCGCTCATCGGAACCGACCCGAATCCCTTCAGCAAGGTGGATTACTCGTTCGACACCGGAAATGTTTTTCCGGGCGCGGTTTGTCCGCGCGGAATGCTGGCGTGGAGCCCCGACACCACCCACGCGCGCCAGATCGCCGGCGGCTATTGGTATCCCGACAACGCCATTGAAGATTTCAGCCTGACGCATTTCAGCGGACGCGGCGTGCCCTGTCTGAAAGACATTCCATTCATGCCGGTGGTCGGACCGGTCGGCGCCTCGCCAGGAACGAACTGGAGCCGGTTCGCCGCGGATTTTTCCCACGTGGATGAAAGCGCCGGCGCCGGTTACTATCGCGTAAAATTTGCCAACGGCATTGAAACGGAATTGACGGTGACGCCGCGCACGGGCATGGCGAGATTTGCTTTTCCCGCGCCTTCGGTGGCCACGTTGCTGGTTCGCGCTGACAGTTCGATTTCCATCGCTGGAAACGAAGTGACCGGCCATCACGCCGGCAAAATCGGCGGCGGGGATCGGGCTTACACGCTTTATTTCGCCGCACAATTTGATCGCCCGTTTCAAAGTGCGAAGACATGGATGGCCGGCGCGATTTTCGATGCAACCCGCGCCGGGGGCAAATCCTGCGGAGCCATTTTGACTTTTGACACCGCGACCAATCCGGCCGTGCAGGTGCGCGTCGGAATTTCCTATGTGAGCGTCGCCAATGCCGAGGCCAATCTGGCGGCGGAAAATCCGGCGTGGAATTTTTCCGCCATCCGGCAAAAGGCGAACGCAGCCTGGAACGCGATTTTGAATCGCGTTCAAATCGCCGGCGGCACGGATGAACGGCGGCAAACATTTTACACGGCGCTCTACCATTGTTTCTTGCAGCCGAATTGGCTGGAGGATGGCAACGGCGAATATCCCGGCATGGACGGAAAGATTCATCATGTTGAAAAAGGCCGCCATCAATACCAAAACATCCCGGCTTGGGACCACTGGCGCTCCTACGCGGCGCTCATCGCGATTTTGGCGCCGGACCAAAGCAGCGACATCGCGCAATCGCTGGTCAATTACGCGGCGCAGGACGCGAGCGTTCGAAAAAATGGCGGCGGCCTGCCGCGCTGGGAACAGGTCAACCGCAATTCCGGCGGCATGGTCGGAGATGGCGACGACGCCATCCTCTCTTCGGCTTACGCTTTTGGCGCGCGGCGATTCAATGCGAAGGCGGCCCTGGCCGCCATGGACAAAGGTGCGTCCGAGCCGGGCACGACTTCCGACGGCGCCCGAGTGCGCGAAGGTTTGCGGGATTATTTGGCGCTCGGCTATGTGCCGGGCGAGGCCTCGGTGACCTTGGAATACTGCAACAACGATTTCGCGCTGGCGCAATTTGCCAGGGCGCTGGGCGACACAAACGCATGCGCCGTTTATTTGAACCGCGCGCAAAATTGGACGAATCTTTTCGACGATGCCACCGGATGGATCCGTCCCCGAACCGCCGACGGAGCCTGGATGGCAAATTTTTCCGCCGCTTCGAGCAAAGGTTTCGTTGAGGGCACGGCGGCGCAATATGTTTGGATGGTCAATTTCGACCTGCCCGGATTGATTGACAAAATGGGCGGCAACGACCAAGCCGTTCAGCGCCTGGACCATTTCTTCACGAAATTAAATTCCAGCCCATTCAGCGGAGACACCGCCTACCTGGGCAACGAGCCATGCGAGGAGGCGCCGTGGGTTTATGATTTCGCCGGCGCTCCGGCGCGCACGCAGGAAGTGGTCCGCCGGATTCAAAGCGAACTTTTCACGGGCCGCCCCAATGGCCTGCCCGGCAACGACGACGCCGGCGCCCTGTCCTCCTGGTATGTGTTTTCGGCACTCGGTCTGTACCCGGAAATTCCCGGCGTGGCGGGATTTGTCGTCGGCAGTCCCTTGTTTCCGGAAGCAACCATTCATCTTGAGAACGGATCCGCCATCCGGATTCTCGGCAAGGGAGCGTCATCCGCCAGGCCCTATGTTCAAAGCCTCGAATTGGACGGCCAGGCTCATGCGAGCCCCTGGATTTCCTGGTCGGCGCTCGCCCACGGCGCCGCATTGAATTTTAATTTGGGAGACCGACCTTCTCCCTGGGGTAAAAATCAAACACCGCGCAATTCGTTCTGAAGCGCCTCCGCCAGCCGCTCATATTGCGGCAGTGAATTGTAAAGCTGCGCTGAAACGCGGAGGACGCGCTGAGGCGGGCCGGGCCAGAAAATAATCGGAACTTCGATTTTGTATTTCATCCGCAACGTGTCCTGCAACGGCGATTCATTGAACGGCAATTGGGGCAATTGCTCCTTCATGGCATCGGGCAGGGGCACGGCGGCGAGCGAGCCGATGAACTCCGCCGGACACGGTTCGGTGATCTTCAAAGTGTCGCACAAAACTTTTCTTGCGGCCAGGGCCAGGGCACGGTTGCGCGCCATGACCTCGGGCCAGCCTCCGGACATTTGCGAGCCGATGAAACAGATCGCCCCGGGAACGCTCAAAAATGCGGAGGGATCGAATGTCCCCTGCCAGCCGAACTCAAGGAGGAATCGCGAGCGGTCCTTGCGCGTCGAGTTGGCGCCATGGCTGACGGTCAGCGGATGAATCCATTTTTGCCGGTCCGGCCGCACGCGCAGAAACGCCGCTCCTTTCGGCCCGCAGAGCCATTTATGGCAATTTCCGGTATAATACGCCGCGCCGAGTCGCCGCAAATCCAGCGGAACCATCCCCGGCGCGTGCGCTCCGTCCACCAACGTGTCCACACCGCGCGCGCTTAATTCCTCCACGATTTTTGCGATGGGCAGAACGATTCCGGTCTGGCTCGTGACCTGATCCAGGAGCGCCAGCTTTGTCCGCTCCGTGACGCATTCCAGAACCGGCGCGACGATCTCGTCGGCCCGGCGGAATGGAAAAGGAATTTTGGCGACGACGACCCTCGCGCCGGAGCGTTTGGCCACAAAGTCCAGCGCGTTGCGACAGGCGTTGTATTCGTGGTCGGTCACGAGCAATTCATCGCCCGGTCGAAATTCCAATGCGCGCAAAATGGAATTCACGCCGCTGGTCGCATTGGGAACGAAAACCAGATCGTCCGCATCGGTCCCGGTGAACTGCGCCAGGGATTCGCGCGCGGCGTCCAGCTCTTTCTCCAGTTCACGCACCAGAAACTGTAGCGGCCGGTGCTCCAGCCGCGCGCGCCATTCGCCTTGAAATTCCAGAACGCGCCGCGGACAGGCGCCGAACGCGCCATGATTCAGAAAGGTGATTTCAGGATCGAGCAGCCATTCCTGCGGGCCGGCCGCCGGCTGATTCAGTGAAACATCGCGAAGCATCACAAAAATAAAGAATAAATGGAGTGTGCGAAAAATGAAAACATTTCATCCCGGGTCAACAGCGGTTTGAACCGGCGCAATTTTCACTGTCCGACGATCCGGTAAAAAGCCGCCGGATTGGTGGGCGCAATCATAAACAGGTTCGAACTGATCGGGCCGCCAATATTGATCCAGGTTGTCAGGTCCGTGGACATCTCCACCTGGAACGGCGCAATCCCACCCGTCCACATCAGCACCAGGTCGGGCACGTTGTTGGTGATGCTGGAAACGATTTGTGGCGCTGGCATCACGTTGATGTTCAAGGTGGCGGTATTGGACAAGCCGCCGGGGTCGGTCACGCTCACCAAGAAACTGTTGGCGCCGACCTGGGCCGAAAGCGGTGTGCCCGAAAGCGCACCGCTGGTGGAAACATTCAGCCATGCCGGACCGCTGACCTCGGCGAAGGTGAGCGCATCGCCATCAAGGTCGCTGGCGTTGGTCGAAATGTTGGCTGAATAATTTTGTCCAGCCATGACATCCGGTTCGGAAAAGGGATTGGCGATGAACACCGGCGGCCAGTTGGGAACGAGGCTGATGGCCGTCACGATGACATTGGCATCGTTCGGCAACTGGATGCTTTGAACCACCTTGCTGCTGTTCAGGCTGAAAGAATAACCATAGAGATAGAACGTCCGGTTATCCGCCGTGCCATTGCTGACGTTGCGATGGCCCATGAGGATCGCCTTGGATTCGCGAATGTAATTTTGCGGCGAAAACCAGTCGCTGAGGCTTTGGACAAACAAGGTTGTGCTGCCATCGGCATATTTAACACTAAAAGTCTGCGCGGCCTGGCTGCCTTGCACGCCCGTGGCCAGCATCCGCAGCATGGCGTAATTGCCTGCCGGCAACGGGATGGTCTGGCTGGCGGCGCTGACCACATTGGTGACATTGGCGGGGCCGAAATTGAACAGGGTGTTGCTCCAGATTTGCGAGCCGGTGAGCAGCGTCGCCGAATACGCATAGCCGCTGCCGTCAATGCCGCCGGTCGGCGGATTGGTGAAGGTTGTTTCGTCCGTGTAGATTCCCGCGCGGTTGTAATAGGAGGCCAGCGGCACGGTGACCGGCTCGTTGGCGAGCGCAACGGCAAGGATGACCACGTTGGCGTTGTTGGGCAGCGTCAGGCTCTTGACGGTCCTGGTTTGATCAAGTGTCAGGCTGTAATCATAAACGCTCACGGCGGTGTAAAGGTCTTTGCTGCCGCCGCCATTGTTGCGGTAGGCCATGCCGACGACCAGCGATTCGCCGGCATAATCCTGAGGATATGCCCAGTCGCTGAAGCTTTGCGTCAAGGTCGCGGTGGAATTGTCCGTATAAGTCACTGTGAAATTTTGCGCTGATTGGCTGCCATCCACCGCCGTGCCGAGTATCTGCAATGAGGTAAAGTTCCCGGCCGGCAAGATGATGGTCTGACCGGAACAGCTGACCGCGTCCGCCGCATTTGCCGGGCCCAGGTTGAACGTGATGCCGTTCCAACTGGGTGCCGTCCCCAGCAAATTGGCGGAATAAGCGTAACCGCCGCCGTCCAATCCGCCGCTGAAAGTCCTTCCATCGCTCCAGATACCCGAACGATTGTAAAGGGAAGACAGGCTGACCTGGGTGGCGCCCGGAATCGGCGCGACGATGGTGAGGCGGAGCGGAATGGAATGAGTCAAAGTTCCGGACGTGCCGGTGATCGTAATCAGATTGGTCCCCGCAACCGCCGGGTTGCCGACCGCCAAAGTCAACAAACTTGAATTCGTGGTGCTGGCGGGGCTGAACACGGCAGCCACACCCGCCGGCAAACCCGAAATTGAAAAGTTGATTGTGCCGTTGAAACCGTTCATGCGTGTCACCGAGAGCGTCGTGGTGGCAACGCCACCGGGCGCAAAGTTCAGCGCGCCCTGGGAAGCATAGACGGCGAAATCGTTTGTTCCAGCGCCTGCCAGGGCGGCGATGGTGTTGCTGCCGCGTGGTGTTCCCCAGCCGGTGCAAAGATCATAGCCGGGCGTGGCGGGAAACCGCGTGGGATTCTGGGAATTGAAGTTGTTGCCGGTGGTGATGTCATGAAAAGTGTTGGTGTAAGCCGCGTACGGACCTTCGCCGATGGCGTAGATGGCCGGATTGGGGAAACCCACCGCAGACTGGCCGAGTGAAGCAGCCTGTTGGTTGACCAGCGCCATGAAACCAGCCCAGAGAGGCGAGGCACAGCTTGTGCCGCCGACCCAGCCAATGGATGTGCCGTTTTGGGAAACCAGGAATACACCGTCTGCCGGCATCGCCACGTCGGGATAATTTCGATAGACGGTTGAACCCTGATTGGCGGACGTGCCGGCTCCCTGTTGCCAGTTAGGAATGCCATAACCGCTGATGCCGCCGCCGCTGCCGCCATTGTTGTTCCAGTTCCAGGTTGTTTCCGAACTCCACGGGCCGCCCGGGCCGCTGGTCGTCAGTGTCGTGCCACCGACAATCGTCGCGTAAGGATTGCCGGTCAGGCCGGTGCCGCCGTTCAAATCCGCATCGCCGTCGCCGGATGCCTGGCTCAAGGCCTGTCCCTGCGCCAGAAATTGCTGGAACGACTGAATGATGCTCACGTCAATGCCAAAACCGTAGGACAAGGTGATTTGTTTGGCCTTGTTGTCCAAAGCAATCTGGTTGAAAACGTCGTGTGCATCGCCTTCGTAATTCATGATGGTCGCGCCCGGCGCCATGGACATGGCCATGCAAATGTCCAACGCTTCCTCGCCGTCGTCGGTGCTGCTGCCGGTGAGGGCGTTCGTCCAAGAGGAGGTGAACGTGGTCACAATGTTGGTGACCACAATGTTCGTGGACAGCCCGGCGTTGGTTTCATAAATGTAAATGTCATTTGGATAATACAACCCGCCGACGTCCGCGATGGCGACGTATTGGCCGGTGCCCGCGTTGGTGACCCCAGGAACATAGGCGGCTCGAAAATCGTTCCCCATGAAATAACCGCCTGGCGCGGAGCCGGTGTAATACGGTGTGACGCCGTTGTTGGTCGCGAGCGGAAAAACCTTCAGCGCGCCCAACGGATGTGGCAACGTAAAATTGTCGAGGCCGCTGATATGGAGTATCGAAACATTTGTATCCATGGATGGATCCGTATCTGGCGCATAAAAGTTCCGGTTCTCCGTCGGATGCGGATAGAGGCGCAATGTCAGATGAAGCGCCTTTTCAATGTTGGTCACCGGCGCCTCCACGTCCACCAGCATCCGGTTCGCAGTCAGGCCCGTCACCTCGAATCCGCTGGCCGAAGCGAAATGAATGACCTTCTGATAATCCGCCTCGGTTGGGCCAAATCGCTCGGTGAATTGTCCCGGCGTAAGCCAGCGGTGATAGTTGGTGCTCACCGGATCGTTCAGTTCATTGAGAAGACTCTCCAGTTGAGTTTGATTGCGCAGTGGTAACCCGATGACCAGCCGGAGACGATTGGCAGCCGGCAGGGCGCCCACCGCCTTCAGATGGGCCACCGCCGGCGGTACGTGGCCGGTAATAATGTGCCTTTGCTGCCCTTCAACCGAAGTGGTTGCCCCGAGCAAGACCAACAGGGCCACTGCAACAAAGCCAGTGCGGTACGACAGGAAGAAAGTGGTTGACGCAGCAATCGAACGAAGCGGCGAATGTTTCATAAGACTTTTCAATATACCTTCTACTCTGTTCCATTTCCATTTTTAGTCGTGGTGATTATCAAGAGGAAGGTTCCCCATGGGCGCTTTTCAACTGCACGACCACGCTGCGCTGGGTCAGCCGCGGGGCGTCCGGCGCATAACGCCACCAGGTTCGGAAGTCGTAACGCTTCACGGCCTTGGCCTTGAAGTTCAAATTGAATGTTTGATAAAGCGTGTTCGGAAATTGGTTTCGCTTCACGATGCGCGATGCGATGACTTTGCCTGTGCCGGTTTCCGCAACGGACAGCATTGCCACCTCCGATTTATCCCAGTTAAAATTATCAACTTTCAATTCGAAGCTCGCGGAATACTCACCGCTCGGCAGTTCGTCCGTTCCCGGACCTTTTGCCAGATAACCCGAAATCCCATCCCGGACCGGATCGGCTTCCCAGCCGTTGAGTCCATCCAGCCGCCCCAGGTCGTGCATCAGATTGGCCGCCACCCAATTGCGCCCGCCATCCACCGTCACGTCGCTCAAG
>Ga0187871_10002041_pt1 | contig 16837 bp, 14 predicted proteins | sample June2016WEW_16_1_FD_132988 | JGI IMG/M metagenome (GOLD analysis project Ga0187871, IMG submission 132988) | Peatland microbial communities from SPRUCE experiment site at the Marcell Experimental Forest, Minnesota, USA - June2016WEW_16_10 | ecosystem: Environmental > Terrestrial > Soil >...
CGCGACTTTTACCTTCACCAGCACGTCGGTGCGGCCGAAGGTGGGAATCTTGACCTCGCGAATTTCCGCACCCGGCGCAGCCTCCGGCTTGACCACTGCCCGCATCGTGGTTGGCATAGACGCTACCTTATGAATTCAGACTAAGACACAAAACGTATGATTCTAGCACCGTGGGAACCGCTTCTATCTAACTCATCGGTTTGTAAGGCTTGGGAGGGGCAGTTTTGTAATCCTCCGACTTGCCCCGCGGAATGCTCAGGCTCTTCCACTTGGTGGAGCGGATGTGCTTGGCCACAAAGACGATTTGCCCGGTGTGGTAGGCGTAGTGCGCGATCTGGCGGTTGATCGCCTGCAGCACGGTATGGGGCTCGCCCCGGACGGTCACTTTTCGCATGACGTCTTCGGGCTTGAGCGCTTCAATTGCTGCAAACACGCGCGTCCAGCCTTCCTCCCACATCTTGGTAAGGTCGGCGCGACTGGTGGAAGGACCCAGCTCGAATTCCTGGTCGCGATTGCGGTCGGGTTTCTCTCCGTCGGTCACGAGGAGATCGGTGAAACGGGAACGCATGTTGCCCGCCATGTGCTTCACGATGATGGCGATGGAATTCGATTCGGGGTCGAGCGTGAGAAATAGTTCGTGATCCTTCAGTTGCGCCATGGCGCCCTCGGCTAGGCGCTTGTGTCCGCGCATCTGGCGGTGGGCTTCGTCGAGATAGTGGGCGGCGAGATCGGTCATAAGAACTTCGGCCTTGGAATAAACTCCCGCCTCTGTCAGTTGGATGCGGGAGTTGCTGGCGGGATGACGGGATAAGGAGCGGTCAGGGTCCGCGGGCGCACCTCGATCTCCAGTTCAAAGCCGCCCACCCAGCGCGCGAAAAGATTATAGAGCAGCGCGCCAATCGCGCCCATGACGAACCCCATAGCCCCGTAGAGTACCGGCGCAAAGACCGCAAGTCCGATCCCGAAGCCGACCCCAAAGATTCCGGCTAAAGGACTGTTCTGCTGACCGAGGGCGGATCCCATCAATCCCATCATCAGGAACAACGGTGCGATGATCAGACCCATGCAGCCGTAAAGCAATCCCAGGATCTTGGCGACCGAAAGCACTCCTACCGATTTGACGATGTGCATAGACTGCTCCTTTAATTTCCAGATTGAGTTGGACGCCCCCAGCCGCCGCCTCCGGGAGTTTCAATCCGGATGCGTTCGCCCTTTCGTAGGCGTGCGCTGAACTTTCCTGGCATTTCCTGAATCGAATCCTGGATCGAACCGCCGTTGCGGATCACGCTGGCTTTTCCCGGCGTGCCTGCTTTGCCGCCCGCCAATCCCCATGGCCCGCGCGTGCGCCGGTCTGACAATAGTGTGACCTCGCAATCGGTCAACACTTCGATCTCGCGGATAATCCCGTCGCCACCGCGATGCCCTCCGGCACCTCCGCTGTTCGGCCGAAGCGAGTAGCGCCGAACCCGCAAGGGATAGGCGTATTCGAGCGCCTCCGCCGGTGTGTTCAGCGAATTCGTCATGTGCGTATGCACGCCGGAGACGCCGGGCTTGGTGGGCCGCGCGCCCATGCCGCCGGCAATCGTCTCATAGTAAGCGAAGGGACGGCCCGTGCGCGGATCGATTCCACCGATGGTGAGGTTGTTCATGGTGCCCGATGCCGCCGCCGGAATCCGGTCAGGAATGGCCTGTGCCATTGCCCGCAGCAAAACGTCAACAATGCGCTGCGAAGTTTCGACGTTGCCGCCCGCCACCGCCGCCGGCGGCCGCGCATTCACGATGGTTCCTTCGGGTGCGATGACCTGGATGGGCTGCATCAGGCCCGCGGTTGCGGGAACATCCTCCGTCAGCAAGCAACGGAAAACATAGAAGCAGGCCGAGTATGTGATCGCCTCGACCGCGTTTATGCTGCCCTCGACCTGGGGATCGCTGCCGGTGAAGTCGACAGTGACAACTGGCTGGGCGGAGGTGCGGCTTTTTGTTCTCCCTGGCCTCACGGTCACCGTTACTGCGATCTTCACTGGCTTATCGCTGATGCCGTCGTTGTCCAGAAAATCCTCGGCGAAATAAGTTCCTGGGGGGACGCGCAGCAGGAACGCGCGCATCAGTTCCTCGGAATACGTGAGCAGTTCCCGCGCCGCGCGCTGGGTGCGATCGATGCCGTAGCGCGCGCACACCTCGCGCAGGCGTTCGGCTCCGGTGTGGCAGGCCGCGATCTGCGCTCCCAGATCGCCTTCGCGCTCCTCGGGCGTGCGCACGTTGTTGAGCAGAAGAGCCAGCACATCGCGATCCATCACGCCGGCCCGCATGATCCTCACCGGAGGAATGCGGAATCCTTCCTGATAGATCTCACGGCATAGGCCCATCGATCCGGCGTAGGCTCCGCCGACGTCTGCATGGTGGGCTCTGGCCGCTACGTAGAAGTCTGGACGGTTCGCGGCTTTTCGCGGGAGTGCGCGTCCGTTCCACACAAACACGGGCGCGACCAGCGTGATATCGGGCAGGTGGGTGCCTCCGCGGAAAGGATCATTCAGCACGACCACATCGCCCGGCGCCATTTCGCACGCCGCGATCGCTGCCCGCACCGACATTGGCATGGAGCCAAGGTGCACCGGCATGTGATCGCCCATGGCGATGACTTCGCCGGCGGCGTCGAACACGGCGCACGAGTAGTCGCGGCGCTCCTTGATGTTGGGAGAAAACGCAGTTCGGCGCAGGGCCGCGCCCATCTCCTCGGCAATGGAGTGGAAGAGGTTCTTGAAGATTTCCAGTTCGACGGGATCGCGCCGCATCAGGCGCAGTGTAACGGAAACGGGTCGCTGGTCGTTAGTCGTTCGCCAAATCTCCGCGACTGACGAGCATGCCTAACGACCAACGACGCTCTTCGACTCAGAATTCTTCTCATCGCTGCATAATTGTGTTGACACTGCGTTCATACTGCCGCAATATCTTGTGTTAAGGATGCTGCTCGTACTACAAGTGGGGTGGCATTTGTGATCGGGTCCCGTACGTTGTAACACCCTTTGCAAGGGAAAATCGTTCACGGAGGAACCTTCATGGCAACGAAGAAGAAGGCAAAAAAGAAGAAACACTAACCGTCTGCGAAACGATACTTCGCATGGGCCAAGAATTTAACAGCCTCTCAGGAGAAGCACCTCTTGAGAGGCGTTTCCGTTTGGAGCAGTTGGCAATTGGCAATTCGTATTTAGCCCTGCCCTGGTCGGGGCTCGTTCTCCGACGGGCTAGTTGCTAACTGCTAACTGCCAATTGCGAACCGCGGACGCTCCTCTCAAAATTCTTCATGTCGATCTCTCAGCGGTGTGTCACAATTGTGAAGCCGAGAGATCGAACATGACTGTCAGGAAGAAGAGCGCGGGCAAGAACAAGGTGGATGAAATCTTCATCCCCGACAAGCTCTACTTCCGCATCGGCGAAGTGGCTACGCTGTGCCGCCTGCCGGCTTACGTGCTGCGCTTCTGGGAGAGTGAGTTTCCGCAACTCAAGCCGGTGAAAAGCAGCACCGGCCAACGCATGTACCGCAGACGCGACGTGGAAAGCGTACTGCACATCAAGCAGTTACTTTACGAGCAGGGATTCACCATTGTTGGTGCGCGGCAGCAACTACGCTCCGAGGCGAAACCCGATAAGGGGCAGGCTGCGATTCCGTTCCCCGCGCAATCGGCAGCCGAGATCCAGCACATTCGCCAGGGTCTGCGCGAGATTCTGAACCTGCTCTCGACCCGCCGCACGGGATAGTAAGGTCTTGAGTGTTAGGTCTTAGGTCTTGGGCTCAGGCCGTTGGGATTCTCTCAGGGCTATCCTCTATGTCGGCGCCGCCGTCTGGTCTTCCTTCGCGTGCTTCGTGTTGGGCTTAGGGTTCCTAAGCCTGAGACCCGAGACCAGATTCTCACGACACGCGATCCGGCTTTGGCGCGGTTTTGCCGGCGTTTGCAGCATCCAGGCGGATGCGCCTCACGCGCGATGTTTCCTGCACTAAATCGTCGGTGAAGCGAGCGGCTTCCCCCGCCATTACCGATCCTGCGGCCAATGCAAAACGCAACGCGTCGGCTTGGTCCTCGAAATCCAGAATGACTTGCCCGGACATAAGAATTCCCCCGAGTGTGAACTGCTTGCAACTGCGGCCTGGAAAGAACTGCGACGAAGCGGCGCGACGACCAGCATGATCGCTGGGACTTCTTCGATTGTGCGGGAGAGACGGCCCCGGTCAAAGTGCTTTTCTTGGTTCGGGGCGAAAATAAAGGGCGAGAATCGAAAAGGTCTGGCATTTCCTAAGACCGAACACCTGAGACCCGAGAGAAAAATGGTCGGGACGGGCAGATTTGAACTGCCGACCCCTCGCACCCCAAGCGAGTGCTCTACCAGGCTGAGCCACGTCCCGACTAGGAAGGAACCCGCTGCTTTACTTCAGTAGCGGGTGGGGTTTCACTAAGGATTTTACCACCAGCGCTGCAGTTTCGTGCGACGATGCAGTCTTTTGAGAGTCGGTTCAGCTTCGCTTGCGTTTCGACTTCTTGGAGGAGGTTCTGGGAGCCGACCGCGGCGCCGCTTCTTCCAGGATGGCGAACTGGATTTTCTTCTCCACGGGATCGATGCGGTCGACTAGCACGCGAATTCTTTGTCCGAGGCCGTAGGTCCTGCGCGTGCGCTGGCCGATGATCTGGCGCGTGTTCTCGTGATAGGTGTAGTAGTCGTCGGTGAGCGTGTTCAGCGGGACCAGGCCTTCGACGAACAGATCGGTGAGTTCAACGAAGAAACCGAACTTGGTGACGCTGGTGATCAGGCCGTCGAAATCTTCGCCGACGCGCTCCTGCATGAACTTGACCTTTTTCCACTCCATCAGTTCGCGCTCGGCGTCGTCGGCGCGGCGTTCGGATTGGCTGGATTCTTCGGCGATCTCGTGCAGTTCGGTCACTTTGATCGGCCCGCCCAAGATTCGTCCGCCCACGGACCCGTGCGATTCGCCGTGAGTGGTGGGTTCGCGGCGTTTGGACCACGGCGTAGCGCCGGCGCTTGGCTCTGCCGGGCTACTTTCGAGCGCACCTGAAACTCCTATCGGCACATCGCCGTCGTGCTTCTCCGGCGATTTGTGCAGTACATCTTTCAGGATGCGGTGCACAATCAAGTCGGGATAGCGACGGATCGGCGAGGTGAAGTGCGTGTAACTGGTCGCTGCAAGCGCGAAGTGGCCGAGATTTTCTTCCGAATAGCGCGCCTGCTTGAGCGAGCGCAACATCAGGTAACTCAAAATGCGCTCTTCGGGTTTGCCCGCGATTTTGGCAGCCAGCTTTTGATACATGCGCGGCGTGATGTGGACTTCCTTAGGAACCTCGATGGTGCGCGGCTGCTTGCCCGTACCGCGCGCGGCGCGGCGGTCGGTCTTGAACTGCACGCGGTGAATGGGCAGCGCGCCCACACCCAGCGAATATCCGAAAGTTGCAGCGATCACTTCGAAATCGTAGACGCGCTTGGCGTCCGGCTTTTCGTGAACCCGATATAGAGACGCGACGTGCTTCGATTCCAGATAGTGCGCAACGCATTCGTTGGCCGAGAGCATGAACTCTTCAATCAGGCGATGGGCGATGTTGCGCTTCGAGCGTGTAATGCTTATCATCAAGCCGAATTCATCGAACTCGATGACCGGCTCCGGCAGGTCGAAGTCAATCGACCCGCGGCGCTGCCGTTTGCGGTTGAGGATCAGCGCGAGATCGCGCATAAGCTCGAACGTGGGGACGAGCGCGGCGTAACGCTCACGCGCAGCGGCATCGCCTTCAATCACGGCGTTGACGGCGGTGTAGGTCATTCTTTCAGCCGAACGGATCACGCCTTCGGACAATTCATAACCGAGGATTTCGCCGCGCGGATCGATACGCATCACGCACGACAGCACCAGCCGGTCGAGGTGCGGACGCAGGCTGCAGATGTCGGTCGAGAGTTCGAGCGGCAGCATGGGCACGGCGCGGTCTGGGAAGTAGACGCTGGTGCCGCGCAGCCGCGCCTCCTGGTCGAGCACGGATTCAGGTGTGACGTATTGGGCCACATCGGCAATGTGGACCTGCAACTCGAAATTGCCGTCCGCAAGATTGCGCACCATCACGGCATCGTCGAAGTCACGCGCGGTTTCTCCGTCGATCGTGACGATGGGAAGGGCTCGAAAGTCTCGGCGGTGGCGAAGTTCGGGGGCTGGGATAATTGGGGAAGTATTCTGTGCCTCTTCAAGCGTGGCAGCCGGAAAGTGGTGGGGCAGATGAAACTTGCGAATGGTGATTTCAACGTCGACGCCGAAGTCATCTGGGCGTCCGAGAATTTCGATGACACGGCCTCGCGGATTCTGCGTTGGCGTTGGCCAGTCGGTGAGTTCGACGTCGACGACTACACCTTCAAGATCGTCCCACTGTGCGCGGTGCGCGGCTTCTTCGCCCAGCACGCGATCGACGGATTGTGACGCCGGCGTTGCCCCGGTTTTCGGATACACCGCGCCCGCAGGAATCAAAATATCCATGGCGATTTTGCTGTCGATCGGCTTCACGGCGTTGTGGCGGCTGCCGTAGTGAAAAATCCCGACTACGGTGGGATGCGCGCGCACCACCGGCCGCACGATGCGACCTTCAGCGCGGCCATCGGGACGAACCGCCGCGATGTCGACCAGCACGCGATCGCCGTGCATGGCGTTGCCGATCGCGTGCGGCGGGATGAAAATGTCTCCGGTGAGACGCGATTTGAGAGACGGACTCAGCGAACTCGCATCGGGGATGACGAAACCGAAGCCGTCGCGGTGCATGGAGAGGCGGCCGACGACAAGCTTCTTGTCATTCTTGTCCGCGGCCTTGCCAGCGGCGCCTTGCGGCAGAGCGTAGCGGTCTGAGTTCAGCTGAATCAGTTCGCCGGCGGCGACCAGCTTTTGCAACAACGTGTCGAGTTCTCCGCGGGCTTCGCCGTGCAGGCCGAGTTCGCGCACGAGCTGCTTGAATCCCGCAGACCGCTTGGGCTGGCGGGCAATGTGTTTCAGGATGGTCGAGTCGGAAAGCATCAGAAAGCTGTCAGCTATCAGCTGTTAGCCTTCAGGATACCCCAGAGGCCTAACCGCTGAATCGCCGAGCCTTCGGCAGTTCACCATGTATCTCCGCCGGCGCGCGGAGGCCACACGCCCAGCGCGCGCCGGATCATCGCAATCTGGCCGGTGTGATAGCTATTGTGCGCGACCATCTGCCACAGCACAGCCTCAAGCGTTCCGACGACTTGCGTATCGCCGTGCTGCACGGTCTCGATCTGCCGCTGCATTTCTTCCGGAGAAGAATTCGCCAGCTCGGTGAAATCGACAAGCAAGCTGGCGAAGCGCTTGCGCAGCCGATCCCAGTCGCGCTCATCGACGGGCGACGGCGCAGGCGGAAAACTTTCGGAAGAATGCTCCGGATACGCCGGTTTCTCGCCGCGAATGCGGCGCAGTTCGTACTCCAGCCAGTAGTTCATGTGGAAGACGAGTTGTCCAATCGAGTGGGGAAAAGCGCCAACCTGACGTGCGGCCAGTTCGGCGGATAGGTCCTCAATGCAAGCCACGGGATCGGCGTGAGCGCCCTTGCCGTGGAATAGTTCAGTCAGTGCGCGCGACGACATGGGATTCAGGATCAGCGGCTTGTGGAAAAATACTTCTCTTCCAGAATCCTGCGGTGATGCAGTTCATGTCCCGCGATGATGTAAGCCAGCGCCCGCACGCTCACTTCATTCTTGTTGGCGATGCCGCGGCGTGACCACGCCGCTTCGTCGAGATTCCGCAGCAGCGAAAGCGTGGCGCGGCGCACGGCAATGAAATCTTCAACCAGATCGGCCAGCGGACGCTGGGCAAACGGTCCGTTACGCACGTAGTCGTCTTGTTCGAACCCCTCCACGGGCGTGGCGTCCGCGCGCGCGATGCGCAAGGCGCGGTAGGCGAAGATGCGCTCGGTGTCGCAGATGTGTCCAAGCACTTCCTTGGCGCTCCATTTATCGGGCGCGTAGCGGAAGTCGCCATCCTCCTCGTCGCGCCCGCAGAGCAGCAGCATCGTCTGCCGGCGTTGCTGGTCGAGAGTGTCAAGAATGTCCTCGCTTTGGGCATTTGAAACGACCAGAGAAATATAGCGATCGTAGTAGGGTGCGTATTCGCCGGGTTGAGGCCGGGCGACGGTGAGGGTTGGAGGAGAAACCACGGCTGATTCCGACATGTTCGACTCCTTACGGGCTGGATTATGTCTTTGACGATTATCTTCGGTAAATGTATGGGAACAAGAGCATACTCCGACAGCCATGTGGAATTGTCTCTTGTCGATTTTTTTTCGGGAATCCTTACATAGTAAAGGTGCCAAAACGGAGGGTCGATGGGTTTAAGTCGTCATTCCGCACGGACACTCCAGGACGTACCAAGCTAGGAAACCCCGTTGAAAATAAAGGCTTTTCCACAGCGCTCATTTTGAGACTGGGGAGTACAATTCGATTTGGTCACGCAAGTGCGGCGCGTGATTTCTAATCCCAACAAGGAAAGGAAATTTTAATCCATGTGGAAGCCGACGAATCAGCCTCAGACTCCCGGACGTCCGGCCGAGCCGGAGCGTCCAACCATGTCTACTCCGAGCGCGCCTTCGATGATGGCGAATGAACCCGCGATTTCGCCGCGTCCGGTAGCTGCGACTACTACCACCGCGGACCAGGCCACCATCGGCAAATCGCTGGTGATCAAGGGCGAGGTCACAGGATCAGAGTCGCTCTATATTGACGGCCGGGTCGAGGGTTCGATCAGCCTGGCGGGTAACCGCGTCACCATCGGGCGCAACGGTGTGGTCGCGGCCAACATCAACGCACGCGAGATCGTCGTGCTCGGCAAAGTGCGCGGCAACCTGACTGCAAGCGACCGTGTCGATATTCGCAGCGACGGCTCACTCACCGGCGACGTAGTGGCGGCCCGCATCTCGATTGAAGACGGCGCCTACTTCAAGGGCGGCATCGACATCCGCAAGGGCGGCCAGCCGACCCAGACCAAGCCCAACGGCGAAGACAAGAGCGCTCCCGTGCCTGAACCGGCAGCGGTCGCGGCCCGCGCGTAGGTTTGCAGCGGCGTCTCGCTCTGGGTTTGTAAAAGAGATTGGCGGCGGAGTTCGCAGTGAATGCGAATGTCCGCCGCTTTGTTGTTTGGGAAACAGCGGCTCGTCGCCTTCTCAGGCCACACCGCTCTCCGGCAAGCACGGTCTGTATCTGCGACTCGCTGGGTGGGAAAAGAACAAACATGACATGCCCCGAAATTTCTACTCTCTGCGTTCGCAGCGCGCAGGCAGGATTTCCGCGGGGATTTCATTGTTCTTGACGGTCCGCCACTCAATGTCGAAGGAACCTCGGTAGCCGAATAACGGACCCCAGGTTTCATTGGTGACATTTACCTCTATGTGAAAATGCTGGTCCTTCTCCTCGTACCACTCGCAGACATTGGCGACGCCGGAAAAGATCAGGGGGAAACTGAACTCGACCCAACCCTCGTAGAAACGCTGCTCCCCCGACCGTAGGCAAAGTCCGCCTCGTTCATCGACCGACAAATCGATATCGACAGCGAGATGCTGGTGCGTCCCCAGATAGTCCACGATCAGGCCGCGTTGCTGGCTGAAGATCATGTAAGCGTCAAAGCGGCGCGGCTTGCGTGTGGCAAAGTTTCGAATCCAGGTCACGGTCTCGCGCCCGTATTCATCTACATAAGCATAGTTCCTGATTGTGAAGGGCACAGACCGGCCGCGCTCCGGAAACATGATGCGTCGCGCGCTTCCGAGATAAAGAAAGGGAAGCGTATACGGCTTACCGTGCCAAAGCTCTTCCATTGTTCCCGTGCCGATGCACGCGACACGGTCGCGGCTGCTGAATCCGAACCTTTCCTGGATACGAGGATGGAGAAGCTTGAACCTTTCACCCAGAGCTTGTTCGTAGATCGATTTCATGGCTCGCCCCGCAGAGGTTTTCGAAGGCAGCGGCTCGCAGTGGGAACGTTCTCAGCCACGACCAGTCCGCAGGCCGCAAGTACAGCAACCGAAAGATTGAGAGTCAGTGGATCGAAAGCCTTGTGAAAATAGCTGGGCGAGCCCAGGGCTACGGATGCGGTCGCAACTATCATTCCCGCAATCGTTGTCCACAGCGGCCAGCGCGCTCGCCACAGAATAATCAACAGTAAAGCGAAACCGATCTCCATCCATCCCGCGATTGCTGTAAGCAAGGCGTATGAAGCAACGCCCAGGTTGCGCAGCATATCCAACTCATCGGGACTGCGAAACCATAGCTTTGGGATCAGTCCATGGTAGAAAAAGACAAGCGCGATCGTTATGCGAGCCAAGAAGTAAACTAGGGCTGAGTTGCGAGAAACTTCTGGTGGGACGCCCTGTTCAATCCAGAAGCGGAGCCTGTCGAAGCTCCATGCGGTCGCCCAGCCAATCAGCCGGCGGAAAAATAGCTTGTCGACGATCCTGCCGACCACGCCAAATCGAGTCCGGTAATCATAGGAAGTGAGAAAGCGAATGCCGTTTTCGCTGGGAGTGTATTGCCAATAGCCCGAACCCACCTCGATCAGCGACTTCGGATCTTTCGACCAGAACTTGAGCGCTGAAGTGCGCTGGCCAGACAGATCGCCCCGCTCTCCAGTGCTTTCGCCCTCGCCGCTGATTCGCAGGCCCGCTCCGATGCGGGTTGAATACAGGAACTTCTGAGGTTCTCCGGGCAAACGAGGAAGATACTCGATCCGCGAAAAGCGGAGATCCCAACGTTCGTGCAGCTTCGGCTCCTGGGTTTTTTGCCAGAGATCATCCATGCTGCCGTAGATAAGAATCTCAACGTAAATGCTCATGCGGACCTGTCTTTGCCCGTAACGGCTCCGTAACGGCAAAGATAGTCCGAGTCTTCTACCTGGGCACAGTCTTGAGTCGGGTACCCGTCAACAAAACTACGGCTGCGTTCCCGCACCCATGATCTCTTTGCCCTCGCCTTCGGCAACTCCGGGATAAGCCGCCGCTTTCCTCCGCCGCAGATCGTTCGGCAATTGCGACCGCAACAACCACAAGCCCAAAGCCGTCGCAGCGGCCCAGGTGACCGAAATCAATCCTAACTGCAGCAAGTCTGCGACGCGGCTGCCGTGCCCGGAAATGTACGGCGTCACGCTCCTCGCCACCTCCAGGCTTACGACTCCGGCGACGACTGCGGTCAGCGCGGATTTTCCCAGCTCATCCCAACGCAGCGTTCTCAGCGAAACCAGCTTGCGGTAGTGCAGCAGCAAGGCGAGCGCCAGCAGATTTACTCCAATACCAATGTCGGACGCGAACGCGAGGCCGACCACTCCGTATCTGTGGAAGAGCAGCGAATAGACTGGCAACGATGCCGCCGTGATTACGGTGACCGCAACCATGGGAGTGAGCGTGTCGCCCGCGGCATAGAAGGCGCGGGCGTAGAGTCCCTGGGCCGACCAGAGGGCCAATGACAGCGAGAACCAGAAGAAAAAAACCGCCGTGGTCTGCGTGTCGGAAACCAGAAAGCGGCCGCGCCGATAGACCAGATCGATCAGCGGGAAGGCTGCAGCCATCATCCATCCAATAGCCAGCAGCGATGCGGCGGAGACGCGGTAGACGGAGTCGTTCACCGTTGCGGCAAATTCCTGGAAGCGTTTCTCATTGAACAAGCGCGCGAAAAACGGCAGCGAGGCTTGTCCTGTCGCCTGCCCCAACACGGCGATCGGTACCGCGAACAATCGCTTGGCGTAATTGAGGCGGGCGATGTCGCCCACGCCACTCGAGGCAAAGTGGCGCAAGATCCAGTCGTCGGCAGTGACTAGTGAAACTCCGAGCATCAGCGGGATGGAAAGCTTTACCCACTCGCGGAATGCAGCGTTCGTCACGTCGAATGATGGACGGTAGCCGGTGCCGATGCGCGCTGCGCCGATCACGCTGGCCAGAAACGGACCTGCAACACTTCCCGCCAGCGCTCCGTAGGCCAGCGAGGCGATGCCGAAATGCCGGCCGCCAATCACTCCTCCGGCGATGATGAACACGTTGTAGAGCAGCGGCCCGAAAGCCGGCAAAAGAAAAAGCCGGTGCGAGAGCAGAACGGCGGACACCACGCCCCCGACATAAAAGAAGATCTGTGCCGGCAGCAGAATGCGCGTCAGATGGATGGTTAACTCCATTTGCGCGGGCGAGAAACCAGGAAACATCCAGCGCACGAATTGCGGCGTGAAGATTTCAGCGATGATGGTCCCGGCAAGCATCACCGTGGTCATGACGGTGATGACGACGGAAAAGGTCTTCTGCGCGTCGGCGTCGCGCTTCTCCGCGAGGAAGCGCGTATAGATGGAGATGAATGTGATCGAAGCCGCGCCCCCGGCCACGATGTAGTTGAGCCAGTCGGGCAGGGTGAAGGCGGCGACATAAGCATCGGCTTGGCCGCCCGCGCCGAAAGCATAGGCGATGTACGCCTCGCGGATATAGCCGATCACGCGCGACAACAAGACCGCCGACATCAGCAGCAGCGTGGCTGAAAAAGCCGTGTGCTGATGCGAGGGGCGAAAAAACCGCAGAAGTCTGGTCATGGGCCGCAGATCTACGCCGGCAACACAGTAGCGCTATCACTCGCGCTAAACGTGAATTTCCTTCAAAGCCTATCAGAGCCTTCTATTCACGATGGAGTTTATCGTCCGAATCGGACCCGCTGGTTCCTTTATTGATACTGGTACTGATACTTATACTGACCGCATCAGTGGTTACTCCCTGATCCCTGGTTTAGGGCCGCAATTCCTTGCGCACGAAATAGTACTCGTTGATGGGCCGGTCATCGCTAAGTGCGGGTGTTCCAGGAGATGCCGCGATGAGCTGATCGATTGGCAGTTCGTAGTTCAAGAGGTGCGCGAACCGGGCTTCGGCGTCAGGCTGCTTATCCCACTCGACCAAGTCAGCTGCGGCGGCGGCAGGAAGGCGCTGGGCTAATTCACTCGCGGTGCGATTGGGCAGGGGCCGGTCGCTCGCAAGAAAATGAAATCCCCAATTTTTTCCAAAGGCGAACACGCGCACATAAGGGAAAGACCGGCGCAGGGCGAGTGCAACGGCCGCCACGTCTTCCGGATCGCCGATCGGCAGCCACTGTTGCAAAATGCCTCCGGGACGAAGATGCTGCCGCAGCACGGTATAGAAATCTTCGGAATAAAGCAGGCTCGACCCAGCGGCCTCCACCGGCGGTGGAGGATCAATCGTGATCACGTCGTATTGCTGAGTTGTGCGTTCCAGATAGCGGCGGCCATCGTCGACCACCACGTGAGACAGAGGTGAACTCAGAATCGCGGGCCCATCGCTGTGAAAGTAGAGAAACAGGCGCGGCACGCTGGGAACCAGCTCCACCGCCGTGACCGGAATCCCCCAGGAGCGCAACGAACGGAAAGTTGTCCCCATACCAAAGCAAATCACCAGAGCATTTTGCGGAGGGCGATCAAGAAAAACCATGGGCAGATGCGCCATCATCTTGGCGATTGGCGTCAGCATGGTCATGCCATAGCCGTTCACCAGCAAGGCTTTCTGCATGCCGGTTCCATTCGCGATGACCGTGGCGGTCGAGTCCCGAAGCACTTCGCCGTGTACGTACTGCTTTTCATAGCTCGTGCTGCCGAGAACAAGCAATAAGGCTGCCGGCAAAAGCAGGACAGACGTCACGCGCGGAACCCAAGCGGAGGTTGATCCAGAGGTGCGCGTGAAACGAACGCCGCGCACGCCGGCGATCAGCCAGGGCAGAGAAAGCAGCACCAGGGCCCACCGTTCACTCATCCACGGCAGAAGCAAGAAGCCAGCTAGCAGCGGACCAACAATGCAACCCAGAACATTCACCGCGTAAGCTTTTCCTGCCTTGGCAGGATCGCCTGCCGCCCAGCGATCGACCAGCATCGGTGTCAGGTAGCCGAGCAGCGCGGTGAAGGGCGCGATGCCGATCACCAACCGGAGCCAGCCGTCGAAACCAAGGCTGGGGCTGGCCGCTAGCAGCGGGAGCAGTGAGAAGAGTCCCAACAGAGCCCAGAGCGAACTACTCTCACGCATGCGCTGGGAGTTCAAGCTGCGGTAGATGCGCGATCCAACGAAGCTGCCGGCAAGGTAGACGGCGAGAATCGACGCAAAGGCGTAGACCACGGTTCCGATAAAGGGCGTGAATTCGCGAATCCAAACAACTTCCATGCCCATGCTCGTAAGGCCGGTGGCGAACAGCAAAGCAAGAAGAATTCCTCCGCCGGTGGCTGTCGAGGCAAGCTGCGCGGCGGGATGCGAAACTTCTTCGGATGATTCTTCAAATGCTCCTGCTTTGTTGCGCGGCACATGCCTCGATACCATCAGAGCTAGAACTGCAATCAGAACGTTGCAAGCCGTGCCCACTTTCAAGGTCCCATGAAACCCCAGCAGCTCAATCAGAACCAAGGGAAGTCCTGTTCCCACGACCGCTCCGGCCACGTTGGCCATATACAAATAGCTGAACGACCGCGAAGATTCCCGGAAGAACATGCGACCGATCGCAAGCATGGCGACCGGAATCGTCGCTCCCATCAGCGCGCACCACGGAACCATCGTGAACGCGACCCAGATGCCGGAGACCACGTAGTATTTCGCGGAGGAAGTTGAGCCCAGCCGCTCCAGAAGGCTGTGTCCCAGACGAAGCTCGTAGGGAACGAGGATTCCCGAAATGCCGATCAGCAGCTCAATCGCCGCGTATAGAAGAAGTGGTGAGAAGGCGATCTTTTTTTCCCACCGGCGAAGCCAGATTCCGCTGGCCCACGATCCCAGCCCCAGTCCCGCCATGAAAACCGACAGCACAATAGAAACCATGGCCGTGGTAACCCCGAATTGCGCCATGGACAACCGCAGCCAGACGAGTTCGTAGAGGACGCTGCAGAACCCTGAAATAAAGAAGAAGATGAAGTACCAGAACAAGGGCGTTCTTTCTTTGGTTAAGTTAAAGCTTGGCTAATTCCGCAATTGCGACTTTCGATCTTATCGCGAGCCACGAACGATCGCATGAAACCAAAGAGTGCCGGATCCACAAGAACTAGTTGATTTTCAGCACAACCTTCCCGTAGTTCCTGCCCTCTTGCAGCAGCTTGTACGCCTCCACGGCGCGGTCAAGCGGGAAAACGTGGCCGACCACCGGGGTCAGCCTGCGCAGCTCGATCCATTCCGAGAGCTGCTTCCATGCGGGTTCCATGATCTCGCGTTTTTGCGAGAGGTAGGTCAGCCACAAGCCCTGCAAGCTGGCTGACTTGGCATAGAGCGCCCGTACATCGAGTTTCGGAGCCTTACCGGTCGCAGTGCCGTATTGGATGACGCGTCCGAAGTCGCGCACGCTGCGCAGGCTTTTCGCGGTGTGCTCGCCACCGAGCATTTCAAAGACGGCGTCTACGCCTTCGCCGTGAGTCAGGTCCTTCACCACTTCCTCGTAATCGTGCTGCTTGTAGTTGATGCCGTGCTGCAGGCCGAGTTCCCTCACGCGCGCGAGCTTTTCGTCCGATGAAGAAGTCCCGTACATTTCGACGCCGAGAATGTGGCCGATCTCTACCGCCGCCGTGCCCACGCCTCCCGCCACTGCGTGGATGAGCACGCGGTGAGTTCGCCCTGCCGCAGGCGGTTGTGTCATACCCGCCTGCCAATAAGCGAGATAGGCGGTGAAATAGGTGACGGGAAAGGCGGCGGCTTGTTCGTAGCTCCAGTGTTCAGGGACGGACCAAAGCATGTGGGTGTAAGCGCCTACTTTCTCGGCAAAGGCTCCCCACTGGACGTAGCCCATCACCCGGCGTCCGCTGCTTTCTTCCACGCCCGAGAACTCGCGTCCGGCGATCAGCGGCGGCGCTGGCGTTCCGGGATAGCCGCCCTGGGTGGTCATGAAGTCGGCGAAGTTTAGTCCTCCGGCGGCGACGCGAACCATAGTTTGTCCCGCCTTTAACGTGGGTTCGCCGGTGTCTTGAATGGCGAGCGCGTTCGGTCCAGAAAGGCTGGTGATTATTAAGGCTTTCATCGAGGAAAGTTTAGCAGGACGGGAAACAAATCAAGGATGTCCGGGTTTATGCGCTCAGGCTCGGCGGCGTGACATGACCCCTGACGAACGAGAGCAGTTGGCCATTCTGTGTGAACGAATCGCCAAAGAGCAGGATCGCGATAAATTCAAGGCGCTCGTGCGTGAACTCAACGATCTGCTGGACGCCAAAGATCGCCGCCTCGCATCCAAGGGATCGAAGTAACAGAGTGCGCGAAAAGACAGATTGTCATCCCCGCTTTAGATAGTCGTGCAGTTTGGCCTTTACACGACTTTGTCTTCCTGAGCGTAGCCGTTTTTCAGGCGAAGCGAAGGATCTCCCGCTTAACCGCCCTGACGCGTAAGCCAAACCGCACCACTGCCCCGCTTCACGTTTCCTCGCCGCCCGTTTGCCTTCGGGTATATACTCTCCGCGTAGGTTTACTCAGGTCTCCCAGCCACGCCTCCACGGGCTGGGACGGGGCGTACATTCATCCCCTAATTCTTGCGCGCCCCGCATGCCGATTTGCCGATTCCCGCCCGGGGCGGCGTGAAAACGGCACCGGTGCATTGAGCCAGATTTGGCGGAGCTGCATCCGGAGGAGGTCATATTGTGGACTTAATACTTGTACGTCTTCTTTTTGTAGTTGTAGTTTCAGTTGCGTGCTACTTCATTGAACCTTTCCGCCTGTCTCAAGCGCAGGATGCGGGAGTAGGCGCGCTGGTCGGTGCAGGCATTGTCCTGTTCGAATGGAAGCTTCGGACGGTAAGTCTGAAGCGCCTGATCGGCGCGGCC
>Ga0187871_10002045_pt1 | contig 16829 bp, 12 predicted proteins | sample June2016WEW_16_1_FD_132988 | JGI IMG/M metagenome (GOLD analysis project Ga0187871, IMG submission 132988) | Peatland microbial communities from SPRUCE experiment site at the Marcell Experimental Forest, Minnesota, USA - June2016WEW_16_10 | ecosystem: Environmental > Terrestrial > Soil >...
ATCTTCCCCGGATCCAAACGCATCATGATGTGCGATGGATCGTGCTTTGGCGACAATTCGGACGTGAGACCGCCTGCCGCGGATGAGTTGGCGGGGGAGTGGGACTGGTGCCGAGGCGGGAGCAGGCGCGATCGGGTGCCGGAAAAGCTGACGCTCGACGGGGTCTTCTTCTTAGATGGCGGCTTCGCGGGACCCAACCGGCTGGGGTCCTGGGAGGACACCGTGGCTGCCGCCGAGGCGCATTTGGCGATCGCGGTGCTGGCGCGCGAAACTCGCACCAAAGGCGACCCTCCGGCCCAATTCTTCGATCAAGTCCATGCCATCACCGGGCAGGTGAGTGAAGAGCGCAGGCCCCCGTTCCCCTTTGCGCGCCTTCGGCAAGCCAAACCGCCCGACCCCGAAGAGTTCGGCAAGTACGCGCGGCAGATGGCAGGCTCGCGCGTGGCGAGCATGCGCAAGAGTTTGGGCGACGAAGCGGAGCTGGAGCGTGTCGCCGCATGGGCGGATGCGCCCGTGCCTAAGTTTCATAAGCTTTGAGGCGCGTCGATAGGATGGGCACCCACGCAGTTGTCGCGCACGGCGGCGGTCCCACGGCTGTGATTAACGCCAGCCTGGCGGGGCTCATCGAAGAACATAGGCGACAAGGTGGCGGCCTCTACGGAGCGCGCTACGGGCTGGCCGGACTGTTGCGAGGCGAACTCGTGGACCTGCTGGCGCTCGATGCGGAACTGGTCCGGCAGATCGGCGAAGCGCCCGGATCGGCGCTCGGTTCCAGCAGGCTTCCGCTGGCCGGCGAAGACTATGCCCTCCTGATCGAGGTCTTCCGGCGCGCGGAGATCCATACCTTCTTCTATACCGGCGGAAACTGCTCCATGGACACCGCGCTACGCATTGCGCGGTTCGCGCGCGATGCGAATTACGATCTGCAGGTGATCGGGATTCCGAAGACCATTGACAACGACTTGTGCGTGACCGACCATACTCCGGGGTACGCGTCCACTGCGCGGTTCTTCGCCTGCGCGGCGCGGGATGTGGGCGAAGACAATCGCTCGCTGCCATCGCCCGTATGTGTGCTCGAAACGCTCGGCCGCAATGCGGGATGGATCGTGGCTGCCACCTCCCTTGCGCGGCGCCGCGAAGACGATGCCCCGCACCTGATCTACTTCCCCGAGCGGCGCCTCAGCCTGGATCGTATAGCGGCGGACGTGGAGCATGTATACCGGCGGCTCGGACGCGTGGTCGTCGCGGTGTGCGAAGGCCAACTCGACGAGCGCGGCCAGCCTTTTGGGGCGGACGTGGATCGCGCCGGGGTCGCCGTGCAACGGCTGGCATCCAATCTGGGCCACACGCTGGCGCGGTTATTGAACGAGAAGTTGGGCATCCGGGCACGCGCCGAAAAGCCCGGGTTATTGGGACGCTGCTGCGGCGAGTTTGCGGTGCCGCTCGACAGGCGTGAAGCGTTTGCCTGCGGTCGCGCGGCGGCGGTAGCGGCGGCCAATGGCGAATCCGGCGCGATGGTCGCGCTCCGGCGCGATTCGAGCACGTTTCTCACGCCGCTCGAGACCGTGGCTCGCGTGGAGCGAGTATTGCCTCCGGAGTGGATTCACCCGGACGGGAACGATGTGACGGAGGAATTCCGGCAGTATGCGGGGGGGCTTGTAGGCGACGTACACGAGTGGGCACGGTTGCCGGGGCCCGGTGCCGCGTAAGATCTATCCGAATATCTGAAACCCGGGCCGATCCATCGGCGTTCATAGCAATGATAGAAGGTAAATATGCGATTTCGCGTTCTCTCGCTCGTCCTGCTGGCTGCGGCGTTGACCGCCCAGATGCCCGACGTGGTCATCCGCACCACCACCCGCCTCGTACAGGTCAACGTTATCGTGACCAAGAAGGGCACGGCCGTTCCGGGCCTGAAGAAAGAAGATTTTCAAGTCTTCGATGACGGCAAGCGCCAGGAAATCAAGCAGTTTTCCGAGGAGACCCGCGCCCTGCTCCCGTCGGTCGCCGAACCATTACCGCCCGGCACTTTCACCAATCAGCTCGAACAACGGGCGGGCACGCCGGCCGCCGTTACGGCCATTCTGCTGGATGGCGTCAACACCCGCTTTTCCGACCAGACTTACGCTCGCCAACAGGTGGTCCAGTTTTTGAAACAGATCCAGCCGGAGGACCGCATCGCCATCTATACTCTCGATACGCATGGCCTCAAGGTGCTGCACGACTACACCACGGATTCCTCAGACCTGTTAGCCAACCTGGCGAAGTATCAGGGCGATATCGCGCCGGACGTGACCGGGACCGGCAACTTGACCGATCCGCTCGGTGGATGGCTGGGAAGCCGGGGGAACAGCTTTGAAAGGACCTTCTTTCTGAATGACCGGATACTCCAGACCCTGCGCGCCATCGAATTCATCGCCCAGAATCTGGCTCCCTTGCCCGGCCGCAAGAACCTGATCTGGGTTTCCAGCGCATTTCCCTTGCAGTACGGATTCCTGCGAACTCCCAGCAGCGGTGGCGGCGGCATTTTGCCCTCGGCCTCTCAGGGCGGGGCGCCGCACATGGGAGGCAGCACGACTTCCCACAGCAGCATGCCGCGCGCGCCGCGCGACCAGCAATCCTGGACCGCCGACGCCGACCGCACCATCCGCGCGCTCAACGATGCCAACCTGGCGATCTATCCCGTGGATGCGCGCGGCCTGGTGGCTTCCGCCTCGGCCCGCGTGGCCTCCCGCACGTACAACAATCAGGCGACCATGGAAGAATTGGCCGCTCGCACCGGGGGCCGCGCGTTCGTAAACACAAACGATATCGCGGGCGCCATACGGACCGCGGTCGAGGATTCGTCGGTCACCTATACCCTCGGCTTTTACCCGCAAAACGATAAGTTCGACAATGCGTTTCACAATTTGAAGGTGAAGGTGACCGACTTTCCGCACCTGGAACTGCGATACCGCAAAGGCTACGTGGATCAAAGTACACCCCCGCAAGATCCGCAGGTGCGCCGCGCCGCGCTGCGTGACGCCGTTCTCAGCCCGATGGACGCTAACGGCATCGGGGTGCGCGCTAAGATCCAGCAAACCAGCGCCGGCCTCGATGTGACCCTGCGCGTGGACCCGAAGACGGTTCTGCTGGATCCCCAGGGCGACCGCTGGGCCGGTAAACTGGACCTTCTTTTCGTCGAAAACGACCCGCATGGTAACGAGACCTACGGCGTCGATGACACCGTCTCGCTGGAATTGAAACAGCAGATGTACGATCGTGTCCAGCGGGAAGGATTGACCTACCACCGCGTACTCCCGCGCAATGCCCAAGCCGCCCAGGTGCGCGTCGTGGTGCGGGATGCCGCCACCGGCGCCGTGGGCAGCGTAACGGCCGCCTTCAATGCGATTCCACCGCAGTAGACAAGGTCCACGCGGCAGTTGAACCCAATCGGCTGAGCCGCGACCGGCCGAGCCGCGACCGTTAGGGAGCGTCCCAGCACGCGCACGGCGTCACCCTGCTCGGCAATGTCGATCGCGCTCCCGGCTCCTGTCTTCTTCGCTAGAATATTCTTTCACCTTCAACGAGCGACACGCTCAAGGAGCAACATGGAAACCTGTGATATTGGCCTGATCGGCCTCGCGGTAATGGGCCAGAACCTCGTCCTGAATATGAACGACCACGGCTACCGCGTGGCCGTCTTCAATCGCACCGTCTCGAAGGTGGACGATTTCATCGCCCACGAAGCCGCCGGCACTCAGGTGGTGGGGACGCATTCCGTCGAAGAACTGGCGCAGGTGTTGAAAAAGCCCCGCCGCGTGATGCTCATGGTCAAGGCCGGCGATACAGTTGACGAAATGATCGCGCAACTCACGCCGCACCTGGAAAAGGGCGACATCATCATCGACGGCGGCAACTCCCACTATCCCGATACCAACCGCCGCACCAAGGCTCTTGCGGATCAAGGCATCCTGTTCGTCGGCACCGGCGTATCGGGAGGCGAAGAAGGCGCGCGCCACGGCCCGTCCATTATGCCTGGCGGGAATCCGGCCGCATGGCCGCATGTGAAGGAGATCTTCCAGGCCATCGCAGCCAAGGTCGAAGACGGCTCGCCATGCTGCGACTGGGTGGGCGAAAACGGCGCCGGTCACTACGTCAAGATGGTGCACAACGGCATCGAGTACGGCGACATGCAATTGATCTGCGAAGCCTACCAGTTGCTGAAGGATGGCCTCGGCCTGACTGCGGACGAGTTGCACCAGGTTTTCGCCGACTGGAATAAGGGCGAACTCGACAGCTACCTGATCGAGATTACCGCCGAGATCTTCACCAAGCGCGACGACGATGGCGCGCCGCTGGTCGATAAGATTCTGGACACCGCCGGCCAAAAAGGCACCGGCAAGTGGACCGGCATCAGCGCGCTCGATACGGGCACACCGGTCACCTTGATCGGCGAGGCCGTATTTGCCCGCTGCCTCTCCGCCATGAAAGACGAGCGCGTGGCCGCCTCCGCCATCCTGGCCGGCCCGAAACGCACGTGTGCCTCGTACCGCGAGGCGTTCATCGAGGATGTGCGCCGCGCACTCTACTGCTCCAAGATGATTTCCTACGCCCAAGGCTATATGCTGTTGCGCGAAGCGGCCAAGGAAGAGGGCTGGAATCTCAACTTCGGCGGTATTGCGCTCATGTGGCGCGGCGGCTGCATCATCCGTAGCCGGTTCCTCGGCAAGATCAAGGAAGCTTACGACAAGAATCCGCACCTCACGAACCTGTTGCTCGACGATTTCTTCAGCCAGACCCTGAACGGCTATCAGGATTCCTGGCGGCGCGGGATTATCCACGCGATTGAATACGGCGTTCCCACGCCCGCGTTCTCCACCGCGCTTTCGTTCTTCGATGGATACCGCACCGCGCGTCTGCCCGCTAACTTACTGCAAGCCCAGCGCGATTTCTTCGGCGCCCACACTTATGAGCGCATCGACAAGCCGCGCGGCCAGTTCTTCCACACCAACTGGACCGGCCGCGGCGGCCGCGTTTCATCCGGCACTTACAACGTATGACCAGCCTGCAAATTCCCGCCGCCGGCGCGCTCGACCTGCTGTCGCTGGGCGCGCTGATTCATCGCTTCGATCCGGGCATCATCCCTTTCCGCAAGGCCGCCGAGTGCCGGATCCATGTGAGCGGGGGCGAATTCAATTGCGCCGCCAATTTGTCGGACTGCTTCGGCCTGGCCACCGGCATCGCCAGCGCCATGGTGGATTATCCGGTCGGCGATTTGATTGCCGAGCGCGTGCGGGCCATGGGCGTGAAGCCCTTCTACAAGCGCTTCAAACACGATGGCGCCACCGGCCCCAACATGGCGGCCGTTTATAGCGACCGCGGCTACGGCGTACGCGCGCCCGTGGTTTTTTACAATCGCGCCAACGAGGCCGCCGCGCTGCTGAAGCCCGGCGATTTCGATTGGAAGGCCATCTTCGGCGCGGGCGTGCGCTGGTTCCACAGCGGCGGTATTTTCGCCGCGCTCTCCCCGGCCACCGCGGAACTCATCATCGAAGGCATGCGCGCCGCGAAGGCCGCCGGTGCGGTGGTATCGTTCGATCTGAATTATCGCGCGAAATTATGGAACATCTCCGGCGGCCACGAACGCGCCGTGGCCGTGATCCGCCGCATCGTCGACAACGTGGATGTGCTGGTGGGCAACGAGGAGGATCTCCAAATGGGCCTGGGCATTCCCGGACCGGAGGTCGCCGCTAAGTCCAAGCTCGATCCCAGCGCCTTCTTCGGCATGATCGGCCGCGTGGTGGCGCAACACCCGCAAATCAAGATCGTCGCCACGACTCTGCGCGAAGTACATTCGACCAACCGCCACAGTTGGGGCGCGGTCGCCTGGATCGACGGCCAGACTTATGTCTCACCCACTTGCGAACTGGACGTGCTCGATCGCGTCGGCGGCGGAGACGGATTCGCGTCCGGCTTCTTTTACGGCCTGATGGCCGGTGAAGAGCCCGCGGAGGCCCTCAAGCTGGGCTGGGCGCACGGCGCCCTGCTGACGACTTTCCCCGGCGACACCACCATGGCCACGCTCGACCAGGTGCGCGCGTTCGCCAAGGGTGGCTCCGCCCGCATCCAGCGTTAGGCGGTCTTGTCAGGCTTCCGGCCAACCTAGTAACCTCGCCGCGTTGCCGTTGTAGACCTTTTTGAGGATCGCATCCGGCAATCCGATCCCGTAGATCCTCCAGCGCCCCTGCGGCGGCTTCTCGCTGGGTGCGTAGTCGAAGTACTCGTCCAACGTCTGCAGCCATCGGAAATAGATTTGAAACATGGGCGGCTTCAAGTCCTGCTGCGGGGTATGCGCTTCTCGCGCCGTCGCATCCGTGCCGAACATGATGCGGTCCTGGTAGGCATCAAAGAACGCGCGCGCCCGCCGCGGTTGGCGGCCGAGTTCTCCCAAGCGCGCCGCCGTCTCCACGTGCAGGTTGGGGAACTGGTCCAGCCAACCGGAGACCTCGTCGAGATTCTCGGGGTGATTGGCCACGTGCAAGCCCACGAAAGTGGTCTTAGGATGCCGCGCAATCACCCGGTTGCGCGCCGCCAGCAGTTCCGCTTTGGGCGGAAAATCCTTCCCGTAAAATGACCAGTCCGGATGTTCGCCCAACTCTTCCCAGCGTTCGTTGTAGCGGTCCACCGGGGTGAAGAAGGCGTCCGGATCGGAAGTGTGAATGAACACCGGGAGGTGCAATTGCCCGGCCGCGTCCCACATGGGATCGAAGCGCCGATCGTCGATCTTGACCAGCGGCCCCGTGTCCACATTCTCGCGCAGGTACAGCCCAAGCGTCTTCAGCACCTTCACTCCCACTGCCCCGGTCTGCTTGCCGCGCGCGATCTCATCCGCTTGCCATTGCGGGAAGCCGGATTCGCGCACGCGCTCATAAGCGGGTTCGACGCAGTTGAAAAACCGGCCTTTGTAACGCTCCTGCAAGTCTCGAACGTTGGCTTTCAGCAGATCGCCATAGCCGCCGGTGAGGTTCACCAGGGTCCGGATGTTGAGCGCCTCCATCCAGCCGGCGATGGCGTCCATCTGCCGGAAAGCCTGCGCCATCTCCGGCGAGCCCGCAGTCCGCCGCGTGGGCAAAGCCGACGACACATGCGTGTGTACGTCAATCACCGGAAACTTCGCCCGTGGCACCGGCTGCCGTGGGACTACCAACATACTCTTGGGCTCGAAATCCTTTAGCAGCAGGCCCGGCAGGGCGGGCGTTTCGACGGGCTTCTGTGCATGAGCCGGCTGGGCCGCAATAACGGCAGCGCCCGCCGTGCTACTGAGAAAGCTACGCCGCGATGATCCAAGATTGCGCATGATGGCCGATATATACCACGCATTCGTACTAAGATCCAAAAACAGCCATGCCCTTTCGTGGAGGAATCAATAGCTTGCCGGAGCCGCGTTAACGAAAAGCAGCCTTGACCGGATCGTGCTCCATCCCGACAATTGAGCATGTCTACCTTGGCAAGATTTCGGCGGCCGCGAGCGTAGCGGTTTTAGTCTGCACGATCTTCGGGATCGTTGCCGCCAAGAGCCGGGAATGACAGCTCGGGCGCGTCCTCGATTCGGCGCTCAGCCGTCAGGTTATTACGCTCGGCAGTATCACGAACAGTTCCGGAAGCGCGACCGCATCCGGGGTCGCGGCGGCGAACACCATCGGGACGGCAACGACGCTCGGCAATACTACAACCCTCCAGGGCGCGACAACCGTCAACAGCAGCGCTACGTCCAGAAGCCAGGGCACCAGCTATACGGCCATTCAGCGGGCCGCGGTTCAGAGCAATGAACTGCTCATTGTGACGGACAGGTACCTCTACATAATCGAGGATTCCCGGAGCTTTGTTCCTGGCCGTCCGCTCATGAACGCGATCAACAACAGGCATCATGGATGCCGGTTCATCGTCGGCGAGGACATCAAGTACGCCCAGGAAAAGGGCTACCTCTGGATCCTCGACCCCGACGGCAGAGAGTGTAAGGTGCCCGTTCTACGGCAGCAAGTCAAATCGCGTCGCCAAGCCCGTAGAAATTCGAGACTCAAGCCAACTTACGTCCTCCGGACAATGCGCCGCAACGCCTTGATCGCCTGCTCGCCGAGCGTTCCAAACGGCTGATCGGTAGTCACGTAAGTCCAGGTCGCTCCGCGCTCCATTCGCCCTTCATCCGCGAAATAGACGGCGCCATCCCGGACCTGGGCCGTCGCCAGCGCGTTCGCCACCTCCACCGCCAGATAACTATGGAAGCTGTCATAAATCTCCCGCTCGCCGAGCAGGAACTTCAGGAGCGGATCGCGCCCGCCCCACGACGCCCAATGGATACCCCCTCTTAACTCCGCGACATTCGCCAGGTAGTCGGACCATAGATCGTCAATCACGGCCAACCAAAGCTGGCGCCCAGCTTTCTCGAGCGCCTCTTTTCCGATCGCCTGTGCAAGCCGGACGTATGTCTCCGCGGGCGCCATGGAAGCCAGGCTCCATTCGGGCGATAGCAGAACCTCCCGCCGCAGCCGATACACTTCGCTTCGATGATGTTCCACCGCGCAGTCGTATTTCCAAAGTGTCTGCCGAATCTCCAGATTCTGGCCTTCCACGGTGCGCTGTATGCTATCGATATCCGGGTTCTCCGCAATCCCGAAACGCACCAGCAGGTCGTCGTCCAGGCTCACAAAGAACCGCGATGTGCCCGGATCGCCCTGCCGTCCGGCGCGTCCCCGCAGTTGGTTGTCGATCCGCCTGGCCTCGTGACGCGTCGTGCCCATCAGGTACAGGCCGCCCAACTTTACCACCCGGTCGCGTTCTGTGGGCGGGTTCCCGCCCAGCAGGATGTCGGTACCGCGTCCCGCCATGTTGGTCGAAACCGTCACGGCTCCCAGCGCGCCCGCCTGCGCGATGATCTCCGCCTCTGCCGCGTCGTTCCTGGCGTTCAGCACGGCATGTCCGATACCGGCCGCCTGCAGGCGCCGGCTCAATTGTTCCGAGTCCTCCACGCTGGCGGTACCCACCAGGATCGGACGGCCCGTCTGGTGTACTTTACGGATTTCCGCCACCAGCGCCTGGCTCCTCGCTTCCCGATCGGCATAGACAATATCGGGCAGATCCTGGCGAATCACGGGCCGGTTTGGCGCAATGGCCTTCACCTGCAGCCTGTACATCTTCCGAAAATCTTCCGCTTGCGTGGCCGCCGTGCCGGTCATACCGCTGATTCGTTCGTACATTCGGGTCAGGCTCTGCACCGTGATCGAGCCGAGAATCCGCCCTTGCGTCTTCAGCCGCAAGCGCTCCTTGGCTTCCACGGCGGTGTGCAGGCCCGCCGGCCATCGCCGGTTTTGCGCGATGCGGCCCTTGAATTCGTCGACCAATTCGATCGACCCTGCCTTCACAACGTAATCCACGTCGCGCCGGAGCAGCGCGTGCGCGTGCAGTCCGTCCTGCACCGCCGTCAGAACATGCAGGTTTGGCGCGTCAAACAGGCTGCCGCAGCCCAGGGTTCCTTCCACGCGCTGGATGCCTGAATCCGTCAACTGCACGTTCCGTGCGAATTCATCGATCGAGTAATGGATTTGTGGTTGCAGCTCGGCGACCACCGCGTCCACGCGGTATGGCAGCGCGGAATCGTCTCGCGCGCCGCCGGCGATTACCAGCGGGATGCGCGCCTCGTCGATGAGGATGGAGTCCGCCTCGTCGATGATGGCATAGGCAAACGGCCTCTGCACCAGTTCCACCGGGCTGCGCGCCAAGCCGTCCCGCAAGTAGTCGAATCCGATCTCATTGGCGGTCGCATAGGTTACGTCGCACAGATAGGCGGCGCGGCGGCGTTCCGCGTCCATGTCCTGCGAGATATGCGCCACCGAAAGACCGAACCAATCGTAGATTCCGCGCATCCAGGCGGCATCGCGGCGGGCAAGATAGTCGTTGGCCGTCAACACATGCACGCCGCGGCCTTGCCCGGCGTACCAGATCGCGGCGGGAACAGCCGCCAGTGTCTTGCCCTCGCCCGTCTGCATCTCCGCGATGTGCCCGCGTTGCATCGCCAGCGCACCCAGGATCTGCACGTCGAACATCTGCAATCCAAGCACCCGCGCCCCAATCACCACTGCCAGCGCGAACGTCTCTGCAACGTCGGCATCCCGGCGCATGCCCCGCGCGGCGGTCCTGAGTTGGTCGTCGGATAATCCAGTAAGTTCCTGCCGCCGCCGGGTAATGGCCCGCAACTGAGCGGCGGACTCACGGTCCTGGAGCCCTAAGAAACGTAGTAAGTCGCTAAAAGACACAAGTCCTCTCCTTTTCGTTTTCTTGAAATAGCTTGTGATTACGACTAAAGAGAGGAAGCCGGAGGAGGCCGCTGGAAAAGAACGAAGGCCGCGGGTTCCGGCCTGGTGCGTGACGTATATGCAGGTGCGGGCTGCCGCGCCGCCGGGCGCACGCGAACGCTTCGCACCTCCCGTGGGGCCTGCTGTTCAGCCTCGCTGCACCAGACGATCTCGACAGGAGTTACGAAGCGAACGGACGGCGCCACGGCTGTTGACAGCAACGTCAGCAGCGCGCAGAAAATGTATTTCGCAACCGCTCGCGCCATTTCCCTTAGCGTCGCACAGATCCCGATGCCGTGCAAGAATCTTGGAACCCTGGCGCGAAACAGCGAGATTGCGGGCTCACAATTGTGTTAAGATTCCGCAGATCGGGGAGGTACCCATGAAAGCTGTCGCTACCCTTTTCGCCGTCGCACTCGCTGCCGCGCCCGCATGGACGCAGTGCCACAAACTCACGGAACTCAACGCCACCACGCCGGAAGGGCAACTGCTCCAAAAGGCCGGCCTGGAGGAAGACGCAGGCAAGAAACTGGCGCTCCAGGAGCAGTTTGCCAACGAATATCCGCAGCACGAAGCGGCCGGCTGGGTGGACGAGCAACTGCTAAACGCCTACGTCAAGGCCAACGACCCCGACAAAGCCCTCGCCATCGGCGAAAAACTGGCAGCCATCCCTCCGGAATGCGTTGAGGACGCCCAGCAGACCCTCAAGGCGGCCGAGATGAAAAAGGATCCCGACCTGGTTCTGAAATGGTCCGCACGCACCTCCGAACTGGCGCAAAAGGTGGTCGCCTCCCCTCAGCCGAAGGAGGCCGACGAAGTCGAGAACTGGAAGGCCCGTGTCGATTACGCCCGCCAGGTGAACACGTACACCGAATATTCGCTTTACGCCATGGCGCTCGGAACAGCCGACCCGAAGAAGCAGATCGCCTTAATCGAAGCCCTGCAGCAGCGCAATCCACAGAGCGAGTACCTTGCCAAAGCGGTCGACACGCTGTTCGTCGCCTATCAGAAATCCGGCGCGGCGGACAAGGCGGTGGCTCTCGCGCAGCAGGTTGCCGCTACGGGCAGCCCCAGCGACGACATGCTGCTGGTTCTCACCCAGGATGCCGCCAAAAAGAAAGACGGCGCTAAAGTTCACACGTACAGCGCAAAGCTCGTAGAAGCCGCCGGCTCCAAACCCAAGCCCGATGGCGTCGCCGACGCCGACTGGACCAAGCGCAAGAACACCATTCTCGTTTTCGCCTATTCCACCAACGGCGAACAGTATTTTAACGAAGGAAAACTGGCGCCCGCCGACCAGGAACTGCGCAAGGCGCTGCCGCTTTTAGAGGAAGGCTCCGCCGTGAAGCCGGAGGTGCTTTTTTACCTGGGCCTGGCCAATTACAAGATGGAGAAAGCCCAGGATGCCGTCAACTACTTCAAGGTCTGCGCGGCCATGAAGAGTCCTTTTCAGGCGCAGGCGAATAAGAATCTGGTCGCCATACGCGCCCAGTATCACGGCGTCAAATGAACCTGCTGGTTCCGAACCTGGGCTCCACATCGCTGAAGTACCAGATTCTGGAAATGCCTTCCGAGCAGGTGCTCGGGCGCGGCCGTTTTGAACGCGTGCGGGATTACGCCGAAGCCATCGGCCAGATCGGCGCCGGCGGCGTTCGCGTGGACGCCGTAGCATTCAAGGCCGTGCATGCCGGCCCCCAATACCGCGGCACGTTTATCATCGACGAGGGCGTAATGCAGGCTCTCGCCGAATTCCTGCCCGCTGCGCCGGCTCACAATGCCATCTACCTTTCGGCTATCCGCGCCTTCCGCGAAAGCCTTCCCGGAATCCCGCTGGTGGCGGCCTTTGAGACGGAGTTTCACGCCACCATGCCCGATCGCGCGCGACTTTACGGCGTGCCCGGCGCCTGGCGCGCTGAAGGAGTGGTCAAGTACGGTTTCCACGGCGCATCGCACCAATACGTCGCCGAACGCTGCGCCGAACTGCTCGGCCGCCAAACCCGGCTGGTGAGCTGCCACCTGGGCGGCAGTTCGTCGATCTGCGCCATCGAACGCGGCCGGTCCATCGACACCACCATGGGATTTTCGCCGCAATCCGGTCTGGAGAACGCCACCCGGCACGGCGATCTGGACGCCTTCGCCGTGCTTTTCATGATCGAGCGTCACGGCTGGAGTTGCGACGAGGTACGCGCGCAACTTGGGCAGACCGGCGGCCTGGCCGGTCTTTCGGGAATCGCGGGCGGCGATGTGCGCGATCTGGAGCATGCGGCCGCCGCCGGAGATAGCCTGGCTGCCGATGCGCTCCAGGTCTTCGTCTACCAGGTGAAGAAGACCATCGGCGCTTACGCGGCTGCGATGGGCGGTCTCGATGCGCTGGCCTTCACGGGCGGGATTGGCGAGAACTCCGCCAGTCTGCGGGCCGCCTGTTGCCAGGGCCTGGAGTTTCTGGGTATCGCGCTGGACCCCGAATCGAACGTCCGTACCAGCGGCGATCGCGTCGTCTCGAACGGGCCGGTAGACGTCGTCGTTCTGGCTACTAACGAAGAGTTGATCGTGGCTCGCCGCGCCTTTCAATTGCTGGCCCGCGTCTGCGGTACACTCGCATCATGATCGATGCGGCGGTGCTCACCATCAGCGACTCCGTCGGTGCCGGCACGCGCGTAGACGCCTCGGGTCCCGCGGTGAGCCGCAGGCTGGAGCAACTGGGATGGCGCGTCGCCGTAACCGAAGTCATTCCGGACGACGTTGCGCTCATCGAACGGCGGCTGGCGGCCCTGGCGGATAGCCGGCGCGTGGCAGCCATATTCACTACCGGCGGTACGGGCGTGGCCCCGCGCGACGTGACCCCGGAAGCCACACGTGCGGTATTGCACAAGGAGATTCCGGGCTTAGGCGAACTGATGCGCGCCCGGGGAGCCCGTTCCACGCCCATGGCGGCGCTCTCGCGGGCCACGGGCGGGACGCGCGGAAACGTACTGATCGTGAATTTGCCCGGCTCGCCCAAGGGTGCGGTGGAGTCGCTCGATGCTATCGTAGAGTTAGTGCCACATGTGCTCGACCTCCTGGGAGGCCGCACGGAGCATCAGGATGCGCAACGATTTGGTAACGCATAACGTCTGGAATTGCATGACTCTTCGCTATCTGCTCGCGGGCTTGTTCGCCGCCACTTTATTTGCTCAAGGCCAGCAGGATTCCGCCAAACCGGATACGCCCCCCGATACGGCCGGCGACGTCAAATTCACGAGCGGTGTGCAGGTAGTGGTGGCCCCCGTATCGGTTGTGGATCGCAACGGCGACAACGTGGACGGATTACGGCCCGATCAATTCCATCTCTTCGACAACGGCAAAGAGCAGAACATTCAGGTGGATGTGGCGTTTCCGCCCATTTCCCTGGTGATCGCGATCGAGGCGAACGATCGCGTGGAATCCATCCTGCCGCAGATCCGTAAAATCGGCGATATGATCCAGCCGATTGTGATCGGCGACCAGGGAGAGGCGGCCGTGGTGGCCTTCGACTCCCGCATCCGCGTCATGCAGGAATTCACTTCCGACTCCGCAAAGATTACGGAGGCACTGAAGAGGATTCACGCGGGCAGCAGCCAGAACCGTATGATCGACGCGGTGGAAGAAAGCGTGCGCCTGCTGCGTACCCGGCCGAAGAATCGCCGCCGCATCATCCTGCTCGTCAGCGAAACCCGCGACCGATCGAGCGAGGCGCGCTTGAAAGAGACGCTGATCGCTGTGCAAATTAACAACATCGATGTTTATACCGTCGATATTTCCCGCGTGGTGACGAGCCTCATGGCGCCGGCCGATCCTGGATATATCGACAATCGACCGCCCGCCATGACGCCGCTTCCATCGGGAGTCCCCGCCACTCCCAATACGGTGATGCAAGCCACCGGCAGCCTCGGCGGCAGCGCGGAATTCGTGCCATTGATGGTGGAAGTCTTCAAGGACGCCAAGGCTATGTTTAAACAGAACCCGTCGGAGGTGTTCACCAAGGGCACGGGCGGAGAGCAGTTCGGCTTCATGCGTTCACACGGCCTGGAGGAAGCCATCCAGCGGCTGGGCGCGGATCTTCACAGCCAGTACATGATTACGTATAACCCCAACAACAAGCAGGAAGGCGGCTTTCACCAGATCACCGTGGAGATAGCCGGCCGCAGGGACGTCAAGGCGCGCACGCGTCCGGGTTACTATCTGGGCGCTATGTGATCCCTGTCCCGCATCCACTTGAGCGTCAGTTGGATGCCTTCGTCGTAACCGGTCTTGCGTACCGATTCCAGCTTATTGCGTAGTTTCTCGTCGTCCAGCAGTACGGGCGTCTCCTGTAGATAGAGCATCTCGGGCAATTCGCGCATCAGCGGATTGAACCAGCCCAACATGCGCAGCAGGGTGCGGCCGGCGCTGCGGAACTTTGGCTCGCGTCCCGCAGCCTGGTAGATCTTCTGGATGAAAGCCAGCACGGAGATGTCTCCTGGCCCCGCGAAGTTCCAGGCCTCTCCGTAGCACTCGTCGCGCCCGGCCAGTTCCGCAATGACCGGCCCGGCATCCGGCACAAACATGAATTCGTGCAGCGGGCCGACCGGTCCCAACCAGTTGGCGGTCTTGCCGGCCAGCGCCGCGCGGAAGATCGGATTGGCGAGGCTGTTGTCGGCATACGGTCCGTAGAAATCCGGCAGCCGCACCACCATGCTCTTGAATAACCCCCGCTCGCCCGCGGCCATCAGCGTATCTTCCTGCTCCTTGCGCAATTGCCCCTTCACCGAGGCCGGCACGCGCGGATGCGTTTCCGCCACCCTCTTTGTCTGCGGGATCCCGTAGCTATAAACGCCGGTCACCACCAGGAAACGCTGCACTCCGGCGGCCGCCGCCGCGTCCACTGCCACGCGCATCAGCTTTGGATAGAGTTGGAATTCCGTGTACGGCACGCCCAGCGTATAGATGATGGTATCCGCGCCCCGCGCCGCCTGTGCGGCGCCGCCGGCATCCGATAAATCCGCGGCGACCACCTCCGCGTGCGGCAGCTTTCCGAAAACCTCCGCGAGTTTGCCGGCCGTGCGCCCTACGGCGCGAAACGGGATGCCCCGGCGATCGAGATCCATGCCCACATACCGGCCAATCGGGCCGGCTGCCCCGAAAATCGCCACTTTATTCATGATTGCTACAATGGTCTCATAATGCCGGAAAGCCCGAACACGCGCGTGGCAATAGCCCAATGATCCAGACCTTATTCGGCTCCGTCGAACAAGAACCCACCCTGCTCGAGCGCCTGAAGAGCGGGGTCCAAAAGACCCGCGCGGGCCTGGTCACGCGTCTCGAGGACATGCTCCAGGGCGCCAAGGAAATCGATGCCGATTTGCTGGACGAACTGGAATTCACGCTGATCAGTTCCGACATCGGCGTACGCACCACCGAGGAGATTCTGGACCGCATTCGCGAGCGCGTGGATCGCAAGCTCGTGGGCGATGCCGCCGAACTGGAAGGACTCATCCGCGAGCACCTGCTCGAGATTCTGCAGGCTTCCGAGCGTCCCATGCCGCGGGTGGCCGAGCCGCCGGCCGTAATCCTGGTCGTGGGCGTGAACGGCTCCGGCAAAACCACCACCATCGGCAAACTCACGCACCGCTTCCGCAACGAGCAGCGCAGCGTGCTTTTGTGCGCGGCCGACACGTTTCGCGCCGCGGCCATCGAGCAGCTCGAAATCTGGGGCCAGCGCACCGGTACGGACGTGATCCGGCAGCAGCAGGGCTCGGACCCCAGCGCGGTGCTCTTCGATGCCTTACAATCCGCGCGCGCACGCAAGACCGATTACGTGATTGTGGACACTGCCGGACGCCTGCAAACCAAAACCAACCTGATGGCCGAACTGGAGAAAATGCGCCGCACGGCCGCGCGCGTGATTCCGGACGCGCCGCACGAAGTGCTGCTGGTGCTGGATGCCACCACCGGTCAAAACGGCCTGGAGCAGGCGCGCAAGTTCACGGAAACATCCGGCGTGACGGGCATCGTGCTGACGAAGCTGGATGGCACCGCCAAGGGTGGAATTGTGATCGCGATTGCGCGCGAGTTAAACATTCCCATCCGCTATGTGGGCATCGGCGAGAAAGCGGACGACCTGCTGCCGTTCGATCCCGAGAAATTCATCGCCTCCCTATTTGAAAAATGAGCGATCACCAGCAGGAAGCGGATGCCCGGTATCTGCGCGAAGCGCTGGACCTGGCGCGGAAGGGCGACGCCCAGGCCAGCCCCAACCCGCTGGTGGGCGCGGTCCTGGTGCTTGATGGGCAGGTTGTGGGGCGCGGCTTCCACACCTGGGCCGGTGTGAAGCATGCGGAAATCCTGGCGCTGGAGCAAGCCGGCGAGCGGGCCCGCGGCGCTACCTTGTACATCAATCTGGAGCCCTGCTGCCATCAGGGCCGCACGGGACCCTGCACTGCGGCGCTGATTGAGGCGGGCGTGGCGCGCGTGGTGGCGGCCATGGAAGATCCCAATCCG
>Ga0187871_10002046_pt1 | contig 16823 bp, 11 predicted proteins | sample June2016WEW_16_1_FD_132988 | JGI IMG/M metagenome (GOLD analysis project Ga0187871, IMG submission 132988) | Peatland microbial communities from SPRUCE experiment site at the Marcell Experimental Forest, Minnesota, USA - June2016WEW_16_10 | ecosystem: Environmental > Terrestrial > Soil >...
GAATCGCGCGACAACACCATCCATTCGCTGGAGCAGGCGCAGGTGATCACGGCGCTGCCGTCACTGGCATTCATTCCGCTCGCCAGCGGCTCCAACCGCGCACTGATGCGGAGCAAGCGGCCTTCCGCGGCAGCGGCACTCGCGTCAGCAGCGCAACCGAAGTCGCAGATTGCCGAGGCCTATCGCGCCTTGCGTACATCGATCCTGCTTTCGCGGATTGGGCAAAACGCAAAAGTGCTGATGGTGACCAGCGCGCTGCCGCAGGAAGGCAAGACCACCACCACGGTGAATCTCGCAACCGTTCTGGCGCAGCATGAGGCGCGCGTGCTGTTGGTGGAAGCCGATATGCGCCGCGCGGGTATCTCGCAGGTCTTCGGCCTGGAATCGCAGGTCGGGCTGAGCAGCGTTCTAGCCGGCAAGACTGGCGCTGAGGAGGCGATCCAGGCCGTTCCGGGTATCGCCAACCTCTTTCTGCTGCCCGCGGGTGAGGCGCCGCCGAATCCCGCTGCGCTGCTCGGAGGCTCGCGCATGCGAGATTTGCTGGGCAGCCTGAGCGCGAAATTCGACTACGTCATCATCGACACGCCGCCCGTCCTCAGCGTGACCGATGCCGTACTGCTTTCCAACTTGGCGGATTCCACCATGCTGGTTATTCGCGCCGGGATGACCGACAAAAGCGCGTTGCGCCGGGTTTGCGATGTGCTGGCGCATGTCGATGCCCGCATCGTGGGCGTCATTCTGAATGCCGCCGACACAAACGACCCCGATCATTATTACTACGGTGGCCGCTACGGAAAGTATTACGAGGAATCCGAGACAGTAACGGCTGCCGCCGCCAAGTAACGCAAACCGATGATGTCCCCAGCGGCGCCCTCCGTCCTTACACCGCTCCATAGCCACTCGAATGGTCGCCTGGCGCGAAGCCTCGACGCCGCGCTGGCCTTTGGTATCTGCGTGTTGTTGGCCTTCGGGCCTTTGGCCCTCGGCGCTACAGAAGAGTGGGCAATTTTCGTCCTCGAAGAAGGCACTGCGCTGCTGCTCGTGATCTGGGGGCTTCGTAGCGTCACCGGCACGCGGCTGGAAATTTCCCGCAGCCCCCTCTATCTCCCGATGCTGCTGTTCGCAGCGCTCATCGCAGTGCAGTTGCTGCTGGACCGGACTGCCTATTGGTACGCAACCTGGCAGAAAGCGCTGCTGTGGGCGGCGTACGCGATCCTGTTCATCCTCGCCGCGCAGTGCTTTCGTCGCGAGAGCTGGCTCAAGCGCTTCAGCATCGCCTGCACGGTCTTCGGACTTGCTCTCGCCATGTTCGCCATCCTGCAGAAGTTCGCGGGCAACGGCGAGATCTACTGGCTCGTGCCCAATCAGGCCGGCTCGGAGTTCTTCGGGCCCTACATGAACCATTCCCATTACGCCGGCCTGATGGAAATGCTGGTTCCCTTCCCGCTGGTGCTCGCTATGGCCGGCTACTCATCTTTTCCGGCGCGCGTACTCTATTCGTTCGCGGGATTGATCATGGGCAGCTCCATTCTTCTCTCCCAATCACGCGGGGGCGTGATCGCGTTTGTAATCGAACTGGGTGTTCTGACCGTCCTGGCGGCGCAACGTAGCCCCAAGCATCGCCAGTTGACGCTTCTGGGAAGCTTTTGCCTGCTCCTGATCTTCTGTTTTCTGCTGGTGCGTCCGCACGGCCTGTGGGACAGATTTATGCAGATCAGCGGTTATGGGCACAAGGTCCAGGACGAGCACCGGCTCGCTATGGCGGAAGACAGTCTGCACATGGTACGCGCGCGTCCGTTGCTGGGCTGGGGATTCGGAACCTTCGCGGCCGTTTATCCCTCGTTCCGCAGCTTTTACACGGACCTGAACGTCAACGCCGCGCACGACGATTTCCTCGAGCTGACGGCCGAGACCGGCCTCGCAGGTCTCGCGCTGGCGATTGCCTTCCTCTGTCTTCTTTATCGTTGCGGCGTTAGCAATGCGAAGCACTGGCGCCGAGATCCGCGCGCCAGCACAGCACTGGCGGCGCTGGTGGGATGCACCGGGCTCGTCGTGCACGGCTTTTCCGACTTCAACCTGCAGGTGCCGGCCAATGCGGCCTGGTTTTTCGTTCTCGCCGCGATTGCCACTGGTGCTACGTCCGGGCATCGCCCGGCACTGTCTGCACGCGAAGGATCCCTATGCTAGCGAAGGTTCGCAGCGTCGGAGTTGTGTGCATCGCCTTCGCCACCCTGTACGCCTGGGTTGCCGCGCGTTCTTTCCAGGCAGCGCGACTGGCGTCCAGCCTCGATGTACCTTCGCTGCGGCGCGCTATCGCATTAGCTCCCGGCGACGCGGTCCACCAGGACCTGCTCTGCCGGTACCTGTTGTTTGACAAGCAGGCTGCCGCCGCGGCGCTTCCGTATTGTCAGCGCGCGACCGAGTTGAATCCCTACAACTCCTCCTACTGGCTCGATCTCGCCTTGGCCGACTACAACACCGGCGCCGAGCGCGAGCAGCAACAGGCAATCCTCAAAGCCGTCTCCGTCGATCCCATGACTCCCGACGTGGCCTGGACGGCCGCAAGCTTTTTCCTGACCCAGAACAAGATCCCGGAAGCGCTGCACCAGTTTTCCATAGCCATGCGCGGCGATCCCGCAACCGTGCAGCCCGCGCTTGACCTGTGCTGGCGCGAATTGCATGACGCGCGCGCCATCCAGTCGACCCTTCCACCCGATCCCGAAGCGTACCTGCAATTCATTCGTCTGCTGATCGCCAACCAACAGTGGGCCGCTGCACAACAGGCATGGTCCGCGATGCTGCAGCTCAATCGCCCAATCGATTATCGCCAGGCCTTGTTCTACGTGGACGCTCTCTTGCAGAGGCGTGACGCGGCGCATGCCAACGAGGTCTGGGACCAACTGGTTTCCCGCTCGCCAGCCCTGGCGCGCTATGTCGTCGATAACGATCTGGTTGTGGACGGTGGCTTCGAGCAGCCCATCCTCAACGCCGGCTTCGGCTGGCGATATTCGCCGCAAACCGGCAGCACGATCGCGCTCGATCCCGACGAACACCACGATGGCAGCCAGTCACTCTCGATTTCCTACAACGGCATTGTGGGCGATGCGGGCATTCTGCAGTACGTTCCGGTGAAACCCAACACTCAATATGTGCTCTCGGCCTGGACCAAGAGCGAGCAACTGGACGGCGCAAACGGCCCCATGATCTCCGCCTGGGATGCCTACGACGGCAAGCCGCTCGCGCACACCGATGAGACCCTCGGCACGACCGCGTGGCATCGCGTCGAAGCTACGTTCCAGACCGGCCCACAAACTACAGTGGTGACCATCCGTACCAGTCGCGACCCCGCCGATACCCACCTGAAGGGAAAATTATGGATCGATGACATCAGCCTGCGTCCCTGACCACCCTTGTAGTGAGGTTTTCGGAATTGATGGTAAGTATTGGAATTGCCATCAGGAGTGTCTTCGCCCGCCGTCGAGTGCCCCCTTGGTGGGATGCCCAAGATCCATTACTTGATCTAGACTACCTTCTCCTGCCTATTGAGTGCGGGCTGGCTGGTACATTTCCGCTACCGCCAGGTTACTGAATTCTACAAAATGAGGTTACCAAAGATTTTTATAGTTATATTGACGGCAGCCGGACCGTGTGATTAACTGACTTCGTAAACCTCGGAATTTAGCTGGAAATGCAGTCTGTCGTTGCTTGGCGGATTCCAAGCTCTGATTAATTGCAACGAGCAGTATGGGGCCATGTGTGCGCTGATAAGGCGCTATGCTCAACGGTTAGTAGACCGGAGGGAGTGTGCGCAGCGTGCGGTCGGTTGTTCGCAGTTGTTCCCAGGCCGAGTCAGGCCTGATTGAAACCACACTGCTGCTTCTCCTACGCCTTCCTTTCATTCGGTCACTGGGACCGTTTCTGTTTACGTACTCGAACCGGTGCCGGCGTTCAGCTTGCGCAGGGCAGTCGATTCGAGCAACTGGGTAGTTACGAAGACCAGTTAGGGAGACTCTGATTAAGCCTCAGTTTTGAAAGGGCACGGCTTCAGCCGTCACTAAAAAAGATCGCTGTGCCGTGCCGTTCGGATAGAGCTGGCCTTTAGGCCAGCGTCTAAGCGCTTTAATTTGTCATCCCCAGCGGCCTTCAGGCCGCGGGGGATCTGGGGTTTCGACTATTTCAGCGGCCTGTAGCCGTGCCGCAAGTGCAGCAAGCCTGTGCGGGCTTTAGCCCGTGAGGGCGATCAGCAGCTTGTTTAGAGTCTCCTTAGCTGTTACGCCGTGCGCCTGTTGAACTGCGGACGCCGCCGCGTGATTCTCGCGTGCTTTAGAAGCCGCTAAACGGAGGGTAAGAGAGCCATGTTCTGGAGAAAGTGGAAAATCCGGGGCCTGCGGGGCGACTCCGGTCAGGCGATGGTCGAGACCGCGCTCTGCGCCACAATTTTTATTGCCTTCATGTACGGGACAATTAACTTCGGGTACTTGTACTACACCCGGGTGACTTTGCAAAACGCCGTACGGCAAGGGGCCCGATATGCCATTACCGGCAACTGCAATTCGGCCTCCTGTTTCAGCGGCACGACTGGTGATCGGCTTGCTTCCATCACCGCTGTGGTTCAGAACTTTTCTTTCAACCTGAATCCAACCATTACCATCTCCTGTGTCTCCGGAGCGTGTCCTTCCTATGCCACTAACGGCGCCGGCACAGGTAACGCTGGTGGTCCTGGCGATGCGGTCCAGGTATCGGCCCAGTATACGTTCGCACCGGTATTCCTGAAAAATATCTTTCCCAGCGGCGGCTACACATACACCGTGAGCGCTGTTTTTAAGAATGAGTTATTCCAGCCGCCGTCCGAATAAGGAGGAGGGCATGAGAAGTTTTAAGCGAGATCAATCCGCGCAGGCCCTATTGGAGATCGCGTTCCTGTTGCCCATGCTCAGTGTGTTGGTGCTCGGCATTGCCGATTACAGCCGGGCGATATATGACACTCAGGTCATGACGAATTTGGCGGGGGAAGGCTCCAGCCTGGCATCACGCGGAACGACTCCTGCCAACACCGTTACTGCGGTGCTAGCGGACACCGACATAGATTTGGCCGACCTGGGTTGCGTCGTCGTGAGCTCAGTCACCAGCCCTTCCTCCGGAAGTTATCAGCTTACGAGTCAGACATACTCGAGCGTTTGCAATATCGGGAAGAGCTACGTTGGCTGTTACCCGGCGGGCTCCGGTTGTACGTCGACCGCAGCCACCATTCCCGCCGGTGTTCAATCTGTGTTGACGGCGAATTCCGGGCAAAAGGTGTGGGTCACCGAAGTGTTTTACAAGTTCAACTCGGCCACCTCGATCGGCAAGCTGTTGACCACCGCGTTGCCATCGCAGCTTTATAGCGTCGCATATTATTGAAAGGACGCGATGTATGCGAAACAAGTTTTCACATAAAGACGCAGGACAAGTACTGGTATGGTTCGCGCTCAGCATGGCGGTTTTCATTCTCTTCACCGCCCTGGCTGTCGACTTCGGACTGATCTATTTGACCAAGGCGCGGTTGGCCAATTCGGTGGATTCGGCTGTGCTCACCGCTGCCAAGAACTACCAGCAGGGAACCACGACGGCAGCAGGCCTTGGCGCGGATATGTTTGTGGCCAACTACGGCTCCAGTGCACCAGCCCTTACCTGGACGTGGTGCAGCGGTAATGCTTCCTGCGGCGGGGCCATTAGTGCGACGCTAAACGCAGAGACCAGTGTGCATACCCGGTTCATGTCCTACCTGCCGCAATGGGCAAGCGTGAATGTCGGCGATACCGCGGCGGCAACCCGCAGTACGCTGGTGTTGGCGCTTGTGCTGGACCGCTCAGGATCGATGTGCGGCGGAACGATTACGTGTACATCAGGAACCGGAGATGACGGTGGAGAGGCGCTGCAATCCGCGGTTCCAACTTTCATTGGCAACTTCATTCAGGGCAGCGATTACCTTGGGATGATCAGCTTTGCCGGCGACGCGAGAGTGGACGTCGCCATGACCGACGAGTTTGTAACCTCCATTACCGGCGCGGTCAACGGCTTAACGTTCAACGGGGGAACGTTTGGAACCGGCGCCGGAACCAATATCTACAACTCCACGACCTATACGACCAATCCACATGGTCCACCCATGTCCATGGCTGACGTCCTGATCAACAACCAGGTGAATGCTCTGCCGGCAAGTACGCCGGTGAGCAAGGTTATGGTGTACTTCACCGACGGTTTGATGAATACGGTTCAAGACACGCTGGCCTGCACCAATTCTATTGGTTCCCAGCTATATAACTATGGCGGGTATGACGCCAGCGCCGGTACGACTTTCGATTTCTTCAACCCAACTGGGGATTATTATCCTGCGGACGATCTAAGTTACTACTATGCAGGCGGCGGTAGTAACCAGGGGGCCGGCTGCACGAGTACTGCGCAAGACTATCAAGGACTATGCAATGGCAATCCGCCCTACAGTGCAACCTACTCGTGTAAGGGCGTGACTAAGTTTTATGCGCAGGGCACTGGATCAAATGAAGACTTCAACCGCGCCAACATTACTGCCGAGGCCCAATGGCGGGGCATTCACACCGCCAACGCGATGCAGGGTGAGACCAATCCAGTCTACGTATATGTCATAGGCCTAGGTAATGCCGTTAGTGGTGATCCATGCGTGGAAGCCTTCCTCTCGACGGTGGCGAACGATCCGAATGGCAGCCAGTACAGCTGCCCCAGCGCACCGGCGGCCTTCAACTCTGCCTTGGCGCAAGGGGAGTTCCTGGTTGTCCCCTCGTGTCCCGGAGCGACCTGTACTGCGCAATTAACTCAGGCTTTTTACACTATTTACACCAAGGTGGCTCTGCGACTGACGCAGTAGAGCGGCGCGGTGCGTGCACAACAACGTAGGGGCGCCCCAGAGTGCGCCCTGAGTTTGCCGAAGGGGCTCGGGGGGTTCGAGACCGTGGGAGAGTCACAACGCATGACTGCGGGGAAAGTTGTCGCTTCCCTGAGTTTCAGCTGTGCGCAGCGCTCCGAAACTTCCCATAATGGGTCAATTTTGTGACCTGATCCGGCCCGTAAACCCCTTTGAAAAGACCATTTTACGCATAACTCTTACACCGAGACCATTTTGGCGGCAAAAGTTCGGCATTTCTGATTGTTTTCAATCGCTTGGAGGGTAACGTAATCAGGGGGAGTCTGCGATTACGTTACCTTCGTGCCAGCAGTAGAATGCTTGTTGGCCTGGCGCGATTCGATCCGCACCTTCTAGATGAAGGTCGCCCTTGAAACTGCTCGTGGCGATGCAGCGCCTGGTCCTCGATTCTTTGGCGCAGCACGCGCAACGCGGAAGTCTTGTCGCCAAGCGCGGCGTAAGCTTGCGCGACCTTCTGGAATTCCCGGCGAGTTGGCAGATTCGCCCGTTCCAAGGATTTGATTGACTTGGGCAGCAGCCTCGGGCTAACATTCTTGCGCATTTGTTTGTCTTCTCGCGCCCGCTTGGAGGTTTTGCTATGTCGCGCTATGGCATCACGGTGATGTGTGTTGTGCTGACGGTCCTTTTGGGCGTGAGTGTCGTGTCGGCCCAAACCGGTGGAGCGATGCTCTATGCGGTCAACGGCGACGTGCGAGTGAACGGGCAGTCTGCGGGACATTCCACCGGCATTTTTGCAGGAGACAAGATCGAAGTTCCCGCATCGACTGCCGGATCCATCAACCTGGCCGGCTCTTCGGTCGTGGTGAGCCCGAATTCCTCGGTCCAATACAGCGCCGCCAACATTGAAGTGCTTCAGGGCGGTGCGCGTGTCAGCACCAGCAAAGGCATGTCTGCCAGTGTTGGGTCAATCGTAGTCGCGCCCAAGGACACGTCCGCGAAGTTTGATGTTGTCAGCACGGACAACAAGGTCGTCGTGGTGAGTCGCGAGGGCGCTCTGGTGGTCAAGGACGGCAGCCGTACGATGGTTGTGCCCTCGGGATCGAGCACCGAGCTGCCGCTGCAAGTAGCGGGCGTAGCGACCGCAGCGACCGCAGTCCAAGCTGCGAGCGCCAAGGCGCCCGATTTTTTGTCCTCCGAGCGAATGTCCGAGCACCCGTTTTACGGTGTTGTCAACGGAGTCGACAGCACTCCGAACTCTATGTTCCCTCCCTGCGCGGATATTAACGCCTGCATTCGAGGCAGCATATCGGGCCTGCGGCCTTGCTGTTGTCCCAACTCGCCGCCGTACTGTGTCGGGCCTCCTCCACTGAATCCGCAGAAGTAGTTCCTTCGCGCACCGACGAGAGCAGGCGTGGCAGAGCGCTGCCCTGATTGCAGCGTGGCCGTTCCGTTTGCTAATGCAATCCGGAATCAAGTAGCCAGTTAATCTGAGACGGCGACTAGTCGCCGTTTTCGGGGACATCAAACCCGTGCCTGAGATCCGTCAACGCTTAAAGTAGCTCGACAATGCCATTGTGCTACAACAGATTGCACTAATGTTGCAATGAATTCTTCCCCGGTTGCTTGACGTTCTTGTCGGGAATCCCGCCTAATAGAAGAGTCCGCGGTAGATGCAACTGAATTGCATCTGGAAGTGCGGGCGCTCAGGTAGCCAATTGTTCTTAGCTGGCGACCGGCAAACTCATTGACCTGACTTGGTGTCTTTTCCCGACGGGAATTCATGTCTTGCACACTCCACCGCCGGGTTCAACATCGTTTCGTGCCTGCGCTCCATCTGCGGCTTTTCTTGCTGATGATCGCTGCCGGCCTGATCGTGATCCTCTCCGTCACCGCCTCATGGGCGAGTTCCAACGGAAGTGTATCGGGCACAGTGACGGACATTAGCGGCGCTGTTCTTCGCGATGCGACGGTTTTAGCAAGAAATGTCGACACCGGAGTCCAATACCGGGTCTCAACCAACGCCTCAGGTTTCTATTCTTTTCCGGATCTTCCGGTCGGACAGTACGACATTTCCACGGAGAGCACAGGATTCCGGCCCTACCGCCGAAGCGGGATTAGAGTCGATGTCAATTCCAAGACTGTTGTCGATGTCACACTCGCAGTGGGGAGACGAGACGAAGCTGTCACGGTGACAGCCGATTCTGTTCACGTCGCCACCACGGATACGCAAATGGGCGAGGTCATCACCGACAAGCAGATGGTCGCCGCGCCCTTGAACGGCCGCAGCTATACGGACCTGCTTTCGTTACAGGCGGGAGTTGCTCCAGCGACTTCCCTGACCGCAGACACGCAACAGGACATTGGGGTCAGCGCTCTTTCGCCCTCCGGCGACTTAAATCCGGGAACGATTTCCATCAACGGCCAACGTGAATTCTCCAACGCTTTCATCGTCAACGGAAGCGACGCGGAAGAGGATGTCAACGCGGGAACGGCGATTATCCCGAATCTCGATTCGATTGCCGAGTTTCGTATCCTGACCAGCAACTTTGACGCAGAATACGGCGGCTACACCGGGGGGCATATCAACGTTGTGACCAAGTCAGGGACGAATCAGTTCCATGGGGATGTCTTCGAGTTTCTGCGCAACACGGACCTGGACGCGCGAGATTACTTCTCGCCTAGTCGCGGTACGTTTGATCAGAACCAGTTCGGCGGCACTCTCGGAGGCCCGATACGGAAAGATAAGCTGTTCTTCTTCGCCGATTATCAAGGTACGCGCCTTACCGAGGGAATCGCGACCGGAGTCATTCCTGTTCCTTCCCTGCAGGACCGCGCCGGCAATTTGTCCGATATTGCCAGTTCCTTGACCGGCACGGTGACGGGGCAGAATTGGGCCAGCCTGTTGTCCAAGGAGCTCGGGTACACCGTCTCACCAGGAGAGCCCTATTACACGCCAGGGTGCGTGACTCCGTCGCAATGCGTGCTGCCGAACGCAGCAGTCCCGATGTCGGCCTGGTCAGCGCCGGCGAGGAATCTGTTGCAATACATTCCCCAGCCGAACGCGGGAGCTAATACGTTCTCGACCTCCTCCGGTAATGAGACTTTGCGCGACGATAAAGGCTCTTATCGACTGGACTATAACAGTCAATGGGGTCTGCTCACGGCTTATTACTTCCTCGACAACTACACCTTAAATAATCCCTATCCCGTCGCCCAGAGCGGGGCCAGTGTACCCGGATTTAACGCTCTCTATCTCGGACAAGCACAGTTGCTGACGTTGGGTGATACTAAGAGCTTCGGATCGAGCGCTGTGAACGACTTTCACTTCAGCTATCTGCGCGACAGCAATGATCTCGGAAGACCGGTGGGCGGACTAGGAGTTAGTCTGGCTTCGCAAGATTTCGTCACCGGGGAAGGCACGCCTGGTATCGTGCCGCTCGACCCAGCGCGCGAAGGGGTTGAAAACATCATCTTCAATTCATTTTCCATTGGTACCAACGCCAATGAGCTGAAGCAGGTCAACAATACTTTCCAGTGGATTGATAATTTTTCCAAGACCGAGGGTGCGCATACCATCAAGATTGGCGCAGAGTTTCACTACGACCAGATCAACACGAACCCAGTCGCGCAGCTTAATGGTAGCTTTCTTTTCACGGGGAGCGAGACGGGATCGGATTTTGCCGATTTTCTTTTGGGGATTCCCAGCCAGTATAACCAAAGCCAGTTGCAGCCATTCTATGGTCGGAATAGGTATCTGGGACTGTATGCCCAGGACACATGGAGGCTGCGTTCCAATGTCACGCTAAATTATGGCCTGCGCTGGGACCGCATTGAGCCATGGTACGAGATACACAATGGTATTTCGACATTCGAACCGGGAAGGCAGTCGCTGGTATTTCCCGGAGCGCCGGCTGGGATTTTATATCCTGGCGATCCGGGAATCCCGAGAACTCTTGCGCCCGCGGGGAACCTGGATTTCGCGCCGCGCGTTGGAGTAGCTTACTCGCCGGACCAGACTCGGGATACTCTTCTGGGCAAGATCTTCGGCGGCCCGGGGAACACCAGCATTCGAGCAGGCTTTGGTCTCTATTACGAGGCCATCGAAGCGCTGTCTCTCGGTATTCTGGCCGGCAATGCGCCCTTTGGCATCACGTATAGCAGTCCCGCTCCGCCGCTTTTTGCCACCCCGTTCATAACAGCGTCTTCGGGAACATTTCAGGGGCAGCCATTTCCCGCGACCCTCGCTACAGGACAAGCTTCGGTTACGAATACGAATTCGACCATTAATTGGGCGCAATATGAACCGATTAGCGGAATTCCCGCCTACGCCGCGACGAACCGTATCCCCTATGTCGAGGAGTACATGCTGTCGCTCCAACGCCAACTAGGTCCGAAGACGGTGTTTAGCGCCAGTTATGTTGGCAATCAAGGACATCGGCTGCTGGTATTGGTGGAAGCCAACCCAGGAAATCCGGCGCTCTGCCTCAGCTTAAGTCAGCCGAGCCAGGTCGCGCCGGGCTCCCCTACTTGCGGTCCCTTCGGAGAGAACAACGTATTCACTACCGCGGCGGGCCAGGTGATCAACGGCACGCGCGGGCCGCTAGGGCCGAACTTCGGCAGCAATACCTATCAGGCAACCATCGGAAAGTCGAACTATAATGCGCTTCAACTGAGCCTACGCCATAGCAGTGGCCAGTTAGACTTATCAGTCGGGTATACCTATAGTAAATCGCTCGATGATTCGTCCAATCTCGGTGAGGAAATCAATCCAATCAATTCTAATCTCAGCTACGGCCTATCGTCCTTCGACCTCAGGCACAACTTCGTAGCCAGTTACAACTATAAGCTGCCGTTGGATGGCTTATTTCGCACCTCAAATGGATGGACTCAGGGTTGGGCGATTTCCGGGATTGCACATGTCAGCACCGGTTTTCCGGTAACCCTTTACAGCTATGGTGACAACTCTCTGCTTGGGGCCGAGCCGAACGGTATCAACAATTATGGTATCGATGTGCCGGACTATGCCGGAGGCCCGCTCAAGTTAAATCACAATCCTCAGAATGGGCTGCCTTATTTCAACACGGCACAGTTTACTATTAATGCGCTCGGCACTCCGGGCAACGTGCCGCGACGATTCTTCTCCGGACCGGGCATGGAAAACTATGACATGGCGCTTATGAAGAATATTCGAATAGGCGAGGCCAAGGCTCTCCAGTTCCGAGTAGAAGTTTTCAATGTCTTCAACCACCCTCAATTCTTCGGACCTCAGACGGTTAGCGGCAACATAGGCAGTGGAACCTTCGGTCAAGTGATAAGCGCCGATCCACCTCGTCTCATTCAGTTGGGAGCAAAACTGCTTTTCTAGGGTGTTTCTCCGCCTCATCGATTTACAATTAGCGCGAACAAGCAGCCGATTTCACGGAAACTCAGGGCAGCATCGGCTGTGACGTCGCATGACTCTCGTCGACGAGGAAACCCACATGGGTGCTACCACTTCGAAACTCACGTCTATGCCAACGAGCGGTGGGGGAACTTGGCTATCGCAACTCTCGCCGAAAGAAAAAAGCACGCTGATCGCAACGTTCGGTGGCTGGGCCCTGGATGGCATGGACGTTATGGTCTACAGCTTCGTCATCCCCAGCCTGATCGCCGCGTGGCATATCAGTAAAAGCGATGCCGGTTGGCTGGGCACCGCCGCTCTGTTGATGTCCTCGATTGGCGGCTGGCTGGCTGGGCTGCTGGCTGACCGTTTCGGACGCGTGAAAGTTCTGCAGATCACGATTGTGTGGTTTGCCCTGTTCACGTTTTTGAGCGGCTTTACGCAGAACTTCTGGCAATTGCTCGTCTGCCGCGGGGTGCAAGGTCTAGGCTTCGGCGGCGAGTGGGCGGTTGGCTCTGTGCTGATGGGTGAAACCATCTGCGCGCAACATCGCGGCAAAGCGGTGGGCACGGTGCAAGGCGGCTGGGCCGTCGGTTGGGGTATTGCCGCTTTTTTCTACATGGTGCTGCTATCGAAGCTGCCCGGCGACTGGGGATGGCGTGCCATGTTCTGGATTGGTATCCTCCCCGCGTTCCTGGTGTTCTACATCCGCCGGAAAGTTGAAGAACCCGAAGTTTATTCGAAGACCCGCGAGAAGGTAGAAAAGCGCCATGAAAGCCACTTCATGGAGATCTTCAGCCCCGCGGTGTTGAAGGTCACATTGCTGACTTCACTGCTGGCGATCGGCGTACAGGGTGGCTACTACGCCATTACCACCTGGCTGCCCACTTTTCTGAAAACAGTGCGCAAGCTGTCGGTGCTGAATACCGGCGGCTATCTGTGCGTGGTGATCCTGGGGTCGTTTGTGGGTTACATGATAAGCGCCTATCTGGCCGACATGCTGGGTCGCAAGCGGACGCTCATCATTTACGCCATCTGCTCGTTTATTACCGTGGCAGCCTACACCTACCTTCCCATCAGCAACTCCGTCATGCTGGTGCTGGGATTCCCGCTGGGCTTCTTTGCCTCCGGCGCGTTTAGTCCTGTCGGCGCGTTCTTTACCGAACTATTCCCCAGCCGTGTGCGCGGGTCGGGCCAGGGATTCTCCTACAACGTCGGTCGCGCCATCGGCGCGCTGTTCCCAACATTGGTAGGTTATCTGAGTAAGACCATGGCTCTGGGTCATGCCATCGCGATTTTTGCCGTGAGCGCCTACCTTGTCATGATTGTGGCCGTTGCAGTATTGCCCGAAACGCGTGGCAAGGAGCTGAGGGTTTATGAGTGAGTCGCCGGACAGTGAAGAGTCTTCACCTCTCACAAAGCGCAGGAACGCATGAGAATCATTCCGGCGAGCGACTCTTCGCTACTGGTTGTCTTCGGGAATGAAATTTCGCCCGCGCTTCACAAACGCGTAATTGCGTTGTTTCACGCATTGCAGGCTTGGCATGATCCGCGAATCCGCAACCTGCATCCGGGATACGCGTCGCTGCTCATCGACTTCGATCCGCTGCAGTTGACATACGATGAACTGAACTCGGTTGTTCAACAAATGGCGCCCGCGAGTGACTCCATGGCCGACGAGCGCGCCAATGTGATCACGATTCCGGTCTGTTATGACATCGAGTTCGGCCCCGATCTGGCGGACGTCGCACAGCAGGCCGGGCTTTCGCTGGAAGAGGTTGTACGGCTACATTCCTCGCCGACCTATCTTGTATATTTCCTGGGATTCACTCCGGGTTTCGCTTACCTAGGCGGATTGCCGGACATCTTGCACATGCCCAGGCTCACGAGTCCCAGACCATTGGTCGCTGGCGGAAGTGTGGGGATTGCCGGCAGTCAGACCGGAATCTATCCCTTTGACTCTCCCGGAGGATGGAGGCTGATCGGACGAACGCCTCTGCGTATGTTCGATCCCGAAGCAACGCCGCCAACGCTCCTGGGACCGGGCGACAGAATAAAATTCTCGCCCATTGATCGCGCGACCTTCCAAGACATATCGTCGCGTGCTGAGGCCCGGCTCAGGTGACGATTCGAATTGCCAAGCCGGGATTCTTTACAACCGTTCAGGACCTTGGACGCTACGGCTATGCTCACCTCGGCATCTCTCCCGCAGGACCTGCCGATCCGTTGTCGTTCCGCATTGCTAATCTTCTGGTGGGCAACAACGAAAACTTCCCCGTGCTGGAGATGACGTTGCTGGGTGCGAGCCTCGAATTCGAGAGGAGCGCCATGGTCGCGCTCACCGGCGCCAGGTGCGAATGCAAGATTGGTTCCGCGCAAGTGCCGTTCAATGCGGCGTTCGAGGTTCCAGCCGGAGCGATCCTACAATGTGGGAGTATGATGACGGGCGCGCGCTGCTATCTCGCTGTCCAGGGCGGGTTCGATATTCCGCTGATCATGGGCAGCGCGTCGACTTTTATCGCCGGCCATTTTGGAGGGCTCAACGGGCGCAGATTGCAGAGCGGCAACGTATTGCAGGTACGGCAGCCCGGCGCGTCGCGGATCCGCTCGCTGCGTGTGAGCGTGCTTGACCCATTGGGCGCTCCTCGAGTATTGCGTGCGACGAAAGGAGCGCAGCAGGAGTGGTTTGGGCCGGAGGCATTTGCGAAATTGTTCTCCGGCGCTTACGTGGTCAGCGAGCATTCGGACCGCTCGGGACTGCGGCTAAAGGGCGAGGCCGTGCGGCCGCGCGAATCATCCGAGCTGCTTACGGACGGCATCCCGCTCGGGGCGATTCAGGTGCCGCAGGATGGCCAACCGATCATTCTGTTCGTCGATCAGCAGACGACCGGGGGATATCCCAAGATGGCGAATGTAATCGCAGCCGACATGCATCGTGTTGGCCAGTTGCGGCCTCGCGACGAGGTGCGGTTTTCGGAAGTGAGCATTCCGGAAGCGGTCCAGTTGCTGCGGGAGCAGGAGCGGTGGATACGGGAGATTTTCCAATGAGCGACATTGCCATGGATATCAATGCCGACTTAGGCGAGTCCGAAGAGTCGCTGGACGACGGAACTGACTTCGAACTGATGCGCTACATTAGCTCCGCCAACATCGCATGCGGAGGCCATGCCGGCAATGAGCAAACCATGCGGCAGATACTGACCGACGCCCGCAGGCAGCAGGTCGCGGCCGGGGCGCACCCGGGCTATCCTGATCGCGCGAATTTTGGACGCGTCGAATCGCCACTCTCTCCGACGGAAATTGAGGACTCTGTGGGCCAGCAGCTCGCGGCTTTAGCGAGGATCGCGGAGTCACTGGACATGCGACTGATGCACGTAAAGCCGCACGGCGCGTTGTACCATGCGGCCAACACCAACCGCGAGGTTGCGCTCGCGATAGGTCGCGCTGCGCAGGCAATCGATCCCGGGCTCATTATGGTTGGCCAGGCAGGGTCTCAGGCGCTGGAAGCCTGGCGATCGATGGGACTGCGTTGCGCTGCCGAAGCTTTCGCCGACCGCGCTTACGAGCCGGACGGCACTCTTCGTAAACGCACTCTTTCAGGCGCGCTGATTGATGACCCTACGCGCGCCGCGCAACAAGCCATAGATCTCGCGGTTCGGCACAAGGTCATCGCCAGCGACGGCTCCGAACTCGCGGTTGAAGCCAACACCATCTGCATTCACTCCGACACGCCGGGTAGCATAGCCATTGCGCGCGAGGTCAACCAGCGGCTCAAAGAGGCAGGCGTATTGGTGCGAGGCCTGTCATGAGCGGCCGCAGCCTGCGATACCGCTAACCTCGGCTTCTCACCAACTCATCGCTTGCAGCCAGCTCTCATCTCCCGGTACGATGAGCGATTCCGTAACATTTGAGGCCTGCCTAATGCGCCGTATGTTTGCGTTTTGCCCGACTATTCTTCTATTGATTGCTTGCAACTCGTTTGCGCAGGTCAACCCAGCGACGATGGCGGCATGCAGTGGCGGCAGATCGGGCCGTTCCGCGGCGGTCGCGTGCTTGCCGTCGCTGGAGTCCCGGGAGATCCCAATACTTATTACTTCGGCGCGGTCGCCGGCGGCATCTTCAAGAGCACCAATGGCGGTCTCAGTTGGACGCCGACTTTCGATCACGAGGGCACATCCTCAATCGGCGCTATCGCTGTCGCGGATTCCGATCACAATGTACTGTACGCAGGGAGCGGCGAAGCTTGTTTGCGCGGCAATATCACCTATGGTGATGGAGTCTATAAATCGACGGATGCCGGCCGAACGTGGAAGAACGTTGGCTTGAAAGATACGCGGCACATCGGCGCCGTCATCATCGATCCGCGCAATGCGGACATCGTTCTGGTTGCCGCGCTGGGCCATGCCTGGGGACCGAATTCTGAGCGAGGCGTTTTCCGCACTGCCGACGGTGCGAAGACGTGGCAAAAGGTGCTTTACAAAAACGACGATACCGGTGCAATCGATGTTGTCTTCGATCCCCACAACTCCAGCATTGTTTACGCCGCGCTGTGGCAGGTGCGCC
>Ga0187871_10002047_pt1 | contig 16821 bp, 15 predicted proteins | sample June2016WEW_16_1_FD_132988 | JGI IMG/M metagenome (GOLD analysis project Ga0187871, IMG submission 132988) | Peatland microbial communities from SPRUCE experiment site at the Marcell Experimental Forest, Minnesota, USA - June2016WEW_16_10 | ecosystem: Environmental > Terrestrial > Soil >...
GATCCGACCGAGCTGCCGCGCGCCATCCGCGAGGTCACCGCGGCCTTCATCGCCTGCGGCATCGATCCGGCAAAACACATCGTCTTCAACCAGAGTCAGGTCGCCGAGCACGCCGAACTCGCCTGGATCTTCAATTGCGTCGCGCGACTTGGCTGGCTCAACCGGATGACGCAATTCAAGGAGAAGGCCGGCAAGGACCGCGAGAATGCCTCGGTGGGTCTCTACGCCTATCCGACGCTGATGGCGGCCGACATCCTGGTTTATCGCGCGACCCACGTGCCGGTGGGCGAGGACCAGAAGCAGCACCTCGAACTGTCGCGCGACATCGCGCAGAAGTTCAACAACGATTTCGGCCGCTCCATCCATCACCACGGCTACGGCGACGCTTTCTTCCCGCTGCCGGAGCCGCTGATCACCGGCGAGGCGACCCGCGTCATGTCGCTGCGCGACGGCACCAAAAAGATGTCGAAATCGGAGGCCTCCGACTATTCGCGCATCAATCTCACCGACGATGCCGACGCCATCGCGCAGAAAATCCGCAAGGCGAAAACCGATCCGGAGCCGCTGCCGAGCGAGGAGGCCGGCCTGAAGTCCCGGCCCGAGGCGGATAATCTCGTTGGTATCTACGCCGCACTCGCCGGCACCACGCGCGCCGGCGTGCTGGCGCAATTCGGCAACGCGCAATTCTCGACCTTCAAATCGGCGCTGGTCGATCTGTCCGTCGCGAAACTCGGCCCGATCGGCGCGGAGATGAAACGGCTCTTACGCGATCCGGTCGCGATCGACGCCATCCTCGCGGACGGCGCCGCCCGCGCGCAAAAGCTCGCCGCCGAGACCATGCGGGCAGTCAAGGACATCGTCGGCTTCGTGCGGTCATAACTCACCGACCTGTCCGGACCGCTGCCCTTGCCCAATTTCCGCGCCCTCGACCGGCTTGTCGGACCACGCGACGCCGTGGCAGCATGAAGCGCTTCTGACGTTGTGTCGTTCTTGCCGGAGAAACAGATGTCCCGCAGGCGCCGCAGCTATGAAACCGGTCACAAGCCGAAGCTCCTCGTCGTGATCGACGACACCGAGGAGTGCGACCGCGCCGTTTATTTCGCCAGCCGGCGGGCGGCGCGCATTGGCGGCAATGTCGTTATGCTGCGGGCCATCGAAATGCACGATAAGAGCCAGCAATGGCTCGGCGTCGCCGACATCATGCGCGCGGAGGCCCACGACGAAGCCGATGCGCAACTCAGCAAGTATGCCGCGCGGGCCAACGGCATTGCCGGGATCACCCCCGAACGTGTGGTACGCGAAGGCGACAAGGCGGAAGAAATTCTCAAATTGATCGATGAAGATGAGGACATATTCATCCTCGTCCTGGCAGCGGGGACGGGAGCCGAGGGACCGGGCCCTTTGGTCGCCACTATCGGCCGTACCGCCGGGGACTATCCGATCCCGGTGGCTATCGTGCCCGGGCACCTCAACGACGAGGAACTCGACGCGCTGTCGTAGGGCGTCATTCTTTCCGAGGCCGAGGGCAGCGCGGAGCCGGGGTAGCCATGCAGCACTTGAACTTCCAATGGAATTCGCCACGTACTAAGCTAGATTCGCGAGAAGTCACGGCGCGGCCGGGGATCAGCCGGGTCAGGTGACGGAGGGCGCTATGTTCATCCAGACCGAAGCGACACCCAACCCGGCGACCTTGAAATTCCTGCCCGGAAGGCCGGTGCTCGACGCCGGAACGCTCGACTTGCGCGCCAAGGACGAGGCGGGGCAGTCGCCCCTTGCCGAGCGGCTATTCGACATCTCGGGCGTCAGCGGGGTGTTCTTCGGCTCCGATTTCATCGCGGTGACTAAGGAAACCGGCGAATGGCAGCAGCTCAAGCCGATGATCCTGGGTGCCATCATGGAGCATTTCATGTCCGGCGCGCCGCTCTTGGCGACCGGCGGTGCCGGCGAAAGCGACGCCGATGAGTTTTTCGATGCCGCCGATGCCGAGACCGTCGCCACCATCAAGGAGCTGATCGAGACGCGGGTGCGGCCGGCAGTGGCCAATGACGGCGGCGATATCACCTTCCGCGGTTTCAAGGACGGCGTCGTCTATCTGAACATGAAAGGGGCGTGCTCGGGCTGCCCGTCGTCGACGGCAACGCTGCGGCACGGCATCCAGAATTTGCTGCGGCATTTCGTACCCGACGTCACCGAAGTCCGGCCGATGTGACCCGGCGGCTCGCGCCGGACGATGGGCTTGCGTGACGATCCATGCGTGTACTCGCTATTGATACGGCGTTGGCGGCCTGTTCCGCCGCCGTGCTCGACACCGAGCATGGCAGTATCGTTGCGGCCGAGAGCCTGCCGATGACCCGTGGTCACGCCGAAGCCCTCATGCCGCTGGTGGCGCGGGTGATGCACCAAGCGGGCATCGCATTTTCCGATCTCGACCGGGTCGCGGTGACGACCGGACCCGGCAGTTTCACCGGCTTGCGCGTCGGCATCGCTGCCGCGCGCGGCATTGCACTAGCGGCCGACAAGCCGGCCGTCGGTCTATCGACGCTCACCGCCTATGCGGCCCCCCATATGGCGGAGGACGATAGCGTTCCTGTCGTCGCTGCCATCGATGCGCGGCATGGCCACGTCTACCTGCAGGTGTTCGGTCCCGGCGGCCGCACGCTGTCGGCGCCGCGGCTCGCGCCCTTGCGCGAAGCCGTGCAGGCGGCATCCGCGGCGCCGGCTTGCATCGTCGGATCCGCGGCGCAATCCGTCGCCGCCGCCCTGTCACAGGCTGACGCGGTACCCGCTGCCGTCGACGCGCGCCCGGCACCCGATATCGCTTGGGTCGCGCGCATCGGCGCCGGCTTGCCGGAAGGCCAGTCGCCGCCAAGGCCGCAATATCTCCGCGCCCCCGACGCGCAGCCGCAAAACGCCGCTCAACTGCCGCGCCGATGATGAACTTCGTCACGCGCTTGCTCGCCCGGCCCGCCCCGACCTTCGCGGAGGCGCGGGCGCATGACGCCGCCGCAATCGCCGCCGTGCATGCGGCTTCATTCCTGCGTGGCTGGGGCGAGGACGAGTTTCACCGCCTCCTCCTCGACCGCAGCGTCGTTACCCACCGTGCGGCAATGAGCCGGACGTTGATCGGGTTCATCCTGTCGCGCCTGACCGCTGCCGAGGCCGAAATTCTGTCGGTCGCCATCGCCCCGGCCTGGCGCGGACGCGGCTTCGCTCGGCCGCTCCTCGATCTGCATATCCGCCGCCTAGCCGGCCTCGGCGCTCGCGCGGTCTTTCTCGAAGTCGATCAGCAAAATGCGCCCGCCTGCCGCCTGTATCGGCAGCGCGGTTTCTACGAAGTGGGCCGGCGGCAGGGCTATTATGGCGGCGGCGCCACCGCCCTGGTGTTGCGCCGCGACCTTGGCTGACGCATGGGCGTAAACGCGGTATGATGACCATATTCCGCGAAACACCGAGAAAGGCTCAGATTCGCAAACGAATGACAGGTTCTCGCAAGCTCTACGTGAAATCCTTCGGCTGCCAGATGAACGTCTACGACTCGCAGCGTATGGCGGACACCTTGGCGCCGGAAGGCTACGTCGAGACTCCGACCGCCGAAGACGCCGATCTCATCATCCTCAACACCTGCCACATCCGCGAGAAGGCGGCGGAAAAGGTCTATTCCGAGCTGGGTCGCATGCGCCGCTTGAAGGAAGCGGCGACGGCCGACGGCCGGGATGTTCTCATCGCGGTTGCCGGCTGCGTCGCGCAGGCCGAGGGCGATGAGATCATCCGCCGAGCCCCGGCGGTCGATCTCGTCGTCGGCTCGCAAAACTATCATCGCTTGCCCGACCTCATCGCGCGCGCCAAGCGCGAGGGCAAAGCCGTCGATACCGAGTTTCCGCTCGACGACAAGTTCGACCATCTCGCTGCACCGAGCCTGGCCAGTACCCGCGCGCGCGGCGTCACCGCCTTTGTCACGGTGCAGGAAGGCTGCGACAAGTTCTGTACATTCTGCGTCGTGCCCTATACGCGCGGGGCGGAAACCTCCCGGCCGGTCGATAAGATCCTGGCCGAGGTCGAGCGGCTGGCCGACGCCGGCGTGCGCGAAATCACCCTGATCGGCCAAAACGTCAACGCCTATCACGGCGAGGGACCGGATGGACGGCCATGGTCCTTGGCGCGACTGCTCGGCTTGATCGCGCGCTTGCCCGGCATCGAGCGGCTGCGTTACACGACCAGCCATCCGCTCGACATGGGCGACGACCTGATCGCGGCGCATGGCGATTTGCCGCAACTGATGCCGCAACTGAATCTGCCGGTACAGTCGGGTTCCGACCGCATCCTTGCCGCCATGAACCGCGGGCACACGCGCGCCGATTACGTTGCGGTCGCCTCCCGGCTGCGCCAAGCGCGGCCCGATCTGGCGCTCACCTCCGATTTCATCGTCGGCTTTCCGGGCGAGACGGAGGAAGACTTCGCCGCGACGCTCAGCCTGGTCGGCGAGATCGGCTATTCCGGCGCGTTCTCCTTTAAATACTCGCCGCGCCCGGGCACGCCCGGCGCCGACATGCCCGATCAGGTGGCGGAAGCTGAAAAATCCGAACGCCTGCAGCGCCTGCAAGCGGCGATCGACTTGAGCCAGGCCGCGTTCAACCGCGACTGCCTCGGCCGCACATTCTCGGTCCTGTTCGAACGGCCGGGCCGGCACCGCGGCCAGCTGGTCGGCCGATCGCCTTATCTTCAGCCGGTTCAGATCGAGGCACCGCCCGCGCTGATCGGCGAGATCGCCCGCGTCACGATCACAGACGTCGCCAGCAACAGTTTGTTCGGCGCGCTTAACTCCGCGCCAGAGCCGGCTCTCGCCGGCGCAGGAGCTTGAATGCGGACACTCGGTCCTCCCGGGCCGGATGCCGGCTCGCTCGTGACTGCTCCGGATAATGCGGTCCAGATTGTTCTCAGCTTCGACGACAATCGCTTGGCGTCGGCCCTGTTCGGCCAATATGGTCAGAATCTCGCTTTGATCGAGCGACGGCTCGGCGTTGTCGCCACCTCGCGCGGCAATCACGTCACACTCGAAGGCACGCGCGAGGCCTGCGAGCAGGCCCGGCGCGTCCTCGAAAGCCTCTATGAGCGGCTCAAGCGCAGCGACGAACTGGTGCAGGGCGACGTCGACGGCGTCATCCGGCTCGCCTTGGCGCAGGGCTCGTTGTTCGACTTCGACCCCGCCGCCGCGCGGGAGAATTTCGAGGAGATCAATCTGCGCAAGCGGCGCGTGCGCGCCCGCACCCCGGCGCAGGACGCCTATGTTCGCGCGCTCAAGCGTCACGCTTTGGTGTTCTCGACCGGGCCGGCCGGGACCGGCAAGACCTGGCTCGCGGTGGCCCATGCCGTGCAGTTGTTCGAGCGCAAGGAGGTCGACCGCATCGTGCTGTCGCGGCCGGCGGTCGAAGCCGGCGAGCGGCTCGGTTTCCTCCCCGGCGACATGCGCGAGAAAGTCGATCCCTATCTACGGCCGATCTACGACGCGCTCTACGACCTGATGGACGCTCGCATTGTCGAACGCGCGCTGCAGACCACCGAGATAGAGATCGCGCCGCTCGCCTTCATGCGCGGCCGAACGCTGTCGAACGCGGCGGTGATCCTCGACGAAGCGCAGAATACCACCGCCATGCAGATGAAGATGTTGCTCACCCGGCTTGGCGAGAACAGCCGCATGGTGGTGACCGGCGACCCGAGCCAGGTGGACCTGCCGCCGGGTCAGACCTCGGGCCTTGCCGAGGCGGTGCGGCTGCTCGAAGGCGTCGAGGGGATCGCTCATATCACATTCACGGCCGCCGACGTGATCCGTCATGAGCTGGTCGCGCGCATCGTCGAGGCCTACGACAAGGCCGATGCGGCAAAGCGCGAGCGGCGGTAATGACGCCGATCGCGCGGAAGAAACGGGCGGCGCCCAAAGTAGCGCCCAAGATCGATGTGCTGATGCAATCCGATCTCTGGAAAGCCACGGAAGATGTCAGGCCGGTGGCGCGGCGCGCGATCCGCGAAGCGGCCGCGCTACTGGCCATGCCGGCGGCGGAGCTTGCTGTCGTGCTGACCGATGATTCGGCCATTCGCTTGCTCAACCGCGCCTGGCGCGGCGTCGATGCCCCGACCAACGTGCTATCGTTCCCGACCAAGCGTGCCGGCAACGACCCGCCGCTTATCGGCGACATCGTATTGGCCTACGAAACCATTGCCGGCGAGGCCCGTGCCGAGCACAAACCATTCGCCCATCATGTCGCCCATCTTGCCGTGCACGGTTTCCTGCATCTCTTGGGTTACGATCACGTGCGCGACGAGGATGCCGAGCTGATGGAACAGGTCGAGCTCGACGTTCTGCGGCGGCTTGCCATTCCCGATCCCTATAAGCGTCCGGCTCGAACCCTGAATCCGACGCCTGACGTCAGACCCCGATAGCCGAAGCCATGTCGCAATCCCCGACGCGCAACGAACCGACCGAGACCGAGCATCGCGGTCTTCCCATGGTCTTGCCGGAGGCGGGCGAGCTGCACGAGGGATGGCTCGCGCGCATCATGCGCATCCTGTTTGGTTGGAAGGCGGCGGCGACGCGCGCCGACCTCGAAATGGTGCTCACGACCGAGCAGCTGGAATCCGGCTTCTCCCCGACCGAAGCCGCCATGCTCAAGAATATTCTCGGCCTGCGCGATCGCCGGATCGAGAGCGTCATGGTGCCGCGCGCCGACATCGTCGCGGTGCACCAGGACATTACCATCGGCGAATTGGCCATGGTGTTCGCCGGCGCCGGCCATTCGCGGCTCGTCGTCTACAACGATAACCTCGACGATCCGACCGGCATGGTCCACATCCGCGATCTGGTCGCGTTCATGGTCGCGCGGGCGGCCATCGACCCGGCCGCCGACAGCGTCCGCGAGCAGCAGCAGTCGGCCGACCTCGACCTCGCCAATGTCGATCTGTCGATGCCGCTAGCGGCCGCCAAGATCGTCCGCGAAATCCTCTACGCGCCACCCTCGATGCCGGCGCTCGGTCTGCTCGCCAAGATGCAAGCGACACGTATTCACCTGGCACTGGTGATCGACGAATACGGCGGCAGCGACGGGCTGGTGTCGATCGAGGATCTGGTCGAGCTCATTGTCGGCGATATCGCCGACGAACATGACGAGGCCGAGCTGCCGGCAGTGACGCGCCAGAGCGACGGCTCGTTCCTCGCCACCGGGCGCGCCAGCCTCGACGACGTGCGCAACGTGATCGGCGACGAATTTGACGTCGGCGAAGCGGCGCAGGAGGTCGACACGCTGGGCGGCTACCTGGTGATGCGGGCAGGCCACGTCCCGGTCCGCGGCGAGCTGGTGCCCGGACCCGCCTTATTCGAGGCCGAAGTGCTCGATGCCGATCCGCGTCGAGTCAAGCGGGTCAAAATCTACCGCAGCAAGGACCGCCGTCCTGGTGCGGGGCGCGAACTGCCGACGCTGGTGCGACCGCGGGCGTCGCGATCGGCGCCGCGCGACGAGCCCGCTCGGCCAAACTCGAACACTCAACCGTCGCCGTGAAGCCGACGGGCCTCGTTCACACCCTCGTCCTGTCTTGGGGATGGCGGCGCTGGTTGATCGCTTTCGCCGCGGGCGCGTTATCGGCACTGGCCATGGCGCCCGTGAACGCCTGGCCGATCCTGTTCGTCACTTTCCCGACCTTGGTCTGGCTGGTTGACGGCGCCGGAGCAGGCCGTTGGCACGGCGTCATCGGCGCCGCGATAACGGGCTGGTGGTTCGGCTTCGGCTATTTGCTCGCCGGCCTTTATTGGATTGGTTATGCCTTCCTGGTCGATGCGCCGACCTTTGGCTGGCTGTTGCCGATCGCGGTCCTCGGCCTGCCGGCAATGCTTGCAGTCTTCACCGCGTTTGGCGTCGCGCTGGCGCGCCTGTTGTGGACGCGCGGGGCGACGCGCATTCTGGCTTTGGGCGTGGCGCTGACGACGGCCGAATGGTTGCGCGGTCATATTCTGACCGGTTTTCCCTGGAACGCCTTTGGCTATGCGCTGAGCTCGCCGCTGGCGCTGGCACAAAGCGCCTCGGTTATCGGCATCTGGGGCCTGACCTTTATCGCCGTTGTCGTCTTCGCCAGCCCGGCCACACTTGCTGACGATCGCACTGAAACTCATTGGGCCTGGCTGCCGTTCATCCTCAGCGTCGCCGTCCTCGCTAGCCTAGGCGGCTTCGGCGCGCTGCGGCTCGTTGGCACCCCGACGCAGATGGTCGACGGCGTGCATCTGCGCATCATGCAGCCGAACCTGCAGCAGGATGTGCGGTTCAATTATTCGACCAAGCAAGAGGTCCTGAACCGCTACATCGCGCTGTCCGACCGGGCCTCCGGTCCGCAATCGCTCGGCGTGCGCGACGCCACGCATTTGATCTGGCCGGAATCGGCCTTTCCGTTTTTCCTCACCCGGGAGCCCGACGCGCTCGCCCAGGTCACGCAGCTGCTGCGCGGCGGGACTGTCTTGATCACCGGCGCTGTGCGGCGTGCCGAACCCGTCAATCCCGCCGACCCCGCCGCCTATAATTCGATCTACGTCATCGACCGTGACGGCTCGATCGTGTCCCTCTACGACAAGGTGCACCTCGTGCCGTTCGGCGAATACCTGCCGTTGCAGCCCATCCTCGAAAGCCTCGGCCTGCAGCAGCTGACTAAACAGCGCGGCGGCTTTCTTTCCGGAGACCGTCACCGGCTCATCGCCGTCCCGGGCGCGCCGCTGGCGCTGCCGCTGATCTGCTACGAGATCATCTTTCCGGGCGAGGTGCTGCCCCAAGGCCCGCGGCCGGGCTGGATCGTCAATGTCACCAATGACGGCTGGTTCGGCATATCGAGCGGCCCCTACCAGCATCTCCAGCAGGCGCGCGTGCGCGCGATCGAAGAGGGCCTGCCGCTGGTTCGCGCCGCCAATACCGGCATTTCCGCGGTTGTCGACCCGCTTGGACGGATCGTCAATTCGCTGCCGCTTGGCAGCGAGGGCATTATCGATTCGCCGTTGCCGCGACCGATCGGGCCGCCCATCTACGCCCGCTTCGGCGATGTCCCCGCGGCCTTGATCGTTGCGCTCGCGCTGCTGGCGGTTGTTCGCCGGCGGATGCAATCGGACGGCAGAAAAATTTAGCCCTGCGCCGCCAAGCTCGTTGCCATGCCGGGGATGATGGTGCGGCGGAAACCGCGAGAGCTGTTGCCGCTTTTAGATGTATCGTCCGCCATTCCTCAACTACGCCGCGTAATATTGGCGTTGAAAAATACTCGCAGACATTAACAGCCAATGTACTCCGGGGACGATCTGTGACGAAGATCACGCTGAAAACTGGCTAGATTGCCAATATTGCATGGCAGGTTTGATATCGACAGTTGTCGCGGTAAACGCTTACATGCGCGCGCTTAGATTCAGATGTTAGTAGGGGACAGGGGGAGACGATTATTATGATGGCCAAAAAGGCGCCAAACCCAATCGACAAGTATGTCGGCAGCCGCGTGCGCATGCGCCGCATGATGCTTGGGATGAGCCAGGAGAAGCTCGGCAACGCCCTCGGCCTGACATTTCAACAAGTGCAGAAATACGAGAAGGGCACCAACCGCATCGGTGCGAGTCGCCTTCAGCAGATCGCGCAAATCCTCCAGGTGCAGGTGGCGTTCTTTTTCGAAGGCGCGCCCACCGTCGGGTCAGGCAGCCGTACCGACGGCATGAGCGAGGCGCCCTCACCCGCTTACGTTTCCGACTTTCTCGCCACTTCGGACGGCTTGGCTCTCACCAAAGCATTCATGCGCATCGCCGACTCCAAATTGCGGCGCCGCATCGTCGACCTTGTCGAGCAAATCGCCATTTACGACAAACGCTGATGCAGCCTTCGCGCGGCGTCGGCCTCGCCCACATTTCGCCCACATCTTGACCGCGCGAAAGGACGCTGCAACAACCTGTCGCGGATCAGCGTGCGGCCTCATCGCACTATGCGCCGATGCGGCGATTGGTCAGCCTTACGAGGGGAGTATTTCGCAGTGCGACGTGCAAACTACCTGTTCACGAGCGAGTCCGTGTCGGAAGGGCACCCGGACAAGGTTTGCGACCAGATCTCGGACGCCATACTCGATGCCTTCCTCGAGAACGACATCAAGCTCGGCATTGCCGACCAGAGCAAAGTCAATACGCGGCTTGGCTGCGAAACGCTGTGCACGACGAATAAAATCGTCATCGCCGGCGAGGGCCGTGGCCAAGCGCCCTTTTTCCACAAGCACGGCGCCAAAGCGGTGGTCAATCGCGAGCTGATCACGGAAATCGCCCGCGGCGTGGTCAAGGATATCGGCTACGACCAGGATGGGTTCTCCTATTACGGGGCCGACGTCGAGGTGCTGCTGCACGGCCAGTCACCCGACATCGCCATGGGCGTCGACGCAAAAAAGAAGAAAAACGGCGAGGAAGAAGGCGCCGGCGACCAGGGCATGATGTTCGGCTTCGCCTGTACCGAGAGCGAGGTCTATGAAAAAGGCTCGTTCATGCCGGCGCCAATTTATTTCGCGCATAAGATCCTCAAAGTGCTGGCTGATAAGCGCCGCTCGGGCGCCTTGTTCGACCTTCAGCCCGACGCCAAGAGCCAAGTGACGGTGAAATACGTCGACGGCAAGCCGGTCGGCTGCACCAAGGTCGTGGTGTCGACGCAGCACCACGGGCAGACCCGCAACGGCAAGAAATACACGCCGGGCATGGTCAAGGAGATGATCGCCGATGCGGTCGAGTCGGCGCTGCCGCAAGGTTGGATGCCGAAGAAGACCGGCGACTTCCTGGTGAATCCAACGGGGAATTTTGTCATCGGCGGTCCGGACGGCGATTGCGGCCTGACCGGCCGCAAGATCATCGTCGATACCTACGGCGGCTATGCCCCGCATGGCGGCGGCGCCTTCTCCGGCAAGGACCCGACCAAGGTGGACCGCTCGGCCGCCTACGCCGCGCGCTATCTCGCCAAGAACGTGGTCGCCGCCGGCCTCGCCGACAGCTGCACCATCCAGATCGCCTACGCGATCGGCGTTGCCGATCCGATGTCGATCTATGTCGACACGCACGGCACCGGTAAGGTCGAGGAGGCGAAGCTGCAGAGGGTGTTGCCGGAGCTGTTCCCGCTGCGCCCGACCAACATTCGCCGTGCGCTCAAGCTCAACCGGCCGATCTATCGCCGCACCGCCGCCTACGGCCATTTCGGCCGGGCTCCCGATAAGGACGGCGGCTTCTCCTGGGAGCGAACGGACCTCGCCGACGCACTCAGGCGGGGTCTGCGCTGAGCATCGTTACCGGAGAATGCCGGCGTCATGGCCGGCCGCCGGCCATCCACGTCTTTGATATACCGGCGAGGCAAAGACGTGGATGGCCGCGACATAGGCGAGCGAAGCGACGCCGTTCTTTGAACGGCTATGCGCGGCCATGACGGCTGATGGATCACGAACTGCATCACCCGCGCGCCTTCTTCGGCCGCCGCAAGGGCCACAAGCTGCGCAAGCGGCAGGCGGAACTCTTTGACACGTTGCTGCCCGTTCTGGCGCTCGATCTTTCGCAACCCGCTCCGGCCGAGCTTCCCGCGCTGTTTCCCGTGCCGGTCGACGAAGTGCAGATCGAGATCGGCTTTGGCGGCGGTGAAAATATGATTGCGCAGGCCGCGGCGCGGCCGCGGACGGGATTTATCGGCGTCGAGCCTTTCGTCAACGGCATGGCCAAGGCGCTGGCGGCGATCGAGGGCGCCGGCCTGCAAAATATCCGTCTGCATTTCGACGACGCCGCAAGCCTGATGGTCTGGCTGCCTGACGCATCATTGGCGCGCATCGATCTCATTCACCCCGATCCCTGGCCGAAACGTCGGCATTGGAAGCGGCGCTTTGTTCAGGATGCGACCATCGCGCAGTTCGCCCGCATCCTGCAGCGCGGCGGCGAGTTGCGCTTCGTCACCGACGTTGCCGATTACGCCGCCTGGACGTTGCAGCGTTTCCTGCGCGCGGCCGCATTTGCATGGACGGCGCAGCGCGCCGACGATTGGCGCAACGCATGGCCCGACTTTACCCCGACGCGCTATCACGCCAAGGCTGCGCGCGAGCAGCGGACACCTTGCTTTCTGATTTTCCGCAAACTTTGAATGCTCGCCGCCCCCGGCGCCCGCCATGGCGCCTCCGTACCGGCCTTGCAACTGCCGCAGGAACCGCTATATTCGCCGGGTCCGTCATTGGATACCTCATAGCGGTCGGTTGATCCGAACGGTTTTGAGAGTGGGCCCCCCGGGACCCGCTCTTTTTTATTACCTGAGGTCCGACGGTTCCTTTGCCGGACGCATGTGCAGGACGCCCGCGAACAGCATGGACGACAAGCTTTCGACCTTTGCCGACGAGCCGCGGCTCATCACCGAGCCGGGACGCGCGGCGCGTGTCGCCGCCATTGTTGGACCGGTGCTCGCCGAGCTTGGCTGTCGGCTGGTGCGGGTGCGCGTTTCGGGATCCGCCGGCTGCACAGTGCAGGTCATGGCCGAGCGGCCGGATGGCACCATGACCATCGAGGATTGCGAGGCCGTCTCGCGGGCGCTGTCGCCGGTGCTCGACGTCGCCGACCCGATCGAAGGTCCCTACCGGCTGGAGATTTCTTCGCCCGGCATCGACCGGCCGCTGGTGCGACGCAGCGATTTCGACCGCTATGCCGGCCACGCCGCCCATATCGAGATGCTGGCGCCGATCGACGGCCGCAAGCGTTTTCGCGGCGAACTGATCGGCGCCGAAGGCGAGTGCGTCCGTCTCCGCCGCAGCGATCCCGCGGCGGAAAACTCGGAAATCCTGTTGCGTATCGACGATATGATGGAAGCGAGGCTCCTTCTCACCGATGCGCTCGTTTCCGAATCGCTGCGGCGAAGCAAGCGTGGCGGCAAACTTGGAGAGCGCGACGCCCGCGCGCCGAAAGCTTACGGGCAGGAATCACGCCCATCGAAACACATGGTCACGACGCCGGGCGAAAGACCGGCGCGTGAGCCAGCCAAAGGAGACTGATGATGGCGACGGTAAGCGCCAATAAACTCGAACTGTTGCAGATCGCAGACGCGGTCGCCCGAGAAAAGGCGATTGACCGCAAGATCGTGCTCGGCGCCATGGAGGACGCGATCGCCAAGGCGGCGCGGTCGCGCTACGGCAGCGAGACCGAAGTGCGTGCGGAGATCGATCCGAAGAGCGGCGAACTTCACCTGTCCCGCCACATGCTCGTGGTAGACACGGTGGAGAATTCGGCGTCACAGATCAGCCTTGAAGATGCGCGCCGGCGGCATCCGGCCGCGCAGATCGGCGACACCATCGCCGACCCGCTGCCGCCGCTGGAATACGGCCGCATCGCCGCGCAATCGGCGAAGCAGGTGATCGTGCAGAAAGTGCGCGAGGCCGAACGCGACCGTCAGTACGACGAGTACAAGGACCGCATCGGCGACATCGTCAACGGCATCGTCAAGCGTGTCGAGTACGGCAACGTGGTGGTCGATCTCGGCCGCGGCGAAGCGATCGTGCGGCGCGACGAGATGCTGCCGCGCGAGGTTTTCCGCAACGGCGATCGTATCCGCGCCTATATCTACGACGTTCGCCGCGAGCAGCGCGGGCCGCAGATCTTCCTGTCGCGCACGCATCCGCAATTCATGTCCAAGCTGTTCGCGCAGGAGGTGCCGGAAATCTACGACGGCATCGTCGAGGTCAAGGCGGTTGCGCGCGATCCCGGTTCGCGCGCCAAGATCGCGGTGGTCTCCCGCGATTCCTCGGTCGATCCGGTCGGCGCCTGCGTCGGCATGCGCGGCTCGCGCGTGCAGGCGGTGGTCAACGAGCTGCAGGGCGAGAAGATCGACATCATCCCCTGGTCGCATGACATCGCCACCTTCGTCGTCAACGCCTTGGCGCCCGCCGAAGTCGCCAAAGTCGTGCTCGACGAGGAACGCGAGCGCATCGAGGTGGTGGTCCCCGATCAGCAGCTTTCGCTCGCCATCGGCCGTCGCGGCCAGAACGTCCGGCTTGCCTCCCAGCTTACCGGCTGGGACATCGATATCCTGACCGAACAGGAGGAGTCGGAACGCCGTCAGGCCGAATTCGAGAACCGCACCCGCATGTTCATCGAGGCGCTCAACGTCGATGAGGTGATCGGGCAATTGCTGGCCTCAGAGGGCTTCACCTCGGTCGAGGAGCTGGCGCTGGTTGACACCAAGGAAATCGCCGGCATCGAAGGCTTCGACGAGGATACCGCCGGCGAGTTGCAGACCCGGGCGCGCGAATACCTCGCCAAGATCGAGGCCGAACTCGACGCCAAGCGTCAGGAGCTCGGGGTCGAGGACGCGCTCAAGGACGTGCCCGGCGTCACCACGGCCATGCTGGTCCGCTTCGGCGAGAACGGCGTCAAGACGGTCGAGGACCTTGCCGGATGCGCCACCGACGATCTCATGGGCTGGACCGAGCGCAAGGACGGCGAGACCGTGCGGGAGGCCGGCATTCTCGACGGCTTCGACATCTCACGGGAAGAGGCCGAGGCACTCGTCATGCAGGCCCGGCTGAAAGCGGGTTGGGTCGAAGAGGCCGATCTCGCTCCGCCGGCTGCCGAGGAAACCCCGCAGCCTGAGGCGCAGGCCTAAAAGAGCAGAACGCGCGCATGGTCGCCCAACCCGGACAAGAGATCGAAGCCGTCATCGAGCTCGACAGCGGACCATTCGCGCGCCAACGCGAACGGCTGTGCGCGGCCACCCGCACGGTGCGGCCGATCTCCGACCTGATCCGATTTGTCGTCGGGCCGGACGGCAAGGCGGTCGCCGATGTCAAAAATAAGCTGCCGGGACGAGGCATCTGGGTCACGGCGACGCGGGACGCCCTGGGCGAGGCGATCAAGCGCAAAGCCTTTGCCCGCGGGTTCAAGCGGGAGGTTCGCCTCGGCGCGGATCTGGTAGCTCGCACCGAGCTGCTGCTCGAAAGGGCCGTCCTCGATGCCCTGGCCGTAGCCGGTAAGGCCGGTCTCGTCGCGGCGGGCTTCGCCAAAACCGAGGCGGCGCTGACACATGCGGACGCCATAGCGCTTTTGCACGCTGCCGAGGCTTCTTCCGAGGGTGTTCGCAAGCTCGACGCGGCAATGCGCCGCCGACGAGCGGGCCAGTCCCTCGTTGTGATTGGATTCCTGACCTCGGCGCAATTGGATTTGGCATTGAACCGCCCAAATGTGATACATGCAGCCCTGCTCGCCGGCCCTGCGAGCGAGACCTTTTTGGCGCGCTGTCGGCGCCTTGAACGGTTTCGGGTCGGCGACCAGCACAATAAGGCCGGTGAGGGCTGCGCCGAACTAAGCCGGCCAAGGATATGATGCGTATGACCGAGACGACCAAGAATAGCGGCGAGAAACTGAGCGTAAGTTCGACCAAGACGCTGACGCTGAAACGCGGCGGCGTCGAGCAAGGCGTCGTTCGGCAGAGCTTCAGCCATGGCCGCAGCAAGGCGGTCGTGGTCGAGAAGGTGAAGCGTCGCATCGCCGGTCCCGGGGAGGCCAAGCCGGAACCCGTCGCGCCGGCAGACCGTGGCGCAGCGGCCAAGCGCGGCGTCGCGACCGCTAAAGCACCGGCTGCCGCGGCGGCTGCGCCGGCGACAGTTGCCACGCCTGCGCTGAAGCCTTCCGGCGTCGTGCTGCGCACGCTCACCGAAGAAGAGCGCAGCGCGCGCGCTCATGCGCTCGCCGACGCACGCCTGCGCGAGGCGGAAGAGCGCAAGATCGCCGAGGAAGAAGCGCGCGTTCGCCAGAGCCGCGAAGAAATCGAACGCGCCGAGCGCGCGGCCGCGGAAGCGCGCAAACTGAATGAAGAAGTCCGCCGCAAGCACGACGAGGAAACCAAGCGCAAGGCCGACGAGGTCGCCAAGAAGCGCTTTGGCGCCGACACCGTGGCGGCCAAGCCCGGCGCGCGTCCGGCGCTCGAAGCCGACGAAGAAGAAGCCCCGCGCACCGCGCGCCGCGGCGGCGGCGCCGCCGCACGGCCGGCGCCCGCGCCCAAGGCGCCGCGCGGCGGCGCCGAGAAGCGCCGCGGCCGGCTCACGGTCGTGACCGCGCTGTCCGCCGACGAGGTGCGCGAACGTTCGGTCGCTTCGTTCCGGCGCCGCGTCCAGCGTATGACCGGCCACCGCGACAGCGAACCGAAGGAAAAGATCGTTCGCGAAGTGACGATTCCGGAGACGATCACGATCCAGGAGCTGGCCAATCGCATGGCCGAGCGCGCGGTCGACGTCATCCGCATCCTGATGCAGCAGGGTCATATGGCCAAGATCACCGATACGATCGACGCCGATACCGCTCAGCTCATCGCCGAGGAACTCGGCCACACCGTGCGGCGCGTCGCCGAGTCCGACGTCGAAGAAGGCATGTTCGATGCTCCGGACGATCCGGCAAACCTGCTGCCGCGGGCTCCAGTGGTCACCATCATGGGCCACGTCGATCACGGCAAGACGTCGCTGCTCGATGCGATCCGCTCGACCGATGTCGCGGCCGCCGAGGCCGGCGGCATCACGCAGCATATCGGCGCTTATCAGGTGAAATCGCCTTCGGGCGGCCGCATCACCTTCATCGATACGCCCGGTCACGCCGCGTTTACCGCCATGCGCGCGCGCGGCGCCAAGATCACCGACATTGTGGTGCTGGTGGTCGCCGCCGACGACGGCGTCATGCCGCAGACGGTGGAAGCGATCCAACACGCCAGGGCGGCCAAGGTCCCGATCATCGTCGCCATCAACAAGATCGACAAGCCTGACGCCAAGCCGGAGCGCGTGCGTACCGAA
>Ga0187871_10002053_pt1 | contig 16800 bp, 10 predicted proteins | sample June2016WEW_16_1_FD_132988 | JGI IMG/M metagenome (GOLD analysis project Ga0187871, IMG submission 132988) | Peatland microbial communities from SPRUCE experiment site at the Marcell Experimental Forest, Minnesota, USA - June2016WEW_16_10 | ecosystem: Environmental > Terrestrial > Soil >...
CCTACGGGCCGAACGGTTCGCTGTTCGCCCCGATCTTTTACTACGCGGTCGGGCCGTCGTTCACGATCCACTACCCGTTCACCATCACGTTCTACAACAACGCGACCCTCATCAACGGCCGCTCGGCGGTCTACTTCAATTACACCCTGTCGAACGCCACGATGTCGCGTTCCGGCTCCTTCGACTTCGTGATCTTCAACTCCGTCACCCCGACCTACCCCGGGCCGGCGCCCGCCCCGGAATTCCAGGTGAACGGCAAGTTCTACGACCCGATCGGTCTCATCAACGACATCGAACTCGACGTGGTCGGTAATGACGACGGGGACACTACCGTCTTCACCGCCGTGAACGCCACGCTTTCCATCGCCGCGTGGAATACGAGCAAGGACCAGTTCGTCCCGGCCCAATCCGCGTACAACTGCGGCGACGACACCGGGGAGACCAGCACGGGCCTCGCCGTCTTCTGGAACGGGACGGGCGCGGTCGCGCAGATGCGGCCGGGGCCGTCCTTCATCGCCGGGCTTTGGAACGTCTCTTCGGCAGTCGGCGTCCGCCTGGTTCAACTCACGCTCGCTCCTGCGAACGCCTTCGTGTTCGTGAGCCCGGGGGCCTCGTTCAACGCGAGCATCGCCCAGTGGGTGCCCGCCGCCTCGAGCCCGATCGACTTCTACCTTTCCAACCTGGGGACCTACTCCCTAGTCGCGGAGCTCAGCAACTTTGACCCATCTTCCCAAGCACTCACCTTCGCGGCGAACACGACCGACCCGATCTCGGTCACCCTCACCGCCGATCCGAGTCGAGGGATGTACACCCCGCTCTACGCATGGAGCAACGCGCAATTGGCGGCGATCTCCTCAGCGGGTATCGGGACGACTTCCAACCCGTACGTGCTGTACAACGACCAGAACGCATCGTTCAACCCTGAATTCGCCCAGTGGAACGATTTCGAGTTCCCGGTCTTCGCGGGCATCCAACTCGTCGGGACCAGCGCCGCCGTCTCCATCACCCCCTCGAGCCTGGAGATCAACTACCCCGCGTGGATGCAGGCCCAGCTCACGGGCGCCGGCCAGCCGTCCACCAACGAGCTTCAGCTGCTCTTTTTCCTCGTGACGAACGTGACGATCCGTGGCGCACCGGGGATCTCCGGCTGGCAGTCGGTCGACCTCAGCCCGTACCCGATGGGCGCGGTGATCTTTTGGAATTCGAGCGGCAACCTGGTCGGCGGCAACACGTTCAACGACGAAGGCGCCGCCCTCGCCCTGTTCGGTGGGACGGACAACACGATCTGGGACAACTGGTTCCTCCCGGCCACGGCCAACGCGTCGAACCCGGGCAATCTCAACGCCGCGGGCGCGAACGAGATCAGTCTCAACCTGAGCGAGGACGGCGACCTCGTCTACGACAACGCGTTCCTGACACCGGTCGATGCGTACACCCCTACTCAGAACCCCCTCCTGTGCCAGGTCGAGTGCGAACCGGTCCTCTACACCGACGCGTGGAACGTATCGCAGCAACCGGCGGCTAACGGACACATGGTCAACGGGGTCAACCTCACCGGAAGCATCATCGGGACCAGCTACCAGGGCGGGAACTACTGGTGGAACTACGGGACTCCGTCGGACCCGTACGACGCCCTCCCGTACAACGACACGGGCTTCATCACCTCCGGCGGGGACTACGTGCCCCTCTCGTTCACTTCGCTCTACACCGTTACCTTCCGAGAGAGCGGACTCGCCCCCGGCACGCGTTGGGAGATCACTTCGGAGGGCGTGGACCTCTACTCCAACTCGACCTCGCTCGGCCTGCAGAGCCCCGCGGGGAGCTTCGCCTACGTGGTCGAGGCCGTAACGGGGTACACCGAACCGACCTCCAGCTACTTCACGGTCGTGGCCTCGAACATCACGGTCGACCTCCCCTTCCACCTGGACTACGCGGTCACCTTCCGGGCCACGGGACTCCCCGTCTCGAGCACCTGGTCGCTGACCTTGCTCACCAGCCGCCACCACCTCCAGTTCAGCGGCTCCGCCAACGGCACCGGGACGATCGTGGCCAGCATCGACAACGGGACGTACAACTACACGGTCGGGGATGTCACCGGGTACGTCCCCAGCTCACCGAACGGTTCGATCACGGTCGCCGGGTTGAACGTCTCGCTCACGATCGCGTTCACCCCGAGCACGGCGGCGCTCTACCCGGTCACCTTCACGGAGAGCGGCCTTGCGAGCGGGACTTCCTGGTCGATCGACCTCGGCTCGCAGCAGTGGTACTCGACCTCCACGACATTGGTGGTGGACGAATCCAACGGGAGCTATTCGTTCGTCATCGTAAACGTCACCGGGTACAACTCCTCCCCGTCCGGCACCGACAACATCACGGTCCGCGGTGTCGCGGTCGGGGTTTCGATCGTCTATTCGTCCTCGGCAGCGACTCCTATGGAGTACCCGATCACATTCTCGGAAACGGGCCTGGTCGCCGGAACGGAATGGTACGTCACTCCCACGGACGCCCTACCCGTTGGGTCCGACACCTCCACGTTGGTGATCAACGAAAAGAACGGCCCGTACACGTTCACTCCGTCCGTGCCCGCGAACGCTAGCTCGCCGTACCACGTCGACGCTACCCCGATCGCCGTCACCGTTGCGGGAGCCCCGCTCACGGAGCCGACGATCGTCTTCACGCCGGTCGGTTCGGTGGCGGTCCAGGAGACGGGACTGCCCGCGGGCCTCAGCTGGACGTGGGTGGCCCACGGGCCGAACGGATCCGCCTCGGGGGTGGGGAACTCCTCTGAACCGCTCGCGGACGGGACCTACACCGTCGAGGCCGAGGCGACGGGATACCAAGGCACCACGTCGTCGACGAATTACACCGTCACCGGTTTCGGTACGACCGCCGTCACGGTGACCTTCACGGCGGTAGGGACCGCACCGTCGTCCGGTAGCTCGGGACCATCGCTGACGCTCGAGTATCTGATCATCGGTCTCCTCGTCGTGGTCGCGGTACTGGCCCTCATCGGAATGCTGGTCTACCGGCGGCGCGCGAACGCACCGCCACCGCCTCCCCCGGAGCCGTACAAGACCGGCAACGAGCCCCCCGCGACCGGCCCGGACGGCAAGACGCCGCCGTCGTCGTAGGTCGGTCGGGGCCCACGATCAGCGCCGCCCGGCCGGGCGCCCCGCGAGCGCGGCCGCCCCTACGGCTGGAGCGTCCTCCCCGAACCGGGCGCGCACGACGCGCACGACCGCCGCGGGAGGTTGGCAGCGTGCTTTCACCGCGCGCGCGACCACCCGGACCAGCTTAGGCTGGCCCGCAAACACTCCCCCGGCCAGGACGAGCCGGGTGGGGTTGAACGCATTGACCACTCCGACCGCTCCGTCCTCGAGGTAGCGCTCGGTCTCCGCGACCAGACGCAGGGCCAGCGGGTCGCCGCCCCGGGCTGCCGCGAACACGTGGACGGCCCGGATGGACTCGAGGCCCCCCGCCGTCTGGATAAGTGCCGTGCCAGACCCGGGGTGCTCTCGGACGGCCTCTTGCGCCCGTTCCGCGATCGCCCAGCCGCCGACGTAGGCCTCGAAACAGCCGGACCCAGGGCATGTGCACCGACGGCCGCCCGAGACGATCGGGATGTGGCCGACCTCGCCCGCGGCGTGGGTGCCGCCGTCGAGGAGCCTACCGCCCACGACGGCCGACCCCCCGACCCCGGTGCCGATCACGAGGCAGAACACGTCCGCGCACCCGGCGCCCGCTCCCCGAGTCCATTCCGCGTACGTCGCGGCCCGGGCGTCATTGTACACCCGTACCGGGAATCCGAGCGACCGGGCAAGCCGTGGCCCGAGCGGGACGTTCCGCCATCGGAGGTTGGGCGCGTGGCCGACCATGCCCGTCCGCGGGTCGACCTGGGCCGCCACGGCGATCCCCGCGGACCGGGGGGGCGGAGCGCCCTCGGGAACGCACACGCGGACCGCCCGGACGACCGTGGATATCACACCCTCTGGACCGTCGTTCGAATGGGTGAATCGTCCGCTCCGGCGCACGATGCGACCGCGCTCGTCCAGGAGCAGCGCGACGACCTTGGTCGCCCCGAGGTCGATGCCGAGGAGGAAGCGCCGGCCCTCGGCCGGGGAGTGCGGCTTACTCTTCGGGGAGCTTGCCCGCGGACTGCGCTTCGGCATACTTGTGGACCACGTCGACGAACGTCGAGTGGGACCAGGTCAACGGGGTGGCGCTCTTGGGCTCGCCGGTCGTCCGGTCGATCTGCTCGGGGAGGAGCCGGGTGGGGGTCGCCCGCGCCGCGGACCACTCGATGAGCTCGCGGCACCGTTCCCGGTCTCCGAGGCGAAGGCGAGCTTCGGCGAGCCAGAGCGTGGTTACGATCCACGGGTTCTCGTTCCCGTAGTAGAGGTCGCCCTCGTACCGCGCGAGGCCGCCGACGACCGGCGACCACAGGCGGGCCTCGATGACGTCCACCGTCTGCTTCGCCCGAGGGTCCTCCCAGGGGAGGAGCCCGAGCTTCAGCGCGAGCAGGAGTGAGGCGTCGAGCCGGTCGTCCCGCGGCTGTATGGAACGGACGAACCGACCGCGGTCCACGTCCCAGAGGTGGCGGACGGCCGCCTCGCGGATCTGGTTCGATGCGGCGCGCCACGCGCTCGGGTCCTTCCCGATCTCTGCGGCGATGCGGGCCGCCCGCTCGAGGGCGTGGGCGACCGCGGCGGTCGAGTAGGCGTGGATCCCAAAGCGCTCCTCCCAGAGGTCGTAGCTGGGGGCAGGAAGCAGCGTGCCGGGATCGCGGAACGTCTCGAGGAAGGTCGCCGCCCCCTTCACGAGCGGCCAGAGGTCGAGGAGAACGTCCGGGTCCGCGCCGCGCTTGAAATGGTGCCAGACGGCCGCGATGACGGTCGCGGTCTGGTCGATCTGCAGGAAGGGCGGGGGGTGCCAGGTGCTCCCGATCGCACCGTCCGGGAAGTGCCGGTGAAAGAACGAGCCGTCCGGGTTCTGGCAGGCCCGCGCGAACTCGAGGAAGCGGGCCGCGTTCTCGTAGAGGCCGGCCTCGTCCATCGCCTTGGAGACATACCCCCCGTCGCGCCACCAGCAGTAGTTGTACGTGTCCCCGGCCGCGACGAGCGAGCGAGTGTCGGGGGACGCGATCACCGATCCGTTGGTCCCGGTGCAGTGGCGGAGCAGAAGCACGCTCGACCGGTAGACGTCTTGCGCCGCCGGTCCGAGTCCCGGGGGCGCGTGGGGCAGCCGCCGCTGGACCCAGGTCTCCCAGAACCGCTCGGATTCACGGACGAAGCGCGTGTACCCGCCGTTCCGCACGTACTCGCGGACCTGGTGCACCGCCGGGAGCGAACGCCCCACGGCCATGAACAGCCGAACCTCGGTGTCCGCGTCCGGACGCGCCTCGACGTCCCACTGCATCACGCTGTCCGCTGCGCCGTGGGCGACCGACCGCCCCTCGAGCCGTCCGTCCTCGGCGTCGACGTACGTGCCCCGGAGGCCTTTCAGCGTGTGCTCGCCACAGACCGCGCGGGCGTAGGGCGGGTCCGAGAAGAATTCGAAGAAATACCCGCGCTTGTAGTGGACCAGTGAAGGGACGTTCGGGTCGACGTACGCCGTGTCCTGGTACATCGATTCGGCGATCTGGAACGCGTGGTAGTCGAACAGCCGGATCGAGCGCGCGGGGTCCGCCCGCACTCGGTACACCCGGGCGATCAGGTCGTGGTTCGGGTGCACGTGGTCCCGGATCCCGAGCGTGATCCCGTGGCCGGTCCAGACCGAGTCCGGGAGGTGGCCGGTCCCGTGGGGGGACTGGGCGACCTCGTAGCCGTTGCCCCGGCGGAGCCAGTCGAAGCGGGACTCGGCCACGTCGTAGATGCCCAGCCGCTGCTCCCGCAGGTGCTGGAACTGCCCGGGGTAGGGGTAGAACAGTTCGTTCCAGTCCCCGTGCTCGTTGACGGTCAGCAGCACCCGGCCGTTGCCGGCGAGGCCGGTGATCACGGCGTCGCCTCAGGTCCCCCGACGCCGTCTCGGGGCACCGTGGTCCGCATTCGACGACGGGGGAGTCCGGGCTCGTATAACCCTTGGGTTCGAATGGTCCGCGTGTCCCAACGCGGGCCGGCCCCCGCTACTTCAGGATCGGCACGCCGAGCCGCTCGTGGGCCCGGCGGCGGAGGTCGGTCAAGGCGTTCATGTAGTTCGCGTAGGCGTCGTACGGGCTGTCGTAGCTCGAGAAGTACTCGTGGACGCCCTGGTCCGCCCCGTGGCCGCTGACGTACATGTAGTAGAAGTGGTCGGAGGTGAGAAGCTTCCTCCAGTCGGTCAGGATCTCGGGGTCGTTCGCCTGGCGGACCGCGAGTCCGACCTTCTTCGCCGCCTCGAAGGCGGAGCGCTGCAGGTCGTTCCCGAGCCACGCGCCGAGGTCGCGGTTCTGGTCGGCCCAGCTCATCGTGTAGGGTACGGACAGTGGTTCGTGCGGAGGACCCTGGATCGCTTCGTCCACGGTGGCCCAGTCGACGCCGGGATGGGACCGGACCGCCCCCGGAAGGGCGCTCAGGAACTCCAGAATCCCCGTGCGGGCTTGGTGGTGCTCGCCGAACGTTTCGAAGTCCATGAACAGCCCGACAAGCTCGCCGGGCGTCGCGGCCAGCCAGTCGGCGTACTTCTCGGCGGTGAGCGGATATTCATTCCAACCGGTGGAGGAAAAGCGGAACCCGACGTCGTCGCTCAGGGGATAGTGGCGGAGGAGCAGCATCACGGTGGGCGCCGGCGCGGCACAGTACCGCATCGTCGGGGCCCCGCCCCGGAGGATCCCTTCCCATCCCTCCGCGAGCATCCCGTGGAAGCGCTCCCGCTCGGCGAACCGGGCGAGGTCGTCGGAGTAGGCGAGCTCCGTCATGCGCAGCACCTTCGGGACGGCCCCGAACTCCTTCCGAAGCATCTCCCGGTGCATCTCGACCTCCTCGTGGAGCTCGGGGGCGGGGAGGAGGAACGCGAGCGAATGGTAGTACGTCTCGGCGAGGAGCGCGACCCGGCCGGTGCGGTAGAGTCCGCGCAACCGGTCGAGGACGTCCGGGGCGGCGAGGCGCGCCTGCTCCAGGAAGGTGCCCGTGATCGACAGGCTCAGCCGGAACTCGGGGTGCTCGTCGAGCGCGCGGGCGAGCCGTTCGAGCGTGGGACGGTAGCAGCGTTCGGCGATCCCCCGGAAGATGGACAGGTTGCGCTCGAGGTCGAAGTACGACCGACCCGAGCCGAGGTCCAGGTACCGGAAGCGCGCCAGCCGCCACGGCTGATGCATGTGGAGGTAGAGGACGATCTTCAACGGGAGTCCCCCGCCCGCAGGGACTCGACGTAGACGCTGACCGTCTCCCGGGCCCGCTCGGGCCACCCCTCGCGCAGCGCCTCCCAGCGGCCCTGCTCGCCCATCGCGCGGCGCAGGGTGGGGTATTCGAGGAGTTCCGCGATGCGGCTCGCGAACTCGTCGACGTCCCAGAAGTCCACCCGGAACGCCCCCGACGTGATCTCGGCGACCCCGCTCGTCTTGGAGATGATCGCCGGCACGCCCGCCGCCATCGCCTCGAGGGCGGCGATCCCGAACGGCTCCACGACGGACGGGAGGACGAACACCGAACTGCCGGCCAGCAGGATCTCCCGCTCCTCGTCCGAGACCTTGCCGAGGAACATCACCTGGTCGCCGATGCCCAGCGCGGCCGTCAGGTGGAGGAGGTGCGAGTACTCCGACCCCTCCCCGGCGATGACGAAGAGGACGTCCGGGAATTGAGGAACGACGCGCCCGGCGGCCCGCAGGAACGTATCGACGCCCTTCATGGCGGCGAGCCGGCCCACGTACAGGACCACGCGCCGGTGCGGGTCGATCTGGGCGAGCCGTTCGCTGGGCCGCACGGCGTTGTAGATGACCCGTACCTTGCGGGGGTCCGCGTGGTACCGCTCGATCAACTGCTGTCGGAGGTGGCGGCTGACGGCGATCACCCGGGTCGCGGAGGAGATCCCGCGCTCTTCCCGCTCGAGGATATGCTGCCAGGGGTGGCCCAGCGACCGGTCGTACTCGGTGGAATGGACGGTCATGACCAGCGGTCGGCCGAGACGGTGGGCGAGGGCGGCCGCCCCGTCGGTCCCGAACCAATCGTGGACGTGGACCACATCGACCCCCTCCACTCCCGAGAGCTCCGCGACCCAGGAGTTGTAGCCGTCGGTCGCGTTCCAGAACGGGCTGTCGGGCGTCGCACCGGTCCAGTATGCGGGAGGGAACGGGGAGGGAGTCTCTCCGCTCGGTCCGCCGGGGAACCGGAAGGTCACGCCATCCACCGGGGTGAACGGGCCCGGGAACGGCGTCAGGAAGGTGATCCGGTGGCCGAGGCGGGTGAGCTCCTGGCAGAGCTCGTAACTGTGGACCCCCAGCCCCCCCGTGTGGCTCGGCGGCCACTCCCAGCCGACCATGACGATGTGGAGGGGTCGCGTCGGTACGAGCAACCGCCGGCTGGGGACCTCCCGGCCCGCACGAGCGACCGGCACCGGGCTCTCGGTGAGCTCGTCCAGGCGCGTGCGGTCGAGCGGCGGGGCTCCCTCGCGGCGAGTGCGGGGCACTCCGCGTCCCTTCGAGCTCCCCCGGCCCCGCTTGCGGCGTCGCCGGGCCGGGGTCGAACCCGCCTTGGCCGACGAGCGGGCGGACTCGGTATCGCGAGATCTGGGGGACACGGCGCCGACCTCAGGAGGCGTGGACACTTGAATACGCCGGAGGCCCGAACCCGGACCGGACGCACCGCGCCCTAGAACCCCGCGAGGAGCTCGACGATCGCGGCCCGGGGGGACGGAGCCCGCGTCACCGCGCTCGCGACCAGGACCCCGACCGCACCCAGCTCGATCGCCCGCCGGACATCCCGGCGGTCGTGGATCCCCGCTCCGCAGAGGACCGAGACCGAGGGGGCGACCGACCGGACGGCGGAGACGGTGTCGGAGATGACAGCCGGACGTGCGGTCGATACGGCACGATCCCCACCGATGAGTTCGGGTGGCTCGACCGCCAGGTACGGTGCCTCCGGGGTCGCCAGGCGCCGCGCCGCCGCGACCGTCGGTGCGCAGAGGACCGCGACGAGGTCGGCCGCGACCAGCCGCCCGACCGTCTCCCGAACCTGGAGGGCCGTAAGGGGGTGTTCCGAGTGATTCACGAGGCTGCCGCGGGCTCCGGAGGCCCGCACCGACTCGGCCGGCACGAACCCGGTGTGCGCCCCGGCCGAGACCCGGTCGGTGTGCTGCGCCAGTACGGGGATGCCCACGGCGGCCGACACCCTCCCCAGATCCGGCGTCGCCGGCGCGATCGCCACCGGAACCCCTGCGTCCCGGCCCGCGGCCTCCAGGTCGAGGGCGATGCGCTCGGAGGCGGCCCCGAGGCACTCGGGGTAGACCTTCAGGTTGAGCAGGAACAGCGGCCGCCCGAGCGCCGGTGGGCTAGTGGACGGCCGTCGCACGGGTTCGCTTCGGGCGGGAACAGATCGCGTACTCGTCGCCGTCGAAGAAGACCTCCCGGTCCGGGTGCTTGCGCTGGAGCTCGGAGATCCGGGAGAGGACGTCCTCGAGAGTGGTCGACTCGTCATTGGGATCGATCCGAACGTGAACGGTCTTTTCCGGCCGGTCGTGCGCACGCGCCGCTGCGACCATGGGGTTCCGAGAGAGCCGGAAGCCGGGGGGGGGCTATAAGGGTTCGAGAAGGGGCGGGAAGCAGGATAACCACCGATTGGACACTCGGCAGGACCCCCACCGCGAACCGCATTGCCGGGCGGGCATTCCTCCGGTTCCTCCGAGTTCTGGCCCCCGAAATGTCCCCTGTACCGGGGGCCCCGATCGCGCCAAGAGAGGGCCCCGCCCCCACCGGTCGCCCCCGCTCCCCCACTCGGAGCGGGGGCCGTTGGGATCAGGTGTCCTGGGAACCGAACCCCTTGATGTCGTCCGGAGCGGGCGTCTTCTTGACGACCGGCGCAGCGCCCTGGACCTGGACCCGGATCTGCTCGACCACTTCGGGGTTGGCGAGCGTCGTGATGTCCCCGTAATCGAGCTGGTTGGAGATCGACGCCAGCACCCGGCGCATGATCTTGCCCGACCGCGTCTTCGGCATGTCGGGCACGATGCGGACGACACGCGGACGAGCGATCTTCCCGATCACGGTCTCGATCGCGAGGCTGACCTTCTCGGCCACGCCCTCCGGCTTCACTCCCGGCTTCAGGGCGACGTAGACCTCCGGGACCCGGCCCTTGTCCGGGTCGACGGTCGGGACCACCGCCGCCTCGGCGACCTCGTGGACGGTGAGGCACGCCGATTCGATCTCCTTCGTACCGAGCCGGTGCCCGGCCACGTTGATGACGTCGTCCACGCGCCCGAGGATCCGCAAGTACCCGTCGGCGGCCCAGACGGCGCCGTCTCCGGCGAAGTAGGGCCAGTCGTGCCAATCGGTGCTCCGTTCGTTCCGATTGTACTTTGCGTAGTAGGTGAGGACGAATCGCTTCGGGTCGCCCCAGATCGTCTGGAAGATGCCGGGCCAGGGGTTGCGGATGCAGATGTTCCCCGCCTTACCGGCCCCCGGGGGGATCTCCTTGCCGTTCTCATCGTAGATGATCGGGTAGATCCCGATCATCGGCGGGCCGGCGCTCCCGGGCTTCATCGGGTCGATCGCGGGCTTGGTCGACGCGAGGAATCCACCGTTCTCGGTCTGCCACCAGGTGTCGGTGATCGCCGCCTGGCCCTGGCCGACCGTCTCGTAGTACCACTTCCACGCTTCGGGCTCGATCGGCTCGCCCACCGTGGTCATGTTCTTGAACCGGTAGTGGTACTTCTTCGGCTCGTCGGGTCCCAACTTCCGAAGGGCGCGAATGGCGGTGGGGGACGTGTGGAAGATGTTGACCCCCAAGCGCTCGGCGATCCGCCAGGGCCGGCCCGCGTCCGGGTAGGTCGGAACTCCTTCGTAGATGACGGACGTCGCGGCGAGCGCGAGGGGCCCGTAGACGATGTAGGAATGTCCGGTGATCCAGCCGATGTCGGCCATGCACCAGTAGACGTCGGTCGGGTGGATGTCCTGGATGTACTTGGACGTCCCGGCCACGTAGGCGAGGTATCCGCCCGTGCTGTGCTGGCACCCCTTCGGCTTACCGGTCGAACCGCTCGTGTACATCAGGAACAGCGGCGCCTCGGCCGGCATCGACACCGGGGGGACCCGCTTTCCGACGAACTCCTTCAAGAGGTCGTTGATGATGAAATCTCGGCCCGCGACGAGCGGGGTCGGGCTCGCCGACTTGTCACGGAAGCGCCGCCAGATCAGCACCTTCTCGATCTGGGTGCCCTCCTCGGCCGCCTTGCGAACCGCGATGTCCGCGTTGGCCTTGTGGTCGAGGAGCTTGCCGCTCCGATAGTACCCGTCCATGGTGATCAGGACGCGGCTCCCCGAATCGACGATCCGGGTCCCGCACGCCTCGCCGCTGAATCCCCCGAAGACGACCGAGTGGATCACCCCGAGCCGGGCGCACGCGAGCATCGTGATCGGGAGCTCGGCGACCATCGGCATGTGGATGGTGACCCGGTCGCCGGTCTTGAGCCCGCACTGGTCGCGGAGCAGCGCCGCCATCTCGTTCACGCGAACGAACAGTTCCTGGTAGGTGATCGCGACCGGAGGTTCCTCCTCGACTTCCGAGACGAAGATGATCGCCGCCTTGTTCCGGTACTTTTCGAGGTGCCGGTCCACGCAGTTGTAGCTCGCGTTCAGCTTCCCGCCGACGAACCACTTCCAGAACGGCGCGTTGGAGGTATCGAGCGTGGTGGTCCAGTACTTCTCCCACGTCAGCAGGTCCGCGTACTCGCGGAAGCATTCCGGAAAGTTCTTCTCCGCGAACCGTTCGTTGACGCTCGGGTCGGTCAGGTTAGCCTGGCCGATGAAGCTCGGCCGCGGGTAGAAGACCGCCTCCTCCTTCCAGTGGACGGCGATCTCGGCCTCAGAGAGTCGGGATTCCTCTTCCTTCCCCGTCTTGGCGCCGGTAGCTGCGGACATATCGGGAACCTCTCCGCCAACGTCAGGGAATCCACGGGATATAACGGGTTACAACCTAGCATGCGCCGACGTCGCATGCCTCCCCGGGCCCTGAGGCCACTGACGGGTTGAGCAGAGGAGTGCGCGGCTGGAATGTAGGTCGGGGAGGCTTGGAAGACGACGAGTTCGGACCCGTCTACGAGCCGGCCACGCCCGCCAACTTGGAGGGTGCATAGGTGGGAATCCGGGCGAGGTGTACGCCCACCACGATCGCCCAGAGGAGGACGGGGGCGACGATCAACCGCTCCATCCCACCGACACCGAGACCCGCATAATCTTTCGAAGCGAACAGGACGAGCGCCACCAGGCCCACCAGGCCGCACAGGATCGAGAAGGCGCGGAACCCGTCCCAGCGAGTGTCCCGGAACATGGCGAAACCGAGCACGACCAGGGCAAGTCCTCCACCCGCGAAGGCCAGGAGAGCGGAGAGGGAGTGGACGGTAATGTTGACATCTTCCGGCGAGAGTCCCACACCGATCGCGCCGATTCCGGCGATCGCGAGGAGTCCCAGGCCGATCGTTCGGCTGCGGCGTGCCGGGAAGGCGGTCTGGATGAGGAACACCGCCAGCACGAGGAGGAGGCCCATGATGACGGTCGAAACGTTGAACACGTCGTGCCACGGAGAGCACGCGTAGTGGCCCGGGAAGGAGCCGGATCCGCCGAAGAAGCCGCAGTTCACCGCACCCAGGTCCGAGATGTAGTTGTTGCTGAGGCTGTACGAGGAGCCGTACCCGATCTGGGTGACGATGTTCCCGACAATGAACTGGACGGCGGCGATAACGAGGACGATCGCCCCATGGCGCACCGAACGGTGGACGAGGGGCCCCCGGCGTCCGGTCGGGGACGAGGATTCGGACACAGCGAGGCTCGACGACCGGCGTTCAGTCCCGCCGGGCGTTCTTCTCGTACGAGGCGTCGCTCGCCCGCTTCAATCGGGCCCCGTCGCGGTCGCAGATCGGGCGGGCGCTCGGCGGGACGTCGATGACGTACCCCCCTCCGCACTTCGGGCACTCGTAGTAGGGCATCCGGTCGACCTCGACCAACCGAGGGGACCTGAGTAATAAAGGGGTGTCCTTCCAGCGGCAGGGGCCTTTCCATCGGCGGGGCGGCGCGGAGAGGCGCATCGCGTCGGGAGAGCGACCCACGGGCTGGCGCGCCGTCGCCCACCCGGAACGAACGACCCCCACGCTCTAACCCTGCGGCGGCCCCCGGCCCTCGGGAACGATTTGAACAGCTCGACCCGTACCGGGTCGACCGGGAATGGCTCCGGTACGAAGGGACCGCCCAGCGCGACCTCTTTCGTGTGCTCCGCATCCGCTTCCTCCGGCGTCACCCGGCCCCGGGTCTATGGGCCGCCGACATCGGCTCCGGACCCGGCCGGTTCCTGCCCCACATCGGCCCCGAGGGCTGCCGGCGAGTCGCCCTCGACCTTTCGCAGGAGATGCTGCTCCGCATTGATAGCGCCGCGAATCCGTCGGTCCACCGAGTCCGCGGCGATGGGGGGATCCCCCCGTTGGCCCGGGGCGGGTTCGCGAACGTCGCCGTCCTGGGGAACGCACTGGGGTTCGCGGGCCGGGATTCGGAACGACTGCTCAACTCGGCGGAGGAGCTCGTGGCCCCCGAGGGTCGCCTCCTCCTCGAGGTGGTAGCCGGTCCCGGGGAGCGGTCTCGCTACTTGCACCGGCTGCCTCCGAAGTCGGCCGCCCGTCTTTTGAGGTCACCCGTCGAGGTCGTCTACCGACGGACGCTCCGCGAAGGGTTCGCCCGGGAGCCGCCCCGCAAACCCGAAGAGGGAGAGTTCCGCCGATTCGACCCGGCCGACCTGGCGGAGCGGCTCGGGGCCCGCGGCTGGGTGACCGAGGAGATCCTCGCGGTCGCCCCGTGCCTTGGCGCCTCCCCCGATGCCCTCGAGGCCGTGCGCTCCGACGAGAAGGGTTGGGGGCATGTGGTCGAGCTCGAGGAGCGGATGGGAGTCGTACCGGACCGCTGGGGCTCGGCGGCGGCCGTCCTTCTTGCGTTCTCTCGCCCTCCACCGACCCGCCCGTACGATTAAGTAGCCCGCGGCCCCCATTCTAAGACTGACGTAGGATGGCATCATCGCCACCGGCCAAGCAGTCCGCGCCCGCCCCCGCCACCCGTTCGGTCACGGTGCCCGCACCCGAAGATCTCGAACTGGCGAAGGAGGATGCGCTACTTCAGCTTCGGATCGGCCGCTCCGCCCATCTCTACGCCGTGCTGATCTCGGCCGCCCTGGCGCTCGACGGAATCATCCTGCTCCTGTTCGATTCCGGTCTTCCCGTCCTGCCCGCGGGCGTGACGGGGCTGGCCGCCCTCAACGACTCGTCGTTCCTCCTGATCCCGCTCGCCGCGGGGCTGGCCATCTCGATCATCGGCGTCACGACGAAGTGGGAGGCGTTCCAGTTGTGGCCCTGGGAAGCCCACTTCTCGACGACCGTGGGCGCCCTCGGCATCAACGTTCTCCTGGTTCTGACGTACGCCGCGCGCATCGCCGGTGCGGGTCCGTTCGCCCACCTCGCGATCGTTCCCTGGTTCTACCCGGCCGCCCTGGTGGGGATCAGCGTCGCGATGATCGGGCTCGTCATGACCTGGACGAGCTGGTCCCTCCGCCAATGGGCGAGCGCGCTCTGCGCGGGGCTACCGGTCGCCACGTCCGTGCTCCTATGGGTGGGGACGGCGAGTTCCGCCAACGCCGTGGCCGGGCTTTCGATCAGTCTGTTCCTCTCGGCGATCCTCTTCCAGACGAGCGGCTCGTTCCTCCATCTGATCTCGTCCGGCACCCGCCCGCACGAACGGGAGCTCATCACCTCGGGACAGAGCCGGATGTTCCGGATGGCGGACGAGGTTCGCCAGAAGGACGAGGCCCTCCACTTCCGCGAAGCTGCTCTCCTGAAGCGTGAGGCGGACGCGGAGAACATGGATGCCTCCATCCGCCGCCAACGCGAATCCCTGGCGGAGGCGCGGCAGCAACTGGAGGACCTCGAGACCGATTACCGGGCGCGCTCGGACGCTCTCGCCGCGACGGAACGGGATTCGGCGGGCCACCTCGCCGAGATGGACGCCCAGAAGCGGCTGCTGGAAGACCAGCGGAAGGCGCTCGAGCTCCGGGAACAGGAGGTCGCCCGCCAGCTCCCCCAGATCTCGGCACGGGAGCAACGGCTGGTCGACCGAGAGTCGGAGCAGACCCGGCGGGATGTCGAACTGGCCCAGCGGAAGCTGGACCTGGACCGGAGAGCGGCGGCCCTGCCCGAAACGGAATCGCGCCTCGAGGCCCGACGGCGGGAACTCGACCAAAAGGCGGCCGAGCTGCTCCGCCGCGAGGGGGAGATCACCACGCTCGAAGGGGCCATGGCCTCGGGGTCGCCCGCCCCCTCGCCGGCGGTCGCCGACCTCTCCGGGCGCGAAGTCAAACTCCAACAGTTCAAGGCCGTCCTGGACGAGCAGAACCTGAGCCTGGGCCGAAAGGCCCGGGAGACGTCGGAGCGGGCTCGGGCGGCGGAAGAGACCTTGCGCCAGGCCGCCGACCGCGAAGCCGGTCTTGCCGCGCGCGAGGCTGCGCTCCAGCAGCGGGAGGCGGATCTCGCGCTGCAATCGAAGGGTGCGACCGATATCCGGTCCCAGTACGAGACGGCGTCGCGCGATTACGGCCTCCGGCTCTCCGAACTGGCCCGCCAGCAGGCCGAGCTGGCGGCGAAGGGCACCGACCTCGAGCGGTCGCGCAAGAGCGTGACCGACCGGGAAGCGGCCGTTACCGACAAGGAACGGCGGCTCGCGTCCGGGCGGGAGGAGCTCGAGATGCGAGAGCAGACCTTGACGGCCCGGGAACGGCGGGTCGAGGCCGTCGAAGCCGAGGTCGGACTGCGCCGAGCGGAGCTGGCCGGAGGCAGCGTCCTCGCCGTCACGGGCGTCGGCGACTCCCGGTCCAGCGGGACCGTATCCCCCGTCGGGAGGACCACGGGTGGCGTCGACCGCCCGACCAGCGGCTCCGATTCCTTGAGGCCGCCGACCTCGGCCCCCAAGGCCGGATTGATGCCCACCGGGATCCCCCGGTTGGACGATCTGCTGCTCGGGGGCCTTCCCAGCCGGGCCCACGTCGTGCTGCTGGGCGATGCGTTCGTCGGAAAGGAGATCGTCCTCTACTCGTTCATCGCGGAAGGCTTGAAGCGGGGTGAGCCCGCCGTCCTCGTGACGGCGGCCCGCTCCCCGGAAGAGGTCGCCTCCACCCTCGGAGTCGTACTCCCGCAATTCCGGGAATACGAACAGCTGGGTCTGGTGACCTGGATCGATGCGTCCGGTTCCAAGGTCCCCGCCACCCCTCAGCGGCTGGTCGTCACCGGCTCGGACGATCGGGCCGGGATCCTTTCCAGCCTCGTGAAGGCGACCAAGGCCTACGCGGACGCCGGTCGAGCCCCCGTGCGCGTCGGCTTCCTCGGCCTCTCGGCCGTCCTCGCCCACGGGGACGAGCGCGCCGGCTTCTCCTTCCTGCAGAACGTCGTCGGGATCCTCAAGCCGAGGGACGCGCTCGCGATGTACTCGCTGGAGGGCGGTGCCGTCTCGGACGCCCAGGTCGAGGCGCTGCTCGGTCGGATGGACGGAGCGATCGCCTTCCGCCAGGACCGCGACAAGACGTTCCTCTCGGTCCGGGGGCTCGGCGAGGTGCAGACCCACGACTGGGTCGAGTGCCGCGCCACCAACCGGGC
>Ga0187871_10002054_pt1 | contig 16795 bp, 9 predicted proteins | sample June2016WEW_16_1_FD_132988 | JGI IMG/M metagenome (GOLD analysis project Ga0187871, IMG submission 132988) | Peatland microbial communities from SPRUCE experiment site at the Marcell Experimental Forest, Minnesota, USA - June2016WEW_16_10 | ecosystem: Environmental > Terrestrial > Soil >...
CAATTCACTCTTCGGCCAAATTGCCGAGTTCTTGCGCCCGCATCATGTAAATCTTCTGCCCGTACCAATTTGTCAGGCATGTAGCCAGTCTGATCTGTCGAGGATGTTCCGGGCACCACACGACGTTGCATGGACCCAATGGCGAACGTTTGATTGGTTTCGACAACGCGCATCCGGTGAGAGGTCGTTCGGGTCCGGGTGGAAGCCCGGCTCGACGTTCGATCACAAACACCGGCTCAGGACGGTTCGACCATCCGAGTACAAAGACGCGGCGACGCTGAGCGCCGAACCGCGCATTGCGGCGACGATCGCGGCGACGCATCCGGCTTCATTGCAGGAACTGGCCGGGCGCACAGGCCGCCAGCCATCGAACCTTTCGCGGACGTTGAGGACGATGGAACATTATGGATTCGTGCGGCTTCAGCGCGGGAAGCGGGGGCGAGTCCGGGCGGAGGTGCCATATCAATCGATTACCCTCGAACTACCTTTTTTCGGCCCTTGACTCCCGATCATAAGTGTCGAGTCGGGCACGCGCCGTTCGACTTACCGTTGGAGGGAAACATTCAAATGAAGTATCTGTTATTGACTTACCTGGACGAGAAGGCTTGGCTCAGCTTGGGCGAGGCCGAACAGCAGCGGCTGATGGCGGACGTCGTCCCCCACCTTGAACAGCTCATGGCATCTGGGAAGTTTTTGGAGGGCGCGCCGCTGCATCCAACGTCCTCGGCGGCCACGGTCCGCGTGCGCGATGGCAAGCCGCAGGTGACTGACGGTCCGTTTGCCGAGACGCGCGAACAGGTTGGCGGCTACACTTTGATCGACGCCACGGATCGCGATGAGGCCATCGCCATCGCCGCCGGCTTCTTAGGTCCCCAAGGTCCGGCGATTATTGAAGTCCGGGCGGTGGCGGAGATGAATCTGTTGCCCAAACCTTAGCAAGGATCGAGAAGCGCACCCGCGTCGCGTTTTTTGTTCTTGAGTGTCGATTTCGCCGCGCTCTATTCGACATAATGTCAGATACGGAAACGGAGGGCGGGTAATTGTGCCCGCAGCCGGCTTTCAGCCGGCTCTGGCCGCCTAAAAGGCGGCTGCGGCCAAGATTGGCCGCCCTCCAATGCATGCAGCGCGCCGAAGGAGCAACCGATGACCGAACTTTACAACACGTTCTTCCGCGACCTGAAATTCGCGGCCCGCTCGCTGGCCCGCACCAAGGGGCTGACAATCACCGTGGTCCTTACGCTGGCGCTGGGCATCGGCGCCAACTCGGCCATGTTCAGCGTGGTGCGCGGCGTGCTGCTGCGGCCGTTGGCCAACCGCGATGAAAACCGCCTGATCTACATCCGCCAGAACGCGCGCGGCATCGGCGCGGAAGACGTGGCCTTCTCTGTGCCGGAGCTCCGCGATCTGCAAGCGCGCGTGAAATCGCTGAGCGCGTTCGGGGACTTTTCCACCATCGGTTTCACCCTGGTCGGCCTCGGCGAGCCGCGCGAGATTCAAGCGGGGGTGGTGGGCGGATCGTACTTTTCCGTGATGGGACTGCACCCGGTGCTCGGCCGCCTGCTGGGTCCGCAGGACGATGGCCCCAGCGCCGCCGGCGCAGCCGTACTGACATACCGCTTCTGGACGACCGCGCTCAAGAGCGATCCGAGAGTCCTGGGCAAGACCATCAGGCTGAGTACGCGCAGCGCGACCATCGTGGGTGTGTTGGAGCCGTCGGTGCCGTATCCTGCGGAGACCCAACTCTTCGCCAACGTGGTCACCAGCCCGCATCATCTCTCGGCCACCACGGTCACCGGACGGGTGCATCGCATGACGGAGCTGTTTGGGCGGCTGGCGCCGGGCGCCACGCTGGAAACCGCGCGCGCCGAACTGCGGGTGGTCCACGGGGCCATGCTGCGGGAACATCCCGAGGCTTATCCGGTGCATGCGGATTTCCGCATTGACGCCGTCATGCTGCGCGAGCAGATCACCTCGCGCGCCAAGACCGTGCTGCTGGTGCTGCTGGCTGCGGCGGGCCTCGTCTTTGTGATCGCCTGCTCCAATGTCGCCAACCTGATTCTGGCGCGTACCGTGCGGCGTGAAGGCGAGTTGGCTGTCCGTGCGGCGCTGGGAGCCAGCGCGGGCGACCTGCGACGAACGCTGCTGGCGGAAGCCCTGCTGTTGGGTGGTGCGGGCGCGGCCGTCGGTGTGCTAAGCGCCCGGCCCATGGCCGCTATCCTGGCGCGCTATGCTTCGCGCTTTTCGGTCCGCGCGCTGGATCTGACGGTGGACTCCAGCATGCTCTGGGTGGGCGCTGCGCTGGCCGTGGCCGCGGCGCTGCTGCTGGCCTTTGTGCCGCGCCTGCCTTCGCCGGGGACGGCTCACGGATTCGGTTTGGCCAGCGGCGGCCTGCGCGTCACGGGCAGCACCAACCGGCGGCTGCGGATTTTCGCCGTCACCCAGATCGCCGCGTGCTTCGTGCTGTTGGCCGGCGCGGGCATGCTGCTGAAGACGCTGTTGGCTCTGCAATCCGTCGAGACCGGTTACGACACGCGCCATGTGCTGGCGTTGAACGTGCCCGCGAGCGCCTACGGCAAGACGCCCGATCAGATCGTGGACTTCTATAAGGAAGCCATACGCCGCATCACGGAGCTGCCGGGCGTGGATCGCGTGGCCATGGGAGTTGTGGTCCCGTGGCGGGATGCGGGCGCCTTCGGCCCGGGATTCGAGTTCACCACGGAAGGCCGCGTGCGCGCGCCGGGCGAAGAAGATCCGCACGGGCGGATGCGGACCATTTCGCCGGGGTTCTTCGCGGCCCTGGGTATACCCATCATGGCGGGCCGCGATTTCAACGAGGCGGACCGGCGGGATAGCGAGCCGGTGGTGATCGTCAGCCAAAGCCTGGCGCAGCGCATGTTCCCGAATCAGGATGCCGTCAATCATCACCTGATGTGGACCGATCCGGTGATGAAGTTCATCGACATCGGCAACGGGCCGCGGCGCATCGTGGGAGTGGTGGCGGATGTCGACGACGAGAATGTGGTGCCGGGTCCGGCGCTGACCGTGTATCACCCGTTTGAACAAATTGGGATTTGGGGCGGCCGCCTGTTCGTCCACGCGCACGGGGACCTGTACGCGCTGGTGACGCCGGTGACGCGCATTATCCGCGGGATGTCGCCGGAAACACCCGTAGAGCGCGCCGCCACGCTGGAAGACATTCGCACCGAAGTGTTGACGCCCGACCGGTTGAACACGCTGGTGTTCGCCGGCTTCGCGGCGGTGGCGCTGGCCATCGCGGTGGTGGGTGTGGCGGGCGTGCTGGCGTTCTCGGTAAGCCAGCGGACGCGCGAGTTCGGCATCCGGCTGGCGGTGGGAGCCGAGCCGCGGCACCTGGTGGCGGGCGTGCTTGCTGAAGGGGCAGTGATCGCGGTAGTGGGTGTGGCGGCAGGAACGCTCTGCGGGTACGCGTTGGCGAAGCTGGCGGGCAGCTATTTCGAATCCGTGCGGACTCCGGGCGCGATGGTCGTGGTGGGATCGGCAGTGGTGCTGCTGGCCGCAGCGGTGGTGGCGTCGCTGCTGCCGGCGTTGCGTGCCGCGCGGGTGGATGTCATACAGGCGTTGCGCGCGGATTGACCCCAGCCTGCCGCGCTTGACAGCGAGTTCAGTAGTCCTTACCGTAGGAGGTATAATCCTGGCTTCCGTTGACGAGGCGGAAGCTTCCCTTGACGTGGCGAAGGGCGCAGCGTCACGCAGGAGTCCATGCGCGAGCTTGCCGAGCAAGTGAAACGTCGCGGACGGGCCCGCCTTGCCGCCGAGCAATTGACGCCTCGCTGATGGGACACCGGCGCACGCCGCAGGCGGATTCCGACCTTGACGGCATCTGGTATCACGTCGCTTTCAAAAGTGGCAGTATCGAAATGGCCGACCGTCTCATTGACTCGATCACAGACCGGTTCTCTTCGCTCGCTAGCCATCCGAATATCGGGCGCGCCCGCAACGAGGACTTGCGTTCCGGCTTGCGACCTGCGGACTACAAGGACCACCCTGGCGGCCTGCGAGGCCGCCGCAGGCTGCGAGCCTGCCCCACTCACTCCACTGCGATCATGACTCCGGCCGGGCTCTGATACGTCCCGACCGTCAACACCACGGCCAAATCGCCCGTCGGGACAAACCCGCTGGGCACCTGAGCATTAATCTGCATTAGCCCCACAAACCCCGGCGCCTCTCCCGCAAACAGGATCGTGGCTGGAATGCCGGCCATGGTCAACGTCACCGGCAGCACCGGCAGCGGGAACGGCGCCGCGATGGCTTGGCCGGTGACCCCCGCAGGCGAAGTCTGACCCTCGCCCGTGGCATATAGCACCACCACCGAACCGCGCGGGGCGGGGTTCTGATCGGAGTTGATCGAGCCATCCTGATTGACCGCCACCGCGTTCCCCGTGCCGTAGTTCAATGTAAACAGCGCGGGATTGGCATCCGCGACCGGCACTTGCATGGACGCCAGCGTCACGCCCTGATATACGATCTGCAGTTGCGCCGAAGCCTGTCCCGCCAGCTCATAAGGCGCTTGTGCGTTGATCTGGTTCGCCTGCGCGTAGTAAAGCGGCGCGGCCGTGCCATTCAGCAGCACCTGCACGTTTCCCAGCATGTTCGATAGCGTCCCCGTTGCATCGAAGCTCCCGGCAGCCGCGGTCGCCGGCCCTATGCCTTGCCCGAAGATGGAGAAGATCTCGCCCGGCGCCAATGACCCCTCCAACAAGCTGGCTGCATTGGCCAGCGCTACAGTGATGAGGGGCGGCGGCGGTGGCGGGGTCACCACGGCCTGCGATGCGGACAGCAGGCGCACGCGATTATTGCCCGTATCGGCAATCCAAACCTCGCCTTGGCCATCCACCGCCACGCCCCCCGGATTGTCGAGCGCAATGTCGAGCGCCGCACCATTGTCGCCGTTATAGGAGGCATCGCCGGTGCCTGCAATGGTGGCGATGTTCCCGTTCGTTGTCACCACGCGCACGCGGTTGTTGCCGGTGTCGGCGATGTAGACGTTACCGCCGGCGTCCACCGCCACCGCCGACGGATAGTTGAGCTCCGCAGACGTAGCGGCGCCGCCATCGCCGCTGAAGCCGCTCGATCCCGTGCCCGCGATACTCGAGATCGCACCGCCCGGAGCCAGCATCTGAATGCGCTGATTTTCGGTATCGGCGATGTACAGGTTGCCGGCGTTGTCGAGCGCCAGCCCAGTCGGGCCGTAGACTTCGCCCGGCATAGCGCCCGCCGTACCGGTGCCCGCCACCGTGTGGATGTTGCCCGCCGGGTCCACACGAATCACGCGATTGTGGTTCGTGTCGGAGATGTAAACGTTGCCCGCCAGATCGGCCACCACGCCCTGCGGCGAATTCAAGGGCGTGAGCGTAGCCGGTTCTCCTTCGCCGCCGTATCCGGCCGAGGCGCCATTGCCCGCGAATGTGGTGATGATGCCGGCAGAGTTCACGCGGCGCACCCGGTCGCCATGCGTATCGGCAATGTAAAGGTTGCCGGATGTATCGATTGACAGCCCGTTGGGGCCAGCCAGGCTCGCATTAATGGCCGGCAGTCCATCGCCCGCATAGGACGGCACGCCATCGCCCGCCACCGTGGAGATTGTCCCGTTCGCGGCGACCAGCCGGACGCGCTGATTGTCCTGGTCGGCGATATACAGCAGTCCGTTGGAGAGCGTCAGTCCGGTGGGCGTATTCAGGACGGCCAACAACGCGCTGCCTCCGTCGCCTGCGAAGCCGAATGTGCCTGTGCCGGCGACGGTACTAACGATACCCGTGGCCGCGGTCACGCATCGCACGCGCCGCGTTTCCGAAATGTACAAATCGCCCGCCGCGTCCAGGGTCGCCTCCACGGGAGTGCTCAGCACCGTCTGCAGTGCGGGTTGCCCATCGCCCGTATATCCCCCGCTGCCCGCGGCGCCGGCCACGATGGTGAGAGCGCCCGCGGGCGTCAATAGCCATACGAACGCATTGCCACTCTCCGGAATGTAGAGATTGCCCGCCGCGTTGGCAGCCAGGCCGGCGAGCTGAATGTTGGGCATGCCGAAGCTCTGCTGGGTCAAAACCGTGACGATCGTGCCCACGCCGGCCAGCACTTTGCGAATCCGCACGTTGGCGCTGTCCACGATGTAGAGGTTGCCCGCGGCGTCCCGCGCCAGGCCGGCTGGGAAGGCCAGTTGTGCCGCGATCGCCGGACCGCCATCGCCGCTGAATCCCGCCAAGCCGATACCGGCGACCGTGCTGATGATCCCGTCCGGGGCCACCTCGCGCACGCGATGACCATCGAAGTCGGAAATGTACAGATTGCCGGCAGGGTCTGTGGCCACATTGCGCGGCCCTATCAGCAGCGCGCCAGTAGCCGGACCGCCATCGGCATTGCTGCCGCTCGATCCGTTTCCCGCCACGGTGGTGATGTTCCCGTTGGTATCGACCGCCCTTACGCGCTGATTCCCATAATCGGCGATGTACAGATTGCCCGCCGCATCCAACGCAACGTCATAGGGCTGATTCAATTGCGCGGCGGATGCCGGGCCGTTGTCGCCGCTGAAACCGGGGTGTCCGTTGCCGGCCACCGTGCTGATAACGCCCGCGGGGGTCACCATCCGCACGCGATGGTTGGCGGCGTCCGCAATGTAGAGATTGCCGGCCGGGTCCACCACGATCCCTTCGGGCTGGGAGACCTGGGCCGCGATGGCTAAGCCGCCATCGCCCACCAGATCGCTGCCCGCTACCGTAGTGATTTGATAGACCGGCGGCGACGCCGCCAATGCGGGGAGGCAGGCTACCAAAACGAGTGGTATACTCCAAAACCGGACATGCATGTTCCCTTAAGGGGTGGGGACTGCCTCCGGTTTTTCTCATTGTAGTGGCGCACGCCCTCGGCGTGCCGTGGCGGCACTCTTGCCGCCACAGGCGAGCGAAGCTCGCCATGGACACGCCTCCGGCCTGTCGTGGACCCGCTGGGAGCGGGTCCGCAGCCTTCGAGGCTGCCCCACAGGCTTACTGTCCGATCAGCACGCCCACTGCGGAGGCCTGCACATCCAGCCGCTCGATGCGGTGTCCCAGTTCGAAAGGTTCGCCAACTTTGGCGTTCGGGTAGGCCTGCATGACGTAGTTGTGGATCAGGTAATCGAGCAGCGGTCCCTCGATGGTGACGCCGGAAATCTCCACCTGTTGCACGTCCACTGTGGCGGTTCCACCCGACGACCGGATGCGCGCGCTGATGGTGACGGGCCGTTCACCATCCAGCAGATAGGCCATGATTCGTCCCGGCGGCTTGCCTTCCGCGCGCCGCAGCCTGCCGAAATCGATGAGCGCGTGCGCGATTGCCGTTCCCGGCCCCAACTCCAGGCGGGGTTCGCGGACTCCGCCGGGCGCCACCTCGGCAACCTCCTGGCGGGCGTAGGCGTTCAACTCGGCGGAGGTGAGCACCACACGCGCGCCAGGCTTCAGGCGATCGTTCTCGATCAGGGAGATCTTGTGGACCACCGCTTGGTAGTCGGGTGGTGTACTGGGAGCCAGCGGCACTGCTGCGAGCGCCAGTGCTGCCGCCAATGCCGTAATGCCGCTTCGGGCCATACCAGACTGACGCTTGCGTCCCCGCGTGCGTTGCCAGCCGTGCGGGGCAAAGGACCCAACCGGGTTGTGGAAAACGACGCAACGCTGTCACGCGGAGCCTTTTAATCCATGTACTTAGGCCGTGGCTAGGCGCGTGCAACCTCCGGGACCGGAAGGTGTACTGTATGGATACGACAAACCTGGGCGTGTTTATATGGGTATCGCTGGTCTTGTTGGCACTGCTGGTGCTGCTCGGATTGGTCTTTGGCCGCGCTTACTTGAAGTACAGGGGCAAGCGCGTGATTACATGTCCGGAGAATCGGCGGCCGGCGGGTGTTCAGGTGGATACCCGGCACGTGCTGCTGATGACGCTGGAAGGCAAGGATAATCTGCGCCTGAAGTCTTGTTCGCGTTGGCCGGAGCGCCAGGATTGCGGCCAGGAGTGCCTGCGGCAGATCGAGGCCGCACCCGAAGATTGTCTGGTTCGCCACATTCTGACCCAGTGGTATCAGGGGAAGAGCTGCGCCCTGTGCGGCAAGCCCATCGGCGAAATTCATTGGGCCGACAACGAACCGGCCTTGTTGAACGCGGAACATCGCACGGTGGAATGGCGCGAAGTGGCGGCGGCCGACATCCCCGACGTGCTGGCCGCGCACCAGCCGGTCTGCTGGAACTGTCACATTGTGAACCGTTTGGCCGGTGAGCATCCGGAACTGGTCATCGACCGATCCCGGCACGTCTAGGCGGCCAGAGCTAGGCGGCCTACGAGGCCGCCGCAGGCAGCGTGCCCGCCCCACTATTGTCATCCCGATTGCCAGCCGATATTGCCTTATATGGAGCACTGCCCCAGCGATCCAGCGGCTGTCGAGCGTGCCGGGCTGGTGGCGGCCGTGGAACAATCCGCGGATGCCGTCGTCGTCTGCGATACCGGCGGGAAGATTCAGTATGTGAATCCAGCGTTCACGGCGATGACCGGATACGGCCGTGAAGAAACGCTGGGACAAAACCCACGCATCCTCAAATCCGGCTGTCAATCGCCGGCGTTCTACCAGGAGATCTGGGATACCATCGCTTCCGGGCGCGTCTGGCATGGCGAGCTGATCAATCGGCGGAGGGACGGAACGCTCTACACCGAGGAGATGAGAATCACCCCCGTGCGGAACTCGCGGGGTGAAATCGTCAGCTATATCGCCATCAAACAGGACGTGACGGAACGCCGCGCGGCCGCGGAAGCGCAAGCGTTTTTAGCTGCCGCCGTGGAAGGGTCCGCGGACGCGATCTTCGCCAGCACGCCCGCCGGTATCATCCGCACTTGGAACCGCGGCGCGGAAGCAGTCTACGGGCTCTCTGCTGAAGAGGCTATCGGGAAGCCAGTTTCCATACTGGTACCGCCCGAACGGATGCATGGGTTGGCGCCTCTGGTTGCGCGGGTCCTGCAGGGCGAGGCCATCTCGCAATACGAGAACGTGGGCCTGCATAAGGACGGACGAAGGATCCAGGTATCCCTTACCGCGGCCCCCATCCTAAACGCCGCCGGTGAAGTTACGGCCATCTCCATCGCGCTACGCGACATCTCCGAACGGAAAAACGCGGAACGTGCACGGGCCTTGCTGGCCTCGATCGTCGTATCATCAGACGACGCCATTTGCAGCGGGATGCTGGATGGGACGATCCTCACTTGGAACAAGGGCGCCGAGGCCCTGTTTGGGTACACGGCCGATGAGGTCGTCGGAAAGAACTATTTCATTCTGACGCCCCCCGATTCGCGCGAGCAAGTGGTCCGGACTCTGGCCCAGGCGCGGGCCGGCGCCGTTTGCCACTACAATACCGTCCGCCTAGCGAAGGACGGCCGCCGTGTCGATGTGGCGGTCACCGTCTCTCCGATCGCCAACCGCGACGGCGGTATCGGCAGCGTTTCGGTTATCGCGCGCTGTATCGGCGAACGCCTGCGGTCGGAGCAGAAGCTCCGGGAAAGCGAGGAGCGATTCCGCGAATTCTTCGAACACGCTCCGTTCGGCATGTGTGTGAGCGGACCGGACGGACACTTCATTCAGGTGAATGCGGCCTATTGCCGGATGCTGGGATATTCCAAGCAGGGCATGCTGGCCACCAACTGGTCGGCGTTGAGCCACCCTGAAGATCTGCCTTCTTCCCTGCGGAGGATGGAGCGGTTGTTGCAGGACCCCAGCGGATTCGTGGAGGCGGAAAAACGCTACATTCACCGCGACGGACATGTGGTGTGGGGACGCATGCGGATGTCGATCATGCGGGACTCCGGCGGCAGTCCCCAATATTTTGTGGTCCACGTGGAAGACATCACCGAGCGCAAACGGGCGGAAGAGGCGCTCTCGGAGAGTGAAGACCGGTTCCGCGTCATGGCAGACAGTTGCCCGACCATGATGTGGGTCACCGGCGCGGAAGGCGGCCTGCAGTTCATCAACCGGTCTTACCGGGAATTCGCGGGGACCACCTGCGAGCAGATGGCGGGCGCCAAGTGGCACTCGCTGGTTCACCCGGACGATGCGCCGGAGTATGTCGGAGCCTTCCACCGAGCCGTACGGGAACACGGCCCTTTCCGGGCGGAGGCGCGCGTCCGGCGCGCCGATGGCGAGTGGCGCTGGTTCGGCTCGTACGCTACACCGCGCTTATCGCCCGGCGGTGAGTACCTGGGGCATATCGGCCTCAGTTCGGACATCACCGAGCGCCGGCAAGCCGATCGGGCACTGCAATTTCAACACTCTTTGGTTCGCGCCATACTGGACGTGTCGCCCGACGGCATTCTTGTCGTGAACGATGAGAATCTGATCGTGGCGCATAACAAGAGGTTCCTGGATGTCTGGCAGATTCCCCTGGCGCGTATCCCGGATAACCTTCCCGATTACACCATAGGCAGCCAGCGTCCGCTGATCTTGTCGGCTGCCGTCGATCGCGTAAAAGATCCCGATGCTTTCTTGCAGCGGGTTCGGGAACTGAACGACCATCCGGAAGAGGACGACCATTGCGAAATTGAATTGAAGGACGGCCGGACGCTGGAACGCTACTCCACCAGTCTGCGCCGGGAACCGGGTGGGGGGCGCGTGTGGTTCTTCCGGGATATCACCGGGCGCAAGCAAGCCGAGCAAGCCCTGCGGTCGAGCGAGGAGAAATTTCGCCAAATCGCGGAGAACATCCGCGAGGTTTTTTGGATGATGCCTCCGGAAGCCAACGAGATGCTCTATGTCAGCCCCGCGTATGAACAGATTTGGGGGAGGACCTGCGAGAGCGCCTACCGGAATCCGATGTCCTGGGCCGATGCCATACATCCCGACGACCAGGAGCAGACCCGATTATTGGCCGTCCGGCAACTGCAGGGAGATCCTGTCGAGACGGAATACCGCATCCGCACCCCCCACGGCGTGGAAAAATGGATCCGAAACCGGGCTTTTCCCGTTCGCAACCAAGACGGGCAACTGATTCGCGTCGTGGGCATCGCGGAGGATGTCAGCGAGCGAAAACGCTACGAGGCGGAGCTGGTTTGCGCACGGGAGGCCGCCGATGCCGCCAACTTGGCGAAGAGCCGTTTCCTGGCCAACATGAGCCACGAAATCCGTACGCCGATGAATGGCGTCATTGGCATGCTGCAGTTGTTGTTGCAAACCGAGCTCACACCGGAGCAACGCGAATACGCCGGCGTCATCGACGAGAGCGGCCGGACGCTGCTGACGCTCATCGACGACATTCTGGACCTGTCCAAGATCGAGGCCCACAAGATCGCGTTGGAAAAAGTGGAATTCGACCCGCGCGCCGCGGTGGAGGCGGTCGTCCGCAGCCTGCGGGGCCGGGCGAAGGCCAAGGGACTGGCTCTCGATTCGCGAATATCGCCGGAAATCCCGCCGGTCCTGGGCGGCGATCCCAACCGCCTGCGCCAGGTCTTGATCAATCTCATCGCTAACGCCATCAAATTCACCGCCCAGGGCGAAGTGGCGGTGGCGGTTCAGGTGGAGACCCGGGACGCTGGCAAGGCCACGCTGCGATTCTCCGTTGCCGATAGCGGAATTGGAATCCGGCCGGACCAAGGCGCGGGCTTGTTCTCGCCGTTTGTGCAATCGGATACGTCCACCACGCGCAAGTACGGCGGTACCGGCCTGGGGCTATCGATCGCCAAGCAATTGGCGGAGTTGATGGGCGGGAAGATCGGGTTCCACAGTACGGAGGGAGAAGGCTCCACCTTCTGGTTTACCGCGGTCTTCGATATACCATCCGCGCCCGCGTTGGCATGCAGCCCGCAGGCGGTCCAAACCGCGAACGGCCGTACCGCGGCGCGCGGGTTGGCCCATGCGCGGCAGGGCGCCCGCATACTGGTGGCGGAGGACGATCGGACTAACCAGCGCGTACTGCTGGGGCAACTGAACATGCTTGGATACCAGGCCGGCGCTGTCGCCAGTGGCGCCGAGGCCGTCGAAGCCCTGCAGCGGGAGAAATACGACCTGGTCCTGATGGACTGCCAGATGCCGCAAATGGACGGCTTCGAAGCTACGCGCCGCGTGCGCGAGCTGGGCGGCCCGGAGATTCCGATCGTCGCTGTCACAGCGGATGCCATGGCGGGGGATCGCGAGCGATGCATCCGCGAAGGGATGAACGACTATCTACCGAAACCGGTGGAGATGCGCGAGCTTGCGGAGGTGCTTGCCAATTGGCTTCCCGAGCGCGCTCCCGCAAGCACCTCTGCAGCCGCCATGCTGCCGGGTCCACCGCCGGCCCAGCCGGCTTTCGATGAAGTGGTCTTCGACGAAGAGCGTCTGTTGCAGCGCCTTCTCGGAGACAGACGGCTGGCGGGCCAGGTGGTCAGGGGTTTCCTCGAAGACTTCTCCTCCCAATTGAACAATTTGCGGAAGAGATTCGACGAGTCCGATGCGCCGGGCGCGGCCTTGCAGGCGCATGCCCTTCGCGGAGCGGCCGCGGCCGTTTCGGCGGGCGGCATTCGCGCTTTGGCGCAGGCCATGGAAGGGGCCGGCAAGGCCGGCCGGCTGGACGATTTCGGTCAACTGCTGCCCCGTGCGGCCGGCGAATTCCAGCGGTTCAAGACCGCCCTCCGGCAAGCCGGATGGGATTAGACGAAAACGGAGAACACACTATGAAAACACTGATTGTAGAAGACGATTTCACCAGCCGGCTGGTACTGCAGACTTTCCTTTCGCGATACGGCGAATGTCATATCGCGGTCAACGGGTGGGAGGCGGTGGACGCGTTCCGCTCCGCCCTGGAAAGTGGGCAGCCATACGACCTGATCTGCATGGACATTATGATGCCCGAAATGGACGGCCGGGACGCCGCCAGGCAAGTGCGCGCGCTGGAAGAAGCGCATGGCATTCACTCGACTTCCGGCGTGAAGATCGTGATGACTACGGCGGTGAACGACGTTAAGGAAGTGATGAGCTGTTTCAACGAACTTTGCGACGCTTACCTGGTGAAACCGATAGACCTCTCGGAGCTGTTGAACCAGGTGAAATCGTATCACCTCGTTCAATAGCCGTTGAAAGGCGGGCGCGATTGCCCACCTTTCCCGTGAGACTTTCCCCAGGTTCCCGCCACTAGCATTCCGAAATCCAAAACCGATTACTAAGTGCGGGATGAACGATCAAGACGTCATTCGCGAGTTTCTGATTGAAAGCAACGAGAGCCTGGCTCGCTTGGACCAGGACCTTGTGGCGCTGGAGAAGCGCCCCAAAGACCCTGCCTTACTAGCTTCTATTTTTCGTACAATTCACACTATTAAAGGCACTTGCGGGTTCCTGGGCTTTTCTACCCTGGAAGCTGTAACCCACTTGGGCGAGAGCATCCTCAGCCAACTGCGCGACGGTAAACGGGATCTCACCTCCGACCTGGTCACGCTTATTCTGGAAGCCGTGGACGTAATCAAGGCTGTGCTGGTGGCCATCGAAACCACCGGACAGGAGGGAACCGAGGCTTACACCGATCTGCGCAACCGCCTGGAGGCAGCTTGCACCCAGACCGCGGCGGGCGCGCCAGCCGGGGAATCGCCCGCCGCCTCTCCCGATCTACCCGATACGGAAGATAAGGCGGCTCCGCCAAAAGGATCTTCCGTATCCGACTCCACCATCCGGGTGGATGTGGGCCTGCTCGACAAGCTCATGAATCTGGTGGGCGAACTGGTGCTCGCCCGCAACCAGATCCTGCAGTTCAACGCACAACAGGAAAACTCCACACTGAGCGCCACCTCCCAACGCCTGAACCTCATCACCACCGAACTGCAAGAGGGCGTCATGAAGACCCGCATGCAACCCATCGGCGTGGTTTGGAACAAACTGCCGCGCGTGGTGCGCGATCTGGCCGCTTCTTTCGGCAAGCAGATTCAACTGGAGATGCACGGGGCGGATACCGAGCTGGATAAGACCATCATCGAAGCCATCAAGGACCCGCTCACGCACATTGTGCGCAACTGCTGCGATCACGGAATTGAAAAGCCCGATGTACGCGTCCGGCGCGGCAAGCCGGCTCAAGGCAAATTGACCCTGCGCGCCTTCCACGAAGGCGGCCAGGTGAACATCGAAATCGCCGACGACGGCGCCGGGATCGACGCCCAAGTCTTGAAAGACAAAGCCGTTCAAAAGGGTCTGATACGGAGCGAACAGGCGGAGCGCATGACCGACCGGGAAGCCCTGGCCCTCATCTTTCTAGCCGGTTTTTCCACAGCCGCCAACATCACCAGCGTGAGCGGCCGCGGCGTGGGCATGGACGTCGTCAAAACCAATATTGAAAAGATTGGCGGCGTGGTGGAGTTGGTCAGCCGGCTGGGCGAAGGCACCACCCTCAAGCTGAAAATCCCCCTCACGCTCGCCATCATTCCAGGTCTGGTGGTGACGCTGCGGGAGAGGCGCTCGGTGCCCCGGGAATTGGGTGGCGTAGGGATCCGATACGTCATCCCGCAGGTGAGCCTGCTGGAACTGATCCGGCTGGAGGGCGATGCCGGGAAACGCCAGATCGAACGCATCCACGACACACCTTTCTACCGCAGGCGGGGCAGCCTGCTGCCGCTGGTCTATCTGGCCGATGTATTGGGACTGGGCGGCGGGGGCGAATCCGCCGTGGTCAATATCGTGGTGCTGCAGGCCGAGGACCGGCAATTTGGCCTGGTGGTGGACGGCATCAGCGACACCCAGGAGATCGTGGTGAAACCGCTGGGCAAGCAGCTAAAGGGTTTGAACTGCTATGCCGGCGCCACCATTATGGGGGATGGCCGCGTGGCTCTGATCCTGGACGTGTCGGGCATCGCGCAGTTGTCGGGCGTGGTGCGGGAATCGGGCGACAAATCCGCGGCGGAAACCCAGCGCTACGACCACTCCGCGAGTGATCGGCAGACGTTCCTGCTGGTACGCGCCGGCGCATTCGAACGCCTGGCAGTGCCGCTCTCGCTGGTCGCCCGGCTGGAGGAAATCTCTCTGGCGAAGATCGAGCACGCCGGCGGAAAACGCGTGGTGCAATATCGCGGGCGGATCCTTCCGCTGGCTTCGCTGGCGCCGCTCCTCGACCCCGCTGCGGCGGATACCGCCGGCCTTCAGGACCCGGCCCAGGTGGTGGTCTTCAACAATAAAGAGCGTAGTATCGGCATACTGGTGGACCAGATTCTGGATATTGTCGAGGACCATGTCACCATCCGCCAGGCCACCGCGCGCCAAGGGCTGTTGGGATCGGCGGTGGTGGGTAAGAAGGTGACGGACCTGCTCGACCTACATGCCGTGATCGAGGCCGCCGACGAAGGGTGGTTCAGCAGCCGGGACGCGCAGCAGGCCAACGGCGCCACGATTATGGTAGCGGAAGCGTCTCCCTTCGTGCGCGGTCTGGTACGCAATTCGCTCGAAATGGCCGGCTATCGGGTCATCGAAACCGCCGACGCGCAAGCCGCTTTGCGCGAACTGGAGCGCCGCAAGATCGACGTGGTGCTGGCCGGTCTGGACCTGCCTTGCGAGAGCGGTCCCGGCCTGCTGGAGCAAATGCGGCGCATACCCGGCTTGGCGCAGGTTCCCACGTTGGCCCTGATCGATAGCGCCGAGCAAGCCCAAGCCTGCCGGGAGCACCCGCGGGGCTTCTCCGATTACCACCTGAAGTTCGATCGGGAAGCCATGCTGCGGTCTCTGGCGAGGTTGGCGCATGTAGTCGGCGCGCCGGAAGCGCTAGTGCCCGCCGCGGAGAAAAATTGAAGCCATGAGCCCTTCCCCAACGAGCAACAGCGCGGATGCCGCCCGCAGCCGCGAGTACGCCACCTTCTTCGTGGATGGCCTGTTCTTCGGCATCGACGTGTTGCAGGTTCAGGAAGTGCTGCGCTACCAGGAGATGACCCAGGTGCCGCTGGCCCCCGCCGTGATCGAAGGGCTGATCAACCTGCGCGGCCAGATCGTCACCGCCCTGGATATGCGCGGAAGGCTTAAACTCCGCCCCCGGGCCGATGGCCAAACGCCCATGAACACGGTGGTCCGCACCAAGGAAGGCGCCGCCGTCAGCCTGCTGGTGGACGAGATTGGCGATGTTGTGGAAGTGGACGCGGAAGCGTTCGAACCCGTGCCGGACAACGTGGATCCCGCCGCGCGGGACCTGCTCCAGGGAGTGTACAAGCTGAAAGACCGCCTGCTGCTGATCCTGGACACCGAGAAGACCATTGATATTGCCGCCAATGCCGCGTAGCGCACGCACTCGGACGTGCCGGGCCCAAAAGGCACTCCCCACTCACGGGGACGCCTGCTTTGTGGCAAGGAGATCTTAAGTTTGGCTTTTACTTTCTTCTTTCGAGACCAGCAGGTCCTGGAACGGGTCGTGGAACACCTCCTCCCCAACCTGGCGGGGCGCAGCCATCCGCGCATCTGGGACGCCGGCGCGGCCATGGGGCAAGAGCCTTACACCCTTGCCATGATCCTTGCCGAGCGGATGGGACACTTCGCCTTCAACAACCTCCGCATCGATGCCACCGATGTGGAAAACACCGGCCAGTTCGCCCAAATGATAGAGGCGGCCCTGTACCCCAGGGACGAGTTGTCGCGGTTGCCCGAAGGCATCCTGGAGAAGTACTTCGAAGCGAATGGCCAACACGACTACTTTCGCGTCATCGACCGCATCCGGCCGCGCGTCGTGTTTCAGCAACACGATCTTCTGTCGTTCAAGGAAATAGGCCAGGGATACTCGCTGGTCTTGTGCAAGAACGTGCTGCTCCACTTCCAGCCGGGGGAGAG
>Ga0187871_10002057_pt1 | contig 16773 bp, 10 predicted proteins | sample June2016WEW_16_1_FD_132988 | JGI IMG/M metagenome (GOLD analysis project Ga0187871, IMG submission 132988) | Peatland microbial communities from SPRUCE experiment site at the Marcell Experimental Forest, Minnesota, USA - June2016WEW_16_10 | ecosystem: Environmental > Terrestrial > Soil >...
ATCGTGGCCCGCGCAAAACGCCCTCCCGGACGCCCTCACGATCACGCAGCGCAAATCCGGCTCGCCCGCCAGTTCGTCCAAGCGACGTTGCAACGCATCGAGGACCGACTCGGAGAGCGCGTTCAGCTGCTGCGGCCGATTGAGCTCGAGGGTAGCGATTCCGGCATGTGAATCCTGCATCGGCGCACCACGGTTTTGCCGCGAAGTGTAGCGCAGAGCGAGCAGCGTCGCCTCCACGACCCAGCGGTCGCACTACCATTCGCTGGGGTTAGGCACGGGTGCGACCCCCGGGTGCGCAACTGCGCTCCCGGGGATCGTGTCTGCAGCACCTTGGCCCCGCGGGCCCGCTCCGCTACTTCGCGTTGATGAACTCCGGCCAGCGGCTCCGTAGGAGACCGAGCTTGGGAGTGCCCCAGCCGCTCGCGAGGTCCCAGCCATCGGTCGCGCTGTAACCCGGCACCCCTCCGTACGAATTGTTGCCGATCGTAATGTCATGGCCGAAATCGGGGAACTGACCCAGGCCGCCCAGCACATAGAGGATCGGATTCAAAAAGCCCAATGGAGCATGCGCGTATTGATTTAGGTCGGCGACGATCCCGGCCCATTGAGGCGAGCCCTCGCTCGTGCCGCCAATGAAGTAATAGCCGACATACGAAGGCCCGAGGGCAGCCCCCAGAAAGCTCGTGTAAACGAGGATAGGCGAGTTGTACTCGTCTGCGTTGTAAGTGACGTCAGGGATGCCGCGGTGGTTTCCGAGGGTCGAGCGCTTCTGCCACGACAGCCACAATTCCTGGTAATCCGGGGTTTGGAACACTTGACTTATGCCCCCTCCCCCGGCGCCGCCGTTGACCGAACTGTCGTTCCACACGGTCTCGTGCTTGTAGTCACCGGAAACATCGGTATAGAGCGTCGTCCCGCCGACCGACGTTACCAGCGGAGAAGAGGCCGGAAAATTCACCGTGGGGAACGTATAGAAGCTGGTCGGCGCGCCGAGTGTTTCGCTATAGGCCGATGCGTTCTCGGTGCCGTCATCACCCGCACTCGCCAGCACCGTCACCTGCTCCTGGCGCGCGCGCTCGTAAAAGGTCTCGTAGTCCTCGATTACCCGCGGGCCTGCGGGCCCCGCCGCATTGTAAAACAGGGTATTTTCGGTCGCCGCCCAGCTCTGGGAGATGATCTTACCGAGGTGGTGATCGAGCGCATACTTCTCCAGCTCCAGAAACTCCGGTAGTCCCTGCACACCCTCCGTTTCGTCAACCGGACTGGTGAGCACGACTATGGAAGCGCCCGGGGCCATTGCATGCGCCCACTCCACATCGAGGGTCGTCTCGAACGCCCACCCTTGTGGATCGGGTTGGGTGATGTCGACGGGGGCGGTCCCGAGCGGCGCCAAAATCTTGAGCGACGGTGGATCCGGGAGCCCGTAGTCGCTGTCGAACTGGCGCAGGTCCGCCTCGAGGGTCGGGCTACCGTACGATTCGATCACGACGATCGTTTCTCCGGCACCGGTGAAGCCCGAATCGATCAAGGAGTTGAGGCCGTAGGCGGTGCGGATTTCGTGCGGGCCATAGCAGGAGAATCCGAAGTTCGCCAAACAGTAAGCATTGGTCGGCGGCTGCTCTTTGTTGCTCGTAGCTTGGCCGCCAATTCGAATTGTCGGCGCCGCACCGGCGCCGTAAGCGATAAGGCCAAGCAAGCCGATCCACCCGAGCGACCGATTAATCGCGGGAATTCTATTCATTGTAGCCATCCCCTAAGGTGTGAAAAGCAAACTCTACCCGGTGAACTCTGCGGGCTTATGCGTATTGTTTGCCGCTCCTTCTCCTCGAGAACGGGCTGTTCCCGAACGTTACACCCGCGGGCGTCACGGGGTCAAAGAACCGCCGCGCCGTGTTCAGGCAATCGCGCCGTCCCGGCGATCAACCCCCGCTCCGGAAAAGCGCCGCAGCGCTCCCGCCGCCCGCATGCAGCGCACGATAGACCGGCTCCGCGATATCGCGGCGGACGAGCGGCTTGCGCAATACGTCGAACACTCCCGCAGCCTGCGCGCGCTCGCTGAGCCGCGCATCGCTGTGGCCGCTCATGAGGATGATCGCAACCTCCGGGCGCAACTGCCGGATCTCATGCGCGAGTTCGGTCCCCGTGAGGTCCGGCATGGTCTCGTCGGTCAGCACGAGATCAAAGCGGTTCGGGCGCGCTCGAAAGGCCTGCAAGGCGGCGACGCTCGACTCAAAGCCGAGGGGCTCGTAGCCAAGACCGGCAAGCGTCTCCTCCGCGAGCGCAACGAGAGTACGCTCGTCATCGACGATCATCACCGTCTCGCCGTTGCCCATCGGCAGGTTGCCCGGAGGCGCCTCGGCAAGCCTGGGTATTTCGCCGGCAGCCGGCAACCACATCGTGAAGGTCGTGCCCGCGCCCACCTGCGTCACCACGTCGATCACACCGCCGAAGTCGCCGGCAATGCCGTGCACCAACGCAAGGCCGAGTCCCGTGCCCTCGCCGGTACGCTTGGTGGTGAAAAAGGGATCGAACATGCGCTCGAGCACCGCCGCCGGTATGCCGCTGCCGGTGTCGCTCACCGAGAGGCACACGTAGTGGCCCGCGGCCAACGTACCGTGCGAAAGCAAGCGGCGCTCGCCGAGTACGACACATTCGAGTGCCACTGCGAGCACCCCGCCCCCTTCCATCGCCTGCAGCGCGTTCGTGCACAGATTCATCACGACTTGGTGCAACTGCGTCGTGTCGCCCACGACGGCCGTGTCGAGCGCTTCGAGCCGCGTCTCGAGTCGCACCTCGGCGGGCAGAGATCCGGAGAGCAGTCCGAGCGTCTCCTCGACCACCGATTGCACGTGTACCGGCACCCGCCCCCCCATGCCACTGCGGCTGAACGCGAGAATGCGCTCGACGAGCCCCTTCCCACGCACGCCGGCGTGCATCACCTGATCGACCTGGTGACGCACGGCGCTCCCTTCCGGGAGAGAGTCCTGCGCGAGCTCACCATAACCGAGGATCGCGCCGAGGATGTTGTTGAAGTCGTGCGCGATGCCGCCGGCCAGCCTGCCGATCGCCTCCATCTTGGCCGCTTGCTGCAGCCGGCGCTGCATCTCCTCGCGCTCGCGTTCTTGCGCTCGTTGCACGGCCTCCGCGCGTCTGCGCCGGGTGACGTCCATCACCGCGCCGACAAACTCGAAGTCGCCCCACTCATCCGCCATGGCTCGCACCGCCACCTGGAGATGCTTCACCGATCCGTCGCGCATCAGCAGCCGATACTCGAATTCGAAATCCTTCTTCTCGCGCCTTGCGCGCTCGATGGTGATTTCGAAGAAGTTCTTGTCCTCCGGATGTGCTTGCTGAACGATGCGCGCGAAATCGAGTCGATCCGTGCGATCGAATTCATAGATACGATAGGTCTCCGCGGACCAGTACATGGCATCGGTTGCGGGATTCCAGCTAAAGCTGCCCGCATGGCTCAAGCTCTGCGCTTGTGCCGCATAAACCTCGCTGCGTCGCAGCGCATGCTCGGCGCGCCGGCGCTCGCTGTTCTCCTGCTCGACGTCCGTATAAAGACGGGCATTTTCCAGCGAAATCGCGGCCTGCGACGCGATCAGCCTGAGCACTGCGCTTCGAGCCGGTGTGAACACGCCTGGAGTGAGATTATTCTCGAGGTATAGCACGCCGATCAGCGTCGCTTGCTTGATCAGAGGCACGCAGAGAACCGAACGGACGCGATTGCGGCGAATATACTCATCGTCGGAAAACGACTCGTGCGCGGAGGCGTCGTCCAGAATCACACACTCCTGCGTCCGTACGACGTAATGAAGAACGGCGTTAGGCAGTTCCCCCGCCGCGATGCCCGTTTGCCGGAAGTGAACGGTGATGGTGTCGCCGCTGGTCGTGGCTTCCGCTTCGAGCCGCTGCACGCCCTCGCGGGGAATGAAAAGGAGCCCGCGCTGTGCTCCTGCGTGCTCGAGCGCGGTGCGCATGAGCGTATCGATCAATTTTTCCAGAACGATCTCTCCGGAGACCGCCTGGGCGACCTTGACGACGGTCGCGAGGTCCAGATACTCGACTGTGGCCCCGATCATCGCCGTCGGATCGGTTCGCGACAGTTCCGCCCGCAACTGCGGATGGGATTCATCCAGCTGCCGTACCTTGCCGTCGGCGCCCCAGCGCAAATAGCAGTAACGGGCATTGCGCCGGTACGCCAGGGAAGTGGTCTCCAAGCCCCGTGCCGCGTAGAACTGCGCGGCAAGTTCCCCGGCGATGCCTTCGCTCTGGATGAAGCCGTTCTTGCGGGCCAGGCGGATGGCCTGTTCGTAGAATCGCTCGGCCGCGAGCGGCCGCCCTTCGATCCGGGCGATCTCGGCGCCGACCAACGCCGTGCGGTGGCCAAAGTTCTCGGGGCAGTGCTGCGCCCATATCTCGAGTTGCCGGTGATGCGCGGCCAGCGCTCGCCGGTGCGGAGCATGTTGGTCGGCGGAAATTGCGTCGCAGTACGCCGCTCGCGCAAGCGCCGCGTAGAAGCGGTATTCAGCCACCTCGAAAAAGGACGGCGAGGTCCATAGCAGGCATTGCGCCTTCAATTCGGCGTCGATGGCGGACTGAAAGTCGCCGGCGAAAAAGCGCCCCTGGAGCTTGCGGATCCAATACCAACACGCAGGCAGTGCGAGACGTGGATCCGCCTCGAGGTGTTGCTCGAAGCGCGCCTCGTCGAACTGCGCGTCGTTGAAGGAGTTGAACGATGGCGTCAGGCCCCGCAGCGTGGCGATCAGCTGCAACTGGCTCGTGATGATGTCGATGACCAGGCCGAAGCGGATCCTGCGCGCGAATGCCAGTCCGGCCTCCGCCTCGCGCTGGATGTCGGGTAATGGCTCGCCGGATGCGAGCAGATTGGTGATCAGATTGTTGCAGCTGTAGGCCGCAAAGGTCAGGTCGCCGTTCTCGTTGGCCGTGTTGAAGGCGCGCCGTACCAACGGCCGGCCCGTGCGCACGTGCTGCGTCCATGGACTGACGAGGTTACCGAATGACATGTAGACGCGGGCCTTGAATTGATCCAAGCCGCGCTGTTCGACGAGTTCCAAGCCGAGCCGGCCAAAGCGGAACGCCGTCGGGTAATCGTTGAAATGCGGGCCCACGATCATCCCGAGCCAGACATAGGCGAAACACGATGCACCGAAATTGCCCTGCTCGAGGCTGATGTTCGCCATGCGGCAGAGGACCAGGCAGAGCAGGTTCTCGTCCGTAAACAGAGCCGGCGTGACGACCTGGGCGAGGACGTCCAGGGTGGCTCGCCACTCCAAGTCGCTGCCCAGAGGCAGGTCGACCAGGGACTCGATGGAACGGCTGCCGATGCGCCGCCAGATTTCATCGTATTCCGCTCGCACCTCCTGCTTTGTCGGGTGCGGCGACCATTGCACACCGATGCGGTGCAGATACTCCAGGCACAGCTCGACACCCCGATCGCTGCGGTCCAAGGTCGTGTACAGCTCCAGGCGCAGGCACGCGACCGCAGCACTATGAGCCCGCGTCGCGGTGCGCGCCGCGAGCATGGCGAGCCGCCGTTCCGCAGCGGCCAGGTCACTGCTGAGAAATTCGCACTCCGCCAGGTGAAACTCCAGTGCAAACATGAGCGGATAATGCTGCCGCCACGCATCCTCGGTGAGTAGCGCCCGGCCGGCGGAAAAATACGCCAGCGCCGCCGCGTAGGCGGTCGAGGTTTTGGCCCGCTCGCCCGCGACGAGATTGAGACCGGCGACTCGCTCCCGCTCTTGCTGGGAAACGATCAACCCGGCGCCGCGGTTGAGCTGATTCACGATCTCGAAGATATTGTCCTCGAGCTTCTCCGGGGGCGTCCGTCCGGCAAGCAGCCTGCCGATTCGAAGATGGATCGCCGGACGCTCGCCTTCGGGGATGAGTCCATAGGCCGCCTCCTGGACGCGGTCGTGGATGAAGGCATAGTCGCCGTCCTGGCGGACGATCAGTTCGGTGCGCACCGCCTCCCACAATGCCGTATGAATTTGCTGTTCCGAGAGCCCGTTGACCAAGGTAAGCGTGGCGACGTCGGCCACGTTCCCGACACAGGCAAGTTGCTTGAGTCGTTCCTGAGTCGCAGGGGACAACCGCTTCAACTTGCCGACCATGAGATCCACCACGTTGTCGGTGTACCCCTTGGCCTGGATGCGCCCCAAGTCCCACGTCCAAGCGGCCGCGTCCGGTTCGAAGACGAGCAGTCCCTCCTCGGCCAGCGCCGTGAGGAACTGGATCGCGAAGAACGGGTTGCCAAGCGTCTTATCGTGCACGAGCCGCGCAAGCGGCCCGGCGGAGCCGTGCTCACAATGCAAGGTGTCGGCAACGAATTCGGTCACGTCCTCGAGCGAAAGCGGCGCAAGCGCGATATCGCGCACCTCGGCCCCGGTTCCCCGAATGGCAGCCAGCGTCTGCATCAAGGGGTGGGTGCTGCTGACCTCGTTGTCGCGAAATGCTCCGACCAGCAAAAGGTGTCGGACGTCAGCGTGCGTCATGAGGTGCTCGAGCAGCTTGAGTGTCGCAGCATCGAGCCACTGAAGATCGTCGAGAAAGAGCACGAGGGGGTGCTCCTTGCGCGCGAACACCTCCAGAAAAGACCGGAACACCATGTGAAACCGGGTCTCGGCCTCCGTGACGGGGAGAGCCGCAACCGGTGGCTGCTCGCCAATGACGAACTCGAGCTCGGGAATGAGGCTCACGACGAGTTGGCCGTTTGGGCCAACCGATTTGCGGATCGCGTCTCGCCAACGATCGACCTCGGCCTCGGTCTCACTCAGAATTTGACGGATGACGGTACGGAACGCTTGAGCCAGCGTGGCATACGGAATGTCCCGCCTGTACTGATCGAACTTCCCGGAGAGGAAGATGCCCCGCGGCCGGACGATCGCCTTGTGCAGCTCCTGAACGACGGAGGACTTGCCGATCCCGGAGTAGCCGGAGACGAGAACCAGAGCCGGCGTTCCGGTCTCGACCACCCGAGTGAAGGCAGCGAGCAGCGTCTCGCACTCGCGATCCCGGCCGTAGAGTTTCTCGGGCTTCAGAAGTCGATCCGACGCGTCGTGCGCGCCGAGGGTGAACACATCGATGCGTCCTGCCGCCTGCCATTCGCCGACGCAGCGCCTGAGATCGGCTTCGACGCCGGCCGCGGTCTGATAACGCTCTTCGGGGGTCTTGGCGAGGAGCTTCAGAATTATCGCCGAGACTGGGGCCGGGACGTTTTTCGATCGCTCACCCGGACGCACCGGTTGTTTCGCGATATGACAGTGGATCCACTCCATGGGATCGGAAGCGGTGAACGGCAGGCTGCCGGTCAGCATTTCGTAGAGCGTGACGCCGAGCGAATACAAATCGCTGCGAGAGTCGATCGAACGATTCATTCGTCCGGTCTGTTCGGGCGCCATGTAGGCGAGCGCTCCGGCGAGAGCTTCGGGAGGATCGGGCGATTGCCGCTCGCGCGGCAGCCGTGACGCGATGCCGAAGCCCGTCAACCACACGCGTCCGGTCGCGATGCTCACGAAAGCGTTGGCGGGCCTGATGTCCTTATGGATGAGACCGCGCTGGTGAACCCGGGCGAGCGCGGCCGACAGTCCGATGGCCAGACGAAGGAATTGCCCCAACTCCATCGGGGCGCCAACCAGCCGGTCGAGCGGTTCGCCTCCGGGGTCCTCGAGCACAAGCACCGATCGGCCCTGTTGCCCGGCGAGCGCGAGAGGCCGGACCGCCCAGGCGGGATCCAGTTCGGCTCGCAATGCATATTCGTGCTCCATGCGGCGAAGGCTGCGGAGAGCGGTATGTTCTCGGAGCGAAGCGACCACCAGAATCGGCTGCACAGCCTGGTCGGGCGAGATCCGGGACTGGGCACGGTACAGGGCGAACTCGCCGTCGTCGCGCAGCGTCTGGCGACTTGCCTCCACAAGCTCGAGCACGTCGGCCTGCCAGTTCGAATCCACGGGCCCTTCCCCAAGGTATGAGGGACAATGGAGACAATACTCGAAATGCTTGCCAGCTGGTATTCGGGGCTCGGCGGGGCTGGGGTCGAGGCCCGAGGGCGCGAACGGCTCGCGCCTCGCGCGAAAGGGCCTCCAGCTCCAACCAAAATGAGGTTTGGCGGTGACTATTCAACCCGGCGAGCGCATTCTTCGCCCGTTGGCTGACCGAGGATCCGCGACCCGATCGCCTTGACCTTTAAGGGGCCGCAGCATTCTGCGTCGCCAAATTGATCGGATCCTCGCGCAGGTACGGCCGCGGCAACTGCTGTCGCGATATTACGCCGGCGGGATACAGAATCGAGAGGCGCTCCAACAAGTTCTCCAGCTCCCTCACGTTCCCCGGCCAGGAATGGCGCATCAAGTCCTGCAGGGCGCATGGTGTCAACGAGATGCCGCCAAATCGGGGGCTTTCCGCAACCAGCCGGGTGATCAGCAGCGAGAGGTCGGCAATTCGCTCGCGCAAGGGCGGAAGTTCCAGAGGAAATACATTCAGTCGATAGAAGAGATCTTCCCGAAATTCAGCCGCCTCGATGGCTTTCTCCAAATTTCGATGTGTCGCAGCGATGATGCGGACATTGCAGGTCTTACTGCGGTTGCTGCCGACGCGCTCAAAGCAGCGCTCCTGCAACACGCGCAGCAATTTGACCTGCATGGGTAATGACATGTCCCCGATCTCATCAAGGAACAACGTTCCGCCCTCGGCGAATTCGAATCGGCCTTGGCGTGCCGTGAGCGCGCCCGTGAAGGCGCCCTTCTCGTGGCCGAAGAGCTCGCTCTCCAATAACTCGGCAGGAATAGCGCCGCAATTGACCGGCACGAAGGGTTTGTCGGCTCGCGCGGAGAGCTGGTGCAGATGCCGGGCGAGAACTTCCTTGCCTGTTCCCGACTCTCCCAATATCAAGACCGTGCTGTCGGTGGGCGCCACTTGGCGAACCATGGTCCGGATCAGGCGCATGGCGCCAGTCTCTCCCGTGGGGCCGGACCTCGATGTGGCTTTCAAACTGGTGTACTCGACCCTGGCCGTTGCCAATCCCGTTCGCGCCATCAGTCAACTCCTTGGCATTGCATCCTGCAGCAGGCGGCCCGGGGGAAATGGTAGAAGCTCACGCGAAATGCAACCGTGCCTGCCTCACAGGCTGCGACAGTGAACATTTGCGCCGGACGCGTATTGCCGCAACGATATTCGGGTATCGCGTAGGCGGACCCCGGGGCCCTTCTCGCGCGCGCCCAGAGCTCGCATCTTTTGGCACCGCACCATCCCACGGCCGCTGGCACATTGGAGCCGCTGTCGCAGCGCATGCTGCGGTCATTGCGATAATGCTCATTCCAAAAAGGTAGCGGGGTCTGCATGAATCGTTCGCGTTGTTTCGGTCTTTTCTTGTCCACCCTCTTCGCCTGGATTGTCTCCGCGGATACAGCCATGCCGGCCACGCCTCCCCAGGTTCGGACCGAACAGGGCACGGTCGAGGGGCTCCAGGCGAAGGGGATCCGCGAATTCCTCGGGATACCCTACGCGGCGCCTCCGGTCGGCGATCTCCGTTGGCGGCCCCCGACCGCGCCGGCAAGCTGGGAAGGCGTGAGATGGGCAACGCAGTTCGGCCCCGCCTGCGCCCAGGTCACGACGCTCGGCCCTTTCGCGGGGCCCGCCAATGACAACGAGGATTGCCTGACACTTAACGTGTTCACCCCCGGGATCGGAACCTCCAGCAAGCTGCCTGTGCTGGTTTGGATTCATGGCGGCGGCAACATCGACGGCTCGAGCAGGGACTATGATGCGAGCCGCCTTGCCGCGCTGGGCAACACCGTCGTCGTCACCATCAATTACCGTCTCGCCCTGCTCGGCTGGCTTGCCAATCCGGCACTCGACGCGGAGGGTCACCCCTTCGCCGACTATGGCCTGCTCGACCAGCAGTTCGCTCTCAAATGGGTGAAGAAAAACATTGCCGCTTTCGGAGGGGATGCCGACAACGTGACACTGGGAGGTCAATCGGCGGGATCCATCGACACGGAAGCCAACGTCGCCTCTCCGCTGGCAACCGGGCTCTTCCAGCGGGCGATCTTCGAGAGCGTCGTGCTCGACGGCATTCCGCTCCAGGCGGCGGAGAAGACCGGCGCGGAATTCGCCGACGCCGCCGGATGCGGGAAGGCGGCGACACCGGAGGTGGCCGCCTGTCTGCGCCGTCTCCCGGTGCAGCGGATCATGCAGCTCGCGGGCACGGAATCCGCTCAGGGTCCCTATATCAGCAGCCTCATCGCGGATGGTCGGATCGTGCCGGCCGGCGGTCTCTTCAGCGCGTTCAAGAACGGCGCATTCACGCACATGCCGATCATGAGCGGCACGGTGCATGACGAGCATAATTTCACGGCGGCGATCACGGAGTATTTTTCGGGTCCGCCTCGACACGCGATCACGGCCGGACAGTTCCGGAATTTCGTCACGAGCACCTATCCGGCCGAAACGGCTGCCAGGGTATTCCAGGAATACAAGCTCGCCGACTACCCGACGCCGCAACGCGCCTGGAACGCAGCCGGCACCGACGGCTTGGTCTGCCCCCAACTGACGCTCAACCGCATCCTGGCGCCGCAGGTGCCGGTCTACGCCTACGAATTCAACGATGCGACGGCACCATTCTACTTTCCGGCCATGCCCGGCTTCGAGCCGCTCGCTTATCACACGGCCGATATCCAGTATCTGTTCCCGCTCTGGCATGGCGGCCCTGCAGGCATCGTCCACCAGCTGAATCCGCAGCAGCAACGTCTCTCCGACGCCCTGGTGAAGGCCTGGACGAATTTCGCGCGAAGCGGTGACCCGAATGGCCCTGGAGCGCCAAACTGGCCGGCCTTTCGCCCGACTGCGGGCAAGCCTGGCGTATACCTCTCGGAAACCCTACCGGTCTCCGAATCGATCACGGACGAGCAATTCGCCGCCGAACATCGATGCGCCTGGTGGACGAAACTTCCAACGAAGTAGTTCATCTCGCTCGTTTATGACCGCTAAGCCTCGAATACCTCGAACGCACCTTCGAGTGCATCGCACAGCTGGTCAAGCTGCGCCCGCTCAATCGTCAGGGCCGGCGAGAGAATGATGTTCGGCCCTGACAGCCTGATCATCGCTCCGCGGCGATACGACTCGCGGTGCACCCGGCTGAGCTCCGCCGCTCCACTCGCAAAGGCAGTGCGGGTGCGCCGGTCGGCAACCAATTCGATGCCAGCCATGAGACCGACGCCACGCACATCGCCCACGATCCGGAAGCGTTTCATCGCGTGCAGCCGCTCGAGAAAATAATGGCCTTCCCGCGCGGCACGTGCCGGAATGTTCTCGCGCTCGATGATGTCCAGCGTGGCTAGCGCCGCCGCTGCCGCCACGGGGTGTGCACCATAGGTGTAGCCGTGATTGATCGTTCCCAAGGCGGGGTCGGCGCCGGCCGCGCTTGCGCCGCAATCACACTATGAATACGAGCGTCGCGCCATCGTGGAAAGTCCGGATGACCAAAGCGCCGCCGAGGTGCCCGCCAGGTCCTCGGCGGCTATCTCATGAATGAGCTAGCCCGCGGCGCGGGCCGGTTCCGGCGTTGGCTTGGCGGCGTAGGGCCTAAAGGTGGATGCGATCAAGAAGGCGCCGATACCCGTACCCCACGCACCGATGTAGAGCCATCCGTAGCTGGCGAACGTATCGAAGATCAAGCCTCCGGCCAGCGGGCCAGTTGCCATGCCCAGACTGCCGGCCATTGCAAATCCGCCGATGATCGTTCCCATCATGCGCAGCGGAAAATTCTCGCGCGCGAGCACCGCATAGAGAGGCATTACACCGGCGTAGATGAAACCAAACAGGGCCGCCACGGCGTAAAACGCGCCCAGCTCACGTACGAAAAAATAGGCCAGTGCGCCGAACGCCTGCAGCAGCAGACCCGAGACCAGGACGCGTTTTGCTCCAAACCGGTCGCCGAGATAACCGAACGCTACACGACCGCCCAAGCCTGCCAGCCCTTCCACGCTGTAGATCGAGACAGCCGCGATCAGCGGGATCCCGCAACTTATCGCGTAGCTCACCGTATGGAAAATCGGACCGGAGTGCGTGGCACAGCAAAAAAAATTCGTCAGCAGCAGCGTGATGAATTGCGGTGACCTGATCGCCTGTCCTACCGTGATCCCCGATGGCGGCTCTTCGTGGGCGGCGAGGACGGCCTTTTCGGATTCCAACGCCGGTGGGCGACGCACCAGAAACGCGACCGGAATCATAACGGCTGCCGCGAATGCGGCGAGGATTTGAAGGGATGTTCTCCAATCGTGGTCGGAAATCAGCCGCGCCGCCAATGGAGACATGGTCATCGGCGCCATCCCCATGCCGGCGGAAACGAGAGACACCGCTAGGCTGCGATGCGTGTCGAACCAGCCGGTCACGCACGCCATCATGGGCGCGAAGATGGCCGCGGTCGCGCCACCGACCACCAAGCCGAAGATCAGCTGAAACTCGATGAGCGATGTCGCCCGGCTCGTCAGCGCCAGAGCTGCGGCCAAGACTCCGGATCCTGCCAGCACTATCAGGCGCGGACCGAAGCGGTCTGACAGGTTTCCCCAGACGATGCTTCCCAGTGCCATGGCGAGAAACCCGAAGGTCATGGCGCTGGATACGCCGGTGATGGACCATCCGGTATCCCGTGAGATGGCCCGAAGAAAAACAGGCAGTGAAAACATCGCGCCTACCGCGACGCAGCCCAAGAGGCCGCCGGCTGCCACTATCACCCAGCGATAGTGAGATTTCATTCTGTGCTGTCCATCCAACCGTTCCCCGCTGATGTAACGACGATCGATACGTGGCAACAACTCGTCGAGATTTAACATATCGGCAGCGGAAGGTCGATTCGATACTTGCTTGCAGCCCGGCCCCGCCGTCATAGCCATGCCATTGGACAGCCGGTTTCGACCCTGCTGCGGGCGATGGCGAGGAGCTGCTTCGGCGCGGTTAATGTGGACGGATCAAATCTCCGCATACACTTTCACTCCGAAATTCATGCATGCTCGACGAAGTGGTTCGCGCTGGCCCACCAGTGGCGCTGGCCTATCGATACGGTATAGCGCCCGAGCAGATGCAGATAACCAAAGAGCCGCTCCTCTGCGGCTATAAGCGGTGCTACAATTTTGTGATAAGGAATGCAACGGGCTTGGAACCGGCTGAGCCCAGCACGAACAATTGTTGACGGGACCGGTAGAGGGGCCGCAAGAATGAAAGCAAGCCTCGTGTTCCATGGGGAATCTAGTCTCGTCACACTCGCGCCACTTGTTCCATTGGGGGCAGTGGCGGCAACCCCCGCGGTGGCTCAGCAATACGAAATATCGTTTTCCGGATCCATGAATTGCAACTCGATCAATGCGCCCCTGGCTGCCACGTTTTATGGCGGAGAGGCCTTGTCCGGTTGAATGATTTTTGAAGCACAGGGAACAACGTAACGTAATAAGGAGATTCGTCATGATTCGATCTGTTCGCTTGCACCTTTGGGCCGGGCTGGCCGTCGGGGTGGTGGCGGTCGCTGCGACTTCCGCCGGCGCCCAGTCCGGCTCCGGGCCGGGCACGCTCGTGCGGGTAACTCCGGGGATAAGCGCGGCAACGGTGCCCGGCGCGGTGCCCTTCGGGCCCACCCCGGCGAACACGCCGGAAACCGTGTCGTTCGTCTTTCGCGAACGGAATCTGCAGGAGCTGGAAGCAGCCGTCACCGGGGGTATCAGGAACTACCTGTCGGTCAGCCAGTTCGCCAGGCAGTACGGCGCGGACCCGGCGGTAATCTCCGCGCTGCAGAGCTACCTCGCGCAGTTCGGGATCACCACGACGGTCTACGCCGACAATGTCGACGTCGTGGCCCAGGGCACCGCCGGCGAGTTCGACCAGGCGCTGTCGGTGACGCAGCAGCAGTACTACGCCCCGGCAGTCCAGGGCCGCGACGGCCGCACGAGAATCCCGGCGCAGAACTTCCACGGCACCGCGGAGGCGCCGGGGCTGCCCGCGAACATCGCCGAGAACCTGCTCGCCGTCCTCGGGCTGACCAATTACAGCCCGTTCGTCAGCCAGAAGGCGCATGTCGACAGCAGCGTGCTCAAGCCACAGTCGGGCAGCTCGAGCTCCTGCCTCGCGCTGACCGGGCTGGCGGACGCGTGCAACCTCCCGTCCAATTTTGCCGCCAACTACGGCCTCGACGCGCTCTACCAGAAGGGAGCCAACGGGGCCGGGCAGACGCTCGCCATCGTCACGCTGGCCGCCCTTGACCCGGGCGCGCCGCAGTACTTCTGGCAGAACATCGCGCACATCCCGACCACCGGCCGCACGGTGACCGTGGACAACATCGACGGCGGTCCCGGCGTGCCGAGCGACGCCTCGGGCAGCGGCGAGACCGACATCGACGTGGAGCAGTCCGGCGCCCTCGCCCCCGGCGCCAACGTGATCGTCTATCAGGCGCCGAACACCGACTACGGCTTCGCCGACGCCTTCTTCGCGGCGGCCAGCGAGAACATCGCCGGCACGCTCTCCTCGAGCTGGGGGGCGTCGGAGACCATCGTGCAGTATGTGATCGCCGCCGGCGAGGAGTCGCCCGGTTACGCGGCGGCATTCGACGAGGCGTTCCTGGAGATGGCGGTGCAGGGCCAATCCGGCTTCATCGCGTCCGGCGACACGGCCGCGTACGCCGCCTCCGGTGACCTCGGCACGACCAACCTGTCGGTCCAAGTCTCGGCGGACAGCCCGTACATCACCGCCGCAGGGGGCACCACGCTGCCGTGGTCCGGCACACTGTCCGGCCCGGACGGCACGGCTGCCGTGGACGTCCCCGCCCAGCGCACCTGGGGCTGGGACTATCTGTGGCAGCCGGTCGCGACTATCACCGGCGAGCCGCTCGCGACCTCAGCAGAGTCGCAGGTCGTCGGCAGCGGCGGCGGCTTCTCCGCGATCGAGTCGAGACCTTCCTATCAGGATGACGTGCCCGGCATCGGCGAGTACGCCGCGATTCAGTACCTGACCCCGACCGACTACGTGACCCAGCCCGGCACCAACCTGGTCGAGCCGACCGAGTGGAGCTTCAATCCCACACCGAGGGTCAGCTACGGCTACTCCACCGGCCGCGCCGTGCCCGACGTGTCCGCCGACGCCGACCCGTACAGCGGCTACCTGCTGTACGAGCCCTCCTTTGCGGGCGTTGACGAACCGGTGCTTCAGGGTGGCTGGGGCGGCACCAGCTTCGTGGCGCCGCAGCTGAACGGCTCAACCGCGGTCATCAACTCCTACCTCGGCCACCGGGTCGGGTTCTGGAACCCGGCGATCTACGCGTTTGCTACCGGCGGGAAGGATCCGTTCACCGTGCTGAGCGCGGTCGGCACCAGCAGCGATAACATCTTTTACACCGGCAGCCCAGGCTCGGTGTACAACGCGGGCAGCGGGCTCGGGTTCCCGAACCTGAGCGAGCTCGCCCTCGACTTCGCCCGCGGGCCCTGACGGCGGTTAGCCGCGGCGCAACCGGAGCCGGGCCGCACTCTCGCGTGCGGCCCGGCTCGCGGTTACTGCGAGCCGGGCCGCGGCTCAATGAATGACCAGATCGTCGGGACTCTTGAACCCGCTAACGATTCCGCGCGCGATTCGACCACGGTAGGCAGCTAATTTGCTCGACTTCGCGCTTGCAAGTTTGTGCTACATGTAGCACAATGTGTCCATGAAGGAAGCAGGCATACGTGAAGCTAGGCAGAACCTCACCGCGTTGATCGATGAGGTGCGCAAGGGTCACGAGGTAACCATCACTGATCGAGGCAGGCCGGTTGCACGGCTCGTACCGCCCCGCCGCGAGCAAGCCAAACCCTTTGCAGGCCGTGCCGATTTCCGTCGCAAGATGCCAGTGCTGGCCGCATCGCTCACCGCCGCCGTCATCGATGAGCGGGCGGAGCGTGGCTGAAGGATCGATGGTGCGAGACGCGCTCGGTGCCGATCCCGGCATCTACCTCGATTCCAGCGCGCTGGCGAAACTTTACGTACCGGAACCCGAGAGCGACACGCTGGAAGCCTTTCTCCAAGGTCGGCGGGATCTGATGATCTCGGAACTAGTCATTACCGAAGTTTTGTCCGCAGTCGCCCGTAGACGACGCGAGGGCATGATCACTGCCCATCAAGCATTGGAGATCCGCGACGCGGTCTTCGCAGACGCCGATTCAGGTTCCTTCCACCGCCTCGACATGAGTCCCGTGGTTCACCGCGAGGCCGAACGCCTTTTATTCCACATCGAGTCGGTAACGTTGCGGACGCTTGACGCGCTGCATGTCGCCGCGGCGCTGCTGGGCTCGGCTACTCACGTCGTGACCTACGACGCGCGCATGCGCGCTGCGGCGTTGCACGCGGGACTCAAGACACTCGACTTGTAGGAACCGGCTTGAATTCAGCACGGCCCACGGAGACCCCTTGAATTGGTAGCGGGGGCGCGCTACCGGTCCAAGCAAGTGCGATAGTCAAATGATAGTGCTCAGATAGCAACGCATTCGCTGGAACCCGCATGGTCGTGTGGCAGATCGCATCAAGACGATCGGCGTGACGGATAACGACAAGGAGTTCGCGCGCGTCGATCGGTTGCGCGTCGAGAACTGGTTGAGGGATTAGTTACCGGACAAGGCATTAGCGGCAGCGAGCCTCGCGGCCGAAAGACGGCGCAATTGCCAACACGTCGGAGATGTCAAAGCATTGTCCCGAAATAATGGGGCGCGCATGTCTGTAGCCTCTCGGCGACGTATCCTC
>Ga0187871_10002059_pt1 | contig 16757 bp, 13 predicted proteins | sample June2016WEW_16_1_FD_132988 | JGI IMG/M metagenome (GOLD analysis project Ga0187871, IMG submission 132988) | Peatland microbial communities from SPRUCE experiment site at the Marcell Experimental Forest, Minnesota, USA - June2016WEW_16_10 | ecosystem: Environmental > Terrestrial > Soil >...
CACCGCGACCGAGCGTGCGAAGGCGGAAAAACGGCGAAACCGGGCCGAGACCTACGCCAAACGCTTCGCGGCCAAGGAAGCCTGCGCCAAGGCGCTGGGCACGGGGCTCCGCGCCGGGGTGTGGTGGCGCGATATTGGCGTGGTCAACCTGCCGTCGGGGCGGCCCACGCTCGCGCTCACGGGCGGCGCCAAACGGCGGCTCGAGGCCATCACGCCGGCGGGCTACGAGGCGCGTATCGACCTCACCATCACCGACGACGGGCCTATCGCCCAGGCCGTCGTGATCATCTCGGCGGTCCCGCTTGCCGGCCCTTGACGCGACGCATTTCGGCCGCCCGGCGGACGTTGTTTTGCGGGCCTTATGCCGGATGACAAATTCGTCATGTTCGCCACGTTCTGGCGTTAAGCCCATGGCATTCCAAGGTAAAGCGGAATGGCCCACGGCCGCGGCGAAATCCCGCGTGCAATTGCGTGCGTATGGCCCACGGGCTACAAGGTCGCGGGGCAGAAGTTGCAGACGGAAACCATAGGCCGATGAGCGTGCAGACCGGAACCAAGCGCAAAGAGGGTGGATTCGCCGAAACCGTACGCGTGGTGTTCCATGCCCTCATCATTGCCCTCGTCATCCGCACCTTTCTCTTTCAGCCGTTCAATATCCCTTCGGGCTCGATGATCCCGACGCTGCTGGTCGGCGATTACTTGTTCGTCTCCAAATATTCGTACGGCTACACCCATTACTCGTTGCCATTCTCGCCGCCGATTTTCTCAGGCCGCATTCTGGGCCAGCCGCTCGATCGCGGTGACGTTGTCGTGTTCCGGCTGCCGAAGGACGACACCACCGACTACATCAAGCGCGTCATCGGGCTGCCCGGCGACCGCATCCAGATGATCGACGGCGTGCTCAACATCAACGGCGAGCCGGTGAAGCGGCAGCGCATCGAGGACTTCGTCGCCGACGAGGACGGCGCGGTTCAACGCGTCAAGCGCCACCGCGAGACGCTGCCGAACGGGGTGACTTACACCACGCTCGATCTCACCGATAACGGCTTCTACGACAACACGCCGGTCTACCAGGTGCCGCCCGGTCATTATTTCATGATGGGCGACAACCGCGACAATTCGACCGACAGCCGGGTGCTCAGTCAGGTCGGTTACGTGCCCTACCAAAACATCATCGGCAAGGCGCAGATCGTCTTCTTCTCAATCAGGGACGGGGCCCATGCCTGGGAGGTCTGGCGCTGGCCGTGGACGGTGCGCTGGAACCGGCTGTTCACCCTGGTACGATGAGCGGCCGCGGCAAAGCCAAACCCACCGCTACGCCGCAACAGCCGCCTGCCGTTGAGGTTGCCCCGGCGCCAAACGCGCCGCGCGCGGCGGTTGCCGGGCAAAAAGATTCCCGGCCCCGCCGTCGCCGTGGCGACGGTTCGCTTGAGGAGCGCATCGGCTACCGATTCACAGACGTGGCGCTCCTCGACAGCGCGCTGTCGCACATTTCCGCGCTCAAGGGCGCGCGCAACCGCGCCGGCAGCTACCAGCGGCTCGAGTTCCTCGGCGACCACGTGCTCGGCTTGGTGATTTCCGACATGCTGTTCCGTGCCTTTCCCAAGGCCGATGAAGGCGAGCTGTCGCGCCGGCTGGCCGATCTCGTGCGCAAGGAAACCTGCGCCGAGATCGCGCGCACCATCGATCTCGGCGCCGCGATCCGGCTCGGCTCGTCGGAGGCCAATGCTGGCGGCCGCACCCGGCCGGCGATCCTCGCCGATGTCTGCGAGGCGCTGATCGGTGCGGTTTATCTGGACGGCGGTTTCTCCGCCGCCGAAGCGCTGGTTGGTCGGCTATGGGCAGCGCGCATGCAGACAAAGGCGCAGCCGCTGCGCGATCCGAAAACGGTGCTGCAGGAGTGGGCGCAAGCGCGCGGCTTACCGACGCCGGCCTATCGCGAGATCGCGCGCACCGGCCCCGACCACGACCCGGAGTTTCGCGTCGCCGTGCAGCTTCCGCGGCTCGCCCCGGCGGAAGGTTCGGGACGCTCGAAGCGCGCCGCCGAGCAGGCCGCTGCCGCCGCCATGATGGTGCGCGAGGGCGTCAAGCCCGACCGGATCGATGGTTGAGCCGGCGGAGGCCGCCGCCCGATGCGGCTTTGTCGCGCTGATCGGCGCGCCGAACGTCGGCAAATCGACGCTGCTCAACGCGCTGGTCGGTGCGAAAATCTCCATCGTCACGCCCAAGGTACAGACCACGCGAGCGCTGATCCGCGGCATCGCCATGGAAGGCCCGGCGCAACTGATTTTTGTCGACACGCCCGGCATTTTCGCGCCGCGACGCCGGCTCGACCGCGCCATGGTCGGCAGCGCTTGGGGCAGCACGCGCGACGCCGACATCGTCGCGCTTTTGATCGACGCGCGAAAGGGCGTGGAGGACGACGAGGAAGCGATCCTGCGCGGCCTCGCCGACATCCGTGCGGCCAAGGTGCTGTTGCTCAACAAGATCGATCTGGTCGAGAAGCCGACGCTGCTCTCCTTGACGCAAGCGCTCAACGAGCGCGCGACCTTTGCCGCAACTTTCATGGTATCCGCACGCTCCGGCGACGGCGTTGCCGACCTCAAAAGCTGGTTCGCGGCCCACGTGCCGCCGGGTCCGTGGCTTTATCCCGAGGATCAGATTTCGGATGCGCCGCTGCGCCAGCTTGCCGCCGAGATCACGCGCGAGAAACTTTATCTGCGGCTGCATCAGGAACTGCCGTACCAGTCGACGGTCGAGACCGAGGTCTGGAAAGAGCTCAAGGACGGCTCGGTGCGCATCGAGCAGACGATCTATGTCGAGCGCGAAAGCCAGCGCAAGATCGTGCTCGGCAAGGGCGGCCAGACCATCAAGGCGATCGGGGCGGCGGCGCGGACCGACATCGCCGCGGCGATCGAAAAGCCGGTGCATCTCTTTCTGTTCGTCAAGGTGCGCGAGGGATGGGGCGACGACCCCGAACGTTACCGCGAGATGGGCTTGGAGTTTCCCCGGGAGTAACATCGAGCCCGAGTCGGGCCCTGTCATTCCGGGGCCAAGCGAGCCCGCAATCCATAACCACAGTTCGTGACTATGGATTCCGGGGCCGATCCCTGCAGGCCGTCCCGGAATGACGACAAAGGCATTACAATAGAAACCCATGCAATGGACCGATGAAGGCATTGTGCTCGGCGTGCGGCGGCTTGGCGAGTCGGGCGTCATTCTCGAATTGATGACGCAAGAGCGCGGCCGCCATCTCGGGCTGGTGCGCGGCGGCACCGGCGCCCGGCTGCGCGGCGTGCTGCAGCCCGGCAATTCGCTGCGCGCGACCTGGCGGGCGCGGCTCGACGATCATCTCGGCCATTATCTGGTCGAGGGCATCAATCTGCGCGCGGCCGGCATTCTCACCGCGGCGCATGCCGTCCATGGCGTGACCCATCTCGCGGCTTTGTGCCGGCTGCTTGCCGAACGCGAGCCGCATGCCGGCATTCATGCCACGCTCGAACAGATCCTGGATGCTCTCGACGATCCCTCGGTCGTCGGTCCCATGGTGGCGCGCTTCGAGCTCGCCTTTCTGGCCGAGCTCGGCTTCGGGCTCGATCTTTCCTCCTGCGCCGCGACCGGCGCCAAGGATGATCTCATCTATGTCTCGCCGCGCTCGGGCCGTGCCGTGTCGGGCGCGGCCGGGGAAGCGTACCGCGAAAAACTCCTGCGGCTCCCGAGCTTCCTGCGCACCGACGCCGAGCCGGCGTCCGCCGCCGATCTCGCCGATGCGTTCGCGCTGACCGGTTTCTTTCTCGATCGTCACGCCTTCGCGCCGCGCGGTCTCGCCGTGCCGGACGCGCGCGCGCGCTTTCTTGCCGCTGTTCTTGTCCGCAACGCCTAACCGCGCTACCGCTCCGCCATGAACAAAAAGCTGATTCCCCCGGAAAAAACCGGCGACGTGCAGGAGATCGCGCTGCGCGAGGCGCTCGAGGAGCGCTATCTCGCCTACGCGCTGTCGACCATCATGCATCGCGCTCTGCCCGACGCACGCGACGGGCTGAAGCCGGTGCATCGCCGCATCCTTTACGGCATGCGGCTGTTGCGCCTCGATCCCGGCGCGGCGTTCAAGAAATCGGCAAAAATCGTCGGCGACGTGATGGGCAATTTCCATCCGCATGGCGACCAGGCGATCTACGACGCGCTGGTGCGCTTGGCGCAGGACTTTTCCTCGCGTTATCCGCTGGTCGACGGCCAGGGCAATTTCGGCAATGTCGACGGCGATAACGCGGCGGCCTACCGCTATACCGAGGCGCGGCTGACGGAAGCCGCGCGGCTTTTGCTCGAGGGCATCGACGAAGATGCCGTGGACTTCCGACCCAGCTATGACGGGGTTATGCAGGAGCCGGTCGTGCTGCCGGCCGCGTTCCCCAATCTGCTCGCCAACGGCTCGCAAGGCATCGCGGTGGGCATGGCGACCGCGATCCCGCCGCACAACATCGCCGAGCTGTGCGAGGCGGCGCTGCACCTCATCGAGCAACCGAACGTGCGCACCCGCACGCTGCTGAAATTCGTGCCCGGCCCCGATTTCCCCACCGGTGGCCTGATCGTCGATCCGTCCGAGGCGATCGCGGAAGCCTACGCCACCGGCCGCGGCTCGTTCCGGCTGCGCGCGCGCTGGAAGGCCGAGGATACCGGGCGCGGCACCTATCAGGTGGTGGTCACCGAAATCCCCTGGCAAGTGCAGAAGATGCGGCTCGTCGAGCGCATCGCCGAACTGATCAACGACAAGAAGCTGCCGCTCCTTGCCGACATGCGCGATGAATCCGCGGAGGACGTGCGGCTTGTGCTCGAGCCGCGCTCGCGCAGCGTCGATCCGGCGCTGATGATGGAGAGCCTGTTCAAGCTGACCGAGCTGGAAAGCCGGGTGCCGCTGAACATGAACGTGCTGGCGCGCGGCCGCATCCCCAAGGTCGTCGGGCTCGCCGAAGCGCTGACCGAATGGCTCGCGCATCGGCGCGAGGTTCTGCTGCGCCGCTCGCGCCATCGGCTCAGTGAGATCGAGCATCGCCTGGAGGTGTTGGGCGGCTATCTGGTTGCCTATCTCAACATCGATAAGGTCATCAAGATCATCCGCAAGGAGGATGAGCCGAAGCCGGTGCTGATGCGGACGTTCAAGCTCTCCGACGTCCAAGCCGACGCCATCCTCAACATGCGGCTGCGCAATTTGCGCCGCCTGGAAGAGATCGAAATCCGCGAGGAAGATAAGAAGCTGCGCGCGGAGAAGAAATCGATCGAGGATTTGCTGCGCTCGGAAAAGGCGCAGTGGAAGACGATAGCCGGCCAGATCCGCGAGGTGCGGGAAAAATTCGGCGCCAAGACGCCGCTCGGCAAGCGCCGCACCGGTTTTGCCGAGGCGCCGGCGCACGACGAGGCGGCGATCGAGGAGGCCTTGCTCGAGCGCGAGCCGATCACGGTTGTGGTCTCCGAGAAGGGATGGATTCGGGCGCTGCGCGGCCAGGTCGCCGACCTTTCCAGCTTGGCGTTCAAGGCCGACGATGCGCTGAAAATCGCTTTTTTCGCCGAAACCACCTCAAAGCTTCTCGTCTTCGCCACCAACGGCCGCTGCTACACCATCGAGGCGGCAAAACTGCCGGGCGGCCGCGGCCATGGCGAGCCGATCCGACTGTTCATCGATCTGGAGCAGGAGGCCGACGTGATTGCGGTATTCCGTCACGAAGGCGGGCGCCAGCTCATCGTGGCGAGCAAGCAGGGCAGGGGGTTCATCGTCGCCGAGGACGAATGCCTCGGCAATACGCGCAAGGGCAAGCAAGTGCTCAATGTGAGCCCGCCGGACGAAGCGCGCGCCATCGCGCCGGCCGAGGGCGAGCTGGTGGCGGCGATCGGCGACAACCGCAAGATGCTCGTTTTCCCGATCGATCAGGTCCCGGAGATGACGCGCGGGCGCGGCGTGCGGCTGCAGCGGCACAAGGACGGCGGCCTCTCCGACATCAAAACCTTCGAGGCGGAGAAGGGCCTGACCTGGACCGACTCCGCCGGCCGTGTTTATACCCTGTCGCTCAAAGAACTCGCCGACTGGCGCGGCAACCGCGCCGACGCCGGGCGGCTGGCGCCGAAGGGGTTTCCGAAGAATAACAAATTTGGCGGTACATCCAGCCGCACGCCGGCGAACGGGAAGAGCGCAGAAAACCCCTGATCGATGCCTGCTGCACGAGTCATCTTCAGTTGTGCTGTCCTGCCGTGACGTTGATGACCTGCACGCGGCGGTTGACGCCATCTTCCGGATTGGCCGGATCGAGCAATTGCGATTTCCCGTAGCCCTTCGCGCTCAGTCGCGCGGGCGCGATGCCGAATTGCGTTACCAGATAATGGCTAACCGCCTCGGCGCGTCGTTCCGAAAGTTTCTGGTTGAACTCGACGCCACCTTTCGCATCGGTGTGGCCGGCGATGAGAAAGCTGAACGCGGCAAGCCGCGGATCGCGGAGCGCAGTGCCTAATCGATCGAGGGTGATGCGCGCGTCGGATGTCAGATCCGCCGAATTGTAGGCGAAGTTGACGTAGAGATTGACCGAAAGCGGCTGTTCCGCGGGCTTTCCTTCGACGGTGATTCCGCGCCCGAACAGGTCGCGCGTCTTTTCTTGCGGCTGTGCCTGCGGCCGCGGCTTTGGGCAGTTCGGATCCAACGCGCATGTGATGTCGTTCGGTGACGGCGCCTCCTCCGCTGACGCCGGTGTGAGAATGATCGATGCGCCGGCAAAAAGGGCAATGACAAAAAGCAACCGGATCATCATGGCTACTACCTCGCACTGGTTGTCAGGGTGGTTATGGTGGCCGCGAGCTCGCGGTCGGGCATATCCGGAACAGGTTTGTAAAGCAGCGCCCGCCGCAGCTCGCTCAAATAGTCACGTTCGGTCTGCTGCATCGGCAACTCGTGATCGAACAAAGGCGAGCGCGATGCGATGGCGATAATCATTTCACGGCCGAACGGCGGACTGACGGTGAATTTCGGCTGGCCGTCCGTGCCGTTGCCGAACACCAGCGTTTGTCGCGGCAGCGTCGGTTGCGGCACGAGCGCGTTGGGCTGCACCAGATGGACGACCGAACCGTCAGCCTGGATATAGGAAACGTAGAGAAAACTGATCTGCGCCGGAGAATGGACCTGGATTTTGAGCTGGTCCCCGCCGTGGAGGTCGGTGCTTGAACCGATGTCGATCGTCGGTCGGTCGGCAACCAGAAGCGGCTTCTGCAAAGTCTGCAGTGCCTCGCATTGCGGCCACGGCGCCACGATCACGTCGCCGACGATTGTGTTTGGCACGCTCGCCGCGATCTGTTTGACCCGGTTGAGGTCGTCGTCGCTGGCGACGTAACCCGACAACACTGATTGGCCGCCTCGCGTCTCGACGTTGACGCGGGCGCATGACAGCGTCTGCAGGTCGGACAGTCCCGGGATTGGCTTTGGCGGCACAGGGGCTGGCGGCGGCGGCGGAGATGGTGGCGGCGGAGACGGTGGCGGCGGCGGCTTGACCGGAACGACGTTGAGCACGGAGGCGTTGCTGATGCGGGTCTTCAATAGATCGGAGCTGATCCAAGCGGAGCCATGATCTCCCCAGCGCGGACTCCAGGAATTGATCAACCGGAACGCTTGCCGCCCCTCGTCGTAGCCGACCAGTGTCATCGCATGCCAACCCGCAAGCTTGTCGCCGGGAGCCGGGGCCGGTTCCGTGAACGTGCTGGCATCACGCAGTTTCTGGAATGCGGTGCTAACGTTGAACCTAATCAGCACGGGATTGGACCGCGCGAGTTGGCCCTTGGCGTCGTCAGGTCGGCTGATATCGACACGATTCAATCCGTTCACACGGAAATCATGGGCCCGCGCAACAAGCTGCGCCGACGCCGCTGGCACGCATGCGTCACTGTAGGGATAGTCAGCGAGCGATAACGCACCTCGTCCAAGTACTTTGACGGCGTCGTCGAAACTCGAGCCATCGTTGCAACCTTGTCGGCGGGCCAGGTGATAGACGTAGTTGGGGCTCGGCAGGTTGGTCGGCTGCTTGATGTCCCGACGTTCGAGTGCTTCGGTGTAATAGCTTCGCGCCGCGTAGGCGGTCGCCCAGGCCGTACAGGATCCCAAGCGACCTTGGTCACCGACGGCCGGCATTTTACTCGAAAGATCGACCTGCTCCGGCAGAAATGCGCGATGATGTTCGATGATCGGCAATCCGCGCTCGACCTGCGGATCGGTAGCCTGCCCACCGGTAGAATAAACAGTATCCGGCGGGTCGACGAGATCGGTAGCTGTGGGGCCGGGCGTTTGCGCCAGCAACGTGGCCGGCAGGCCGGCAAATACGATTGCGGCCAGAACGGCGGCGGCCAGCACACGGGTAACTCCGCAACGCATGAGCGACCTCGCAGGCGGAAACACACACAAGCTTCTGCCGGCCTGAACGGCGGCGGGGAGAGCGGCTATTATACTGCATCTTCAAATTCGCGGCGAAGGCGCGCCCGGCTCCGGCAGCCGAACGCGAACAATCGTTGTCACCTTTTCCTGCCTATCTTCTGCAAGTTCTGTTGAGCGATCTCGTTCCCGGCGGCTGCCGCCTTCTCGTACCACTGCCGCGCTTGCGTCAGGTCTTTGCGGACACCCATCCCGGTGCCGTACATGACCCCGAGGTTGTTCATCGCCTGGTTGTTGCCCAGAGCCGCGGCCTTCTCGAACCATTGACGCGCCTGGGTGTAGTCCTTGGCGACGCCTGATCCGTCTCTATACAGCACGCCGAGATTGCCCATGGCGATGGGGTCGCCCGCAGCCGCTCCCTTCTCGTACCATTGCCGCGCCTGCGCCTCGTCTTTAGCAACGCCCCATCCCTTGTCATAAAGGTAGCCGAGACTGGTCATCGCCTGGCGCTGACCAGCGGCTGCGGCCTTCTCGAACCATTGACGCGCCGCGATGTAGTCCTTGGAGCCGCCCCATCCGTTTTCATAAAGCACGCCCAGGTCTTTCATCCCGTCAGCGTTGCCTGCATTCGCAGCCTTCTCGTACCATTGCCGTGCCGCGATATAGTCCTTGGCTACGCCCTTTCCACTCTCATAAAGGAAGCCGAGATTGGACATTGCGGCGGTCTGGCCTGCGGCTGCGGCCTTCTCGTACCAGTGCCGCGCTTGCGCGTAGTCCTGCGCGACACCCAACCCGTTTTCGTAAAACCAGCCAAGATCGCTCATCGCAAGGGCATTGCCCGCGGCGGCGCCCTTCTCGTACCATTGGCGCGCCTGCGCGTAGTCCTGCGCGACACCCAACCCGTTCTGGTAATACCAGCCGAGATTTTGCATGGCTTGCGCGTAGCCCGCGTCGGCGGCCTTCTCATACCACTGACGCGCCTGCGTATAGTCCCTGGGGATACCTAACGCGTTTCCATAGATGACGCCGAGACTGTTCATCGCGGCTGGGGCGCCCGCGGCGGCGGCCCTTTCATACCACTGCCGCGCCTGCGCGTAGTCCTTGGAAACGCCTTTGCCGTTTTCGTAGAGCCAGCCGAGGTTAGTCATGGCGCCGGGCTCGCCGACGGCGGCAGCCTTCTCATACCATTGGCGCGCCTGTGCGAGGTCCGTGGGGACACCCCACCCGTTTCCATAGAGAGCGCCGAGATTCGTCATCGCGGCGGGCCCGCCCGCGGCAGCGCTCTTCTCGAACCATTGGCGCGCCCGCGCGTAGTCCTGCGCAACGCCCCAGCCGTTCTGGTAAAGTACGCCGAGATTGGTCATTGCGCCTGGTTCGCTTGCGGCTGCGGCCTTCTCGTAGAGCTGGCGGGCTAGTACGTAATCCTTCTGCACGTGAGCGATACGCCCGGCCTGGAAGACGAAGCGGGTGACATCGGGGTATTGGCGCATTGCGGCGTTGCAGGCCGTGAGTGCCGGCACGATGTCGATCTTGTCGAGCGAGACGCCGGCAACAGTTGGTGGGCGCCGCGGATCCCCGGGGGCGGCCGCCAGGCGATCGCAGTCGGTTACGAGGTCGGGGCGCAATGTCTCGGCAGGGTTGGTCAGGCGGGCCTCTTTGACCGGCCCCTTGTCGGCTACACGCGGCTCCTCGGCGGCAGGCGGCGGACCGGAGGCGGGCGCCCCGGCAAAGTAAAATTTGCCTTTGATCGGCGACGTCGAATACCATGGCAGCTGGGCGTCGCCCGTAGCCTGCATCACCAAGAGCCCGACCTCGTTGAACACCTCGAAGATGCTGAGGCCGGGCCGTTTGATCGTCTGCGCCAGCGCCTTGGTAAAGGGGCTGTTGCCGTCGGTGCCGTCCTTGGCCACATTGCCGGGCTGGGTCGCAAACGATATGAGTGTGCCCTCGGGCGCCTCCATCTGGGCGAGACCGCTGCCGGTCGCGCGCAAGCCGCGGCCGCCGAATGGATTGTTGCGGCAGGCGTCAAGGATCATGAAGTTGAGCTTGGTGCCCGCGCCCGCCATCTGACGCAGCACCAGCTTGCTGTCGAGCATCTGGAAGTCCACGTCGGATTCGCGCGTCGGTTTGGCGTCGACCGGCGCGAGGTAATTCGCGCCCCGCACCTCCACGGCGTGACCGGCATAATAAAACAGCCCGACATCGGCGCCGAGCAACAGGTCGCCGAAGTTCTGCACCGCGCGGTCGACACCGGATTTGTCGAGATCGAGCTGGGCACCGTCGCCGACCAGCGTGAAGCCGAGCGAGCGCAGCGTTTCCGCCATCAGCGTCGCATCGTTCTTCGGATTGTCGAGCCACCCCACCGATTTGTAGGCGGAATTGCCGATGACCAGCGCCACACGCTTCTCGGCGTGTGCCGGTACGGCCAGAGACAGGCAGGTCGCGAAAATGACCGCCGCAGCAACGACCTTCGAGACGAGGCTGGCGCAAGGGTCCATTGCACCCCCAAGCGATCAATGGCTCCGCTGCCAGATTACGCCACTCTTGAATGGCCGCAATCCGAAAACAAATAGCCTGAATCGAATCGGAAGCTTTTGCTACTCAACCCTTGCCCACCCATCGGGCGTCAGCCGCTCCTGCGGCCGGAACCGGCTCTTGTAATCCATCTTGCGCGAGCCGCGTACCCAATAGCCGAGATAGACGTAAGCGAGCCCCATGCGTCGCGCGCGGGCGATGTGGTCGAGCACCATGAAGGTGCCGAGCGAACGCGCCGCTTCATCCGGCTCGAAGAACGAATAGACCATGGACAGGCCGTCGTTGAGCACGTCGGTCAAGGCGACGGCGAGAAGGTCGTCGGCGCGGCGCCCCGGCAGCGAAGAGCCAGGCTCGCGCCGGCGATATTCGATGATGCGAGTCTCGATGTGGCTGTCCTCGACCATCATGGCGTAGTCGAGCACCGTCATGTCGGCCATGCCGCCGTCGCGATGACGCGAATCGAGATAAGCGCGGAAGATCGAATATTGCTCGGAGGTCGGAACGGCGATCTTCATCTCGCTGGCCATGTCGGCGTTGCGGCCGACGATGCGGCGCATACTGCGCGTGGGGTGGAATTCCTTGACGACCACCCGCACCGAGACGCAGCTGCGGCAACCTTCGCAGGCCGGCCGGTAGGCGATCGATTGGCTGCGGCGGAATCCGCCCTGGGTGAGGATGTTGTTGAGCTCGCCAGCCCGCTCGCCGACCAAGTGGGTGAAAACCTTCCGCTCCTCCTTGCCGGCGAGATAGGGGCAGGGCGACGGAGCGGTCAGGTAGAATTGCGGCGTATCGCGCGAGTGCTGGGTCACCTGGCGCTCTGGCCCCTTGCTGGCCCGTTGGCTCCTGCGGCCGAGACTGGCCCGGTCCGCCGTCTAGATTGCCCGAGAATGTCGGCGCGGCATAGGCCAAATCCGCCGCACTAGCTGCTCATGGGCACCCGCAGCGCCGCCGCCCGGGCCGCGTTGTTGATGATGACGACGCCGACCAGCATGTCGTGCAGAAGCCGCCGCCGCGGATTTAAGAAGCAAACCAGGAGCACGAGCGGCGTCAGCACGCTGACGCTGACCCAGTAGATGATCGGGTGCACGGCACCGAGCACGAAATAAGCCGGCGCGCCGTACCAGGTGCGCATTTCGATCTCCATGGCGCGCATGCCGAGCGTGGCCGACGCCGGGCTTCCCAGCGTCGTTCCGTAATAGAACAGCGCCCAGATCACCGAAGCCGGCGACAACAGCCAGAACAGCGCCCAGCCGAGGCCGAAGGTGACGAGGCCAAACACAAAAATAAACATCGCCGCCGCGACCAAAGGCACCGCGATGACGATCAAATCGATGATGAAGGCGACGACCCGCCGGGTGAGCAGTCCCTCGAACAGCTCGGGATTGGCAAAAGGATCGTAGGCATGCGGCCTGATAGCGGCCGCGATGCCGATCCGGCTCGATCGCGAGTCCGGCCCTGCTTTTAGCCCGGAATCAATCATGAGCAACCCTGTTACGACTCTGACATTGTAACGCCGCCGGAAATAGGGAAAAAGGCCTTGTGGCTTTGGCGCCGCCCTGGAGTGGAGGCCGTCGTGCGTGACAGAAAGCAGTCATGGTGACGTTGGCCGCTATCGAAGCCGCCGGCCGCGCGATCGCCGGCCACGTGCTGCGGACGCCGATCTTGGCGGCGCCGCCGCTTTCGGCGCTGACCGGCGCCGAGGTCTACGTCAAATACGAGAATCTGCAGGTCACCAATTCGTTCAAGGAGCGCGGTGCCCGCGTCAAGCTTGGCGCGCTCGACGCCGAGGAACGCCGCCGCGGCGTGATCGCGATGTCGGCCGGCAATCACGCCCAGGCGGTGGCTTATCACGCCCGCCGGCTCGGCATCCCGGCAACCATCGTCATGCCGGTGACGACCCCGTTCGTGAAGGTCAAGGCGACCGAGGCGCGCGGCGGCAACGTCATTCTTGAGGGCGAAACTCTCGCCGAAGCGCAGGCGCGCGCCGAGGTGATTGCGGTCGAGCGCAACCTGGTCTGGGTCCACCCTTATGACGATCCGCACATCATCGCCGGCCAAGGGACGATCGCGCTGGAGATGCTCGAGGAGGTGCCGGATCTCGACGTCCTCATCGTTCCGATCGGCGGCGGCGGCCTCATCGCCGGCTGCGCCATCGCCGCGCGCGCCAAGAATCCGTCGATCGAGATCGTCGGCGTCGAAGGTGCGCTCTACCCGTCGATGTGGAACGCGCTCTATCAGGGCAGCAGACCGTGCGGCGGCCCGACGCTGGCGGAAGGGATTGCGGTGAAAAATGTCGGCGCGCTGACACTGCCGGTCGTGCGCGAATTGGTCCGCGATGTCATCCTAGTCGACGAGCCGCAGATCGAGCGCGCCATGAACGCCTTCCTCACCTTGCAGAAGACGATGGCGGAAGGAGCGGGCGCCGCCGGGCTTGCCGCGATGCTCGCCGAGCCGGAACGATTTCGCGGCCGCAAGGTCGGCCTCATTCTCTGCGACGGCAATATCGACCCGCGCATCCTCGCCTCCATCATGGTGCGCGAGCTGGAACGCGCCGACCGCATCGTCTCCTTCCGCCTCACCATCCCGGATCGTCCGGGAATCCTGGGGCAGATCGCGACCAGGCTCGGCCAGTTCAACGCCAACATCCTCGGCGTCGATCATCACCGGCTGTTCCTCGACGTCCCCGCCAAGGGCGCCAAGCTCGACGTCACTATGGAGACGCGCGATGCCGCCCATGCCGAGGACATTTTTCGTGCGCTCGCGGCCGACGGTTATCAGCCGGTGCGGCTGCCGAGCGGCACCGCGCTGGAGTAGTCGGACTATCGTACTGCCAAGGCAGTGCGGGTGTATCGCGTTGCACTTCACAGGGCCATGGCCGGCAGCCACAATGCTGCGGACAATTGAGAGGCAGGTTGCAGTGAAAAATGTCGGCATACTCATCGGCGGCGCGATGCTGATTGCGAGCGTAAGCGGCGCCGTCGCCCAGCGCGCGGCGCGGAGTCAGCCGCCACCAAGCGAAGCGCCGCAGCGAACCACGGCGACTTACGGCGATTGGGTTGTTCAATGCGTGACCGAGGCGCAGCAAGCGCATCAAAAAATCTGCGACATGGCGCAAAGCACGCAAGTCCAAGGCAGGAACCTGCCGTTTTCCCGCGTCGCCATAGCGCATCCGGTGAAAGGTCAGCCGGTGAGGCTGGAGGTGCAGGTGCCGGTCAACGTCAGCTTCGGTACCAACGTGAAAATCCAGACCGGGGACGCCGATGCCGGCATTGCGGCGTCGTTCGCGCGCTGTACGCCGAACGGCTGCTTCGCGGACTTTGACATCAAGGACGATGCGCTGAAAAAATTCCGCGCTGCTACCGGCGCCGGCAAAGTTTCTTTTGCCGACGCCGGCGGCCATGACGTGAGCGTCCCGCTGTCGTTCAATGGCTTTAATCAGGCCTTCGACGCGCTCCTGAAGGAAAAGGGACTACGCGATTCCGGGCTGCGCAAATGTCGGCTGCACATGACGGCGGATGTTGGATGTTCTAAGGCTGTCCTCGCAAGTGGGCGGAGACTCAAGCTTTTCCAAATTTCGAGGCCGCCTGGTGAGACGGCCTCGATGCAGCTACCAGACGTAATACCACGCAATAACAAGGACGACGGCTACCGCGATGGCCAGCAACGCCATTTGTGCAGCCATGTTGTTGGCCAGACCGTGGCCATTATGCTCGCTGGGCATTGTCATCGGATATCTCCCCAGGCGTTTTCTGCCCGCGCGGAAAGCCGAGACCGCGTCTCTAAGGGACCGGATTACCCCTCGTTCAGGGTGCCGGGAATCCGCGAATGCTTAGACTTTGGTCTAATGCGTTATGGCCACATTGATCCAAATCAAAACGGCCACTGTTAATTGGGGGTCGCGGAAGCTCGGCCAAAAGTCCGCCGATCAACGGTCGAGCCCGCGGGAGTGAACTGGCGAGAAATGAATAGGCCAGCTGTCGCTAGGCTCTATTCGCTGTTCTTGCGAAACATATTCTGCAGCCAGTCGAACGGCCGTGCTGTCGTACTGTCAGACAAGGCCGGGCCGGCGGTATCCGGCCGCGCCCGTGGCATCGGCACAGTCGCGGGCGTCATCTGCGCCATGGCGACGAGATGTGGACGGCGCGGCGGCAGTGGGATCGGGCCGCGCAGTGGCTCCGCCGCGGGTACGGCATCGGTCGGCGTGTCGATCGAGACCGCTGGCTGCGGCCCGGCGAGCGCGCCAGTGTTTGAGGCCGCTCCTTCGGTCGGGGCGGCGGCAGCAGGCATCTCCACTGCCTTTGGGTCGGCCGGAATAATCGGTGACCTCTCGGCCGTCCTTAATGCGCCGGTCGTTGTGTTGGCGGCGCCGATCGGTGCACGATCGCCGAGCAATGGTCCCTTCGGTGCGGCGGCCGTGTCAGGAGCCTCCGTCGGGGTGTTCCCTACCGGGACCGCCGCGGACGAAGCGTCCGAGAGCCTGGATTGCTCAGGCGGCGGCAAAGGCTGCGTGGCGCTGTCGAGGCTGGCGCTCGCGTTTCGCGGCAGCGGAACCGTCGCGCTCGCCGCCAGCTGGCGGAACGTCGGGAGTGTCGGCGGCCCGACATAGCTGCGCATGAATACGGTGATGGTCCACAAGATCACCGGGATCGCGGCCAGCACCGCGACGACGATGACGATCCGGCGCAGCAGCGGCACGTAGTGCCGGAAATGATCGCTGTCCTCACGCATGACTTCCGCCCCGTTGTTTGCTCCCCGGCGAGGACGGTTGCTACATTCCGCCCTTCTTCAGTTTCTCCGCAATCCTTGCCGCGAAATAGGTCAATACGCCGTCGGCGCCCGCGCGTTTGAAGGCGATCAGGCTCTCGGTCATGGCCTTGTCCCCGTCGAGCCAGCCATTCACGGCAGCGGCCATGATCATCGCATATTCGCCCGATACCTGATAGGCGAAGGTGGGCATGCCGAAGGCCGCTTTGACGCGGTGCAAAATGTCGAGATAGGGCAGGCCGGGCTTGACCATGATCATGTCGGCGCCTTCGGCGATGTCGAGTTCCACTTCGCGCAACGCCTCGTCTGCGTTCGCCGGGTCCATCTGATACGTGCGTTTGTCGCCGATGAGCGTGGTGCTCGAGCCGACCGCGTCGCGGAACGGGCCGTAGAAGGCGGAGGCGTATTTGGCCGCATAGGCCATGATCTGCACGTCGTGAAAGCCGGCGGCATCGAGCCCGGCGCGGATGGCGCCGACACGGCCGTCCATCATGTCGGAGGGAGCGATGATATCGCAGCCGGCCTCCGCCTGGACCAGCGCCTGGCGGACCAGCACCGCGACGGTCTCGTCGTTGAGGATGATGCCGTCGCGGATCAGGCCGTCATGGCCGTGGCTGGTATAGGGATCGAGCGCGACATCGCAGAGGAGGCCGATGTCGGGCACTTCCTTGTTGATGGCGCGAATGGCGCGGCAGACGAGGTTCTCGGCGTTGAGCGCTTCGGACCCGGTGGCGTCGCGCTTGCCCGGATCGGTATAGGGGAACAGCGCGAGGCAAGGGATGGTGAGCTTTGCCGCGCGCTCCGCGGCGCGCACCGCCTCATCGACGGAGAGACGCTCGACGTCGGGCATCGAGGCGACCGGCGCGCGGACCTTCGTGCCGTCGACCAGGAACAGCGGCCAGATCAGGTCGTCGGTGGTGAGAACGTGCTCGCGCACCATTCGCCGCGCCCATTCGGCGCGGCGGTTGCGGCGCGGGCGGATCGCAAGGTCGAGACGCTCGCTGACCGGCGCTTGCGATTTTGCCTCGACCGGCGCGAGGCGGCTGGCTGCGAGCGGCCTGCC
>Ga0187871_10002060_pt1 | contig 16751 bp, 16 predicted proteins | sample June2016WEW_16_1_FD_132988 | JGI IMG/M metagenome (GOLD analysis project Ga0187871, IMG submission 132988) | Peatland microbial communities from SPRUCE experiment site at the Marcell Experimental Forest, Minnesota, USA - June2016WEW_16_10 | ecosystem: Environmental > Terrestrial > Soil >...
CGGGTGAAGAGTGCGAGTCAACTACAACTGGCGAGTATTCCTTTCTAACGTCATTAGCTTCGTTTGTCCATGTAAAAGAGCTCGGGCCTGACGACCGGCCCAAACCAGGGAAGGCATACCTAGAAGGCATATCCAGACAAAAACAAGTCAGTCTCGCGTTTTTTCCGCTTGACTTCCGTACGAATCGCAAGTAAATGTTTAAATACGTAATAATTCGAAAGCACGCCGAAACTGATCTTTGGCCGAGGAGTCTGTGGCGTGGATGCTCTTGCTAAACTGCTTGATCTTTCGAGAGAAGAGAAGATCGAACGCGGTCTGTTATACACTCCTGCGGAGATTGCCCAGCAACCTGCCACCTGGGAGTCAACATTCTCTATCTTTCAAGAACACCGCACGAGGCTTGCGGAGTTCCTTGGGGACGCCGGGTTCGGCGATCCCGTGTGTCCGAAACCAGTTGTTTTTCTCGTCGGTGCTGGCACTTCTGACTACGTGGGCAGAAGTCTGGTGCATTTGCTTCGTCGGCTCTGGAAGTGTGAAGTCATTGCCATTCCCAGCACCAGTCTCCTGACCCACGGGGAAGAGTGGCTGATTCCAGGTCAGAGGTACGTCTGGATTTCATTCTCCCGATCCGGCGATAGCCCGGAGGGTGTGTCTGTCCTGGAAAAAGCTCTGGTGAGTCATCCGGATATTCATCACATTGTCGTGTCGTGTAACGCAGAAGGGCGGATGATTCGTTGCACGGCTGGCAAACGACAAGCGTTCGCCGTTGCCCTAGACGATGCGGTTAACGACCGGGCTCTGGCCATGACCAGTTCTTTCTCTAATATGGTCGTATTCGGCCAGTGCATGGCGCATGTTCATAATTTCACACAATACGAAGCTATACTCAGCCAGCTTGTAGAAGCGGGAAAGACTTTCCTTCCACACGCCGCTGACGCCGCGGCGGCCCTTGCTGCAGAACCTTTTGAGAGGGTCTGTTTTATCGGATCGGGCGCGCTTGAGGGCGTAGCCGTTGAATCTGGGTTGAAGGTACTAGAACTGACTGCGGGCAGAATCCTGACCATGGCGGAATCCGCCATGGGACTGCGCCACGGTCCTATGGCAGCTCTCGACAAAACTACGCTGCTGGTTGCTTTTCTTTCGAGCGATGAAAAGGTTGCCCGCTATGAAAGAGATCTGTTGCAGGAACTCAAGCGGAAGCGACTCGTGAAAACTCAGATCGCAGTGGGTGGGCACTCCGGGCCGCCGTTGGATGGTTTCGCAGAGCGCCATCTTTCGCCGGACATTCGCACAGCGGTCCCGGATGATTGTCGTCCGCCAGTGGATGTCTTGTTTGGTCAGTTGTTGGGGCTGTTTTTCTCCTTGCGCTGTAACTTGAGGCCGGACCGGCCCAGCCCCGACGGCGTCATAAGCCGAGTCGTTCAAAATGTGAGGATTTACGCCTGATTCGCGCCGTGCGCCTCGGGGGGAGTATGAATCGATCATAAACGAACAAAACAATTGACAAACGAGCACACTATGAGTAAATTCGCGCAATCGCAACCTTGCAGGCCTCATGTATCGCTTTCGCAGGTTCTTGTTTTGTGAAGCGCTGAACGGATCTTTCAGCGAGCGAGTGTAACGTTTCTTGTTTTGGTCGTGGAGAGTGGAGATGGTTTAAACGATGGCTCGTCGAGTGAAACGAAAGCCCGGCAAACGATAGTCCAGTAGGTAACGCAAGCATATTTGGCTCTCAGGGACGGTGAACGATGAAGAGAAAATTTCGGAACCTATTGCCAGCGCGTCGGTTCATTTGCTTCTCCCTCGGACTCATTCTGGTTTTCGGATCGACGATGCCTGTGTGGGCCCAATACACGACTGCGCGACTCAGCGGGATCGTCAGTGATCCATCGGGCGCAGTGGTGGCGGGAGCGACTATTACCGTTCAAGAGGTTGGGACGGGATATACGCAGAGCACAAACAGCACATCTGCCGGACAGTATCTCTTTCCCAGCCTGCCGGTCGGCACCTATCAGATCACGGTTTCAATGGCCGGCTATACCTCTTATGTGCAAAAGGGTATTGTGCTGTCCCTGGGCCAGGCGGCCGCGCAAGATGTTCAACTGCGAGTGGGCAGGGTTGAACAACAGGTGGTGGTGAATGCAAATTCTTCGCTGGTTACCACTGACTCGGCCACCGTGGGGCAGCTGATTGATCAAAGGGAAATCAGCCAACTGCCGTTGAACGGACGCGACGTACAGCAGTTGGTGTTTCTGGCGCCGGGGACTACCAACGTGACCGCCAATTATTGCGCAGCCAACTGCGAGGGAGGAGTATTCCCCAGCGAGCAGTATGCCAAGGTGAACGGAGGCGGCGCGAACGGAGTCAATTACCTGTTAGACGGCGTCGATGCCAACGACACCTACATCAACGCGAACGTGCCTTTCCCCAATCCTGACGCGATTCAAGAGTTCAATCTGATTACCGGGAATATGAGCGCCAGCTTCGGGAACGCGATCGGTGGCGTGGTCAACGTGGTCACGAAATCGGGAACGGACCAGATTCACGGAGATGTATTTGAATTTCTGCAGAACTCCGCGCTGGATGCCAGCGATTATTTTTCCCAAGGACATGTCAATCCGCTTAAGCAGAATCAATTCGGGGGAAGTGTCGGCGGTCCCATTGTCAAGAACCGCCTATTTTATTTCGGGAGCTACCAGGGAACGCGGTTCCGCACCGCGAACAACGGCCAGATTGCCACCGTTCCGAATGCGACCGAACGTACCGGGGACTTCTCCGACGTGCTTCCGGGTACGCAGTTGATAAATCCGACTTCGGGGTCGAACTACACCAATAATCAAATCCCCGTCAGCCCCGTCGCCACGTACATTCTGGACCATATCCCGCTTCCCAATGGACCCAACGATCAGCTTACCTTTAACGGTGGGCCGGACGCTCAGAACACCGATGAATACTTAGCCAAGGTGGACTTCAACATCGGGAAGCATCATCTGAGCGGTCATTACTTCCAGATGGGTTATACGGACCCGGTGTTTATTCCGCCTTCCACGAACCTTCTGGAACTCCGAGGCGATGCCGAACATCTCGTTCTCAAGAACGTGAGCGTAGTCGACATCTATACCATTACGCCCACCTTCTTACTGAGCAGCTATTTTGGATATAACAGCGAAAATGGCACCACCCTGTCCTCGGCTCCGTTCAGCATGGCAGATGCAGGCGTGAACATGGCAGTGCCGCAAAACCGTGGAGGGGGCGATGCCGCGGTTTTGAATGTGACAGTAAGCGGGGGCGGGGCCTTCATTCTACCGGGTACGCCGTATGGGGTGTGGAATCGCGGAGATCAATCGCTGCGCGAGATTGCCACCTGGATAAAGGGTAAGCATGAGGTCCAATTCGGCGGAGAAATTCTCCGGGTTCGCCTGCCCATGGGAAATCAGTACCAGGAAAGCGGAGTTTTCGACTTCGAGAATCTGACCGGCAATCCTCTGGCGGACTTTGAACTGGGAGCTGTGTCGTCGTTTACGCAGGGCGGAGGACTTTACCTGAATGTTACGGGATACAGAGAGAGCCTCTTTGCGCAGGACAGTTGGAAAGCCACCCCCCGTATGCTGTTAACCGCAGGACTCCGGTGGGATCCTTTCTTCCCCTATACAGACAGCGAAGGGCGGGTAGCTTGCTTCGTTCCGGGAGCACAGTCTCAGCGTTTCCCCACGGCCCCGGTGGGTATGCTGTTCGGCGGAAAGAACCACGATCCTGGATGTCCGGCCTCTTCCATTTATAACAATCCAAGAAACTTTGGACCGCGCTTGGGTTTTGCCTATCGGATTACAGAAGATGGCAATACCAGTATTCGCGGCGGAGCGGGTTATTACTACGAGGCTCCAAACACGGTTGCGTTCGAGGATGTGGTGGGGGTTCCCCCGTTTGCTCCTATTATTAACGTAGGTTCCAGTCCAGGATCCCCGTTGGTGACCCTGGCAGATCCGTACGGAAGTTCCGGAACCACGAATCTGTTTCCGGGGCAGTTTGGTCCAACTAATCCAAGCCCGAGCGATGCAATTTTCCCTACTTCGGGTATTTCTTTCAGTCAGATATTCGACCGCCATTTCCGCTTACCCATGGTGCTGTCGTGGAACCTGACGGCGGAACACGGATTCAAACAGGACTGGATGTTGCGCGTTGCCTACGTAGGCAATAGTGGACACCATCTCAGCGGCACGGGAGACCAGGAAAGCGGCCTACTCCAATTGAATCCCTCTCATTGGGATCCGGTTACGCAGCAGGAAGTCCCCGTTTATCCTGCTTATGGATCGATCGCTTCTATCAATTCCGGAGTCGACAGCAACTACAATGCTGCTCAGATCACGCTCACGAAGCGCATGACGCACGGCTTTTCTTTTCTGACCAACTTTACATGGGCCAAGGAACTGGATGACTTCGCTCCAATAGGCGGGTCACCTTATTTGACCAATAGCTGCAGTTGCGGCCGCGATTTCGATTATGGCCCGTCCGATGACGATCTCTCGAAGACCTTCAAAATCAACGGTGAGTATATGGTTCCGCGCATCAGCCTGCCCAAGGCAGTCGACAAAATTGTGAATGGTTGGGAGCTTTCCGGAACGGTAAGCTGGCAGACTGGATTTCCGTTTACGATCTTTAGTGGGGCCGACAATTCTTTGAGCGGCATGTTAGGCGATCGGGCCGATCTGGCCGTGGCTAGCGTTCAGCAAGCTGTGCTGGGCAGTGGCCGTTCCCATGCTGCCGAAGTGCAGGAATGGTTTAACACCAGTGCATTTGTGCCGAACGCGTTACAGACCTTCGGCGATACGGGAAAGAATATTCTTCGCGGACCAAGATTTTTCGATGCCGATTTGGCGGCAGTTAAGAATGCCAAGATTACCGAAAGACTCTCGATGGAATTCCGAGCCGAATTCTTCAATGCATTCAACAATGTCAATTTCGGCAGGCCGGACGGTAACCTTGCCGATATCGGCGCCACCTACGGAGAGATTACCGGATTGGCCGGGTCGTCGTCCTCCAACACCTACGGAACGGCGCAGCCCAGAATCATTCAATTCGCAGTGAAGTTCTCGTTCTGAGCGTCGGAGGTGAAATGCCACGAAGCGAGAGTCACCTCCGAGTCGTCGGCTTCATCACCATCGCTCAACTCATATTATGTCTCTGCATCGCGCTGTCTTCCACGGCACAAGCGCCAACTTCCGCGTCCGCTCCAGCAAAACCCGCCGACGAAGAAGTGGCTCTCCGCGCGTTCGCTGCTATTCATCCTATTGATGTCCACGTTCATGTCTTCAAGACCGATCCCGCATTTCAGAAGATGCTCGAACGGCTGAGCCTGAAAGTGCTGAATATCCTTGTGGTGGACGACACGCTCGCCTATCGCAAGCATTTGCAGCCGCAGATCGATGACGCACTGGCGCTGGTTCGGTCGAGCCATGGCCACATTGCGCTGTGTACGACATTCGATCCGTACAAAGTCGATAGTGCTTCATTCGCTGCCGATGCCATCAAGCAGATCGACCGCGACTTCGCGCAGGGAGCCGTGGCGGTCAAGATCTGGAAGAACATCGGAATGGAAATCAAGAACGCCGCCGGCCAGTACATGATGGCCGATGATCCGAAGTTCGAGCCGATCTACAAAGACATCGCGAACCATGGCAAAACGCTGATGTCCCACCAGGCCGAACCCGATGTGGCCTGGGGGCCACCGGATGCGTCCGATCCGTCCTGGTCCTATTACCAGGAAAATCCGCAATGGTACGTCGCCAACCAGCCCGGCTTCCCCTCGAAGCAGAGGATTCTCGAAGCGCGTGATCATGTGCTCGCCAACAATCCCAAACTGCGCATGGTTGGAGTCCATCTGGGCAGCATGGAGCGAGATCTCGACAACATCGCCAGCCACTTGGACAAGTATCCGAATTTTGCCATCGACACAGCCGCGAGAATGGAATATCTAATGCTGATGCCTCCGGAAAAAGTGCGCACATTTCTCATCAAGTATCAGGACCGCGTCCTCTATGGCACCGACCTCGACTTGGCCCCGGACGCCAACCTCCCGGACGTGTTGAAAGACTGGCAATCCACGTACGCACGAGACTGGAAATTCCTGGCAACCGGCGAGACTCTTAACGTGGAAGGCAAGCAGCTGCATGGATTGAATCTGCCCCAGCCAGTCCTCCAGAAGATATTTCGCAGCAATGCCATTCGTTGGATTCCGGGATTGTGATGGACCGCGAGTCGGTTGTGGTGGACTGGCCCCCGCGTTGATCCTGTTTGCGGTTTGGGTCTTGAAAGTCGAAAATCGGGCACTTTCGTTTTGCTCGGGCCTTTTCGTCTCGTAAGTTGGCGGCGTGGCTGAGCCACCCTGGATCAAGCGGAACCTTGAAGAGGCAGTTGACCTGACGGGCGAAGGTCCCGAGGACTTTCGGCACCTTGATGACTCTCCTGTTAGGAACTACTGATAACCGTTTTAAGTTGTGAGCTCTGAGTCTTGAGTAGTTGCTTTACTCATAACTCAGAACCTGGGACTCAATGCTTGTAGCATGTCTGTGCTATGTCTTTGAAACCTGCAGTTTCCTTAACATCTCAGCGGGAGGCATTTCCGGCGCAGGGATCCCCGAACTGAGCCCGGGCGATACAAATCCCGCCCCTGCCGAAGAATTGCAACCCATTCTCATCGCTCCTCGTCATCCCTTGAACCGCTCTGAAGAGCAGTTACTCCAGTGGCGGGCGACTCTTCCGATAGGCTATTCATGAAGAGTCGGTGACAATGCGCCGAGAACCATTTGCGATTAGAGTGAATCCCGTCGGTCGCTTCTGTTCAGCTTTACGCGCATCTACATATCATGGGGTATGACCCGCGCTGAAGGCTGAGGATTTCCTTTTGACGGGGTCGTCGGTACAACGCACTCGGAGCTTTCTCTGCCCAGTGTTTCACGCGGCGCAAGTATGCTACTACGACGCTCAGCTTCCGGACTTGTGCGGCTAGTCACAGACAGAATGGTTTAAGCCGGCTAGTGTTGAAGTACTCACCTGCTTCTTTCACTGTCTCAGGCACAGCAGGTGTGATCCATTCCGCGACGGCCGTCCGGCCGCAAAAGAGGAGGATGCCATGCCCCTCGATTCTCTGGAACTCCGTGCTTCTCTCCAAAGAGTGCTTAGCGGTCTCATTTTGATTTTGGTTCCGCTCACTGTGTTCGGCTTCTATGTAGCGTTGCAGGGAGACAGCCAAATTCGCCAGATGGCCGGCGAAAACATCCGTTCCATTACACGCACCTCGGCTGAGTTCACCTCCGAATTCATCGTAGGGAGCGTGAAGGACGTGAGCGTGATCGCCAATAACCCGAGTCTCGTTCAGGCAGTCATTTCCGCGAACCACCAATACGAGCATCTTTCAGAGGACGCCATTGGCAGCAAACTCGGAGCCATCGAGCTGAAATGGAACAGCTCGGAGAGCGATGCCTTGGCGAGAAACGTCCTCACCTCCGATTTAGCCCGCCAACTCCGTCGCATGCGGGATCTAAATCCGAGTTTGCTGAAAGTCACCGTTGCGGATACCGTCGGCGCCACCGTGGCAGGAACGGATAAGCCATCGCACTACTATCAGACGGATCGCGCGTACTGGGGGGTGTTGTATTCCCAAGGACAGGGTGCAATCGACGTGGCCGATCTGCGCTACGACGAACAGAATCGGCTGTACTACCTCAGCATCGCCTACCCCATCCTACAGGAAAGCACAGGCAGGTTCATCGGCGCGGTCACTGCTCTGGTCGATGTCTCGCCCCTGTTTGCTCAACTGAACCGGGAGCAGATCGGCCGTACCGGGCGACTGTTGCTGGTGCGCGACGATGGAACCGTGATTGAAGGACCCGGCGTAGCCCCCTCCTTGAAGATGCGCTCCGAGGAATACACCGCGATCCGCGACTCGCTCGGGAACCTGCGGGGTCGCGAAACCGGATACCTTTTCGCCAGGCTTTCCAAGGGCGAGTCCTATCTCATCGGGTTTGCCGATACCGGATTGAAGGAGGCCTACCCCAACCTTCCTTGGATCGTCGTGGCCAGTCAGGAAGATCGTGAGATTACCCGCCCCATCCGAAATCTGACTGCTTTCGCGTTGTTTGTCATGATTCTGTCGCTATTGATGCTTACTCTGCTCGCCGCGTACGTATTCCTGCATCGCATTCAGAAACTGGAGGATATTGAAACGTCGCAAGAGGACAAGCCGAGTCCGACAGCTGGATGAAGACGCGGGGACTCCGGGGCGGTGCCACTCACAAACCGGGGGAGTGCCTATGCATCGACTCGGTACGCGGAAGAGATACCGAAGTACAGTCTGGCAACCTTCAGAACATGACACAGGCCTCGTTGACCTTCTCCAGTACTCGTTCCAGCAGCGTCAGTTGCCGCTGCAGTTCCGCCTTCGGCGTGCCGTCCGACTGCCGCGCGATTTCATTTTTAAGGCTGCGCTTCTTGCCAGCGAGGAGTTCTGCTGTTTGTTCGAGTTCACCGGAGTCGAAGCGCAAATCGCGGGCCATCACCTTGTTCAGCAATTCGTTGTACTGCCGGGGGTCTTGCTCTAACAAGACGTTCGCCAGCAGCTTTAGCTCGTCTGTTTCCAAGTGGAATTGCATGGCCCTCTCTTCAAATAGAGAAACTGCCTCGGAAACTCTATATATAAATTGGATGCCGGTAACTCTCGAACTGTCAGTGACAAAAATCACAGAACGACACAACTCCCCCAAGTCAACGAACACGGAGGTGAGGACTTCGTTGGGCGGCCCACACCAGCAGTGAACGGCGTGCTTCATTTCTGCCGAAGCGCGTTTGTGTTGAACCGCACCGAAGCCGAACTGCTGCCTAAACCTGCCAGGCATCCTTATGGGTAAACTCAACCTTCATGGCCAACCCGTAGCGGATTATGTCCACCAGAGTACGAATTCGGGAGAGTACTGCGAAATCACTCACCGCGTGATTAGGATGGCTTCCTCCTGAAGCTATGGCTTGGGGTCGGTATAGTGAAGCTCGGCCCAATCAGGAGAAAGGAGCACGAAAAAACGACTTACCAAACTTCCTGCCGAAGCGTTTCGCCACAGATGGCTTTGGTCCATTCCGGTAGGTTTCAGAGTCTTAGAATTTGAACCACAGGTAGACACCTACGGCCAATGAAAAGAGTATGAGTGCGACCAGTTTGAGATTATATCGTCGCGCCTTTTCCTTAGCCGTGTCGATTTGCTGGAGTGCTCTTTCGCGGGTTTTGTTGATGAGTTCGTCAGTGGGGTGTTCCACACCTGTGTTGCGTAGCCACTGAGCGTATCTCTCTCGCTTTTGCGGGGACATCGTTGTGCCGTTTTTCAATCTACCTCCGTTGTCATCCCGGACACTCTACGCACAGCCCGGAGCATGAACCTGTCATCATTCCCGCATGAAGGAATCACTTTCAACCTGTCAGCCATTCACAGGTAGCCAACCTTCCAGCCTATGTTGCTGTCCCTCATTTCCTGAGCCGTGTTGGTGTACGCACGCACGACGGTCCACGGGCGTGGATCACCTTTGCAGAGGAGAACCATGCCCGGTTTCGGTTTCAAGGCAGCGTTGAGCCACGTCAACGTGTGCGTGGTGTCAGTTCTTAATTCGACTTGGATGATGTGCTCCATTACGCGCTCACCCATCTGATACCGAGAGCACGGGCTAATTCAATTACGGGGACGGCTTCCGGTTCCGGTCGGATGACGGGCACGCCTGATGCGAAGGCGTGGCAGGCCTTGTGGTGAGCCATGTGCTTCAACATGTCCGTTGCTGATTGAAGGGGCTTCTCACAAAGCTTGTTCATACTGATCGCGTCCCCGCAGTCGCTGCATGTCATAAAAGTGCCGCCCACAATGTTTCTGGTAGTGGTGTACATAGCTTCAAGGTTACGCTTCATTGATGGACGGTGCTGAGGGCATTCGTACAGCACCTAATGAGGGCCACCATTAACCAAAAGGTGATGCTGATCACATTGATATCGGAAGACATTCTGTACTCTTTTATTATGTACCGCATTGGTAGAGACAAGAACGGGGTGCTCCTCCTCTGTCTTGCCTGCACTCACACAGAGCGCGTCCAAGACTTTAACGGAGACATGGGAAACCAGCGAACGCTGGCCGCTCACGCAATGCTGAAGCACGTCCATGCCGCGCACAGCCGTGAAACTCACGTTCGTGCAATGGCGATGGTAATGGAACGTCAGAACGCGCCCCGACAGCCCTCCCGCACTTAGTAGAAGAGAACGGTCTAGAAGAGAACCTGCCTTTGGGCCATTCTTCAGAAAGGACACCTTACATGCGAAGCGTATTCGTGGAGAAGTGGCGGTCACTGGTGAAGTTCGTCCTATTGGTTAGTGTCGTGCTGTTCGTTATGATTCGCTGGGCCTGAAAAAGAGCCATTCGATACCTGCCGGGCGTGTTCGGCTGCTCTACTTCGAATAGAAGAAGGTCTCACCGCGCTGAAGCGCCTCGATCGCATAGGGTATCTTGCTTATTTCCGTCTTTGAAATCGCACTCCGCAAACCAGCCTTGTGCACCAATTCCATGATCTCAGGTGAAAGGTTCAGAGTGAAGAGCAGGATCGGGATGTCTGTACCGGATTTGGCTACGCGTTCAGGAGATGCCGTTGGATTTCGGGGAAGATAGGGCTCAGAAAGCGAACCTCGCGGTCACCCCCTTGCTCTCCGGCAAGCGCCCAGAAGCAAAACTCGGGGTGAACCTCGAAAGCCCACTGCTGGCACTCTGGCGTCATTGCGTCATCTACTTGCTTGATTTTGACCCTATGTGGAATGCCTGTAGGCTCAGCTCTCAATCCGTCTTCTGTCGACTTACTGCGCTCGCCTCGGCATGGTTCTTTGCACACAAAGCCGCACGACAAGGCGACCCCGCAGGGACCCGTGCAGCAAATATGGATTAAAGAATGGATAAAAACCGGGACTGGAGAGATGGGCAACGGCTCCAAACCGTTGAAAATAAATGGTAGGCACGAGGAGACTCGAACTCCTGACCTCTACCGTGTCAATTCAGTCCTTCCAACAGCTTACATCACCGCTAGGGCCGCCCCAACCCTTGGAAACACGTGTAAGGCGAAGTTTCGATGGATTGAAGAATGGATTGAACAGTTCACAAACCTGGCCTAACGGAAGTGACGAACAGGGTTCCGGCCGGTCTCTAGCCGGAAGTAACGGCGTTCCACCAGTTGCTAGGACATAGGGATTGTTAATGGCGCCGAAGGCGGCGGCGCTCACAAAGTCTGATCTCCTCCATTCAATCTAGCTGGCCCCTTAATCCCGTGTCTCCCTTTTTGGAGTGCACTCCATTACATCCCCCCAGAAGTTTCCCCACTCCCTCCCAGGGGTTCCAGATCTGGGGACACTTTGGTGGTGACCGGCGGGAGCGGGGCGCCTACGGTCTCCTCGCTAAGATCATTGTCCCGAGCCGTCGTGGGGAATCGTGGGGCGTTCTTTCAGCGTCGCCTGAATCTGCCGGCGCTGCTCAGCGCTCAGGGCCGTGAACCGGAATCCGTACTCTGTTCCAGTGCACGAACAACTTTTGCCGGGATCACCGTGCGTTGGGGGGTGGCCAGGCGGATCATGTGGGCCTCGGTTTTGACGATTCCGTCGTCGGCATTTGTGGCGGCGATTGCATTCTGGCTGGTGCGATTTATTCATCCGGGAGCGTAACAGTTTTCGGGCAACTTTCTCGGTCTCCTATCGCTCCAAACACTGTCATGGAATTCTAATGGCTGCACGATTAGAAGGATCACTCCCGGCATAACGGAGGAGGCTAGCTCCCCGGACCTCAGGGGCCGGTGACATAGCGCCACCGGCCCTCTTAAGTCTTTATGTTATTTCCAAGGAGCGACAATACCGCGGGTCAATCGCGGTCATCATCCTCCGCTTTTCCCTTCGCCTGCTGGTTGGCGACGCCGGGGTAAGGCTTATCGTCTCCCATGATCCCCTTCCACAGAATCCGATTGAACAAATCGGAGTTGATCATGTCAGGGTGTTTGAAGTTAAAGCCTTTGGTCGCTTGCGCCCACCAAGTGCCGTCGTGGAGCGATTTGATCGCGACCGTTACCGGGCGTTTCCCAGGATTCTTGCACTCGGGGACCAGCGTCGGGTCTACCGGAGGCTGGCACAAGATACCCGGGATGGGCGCGACATAGGGCTGCAGGTTGGGTTCTTTGATGAACACGTCGGACATCGGAACGGCGTTCGCATCGTTGAGACCGAGGTAGTTGACGCCGAGGATATCCTCGATGGTTCGGACCACGTTGGTAGAGTTGTAATTGGTGTGGATCACGGCTCCGCTGTTTGTGTAGGGCGACGCGATGAACACCGTAGAACGATGTGCATCCACGTGATCCGGCCCATTCTGCGCATCATCTTCCACCACAAATATCGCTGTGTCTTTCCAGTACGGAGAGTTTGACACGGCCTCGACCAGACGGCCCACCGCGTAGTCGTTGCTCGCGAACTGCGCCAATGGATTTTCCAGATCTGCGGCGTTCGACGAGAAGTTGCCGAAATGATCTTCCATGAAGTCGACCATCTCGAAGTTGGGCAGATTGCCGTTTTTCACATACTCATTGAACTCGCGATTCCACTCTTCGAAGCGGTACTGATCAGGAGTGTTCAGGTCCCAACCACGATAGTAGACATCGGTTTTGTCGAGCAGGGAGTGACGCACGGGTACCGCCTGCACCACCTTCTGCGCGAAGGCGTCGCGCACGATGGGGATGTAGAACGGGGCGCCCGCGTAAGGATCGACATAATAGTTTTCGTCTGCGTAGAGGCCGTAGTGGCGAACCGTCAGCCCGGCGCGCATCACGGTGTCCCATATGTAGCCGCCGAGCGCGTCGGAATCCAGGTCGTCCGCGCCTTGCGATGCGGTGATGTCCTTCGTCCCGGGCTCAATCGATGAGCCGCCGGTCGGATCGAACAGCGTGGTAATGCGTACCGTGCTAGGACTGGGCGTTCCACTGGTTGTGTCGGGCAGTGCAATCCCGATATTACGCGGATTGCCGTTCCAGTCGAAGGGAATGTTGTAGTTCGCGTTGCCATAGCCGACGAGCACGTTTTTGGTTGTGGCATCGTTGGCATGGCCCTGCGTGTCCCAGTTCCATCCGTCGCCACTTACATCGCCGGCATCGTAGAAATTGTCGAGCAGAGCGAATCTGGTCGCCAGCAGGTGATGGTTGGGAGAGATGGGCTGCGGAAACTGCACCCGGGCCGGATCGCCGTTGCCCTGCTTCAGATCGCCGAGTATCTGATCGTATGTACGGTTCTCCTTCTGGATGTAGATCACGTGTTTAATGTGGTTATGCAGGAACGCCATCATCGGATCGCGGCCACGGTTCACGAAGCCGTTGTTGGCATCCACGAGAGCCGACAGATAGCTTAGGGTATCTGCGTCCGGCACGGGAATGGTCAGAAACCCCGCCTTCAGCAGGGCCAAGATGTATTCATTGCGTGACGTCGGATTCGGTGGCGGACACAGAAGGCTCGAGTACTCCGGCGGTATGCCCTCCCCGGGGCAGTCCGACCGGTACTCCAGATTCGGGCCGGCGTTGGATTTCATGTTCACCACGAACAGCTTTTTCCCGTCGGCGCTGACCGTCACCGAGCTTGGGTACCAGCCGGTAGGGATACGACCGAGCAGTTGTTGCGAAGCGACATCGATAACAGCCACGGCATTCTCTCCGCCAAGCGTGGCATAGAGACTGCGGCCATTGGGACTGAGCGCCACGGAGTTGGGGCTGGAACCCTTGTAGGGGTAGCCTGGCCGAGCGACTGAAATTCGGCTTTTGAGCGCATCTGTCGTGGTGTCGATTACCTCAATCTCATCCAGATCGCCATTGGCCACGTAAAGGCGAAGCTGATCTGCGGACAGTGCCATGCGATTCGGTTCGCCGCCAACCTTGATCACCTTGAACGATCCTGAAGGGCTCACCGACAGCACCTGGCCATCGCGCTGGCTGCTCACATAGGTCTTAACCGGAGCGCCCTTGGAATCCGATAGCACTACCGGCCAGTAAGGCATTTCTCCGATTGCCGTCGTTTGTCCGGGGGCGAAGAAAACTACTTCTTTGGATACGGTGCGCGTTGACGTATTGATGATTGACAGCGAATCGTTCTGGTAATTGGCCACGTACAGTGTCGAGCCGTCCGGGCTGATTGCCAATCCAGCCGCCAGAGCACTGAACGGCATGAACATGTACTGCGCAATGGGGTTGCTGTTGATCGGCGTCGTGCTGAACAATCCGCCCGTCGGATACTGCTGTACCGGAACGTCGGCGGGCGTGTTATGCCCCAGGAGCACGAACGGAGCATCAGGCACGTAGGTACCATCGGCACTAGCCCCGGTGGTCGTCGACTTAAATATCTCCACGCGGTCGTCAATGCCTCCGGCAACGTAGAAGCGCGTGCCCGACGGATCCCACTGCAAGCCGTGATAGGTGTTGGGGATGTTGATCAGTTGTTTCTGCTTTGGCCGCACGCCACGGACATCGAAAACGAATACCCACTCCGCATTCGGAGTGGTGGTGGATGACGGAATTCCTGTAAGAGGGTCGAGGGCAGCCCAGAGGATCGCAGTACCGTCCGGACCCTGAGTGTAGAAGTCGGTGTTGTAACCCGTAGTGAGGATCAGCAAAGCGGTGCCGTCCGGACTGAGCGCAGTGTTCACTGCGCCATTTGCATTGGCGGAGCCGTCAGGGCGTAGGCCAGTGGGTAGGTTTTGGAAAATTGAGCCGGGCGCGGCAGTAGGAGTAATGTAGAAACCGTTGGGTAGAAGGTTGCCAGCAACCGACGCTGCGTTCCGTATCTGACCACCCGCGAGTGCGGGTAGCATCAGGCAGAGTAGCAGGGCCGGCACAGCGCAAAAGCAAAAGCTCATCTTTCGTCGCATGTTCCCTCCTCAAGAGTTGTTTTCTTGGCCTCGCGTGATTCAGAAAAGCTTGAATCCTAATTTGGTGGGGTCTAGAAAATGGAGGCCATTCTACACCGAATCCCGGCTCTGTGTGGGGTTTTAGAAGGTAAGCCGCGCGGAAAACTGCAGCACGCGGGGAAGTCCGTTGGGACTAATTTCCTGCAATGCTCCGAAATTACCCGGTCCGGAATTGGGGACTAGATAGCACGTCTGATTCAGAGATGAGCCGTCGCCGCAGTTGGACCCTATGGGATTGTATTGCAGCTGATTGATGCCATCGCCATTCTGCACGTAGTAATTGGCATGGTTGAACAGGTTGAATGCCTGAGCCTGAAATTGCAATTCCTTGCCTTCCTTGATCTCAAAGCTGCGGGCCAATCCAACAATTCTCTCCAGCCACGGGCCGTAGAAGGAATTCAATCCGATCCCGGGTGTGGGCCCAGCGCCATTGATGCCGGCCGCGGTGTTTGCGGTGTCTTGATTGAAGGCGGTGTCGTTGAGGTCTCCATCGGCGCCGTCGCAATTGCTGAATGACAGGGTCGAACTGGTGCACGCCGGGCTCAACAAACCCGCAAAAGGACGGCCCGAGGAGAACTCCATGACACTGCTCAACGTCCATCCTGAGAGCAGAACACGCCCTTTGTCGGACCCCGTGAGCTTTTCCAGTTCCGGCCGGTACACCGCGGCAAAACTAATTCGATGCCGCTGGTCTAACAGCAAAGGAGCATGCGTATTGCTGAAGTCGAACTGATTATTGAAGTCCATCCCTCTAGCATCACGCTCTTGGCGAAGGTGTAAGAAAATTGCAAAGCAAGACCTTGTGACATGCGCGACTATGCCTTGGCGGGCGAAAAGGATAAGGCGTTCGAGTGGCTGGCAAAAGCCTATCAGGAGCACGACAGTGGGCTTGTACTTCTCAAAGTTGAACCAGAGTTCGACAACATCCGCTCGGACCCCCGCTACGCCGACCTGCTGCGCCGGATCGGACTGCCGCAGTGAGAATCAGTATTTGATTGGTCAAAAGGTATACCCTCGTCACCAACGCGCCTCGCCTGAACTCGGCTGCACAATATCAACAACGTCAACAACTTGAGTTGGCGGCGGTACAGAGCCTTCGTCACCAATCCGTGATCTGTTTACCAGTTTGCAAACGAGGCTTCGGGAAACGCTCCACTTCTTGGAGACTGCGGTCAGAGTCATTCCGCCAACTCGGTCGCGAACGATGGCTGGTCGGTCTAGGTTCATCGGTGCGCGTCCGATCCGCACCCCATCAAGTTTCGCTCTCCGCATTCCGGCTAAAACCCTTTCCCGAATGAGATCGGATTCGAGTTCGGCAATCATGCCAATCAGCGTTAGGAGGAGACGTCCTATAGGTCCGCTCGTGTCAATGTTTTCGCGCCGGGAAATGAAGACGACGCCCAAGCTGTCGAACTCGTCCATGACTTGCAGGAAGTGCTTGACGCTTCTGGCAACTCGGTCGAATGCAGCGACTAGCACGACAGAAAATTTCTTACGCCGCGCATCCGCGATGAGCGCGTCGAGACCGGGACGCCGTGCTCTGCGCCCCGATACGCCCCAGTCCGAATACTCCTGCACGACTTCGAAGCCGCGCTTCGCCGCAAGCTCGCGCAGATCGTAAAGCTGTGACTCGACGTGCTGGTCGGCGGTACTCACGCGTACATAAATCGCTGCTTTCAATGGGTGCTCTCCTGAAATTGAATTGGGTGCCTATTCTTCAAAACTCTTAGTTCACGGCACTTGCTGTATTCTGCCCAC
>Ga0187871_10002063_pt1 | contig 16724 bp, 12 predicted proteins | sample June2016WEW_16_1_FD_132988 | JGI IMG/M metagenome (GOLD analysis project Ga0187871, IMG submission 132988) | Peatland microbial communities from SPRUCE experiment site at the Marcell Experimental Forest, Minnesota, USA - June2016WEW_16_10 | ecosystem: Environmental > Terrestrial > Soil >...
GCTCTCCGCGCTGGAAATGCTGCTCTACCCGACCGGGACGACCAGCACGCTGCTAGGCACCGTGTCGGCGGCGATCACCGCCTCGCTCACCGGAGTGAGCTCCGACCCGGTCCGCACCGTCCCGCAGTCCGTCGTGCCGGTCACGCTGTTCATCTGGGGGCTGGGACGGATCGTGCCGGTCCGGGTGACCGGGCTCACGATCACCGAGAAGCTCTATGACCCGGCGCTCAACCCGACCCACGCCGAGGCCCAGCTCTCGCTGCGGGTTCTCACGCCGGCCGAGCTCGTCGCCGCGTCCGCGGACGACGATGTGCTGGCCAACCTGGCCACGATTGCCTACACGTACACGCTCACGCTGCGCCAAGCGTTCGCGGTGGCTAACCTCGCCAACGCGGCCGAGTCGGTCATCGGGATGATCCCGCACTGAGAAAGAGCCGCCATGTTCACTCCTGACAGCCGCTACGCGAACCAGCCCGCAGTCACCTTCACGCTGCCCTCCGGCATCCAGGTCAGCACGGTGATTCCGGCGCTGCCGACTCCAGCGCAGATCACCGGGTACTGCCAGCCCGGCCCGCAAGCCAGCCAGGGGCGGCTGGACCTCATCGCGGCCCAGTACCTGAACGCGCCGACCGGCTTCTGGCGGCTCTGCGACGCCAACAACGCCATGATCGCCGCCGCCCTTGCGGCCCACCCGCTCATCGGCATCCCGCCTGGAGGCCCGTCGTGACGGTCGCCGTGCAGTTCAGCGTGGGAGGCACCGCGGTGCCCAGCGCGTTCTACGATGCGATCCAGCAGCTGGAAGTCGAGGAGAGCTCAGACCGGCCCGCCGCGCTGCTGCTGCGGCTGCCGGTGAACCGCACCGCCGCGGGGGACCTCCAGTTCGTCGGCGACGGCACCTTCGAGCCGATGACCAACGTCTGCCTCACCGTCACCCCGGCGGGGGGCTCCGGGGCGCAGTGCATATTCGACGGGTACGTACTGTGCTGGCGGTTGCACATCGACCGCGCGTCGACCTCCTCGACGATCGACATCTGGGCCCAGGATGCCTCCTGGCTGATGAACATCGACGACAACGTAACCGAATGGTCCGGCCTGACCGACGGGGAGGTCGCGAACACCATCTTCGGCAGCTACGGATTCGCGACCGCCGCGGGGAATACCGTCAACGACTCGCCCAGCCACACACCCGACGGGCACACACTTTTCCAGCGCGCGACGGACCTGCAGTTCCTGCGCGGCCTGGCCCGGCGCGGCGGGAAACTATGCCGGGTCGCCTGCACCGACACCCCTGGCGCCCGGACCGGGTACTTCGTGACCCCCGCGGTGACTGGCCAGCCGGTGGCGACGATCTCGCTGCTGGACCCCGACAGCTGGACCGTGGAGACCCTCGACTTCGACTGGGACGTGATGCGCCCCACGGAGGCGGACGCGAGCCAGGTCGATCTCACCCAGTCCTCGGATACCGGCAGTGACGTGACCACCGATGCCAGCGGTCTCGCGCCGCTCGACGACCGGGACTACCCGACCTATCTCGGGCAATCCTCGACGCTGCTGCTGACAGCGCCCGCCGACCTGCCCGAGCTGGACCAGCGCACGGCCGCCGTGCTCACCGAGTCCGGGTTCTTCTCCCGCTGCACCGGCGAAGCGGACGCGGACCGGATCGGCACGATCCTGCGGGTGGGCAACGTCGTGACCATCGAGGGCGCCGGCAGCATCCAGTCGGGGAACTGGCTGGTCTGGAACGTTCGGCACATGTTCTCGCTCGACTCGTGGAAGATGGCCTTCACCCTGGTCCGCAACGCGATGGGCCCGGCGGGCGCGGGCGGCACCCTCACCTCGCTGACGGGCGCCCTCGCCGGGCCGGCCGGAGCGACGTCACTATGACCGCGACCGACGACCGTGCCCTGGAGGACCTGCTCGAACGGCTCCGGACGCGCTTCTACGGCAAGTACCGCGGGATCGTGTCCAGCGTCGACGCGCAGACCATGCGGATCAAGGCGAAGGTGCCGTCGGTGCTCGGCGAAACCGACACCGGCTGGTGCATGCCATGTGTCCCCTACGCCGGGCCGAACGTCGGCTTCGCCTTCCTACCCGAGACCGGCAGCGGGGTCTGGATCGAGTTCGAGGGCGGCGACGTGTCCTACCCGATCTGGGTCGGGGGGTACTGGCGTGAGGGCGAAGTCCCGGCGGACGCCGCCGATCACGTCAAGGTCATCGTCACGGCGGCACCGCTCAAGGTCGAGTTCGACGATGACCAGAGCTCGATCACGCTCTCGGATCCGAACGGCAACACCGCGACCATGGACAGCTCAGGAATCACGCTCGCCAACGGCCAGTCGGTCTCCGTCGTGGTCAGCAGCTCGAGCGTGTCGGTGAACGACGGCGCGCTGGAGGTGCAGTGATGACCCTGGAGGTGCGGCGATGACCATTGCCCGGCAGGATTACGCGTTCCCGTTCCGGATCGACCCGGCGTCACAGCAGACCGCGCAGGCCGGCTACGCCGCCCACGTCGACCAGATGGTCCGCCAGCTGCTGCTCACCACCCCGGGCGAGCGCGCCGACCTGCCGCAGTTCGGCTGCGGGCTGCGGTCGCTGGTGTTCGCGCCCACCAACGACGCCCTGCTCGCGACGGTGAAACTGCGGATCATCCAGGGCCTGAACCAGTGGCTCGCCGGCGTAGTGAGCATGGTCGACGTCGTGCTGGGAGCGGACACCAGCGGATCGGTCCCCGAACCTGGCACGTTCCAGGTGACGGTCACCTACACCCTCGTCGAGACCCAGGTGGACCAGACGGTGACGGTGACGATCGGATGACCGCCCCGCTTCCCCGCGACCGGCGCCAGCTGCTCCTCGCGCCCGGCGCCATCCTCAACGGCATCGACTATGTCGACGCCGCCGCCGGCCAGCTGTTCGTCCACTTCCTCAACGCGGTGGCCGTGACCGGCAGCCCGGCTGGCCTGACGGTGACGATCACCGGCGGCGGGACTACCACGACGTTCACCATCGACGATCCCGGCGCCTGGAGCGCGGACAGCGAGGGCCGCGCCGTCCTGACGGTCACGGCGGCTGCCCCCGGAGACTTCTCGACCTACACGCTGACCATCCTCAGCGAGCAGCTCGACCCGTTCTTCGACTCGGTGCCGTTCACCTTCACGGCGTCTTGCCCGACGACAGTCGACTATGTGACACCGACGCCGAGCTGCCTGGGTCCGGCGGACGAGCAGGTGCCGATCGATTACCTCGCGAAAGACTTCGGCAGCTTCCGCCAGGCGCTTTCTGAGTTCTCGACGTTGCGCTACCCCGCCTGGGTTGAGCGGTCGGAGGCCGATCTCGGCGTGGTGCTGATGGAGACGCTGGCGGCCATCGCCGACGAGCTCAGCTACTACCAGGACCGCGTCTCGGCGGAGTCGACGATCCAGACCGCGACACAGCGGCTGTCGATGGTCCGCCACGCCAGGCTCGTCGATTACGAGCCAGCCCCCGCGACCACCGCGACGACCGTCCTGCAGCTTGACGTGAACCTCCCCCCGCCGGGTTCGCCCCCGGCCGTGACAAGCTGGATGATCAACACGCCGCTGATGTTCCGGGCGCTGGGAGCGGACGGGTCGATCATCGACTTCGAGATCGAAGATCCCGCGACCGGGCTGACCGGCCCGGCCGACGGCACGACGCCCTTGTGGGCGACCGTCGACACGCGATGGAACCGGGCCGGACTGGTGCCCTACTACTGGGATGACAGCCAGCGCTGCCTGCTGGCCGGCTCGACCACGCTGTACCTCATCGGCCATGGTCTCGGGTTGTACGCCGGCCAGCAGCTGTTGCTCGACACCAGCGCCGCCACCAGTGCTGATCCCCCGGTGCGGGAGCTGGTCACGGTCTCGGCCGGACCGGTCCAGACCGCAGATCCGCTGGTCGGCGTGGCCCTGACCACCGTGCCGCTGGCGGCGCCCACGACCGAGGATCACGACCTGTACCGCACCGTGGTGGCCGGGAACATCGTGCCGGCGGTCCAGGGCGCCCGGCAGAGCGAGAGCTTCGAGATCCCGGACCCGACGGCGGCGCCGGCCGGGCCCGTGGTGGTCCGGGTGGGGGCGAACTGGACGCCGCAGAACCAGCTGCCCGACTTCCGCTACAGCCTCGCGTCAGGCCCGCTGGCCTGGCTGGCCACGCCGAGCCAGGACGAGGACACGGCGACGCCCGCTCAGCCCGAGATTGTGCTCGCCGCGGACGCATCCGGCGGCGGCCCGCCGCAGTGGGAGTTCCAGCGGTGGCTGCTCGGGGCGGGGGCGACCGACCAGGTGTACACGCTCACCCCCGAGCAGTACTCGCCCGTGCTCACCGGCGACGGCACGACGTGGTACGACTATGACGGCGACGGCGGCACGACGATCCGTTTCGGCGACGGGACCTTCGGCGTCTCCCCGCGGCCCGGGACCAGCTTTACCGTCGTGTACCGGGTGGGCGGCGGCACGGCCGGCAACGTCCCGGCCGGCACCATCGTGACCGTCGCGCCCGGGCAGCCGCAGGCACCGCTGGTCGCGGCGTGCACCAACCCCTTCCCGGCCAGCGGCGGCGCGGACGCCGAGACCAATGCCCAGGTCCGCGCCCGGGCGCCGCAGAACTTCCGGGCAGAACCGCTTCGCGTGGTGCAGGCCGCGGACTACGTGGCAGCGGCCCAGTCGCTGCCGTGGGTGCAGCAGGCGGGCACCACGTTCCGCTGGACCGGCAGCTGGCTCACCGTCCTGACGAGCGCCAATCCAGCCGGAAGCGAGGTGCCGACGGTCGTGCAGCTCGAGGGCCTCACCGGGCTACTCGACCAGCGGCGGCTGGCCGGCTACGAGAGTTACGTGCTGCCGCCGCGGTACGTCTCGATCGACCTGCAGATCACAGTGTGCGGACAGCCCACCGCCTTCGCGAGCGACGTCCAGGCCGCCGTACTCGCCCGGCTGCAGCCCGGCTCGGTCCCCGGCGGGCCAGCCGGCTTCTTCGACCACTCGCAGTGGAGCTTCGGCCAGGCGCTGGAATCCAGCGCGCTGCTCGCCGCCATCCAGTCGTGCCAGGGCGTGGCCGGCGTGTACCAGGTCCTGTACCGGCAGCGGGGCGCCCAGCTGGACTGGACAGCGCTGCCTGACACGCTCACGCTGGCCGCCGACCAGATTCTGCGCGTCGACAACGACCCGAGCCAGCCGGCAGCCGGATCGCTGCAGCTGACGGTGGAAGGATCGAAATGAGCGACGGGACAGTATCACCCTGCCCCTGCGAGCAGTGCCAGGGCCCTCAGGTGGTCGCCAACCCGCCTGGCCTCGCGCAGATCGCCGACCGGGTGAACGACTTCACCGGTTTCCGCCAGGCCCTGCTGCGCTCACGGCCAGGCGAGCAGGCCATCAGCGGGTGGCGGCCCGCCCCCGGCGACCTCGGCCTGCAGATCATGGAGTGGTGGGCCTACCTGGGTGACGTCCTCACCTTCTACAACGAGCGGATCGCCAACGAAAGCTACCTTCGCACCGCCACCCAGTCCAGCAGCGTCGCCAACCTGGTAGCGCTGCTCGGCTACCAGCCGGCCCCCGGCATCGCGGCCACCGGGTCCGTGGCCGCGATGCGCTCGGCGGCACATCCGAACGAGCCGCTGGTCATCCCGGCCGGCCTGCGCCTGTCCAGCGTGGCGACCCCTGGTGTCGCCGCCCAGACCTTCGAGGTCGATGCCCCCGCCAGCTTCACCGGGGCGTCAAGCGTGCCGGTCACGCCGGCACCAGCGCTCCCGCTCGCCCTCGACAGCGCCGGAAATCCGCAGTCTGTCCTGATCTCCGGCCAGGTGAGCGGCGTCAAGGCCGGCGACAGGCTGGTACTGGCCGAGAAGGGCTTCGCCGGGAACGACGACAACTGGTCGCTGGTCACCGTGGGCTCGCTCACGCCGGCGCCAGACCCGGGGACCGGCGCGATCAACACGCTCGTCACCTTCTCGGCCGGCGGCTGGGGGCCGACGCCCGCGCCATCGCCGTCACCGGATTTCGACATCAGGCGGTACGTGAACCCCGGCGGCCGAATCGGCATCATCGGCCGCTACCACTGGACCGCTGGCATGATGCCGGCGCCCGGCCCGGGGTCGTCTCCCCAGTCCGCGGACTACCGGCTGATGCGCCTGACCGCGGCGGCGGCGCTGTGGAACAACCAGAGCGCGATTGGCGGCGGCCAAGTCGTCATCGCGGCGGGCGACCCGGGGCTTACGGTGCAGCTGTCGACGGCGATCCGGACGATCTCACCCGGCGACATGGTCCTGTTCGACGGCGGCACCGGGGCGGCATCCGCCCTGACCGTCGTGGCCAGCCTGGCTGACGTGCTCTGGGCGGTCCCCTATCCGGTCCTGCCTAGCGTCTCTCCCCCGAACCCGGCCGATATCGCGGTCGCGCATACGCAACTGACGCTCGCGCTCGCTCACCCGGACTGCGAGGTGCTGCTGGCCACACAGCAGGCGGACACGACCGGGTCGGTCACCGTCCGGTACGGCTTCAAGGACGTGGGTCAGATCATCGCGGTCCCGGCGCCGGACCTGCCGAGCCTGCCCGCCAGCGTTACGGTGCCGGCGTCCTACACCCCGCCCGACGGCGGCGCCACCGCATTCCTGGCGGACGCGACCGGCGACGGAGTCCTCGTCACGGTCAGCGCCGCCGGGCCGGGCCAGGTCACGCTCACCGGAGCAGGCACGCCGCCAGCGACGATCACCACCGCGCTCGCGGTGCCGCTGCGGTTGCTGCCCGACGTCGTGCCCGTGTCACGCGGCACGACCGTGCCCAGTGAGGTGCTTGGAAGCGGGAACGCCGCGCTCATCAATCAGTCCTTTACCCTGTCGAAGTCGCCGCTGACCTACCTGGCGAGCGGCAACGGCGCGGTGGCCGCGCTGGCGGTGTACGTGGGCGGCGTCCAATGGCAGCAGGTCTCGAGCTTTTACGGTCAGGCGCCCAGCGCCCGGGTGTTCGTGGTGTCGCGCTCGCCAGACCAGAGCGTCACCACCGTCACCTTCGGGGACGGAGTCAATGGCGCCCGGCTCACCTCCGGGTCGGGAAACGTCGTCGCTACCTACCGTTACGGGTCCGGGGCGCTCAGCCCGCCGGCCGGGCGGCTGACCACGATCAGCCAGCCGCAACCCAACCTGGCCGCGATCTCGAATCCCGTCGCGGTATCGGGCGGCGCCGATCCGCAGCCGCTCGATGACGTCCGGGTCAGCGCCCCGGCGACCGTGTTCACCTTCGGCCGGGCGATCTCGGCCGTCGACTACGAGGTCGTCGCCTCCCAGGCTCCGGGCGTCTCGCGGGTCGCGGCCTCCTGGACCTTCGACGGGACCGGGCAGCGGGCGCTCGTGACCGTCTACGTGGGCGATGACCAGGCGGCCGTGGCGGCGGCGAGCGCTGCGCTCGCGGGCGCCGACGATCCCAACCGGCCGGTCTCCGTGCGCGGCGCGACCCCGGTCGAGCTCGAGCTCGCCTGCACCCTGGTGGTGGCCGCCGACCGGCAGGTCGCCGCGACGGTCGCGGCGGCCGCGGCGGCAATCTCGGACTCGGCGGATGGCATGTTCAGCCCGGCCGGCATGGGTATCGGGCAACGGCTCTACCGCAGCGCCATCGACGCCGCGCTCATGGTGCCCGGCGTTGTCGCCGTCCGCAACCTCACCGTCACGCAGCCGGACGGCACCGTCCTCGGCGAGTTCTCCGACCCTGGTGAGGGCTCGTTCTTCGACCTTCCGCCCGGCAACGTCTCTATCGTGGGGGTGAACACCGGTGGCTGACGTCAACGACGGCTACGACAGCTACTACGCGGAGCGGCTCTGGCAACTGCTCCCGGCCGTTTACCGCACCGCCGACTCCGAAGCTTCCGGCGGCTACGGGCCGCTGCGCGAGCTGCTGAACCGGATCGGCGCGCAGGTGGCCGTCGTGCGACGCAGCATCGACCGGCTGTGGGCAGATCAGTCGATCGAGACCTGCGACGACTGGGTCATCTCCTACCTGGGCGACCTGCTCGGCACCAACCTCATCAGCAACCTCGGCCCGCCCGCCCAGCGCCTGGATGCCGCCAATACGATCCACTACCGGCGCCGCAAGGGCACCGTCGAGGTTCTCGAAGAGCTAGCGCACGACGTCACGGCCATCAACGGCATGCGCTGGACCGCGCACGTCGTCGAGGGCTTCCGGCGCCTCGCGCGCACCCGGCACGGCCTCGACCCCGCTCTCGGGCCGGCCGGCTTCCCGAACGCGAGCCCGGCGGACGTGGCCACGCTCCTGCAGATCGAAGGCCTGACTGGCCTGCTGACGGACGGCCTGCCCGGCGGATTCGCGGATCTGCGGTCCGCTCACGGCGCCGCCCTCGCGGACACGGCTTTCGACGAGGCCTTTCACATGGCCGACGTCCGGGCCGGACGCGGCGCCGTCGGCCACTTCGGGATCCCCAAGCTCCTGGTTTTCGTGTGGCGGCTCACCAGTTTCCCCGTCTTGGCAGGCACCCCCGTCACGGTGGCCAATTGTCCTGGCCAGTACGTCTTCGACCCGACCGGCCGCGCGATCCCGCTGTTCCTCCCCCCGCCGCTCGAACCGGACGACTTCGCCGAATCCTGGACCTCAGCCCACGAATGGCAGGTCCCCGGCCCGCTCACCGATTCCCTGGAGACGGCGATCACCGACACCGGGGCGAACCCGCCGCCGCCAGTGCGCCCGCCGTACCCCGACGCCGACGTCCCGTCCCGTTACGGACTCGGACCGGGGTGGCAGCTGACATCGATCTGGCCGGAGGCGGGCAGGTTCGCGGCGACCGCGGACCCCGGCTCACCTCCTGCGCCGCTCACGGTGGATTACCAGTACGGGTTCTCGTCGCTGATCGGCGCCGGCCCCTACGACCGCAGCCTGCTCGGCACGCCGCCGGCGGTCAGCGGCCCGGAGACGATCGTGACCGGCGGGCATGGTCTTGATAAGGCACTCGCCGCGGCCGGAACGTCCGGCATCATCACGATCGGCGACTCAGCTAATCCCGAATCCGTTACCTACACGGCGCTGGCCGACGTCGGCTCGAGTACCAAACCGATCGCGTCGCTGCTGGTCCGCGCCGGCCCGAGCATGCGCCCGGTACTGCGGCCCACAGCCGGAGCAAGCCCCTGGGTCTTCACCGGAGGCGGCGAGGCCGAGCTCGTGCTCGACGGCCTGACCGTATCCGGATGCGACGTCGTGCTGCGCGGCTCGTTCGGCTCGGTCGCCATCACCGCCTGTACCGTCGACCCGGGCGCCGCCGCCGAGGGCTCGCCCCCGCTGGCGACGGCCGCCGACGGCCCTGCCCTCGCGCCGTGCCGGATCTTCATCGAGGCCGACCCGGCAGCGGCACCCGGCGATCAGGGGGCCATCGCCCAGCTCAGCGTCGACCACTGCATCCTGGGCCCGGTCCGGACACGTTTCGGGGGGTCCGTGGAAACGCTGACGATCAGCGACAGCATCGTCCAGGGCATCCCGGCCACGGCCGGCCCGGTTTACACCGCGGCGGATATCTTCGACCCGCCGCTGCTGGCCCGCGGCCTGCTCGCACCCGACCCGCTGGCCGAGGCGCTGCTCAGCGCGATGCCGGCCGCGGTCAAGCCCGCCCTGCAGGCGTACCTGGCCGGGTCCCCCCCCAGTCAGGCACCGGACCTGCCCCAGGTGGTTCTGGACGGGCTCAACGCGCTGGTCCACGGGCCTTCCCTCTATGAAGAGGCGCTATTCGCGGCGGTCAACCTGAGTGCCGACGTCCTCGCGCTGGCGCAGGCCGATCCGGTTCAGCCCGCGGTCTTGAACCGCGCCCTGATCGACGAGTCCTTCCCGGTTGCCCTCGGCGTGGCCGCCCTAGCGGTCGCGGACGCCACGATGCAGCTCACCAACGTCACCGTCCTCGGCCGCACGGCCGCGCACCGCCTTCAGGCGAGCGATTCGATCCTGGGTGACTTCACCGCCGTCGATGACGTGCAGGACGGCGGCGTGCGCTTCAGTGCCTACGCCAGCGGCAGCATCATCCCCCGCCCGTACGCGTCGGCGGCGATACCGCCCGGCGCGCCGATCTTTACCAGCACTTCGTACGGAGAGCCGGGCTACGCCCAGCTGCTCGAGACCGCGGACGCGGCGATGACCGGCGGCGCCGACGGCGCGTCGGTCTCCTCGGGGGCCGAGAACGGCTCCGAGTTGGGCGCCTTCTCAGCGGACCTGAACCCGCTCAGGGAGCGGGGGCTGCTGACCAAGTACGCCGAATACATGCCGCTCGGGCTCACGCCCGTGATCGTTCATGTCACATAAGCACCGTCCGGTCCAGGACGGGAAAGGGGACGGCCATGGCCGGGGACCGTGCACGAGTGAGCCACGATCCGAGCCGCAAGTGGCGCGGGCTGACCGCCCAGCAGGGCCGGGTGACGGTAGAAGCGGACTGGAACGAGGCCGCGACGATCGCAGAGGAGCGCGACCGTCAGCTGACGCTTGATGTCGTCGGTCCGCTCGGCACCCCTGACCTGGGCTATGCGGTGACAGCGACGAGCGGGCCTTCCGGATCGACGCCGGGCGACCTGACCATCGGACCGGGCACCCTCTACGTCGGTGGCGAGCGGCTCGACCTCGACGGGCCGGTCGATTACGCCGCTCAGCCCGACTGGCTGGACTATTCCAGCGATCCGCTCTGGCTGGACCCGGCCGTGCCGGGAACCCTCTATGAGCTCGTCTACCTGCTCGCCGCCGAGCAGGAGGTCTCGGCCGTCGAGGACCCCGCCCTGGCCGATGTCGCCCTCGGCGGGCCGGACACCATGCAGCGCCAGCGCATTCTTCAGCACTTCGTGCGCCAGCCGACGCCGTCCGGCACGTCCGGCGGCTCGTGGAGCGAGGCCGTCGGCACCCTGGCCAGCATGGGACTGCAGTTCGACCCGGCCACCATGAGGGCCGAGTCGGCCGCGACGCTGCAGGTGTCCTTCACCACCCCCACCATCGCTCCCGGCCCCTGTCAGCCCGCCGTGACCGGCGGCTACCTGGGCGCCGAGAACCAGATGATCCGGGTGATGGTCGCCGAGGCCGACACTTCCGGCGTGCCGGTCATCGTATGGGGATTCGACGACGCCTCCTTCCTCTACCGTCTGCTGGCGGCGACGTACGACTCAGTCTCCGGCAACACGACGCTCACCCTCGCCAGCGCGCCGGTGGACAGCTATCATTACCCCGCGGCCGGCCAGGCGGTCGAGGTGCTGCGCGACGCCGCCCAGCTCACCGCGACCCAGCCCGTTCAGCTCGACGGCACCGACTACATCGCGTCCGCGGCCGGCTACGTCTCCTCGCTCACCCAGGCCTACGATCCGACCCAGATGCAGCTGGTCGTCGCGGGCCAGCTGCCACCGGGCTACCTGTCCGACGCCACCCCCCAGCTTTACCTGCGCGTGTGGCAGGCGACGGCACTCGCGCCGCCGGGCCAGCCGGTCACCCTGGTCGCGGTGACCCAGACCGGGACCGGCGCCGACACCGGCGTCGCCGTCACGCTGTCATCGAGCACCGGCACCTTCCACGCCGGCGACTTCTGGCGCTTCGCGCTGCGCCCGATCGAGCCCGCGGTCGTTTACCCGGCCCGCTATCTCGCCGCACCTCAGCCGCCCGAAGGCCCCCGCACCTGGGCCTGTCCGCTCGCGCTGCTGACCTGGACCAACCAGAGCGCGAGCGTGTCCACCCTGGTGCCGCCGTTCTCCGACCTGGTCGAGCTGACCGCCTCCGAGGGCGGATGCTGCACGGTCGACGTGGGGCCCGACGACGTCGGCCAGGGGGCCTCACTGCAAAGCTTCATCAACGCTTACGCGTCCTCCGAACCGATCACGGTCTGCCTGAAGCCGGGCACCTACACGCTTCCCGCGCCGCTCGTCCTGGGGCCGGAATTCGACGGCATCACCGTGCAGGCCTGCCGGGAAGGAGTCGTCCTGCAGGCCCAGGAAGGAGCCGGGGATGAGTTTGTCCTCGGGCTCATCGCCATCCAGGGGACGAGCTCGGTCACGATCCGGGGCCTGGAGCTGTTCATTCCGCTCATCGGGTTCACGCCTTCCCCCAGCTCGCTCTCCGGCCTCAACCTCCCGCAGGCGAACGGGACCGTGCTGACCGCCGTGTCCAGCGGACTGCAGGTGGCGATGGGTATCTTCGCCGATGACTGCACCGGCCTCGCCGTCGAGGACTGCACCTTCGATTTCCCCGATCCGGGCGAGGCGAACCTTTTCGGCGCGGGCATCTTCGCGACGGGGGCAATGGACGGGGTAAAGATCACCGGATGCACCGTCCAGTCCGCGAACCCGCCGACGGCGGTTCCCTTCAACGATCTAGCGGTGACGGGTTATCAGCCCGGCGTGCCGTACCAGCTGACCTTCGGATACCTCCAGGTGCCCGACGCGTCCGTACCGACCGAGGTGCAGGTGCTGCACGACGCGACGATCGAGCAGGACCTGTTCCAGGGAGTGACCGTACCAGTGCTGGTCATGGCCGACATCGGGACGATGCGGATGGACCGGAACACGGTACGAAACGCCTACGGCGGCTTCTGGCTCGTCTCGCTCGACAACCCGGCCCAGATCCTCATCTTCGACCAGCTCTCGGTGGGCGACCCGGCGATATACGCGGAATTCGCCGGAGCCGGGATCGCCGCGCTGCGGGACGGAATCTTCGTGATCGCGACGGCGATCGGCCAACTGCTCCCCACCTCCCCTCCCCTCGGCAGTCCTCCCGTTCCCGCCAGCGTCCCCGCGCCCTCCATGGATCAGCTGACCTTGGCCCGGGCCACGGTGAGCAATCTGCTCGGCATCACGGCGCCCCCCGCGGCCGCGGTCGCGGTCGCGGATACCGGGATCAGCGTGTCGCTGCGCCTTGATGTCAGCGACTGCCAGGTCGACGCGGTCATCGCCGATTCCTATTCTGGCGCCGGCCTGCTCGTGGTGGACCTGACGGCCGACGCCGGCTCAGCCCTGGTCCACGGCAACCGGATCCGGACCCGCTTCCCGATGGGCGAGGCGATCCTGGTAGGCGGGGTGGGCGAGGCCTCGGTGACGGGAAACATCGTGGCCAACGAGGTCGCGGTCCAGGCCGGCTCGGGAAGCCCCCCGCTGGCGAGCTACAGCATAGTACTGGATCCGGCGGCGGTGGCCACGCCGTTCAGCACCCTGCTGGACCCGTCGGGCACCCCGCTGGGCGCCATCGCGGTGGCGGTCACCGGCAATGTGTTCATCGACCAGACGCTGCTGCCCGCACGTCCGGCCACGTTCGGGACCGCGCTTCCCCCGTGGAACGTGCTCAACACCGTGATTTCCTACGGCTACGCCCTGCCTTTGGTCGCCGGGCTGTCCGTGGCCGGCGGACCAGGTTCTGGCGGCACGCCCGTGACCGTGACCGGCAGTGGCTTGACCGGGGCCACCGAGGTCGACTTCGGTCCTGCAAACCCGGGCACCGGGCTGCAGGTCACACCAGATGGCTCCTCGCTCTCGGTGACCAGCCCGGCCGGGGCCGGAACGGTCGACGTGACGGTCACGACGCCGTTCGGCACGTCTGCGACGGTAGCCGCCGACCTGTTCACCTACCTGGGGGTGACCGGCCTCAACGTGACCACCGGGCCGCCGGCTGGCGGTACCTTCGTGCAGGTAAGCGGCAGCGGTTTCACCGAGGCCAGCGAGGTCAGCTTCGGTCCCAACCCCGGCACGAACCTGCTCGTCGCGCAGGATGGCCTGCTCTCGGTGACCAGCCCTGCCGGGTCGGGGACAGTACATGTCACCGTCAAGACGCCACTCGGCGTCTCCCCGGACGTGGCCGCCGACCAGTTCAGCTACACCAAGACAACCAAGGAAGGCAAGGACAAGGAAAAAGACACTAAGGAAGGCAAGGACAGCAAGGACAGCAAGGAAACTAAGGAAAAGGAGAAAGACCGCAAGGACACCAAGGAAGGCAAGGAAAGGGAAGTCAAGGGAGTGGCGGAACTGGAGAAGGTAATCGAGATCACCAGGCCAGAATCGGTTCAGAGCCTCTCCGAGCTGACGGGAAGAATCGAAGCGCTCGAGCAGCAGGCCGCGGCGGGCCGGGCCTTCATTACGCCAGCCGAGCGCCCTGAAGTCGGAACCAGCGTGCTGCAGGACGACGAGCAGGAGGATCAGTAGCCATGCTCGTGGTCCTGGCCAGCCGCTACGACGCCTCATGCCAAAGATTCATCACTGGCAAGGCAGCCGACGCGCGGCTCCTGACCTGCCGGGACCTCTCCGTCCGAGGCTGGCAGTATGACCCCGGCAGCGAGGTCCGCACCTCGGTCATCGGCGGGAGGCTAACCGGGGCAGATGAGATTGACGGCGTGCTCACCAGGCTGCCTTCGGTGGTCGCGAGCGAACTCGCAGACATCGTTCCCCGCGACCAGAACTATGCGGCCGCGGAGATGACCGCGTTCCTCTCGGCCTGGCTTTCAGATCTGAGGTGCCCCGTCCTGAACCAGCCGACGCCCGTGTGCCTGATGGGGCCGAACTGGAGGAAGGAAAAATGGATACACACCGCCGCCAAGCTGGGAATCACGGTCGTGCCCGCCCGCCGGTCGGTCCCTGCCGCGATTGATGCGCAGCCGCATGATCTCCCGCCCGGGTCCGCGACGGTCAACGTTATCGGCGACCTTTGCGTCGGCATCGCCGATCAATCTCTGGGCAAGTCAGCCCGGGCTCTCGCGGAAGCAGCCGGGGTTGACCTCCTCCGCGCGCGATTCACTTCCCCGGCGGCAGGATCGGCATTCCTCGGCGCAGACTACTGGGTTGACATAAACGATCCGGAAGTATCAGAAGCCGTGTGGAATTATTTTGCCGGCGGGCGAAGGCGGTGATACTGCTCTGGGGCATCTGGCGGGACAGTCCCATCGCGCGCGTGCACGATGCCCTGGTGCGCCAGGGCCATCACCCCAGATTCCTCGATCAGCGGACCAGCACCGGGGCCAGTGCCGAAATGTGCGTCGGCCGGGATCTGGTCACCGTGGTGCGCACCGACGAGGGCGTAGTAGACCTGCGGACCGTCACCGCAACTTACCTGCGCCCCTACGATCCCGGCAGGCTGCCCGCGGTACGGCGGGCCGGCCCGGACAGCCAGACGTCGCGGCGCGCACTGCTGCTCGAGGATCTCCTGTCGTCCTGGGCGGAGCTCACCGGGGCACTGGTGATCAACAAGCCGTCAGCGAATACGCCGAACGCCTCCAAACCATTCCAGTCACGGCAGCTCCGCGATATCGGCTTTTGCGTTCCGGACACCATCATTACCACCGACCCGGAAGCGGTCATCAAATTCCGCGAGCGACACCGGCGGATAGTGTATAAGTCGATCAGCAGTATACGGAGCATCGTTACGGAATTGACAGACCAGCAGCTGCCGCGGCTCGGTGACATATGCTGGTGCCCGACCCAGTTCCAGGAACTCGTCCCGGGCACGGATTACCGTGTCCACGTCGTCGGAGACGAGATATTCGCCAGCGAGATAAGCTCAGCGGCCATTGATTACCGGTATTCGGGACGGCAGGGCAGCGACATGACTATCCGGGCCGCCAGCATTCCCGATGAGATAGCGCGGCGATGCGCGGTCGCTTCCAGGAGAATGGGACTGGCGGTGAGCGGGGTAGACCTGCGGTGCACGCCCGATGGGAAATGGTACTGCTTCGAAGTCAATCCCTCCCCCGCGTTCACCTTCTACCAGGATGCGACCGGGCAGCACATAGACGAAGCCGTTGCCCGTCTCCTGATCAGCGGATCCGCGCTAGGTCAGGGCTGAGTCGGCTACTGGAGGGTGACCGAGGCCTGCCCGGCGTCACTGACCGTCACCACGCCGCCCCAGGTGCAGCTGCACTGAGACGAGTCGTCCAGCGCGCCGACCTCGCCTATCGTGACCTGCGCGGAGCCCGGCGACCACGGTGACAGCACCGGCTGGCACGGCTGAGGAGTGAGGGTGCCCTGAGCCGCAGTAGTGGCGGTAGCCACCTGCGGGTTGGACAGTGACATGCACATGCCGAACGGCGGGACGTTCGCCGCCGCGACATCGGTCACAACACCGGCGGCGCTGCCCGCCGACACCTGGGCACCGGATGCCGCGAAGGCCGCGGGGGTGGTGCCGAACGAGCACTGCAGTGTCGCGCCCGTGCAGACTAGGTTCGGCATAGCGTGGCCTGTCCTTCCACCCAATAGAAGAAATGCTAATTCCTGGACGCATCCCGGCCAACAGAAAACGGGCATCTGAGGCTAGACATCGAGCAAATAGTCCACGACCCGCTGGCGGCGCCTGGGCGCGAGCCGCCTCCCCACGGCCCGGTTCGCGGGGGCCTGGCCGGGGTTCGGCCCGTCCGGTAGCCCTTGGTGTAGTCGAACTTCTCCACCGCCCGGATCAGCCCCAGGTTGCCCTCCTGGATCAGGTCCAGGAACAGCATGCCCCGCCCGGTGTACCGCTTGGCCAGCGAGACCACCAGGCGCAGGTTCGCCTCCAGCAGGTGGTCCTTGGGGCGTCACCCGTCCTCGGCGATCCACTCCAGGTCGATCCGCGCGTCGGTGGACAGGCTCCAGCGGGGCTCGGCCAGCTTCTCCTCGGCGAAACAGGCCGGCCTCGATCCGCTTGGCCAGCTCGACTTCCTGCTCGGCGTTGAGCAGCGGCACCTTGCCGATCTGCCTCAGGTAGTCCTTGACCGGGTCCGCGCTGGCGCCCGCCACCGCCACCTGCGCGGCC
>Ga0187871_10002064_pt1 | contig 16721 bp, 18 predicted proteins | sample June2016WEW_16_1_FD_132988 | JGI IMG/M metagenome (GOLD analysis project Ga0187871, IMG submission 132988) | Peatland microbial communities from SPRUCE experiment site at the Marcell Experimental Forest, Minnesota, USA - June2016WEW_16_10 | ecosystem: Environmental > Terrestrial > Soil >...
ACACCGTCACCGACCCTAGCGGAGTTGAGGTCGGGTACGGCCTTCTTATCAGGCACGACACTACCGTGTTTGACATAGCAATGCGCAATGCTGCGGCAGCGGCTGTAAAAGATATCCGGCTTACGCAGTCCATGTCGCAGCCTACCACTGCGACTCCTCCAGCAAAGAAATAGGCGTGACCCGAAAGATCAACCTCGCAAAGGTGCAGGCGTCTCTCGATACAGTCTGCCCAAAATGTGGAAAGGCTATCTCACCCGCCGAGATGAAGCGTATCGACTTCGAGAAGATGGAGTGTCCGGCGTGCGGAGAACGGTTTGCGCCCGGTCATGCGCGGGCGTGATAAAATCCGTCCGTCCTACCTTCCCCAAAAGTTCAAGGAGTTCTTAGGAGACCCTCATGCGGAACCTCTGCCTGATTTTGGTGACTCGCGTCTTGAGACGCTTGACGTGGCTCCTGCTTTTTTCAACCCTGTGCCCGCTGATGTGGGCTGATACGACGCTCGACACGGAGACGGTGAAGAAGATTGTGGTCTTCCTTTATTCGCCTAACTCTGACGGCACAGATGCGAATGTAGCACAGTCATTAGGGACTGGTTTCTTTGTGGCTACTTTCGTAAAGAATAACCCCCTGCGTGGCAGCATCCTTCTCATCACAGCACGGCACATTGTTGAACCCAATTGGGCGACGTGTTCGCCAGAACCACAGCCCCAGTCCGACCGCCGCATCTACATTAGGCTGAACAACAAGCAGTACGATTCCGAGAAAGACTCGACTGGCGTCAGTTATTTGCCAGTTGATTTAGTCAAAAACGGGGCAAAGCGATACTTTGTCAGTGACGACAACAAGGTCGATGCCGCAGTTATTATTTTGGGGTGGGAGGATTGGGGTAAGGTGCAGGAAAAATACGACTTTGTGCCCTTAAGGCTGTCCCTCTTCGCCAGTCCCGATGAGATACACAAATTTAAGATTGGCGACTCTGTCGCTTCCGCAGGGCTTGTACCGGGTAGGTCTGGGGAGCAGCGGAACTATCCGTTCTTTAAGTTCGGAGAGATTTCAAACATACCGGACGAGCCTTTTTAAGGTGGGGTGTCGTCTTGTGCGAGTGTGGTACATCGCCGCCAACCTTATCAATGGTAACAGCGGCTCCCCTATCTTCTATGCACCGCCCTTCTTTGCGGACCGGGTGAAGAGGGGAGTGCTGATCGGGCTTCAGTCGTCCTCGCTTATAGCTCTCTCAAACCAAGCTGGAAACAATGTTCTTGAACCCGCAGATATAGCAGGAATGACACCTGTTGAGGACGTGTTCAAGATCATCGAGCAGCATTCGTCTCCTGCCGTAGACCTGTACCGAGGGGACGAGACTCTGAAGCCAAAGTAAAAGAGGAGAATCATGAAAATATTTGCGCAGATCATTCTTGTTCTTGCTATCCTGTCAACCGCTCTCGGTTGTGTCCTGTTGCTTAGCTCCCATCCGACTGACATTGAAATCGGAACTAGATTCCTCAATTCTGGCCTGCTATCACTTTTCCCATGCTGCATCATTATCCTGCTTGCCGACATCCGTACAGCGGTAACCAAAAAATGAAACGTCTCGACTCGTGACGGCGTCCCGATCCACGGCTCTCCAAATAGTGCAATCCGGTGCGGCGACGCCGAGAGTCCGGGCGCACGGCGTACAAACAATCGTGAAGCAGACTGGCTTCTACACGGACGTAATCTAGTCCCATCGAGACGTTCCTCATATCCTGCCAGCAGGAGAGAACCATGGACAAAGCAACTATGAACAGTGCATTGGAACATCTTGGCGGACCAACCCCGAAGCCGGAGAAATGGAGGATCGTTGATTGCAGCGATACGGAACTGGTCGCAACTCTCGACGGGTGCGAGGACAAAGGCTACAACGTGTTTCAGGTCGTGCCGATTCGCGAAGATGTTCAGGCGGCTGTACCACACGAAAGGTTCCGTGTAATCGCGCGCTGGCCAAATTCGTGAGTTAAGTTTGGCAAGTATGGCGTTCCGCAAGTCATCGCTCGACCGCTGGCTTGCGGAGTTGGAGAAGGCAGGATAAGGGCTCTGCCTTGGTGTCCATGGTGTCTAAAACAGGGCTCAAAGGATGCTGCGGATGATATCAGTTGATATCAGCATCCTAAGATAGGACGGGCTGAACAGGCCGTGTTTACAGGGGTTTCGAGCACATCTTATTGCAAACACACACCATACGTGAAATCACGGCTTTTGAATCCCACTCTCTCCGCCATTTTCTGAACATCGACCAACGGATCGTTCGCAAATCAGAGGGCTCTCAACACGCCGGTACCGACCACTCTGGATGGCCCTCAAGAAAGGGTCTGTTTTTTGCCATCTGTAAGCTATTGACTTGCAGGGAGCGGGAATCGACGATTTGACCCTCCTGAAAGGAATACCTTTATTGAGCCCTGCTGGCTTGGAGGACCAGACCATTACCACCCCGGTACCCGGCCCGCTGAGGGTAATCGGGATTTTTCGACAACAACGGCGAGTCAAGTAGTCATAACGGCAAAACATCTCAAAATCTGAGTTCGATGAGGCTATTGATTCTTTGAGGCGCTGGGCGGTTGGGCCTGACAGTCAAATGTCATTCGAGCCTGTACCGCGACCGGCGAGCCGTCTTTCTCGGCCGGATGGAACGGCATTGCTTTTATCGCGGTCGCTACTTCTTTCATCTTCTCAAGTCGAAGACCTTTGGGGGACTCAGTCTTGAATGACTCCACTCGTCCCTTGCTATCTACCGTCATCACCAAGACAACCTTGTTCGTGCCGGACTCGCGCAACTTCGGTGCGGCGGCATCGCACATCTCTCGTGTAGCTTTTTCCGCCTCGGAGTCTTGCTGTCCAGTTTGAGCGGCGGTCACTGCGACACAAGCCGTCAGAAGCAACCACAGAATCACTTTTTTCATGGCAGCACTTTACGCTCAATCGGAGCATAGTTCCAGAGTCATGTTTAGTTTACGAAACCAAGGCCGTAGCGCAAGTTTGCGCCGTCTGTTCGCCTCCAAAGCGCAGTGGTGTGCTGCGGCCAAGGGGTTTTGAGCGTAATCGGGATGTTACAACAGTTACCAATTCGTTAAGTTTCCAATGGGCACAATCTTCTTGCGGTTGCTACTTGGTGTTGAGCAGGATGGCGACTTTGCCGTACTCCTCGATGGGAACGGCGAGGTCGGGAGCCCCGTCATCGTTAAAGTCGCCTGCGGCGATTGAGTATCCGCCATCAGTACCAATTTCGTCCGTGGTGAACTGCTCGTTCCACGGTCCTTTCAGGAGAATCACCGAGCGAGCCTACGGTTGGAAAAGGCAACACCATCCACGAGAGCGAAATGGCGCTCTTCTTCGAGTGCATGCAGTCGTGCGCTCGAAAAGTGCTTGACACGCGCCGACATTGTCAGAGAGGCGATTTTTCGCTATGTTCTTCTCCTAAACGAAGACCAAAGCCAAACCGCAATCTGTAGGGCGACTTGAGTCAGGCGGTACCCACCTCATTAGTTTTCTACCACGCGACCGACGCGCGACCTCGGTAAGTTGCATGACCTAGACGGCGACTGTCAGGATCGGCTTATGGCAAATAAAGCTCTCATCGTTTCATTATTTCTAACGGCGGCCTTCGCGACTCAGCAAAGCGGCGCAGCCTTCCTCGACGTTGACGACTCACTAGCAGGGTGGAAGCCAGTTTGCATTTTGCCGACTTGCAATCCCGGTGGAAGTGGAATCCCAACCGCAACCGCTCAGACTGTCGATAATGCGACTCCATCGAAAGATGGCTCGTCAATGAAGGTGAGCGTGTCGGGACCCTCCTACACCAACGCCTTGTGGACACACATTGCAGAGCGTAACGACGCCAGACACGCATTCAGTTTGAGTGCGTGGGTATCCCCAACTCAGAGCGCTTCAGTTGCAGGGCAGTTTGAGTATGACCTGTTCCAGTTCTCATCATCCACGCACGTCGAGTACATGTGGGGCACGCAATGCAACCAAGCGTCTGGCTCCTGGCAAATCTTCGACCAACTCAATGGGCACTGGGAGAACATTCCTGTACCCTGCTCACTGCCCGCGAACCAGTGGAATTACATTCGGTGGGATGTTCATCGCGTTGTTGGTGATACGAACAGTTGCAGTGGGATGCCTTGCATGCATTACGATCGCTTGACTGTGAACAATGTTGTATATGCTGTCAACGTCGCCTATCCAGCCGGCCATCTTCCAAATGGTTGGTCTAGCGCAAACGGCTTTCAGGTGCAGATTGACATTGGCTCAACGAACCAAGACGTAACTGTCGATGAGTTCCTTGACGGAGCAAACTTCTCGACACTCTAATACGTTCCAACGAAAAGGAGTTCTCGCATTGGAATCTTTGACATGAACAATTTGGGGCTGTATTTTCTTGTCCAACTCGGGCTGGCCTTCGGGTTGGCTGGACTGTTGTGGCCGGACAGATTTATGCCGCTCTTCGAAATCCTGATGTTCCCTTGGGCGGCAAACTGCCGAGCAATCAGGGCCAACGGCATCGCTGCTATCGGATTGTCGCTGCTGTTTCTCGTCACGCGGCTGACTTGCTATCGCTGAGAGCCGTCGCTGAGGCAAGACGTGCAGGAGATTGTCTGGTTCTCGTGCATGTTCTTTCTTAGCGTGCGAGGGGTCTTAGACTATGCAGGACCGACAATTCACTCGCGATTAGCGTGGCTGTCGTGCTGCCTTCCTCCACACGGAATAGAGTCGGCAACCTGTTCCATCGGCTTTTCGAAGCTCAATAGCCCAGCCCACCGGTACCTCTATCTACCTTCAAGAGACACCTCGCGGCGCCGACTGCAAGACTTGAGGCCAAGATCGAGTCACTGTTCTTCTTTCCTATAGGGCTCTTTCATCCCCTACAACGTGCCGGTTGTTTATCCCGACGCTCTCCGACTTGACGACAAACCGGGAACGGGTGTAACGGACACAAGGGCGTTTACCGGGCGCTGTCCGGCTCTTTGCTGCATGTAGTTCCGAAGCCGAGAAACACAAAGTCTGATTACCCTCCTCGCGAGGTTTACACCCATTATCGCAAAGCACAAAAGATTTGTTACCATGCTGCGATCAAATGTTCTGGAGATGTAAACTCCGGGTCGCGACAAAAGAACCTGCGGATTGCCTCCATTCATTTCAGTCCCCAGCATTCCTGGGCGTCCTTCTTTTTGCGTCCGCTGTGAACTCGTTGTGAGCGTTTTTGATCAGACATAAAAGTCCCGAGATGAGAAAGTTCATTACGGAACCATTTGCCAGCGATACGAGTGTGCAGTACGTTTCGTCCGGAAATGGGCCTCTCCATCCACGCAACCCGCAGCAGTAGAGCACCACCGGGCAAGCCTTAAGGATGAACCGGCAAGAGGAAGCAGAATGCGTATCATCTCCCCCATTCGTTCGTTGCTATTCGCGCTCGTAATGCTGGCCGTGTCGGCTGCAGCGTTCGCGCAAATCGGTGTATCCATTTCAGTTGGTCCGCCCGCGCTGCCGGTGTACGAGCAGCCGCCCGTCCCCGCCCAGGGTTATCTCTGGACACCTGGCTACTGGGCTAACGGCAATGACGGTTATTTCTTTGTGCCAGGTACCTGGGTCATGGCTCCGCAACCCGGCTTCCTCTGGACTCCAGGCTATTGGGGCTGGGGCGGGGGCGGATTTGCTTTCAATGAAGGCTACTGGGGTCAGCAAGTTGGTTTCTATGGCGGGATCAATTACGGTTTCGGTTACGGCGGTGAAGGCTATCAAGGAGGCCGGTGGAACAACGGACAGTTCCAATACAACACTGCCGTGAATAACGTGAGCGTCACCAACATTCACAACACTTACAACACCACGGTAACCAATAATACGACAGTGAACCGCGTCAGCTATAACGGTGGCGAAGGTGGGATCACCGCGCGTCCGACGGCTCAAGATGAGGCCGCGGCCCATGAGAAGCATATCGGCCCGGTAGCCGCTCAAACGCAACAGGTGGCTGCTGCCCGCGCTAACCCACAACAACGAGCTTCGGTGAACCAAGGGAAGCCGCCAGTCGCTGCAACATCCAAACCGGGAGAATTTACTGGCAAGGGGACGGTAGCAGCCAAGGAGGCGGGGGCACCTTACAAAGCGACTGAAAACAAGGCAGCTGAAAGTAAAGCCACGCAGAACAAGGCAGTTGCGAACAAGGCAGCCGAAAGTAAGGCTACCGAGAACAAAGCGGCCGCGAATAAGGCAGTTGCGAGCACGGCAAAGCCTGAAAGCAAGCCTACTCCACAGACTGCCAAGGCGACCACGCCAAAACCTGAGAATGCAACCCACGCAAAGGCTGCGCCCGAGAAAGCAGCGGCGCGCCCTGAGAACACACCTCATCCGGCTGCGAGCGCGGCAAAACCTGCAAGCAAGCCTAGTCCGGAGACCGCCAAGGCGAGCACGCCAAAACCGCAGAACGCAATGCACGCAAAGGCTGCTCCGAAGAAGGCAGTTCCCAATCCAGCGAACAAGCCTGGTGCGATAGCGGCAGCTCGACCCGAGAATGCACCACATCCGCAAGCCCAGACGCATGAGGAGGCTGCTCCCAAAACCCAGGCTGCAGTCCACCCAGAGAGCGCTCCCAAGCCAGCGAAAGAAGAGGCCCGTCCAGAAGAACGGCGACAACAATAGCAAACCCGACTGCTTCCCGGAGACGGCTCGTAGCACATGCTGCGAGCCCCTGCGGTGCTGGGCTCGAACGACGGAATCCTTTCAACATCGAGTCTGGTGCTAGGTGTTTGCGGCCGCGCATGCGACTCATGGCAGCGACGGGGATCTTGGGACCTGCCGACGCCTCCGGGAGCCGACGTCAGCGAAGTACTTCCAATCGACACGAGAACGATGTCAAGAAGATGCAGCAAACTCTGCGGGATGAAGCACACTACCGCGGGGAAGTCGATAGCAGCGAAGAACGATAACCACCCACAGTAATTTGGAGGGGCAAAGCCACACCGATGAAATCGCCGCGAAACCAACTATTTTATGGAGCCGGGAAGCGGAGCCCCGAATAAATGGATGTGACGAGTCGAAGACCTGTAATTGTGAAGACGTTACCGGAAGAATCGAACAGAGAGCAAGCACGACGATTTATTTATGAAATAAAGTCTTCCATACAGTTCGACCGGCCTCGGGTCGTGCTCGACTGTTCGAGGGTGCAGCAGTTTGACATCGTCGGAATCCAAGTGCTCTTACATTGTCTAGAAGAAGCCATGAAGCGGAACGGTGACGTCAAACTCGCAGCCATTTCTCCTGGAACAGGAAAGGTTCTCGAACTCACTGGGGTCGACCGTCTGTTTGAGGCTTTTGACAATGCGTTGGATGCGGTGGAAAGCTTTCACCGGCTGCCGCTAAATACACTCCGAGAAGTTGTGCGGCCAGAGTATTCAACTGCAGCTCCCGAAAAACGTAACACAGCAGGCTTTCTGTCGAAACGACTTCTTGAAAGCGGGAGTCGCCTCACAGTTGCCGCCGTCACTCCGATGATGCGCTGGCTGAGTCCAAATCGAGGAAACCTTGACTGAGGGAGTTGACGGCCCACTTTCCGCCGTAGCCTCCATTCTCGGAGCGGTCGCGCGACTTCATTCAGAGTCAGCCAACCATGAGTCCAATGCAACTGCTCGGAGTATGGGGCGTTCCCGATCCTGAAAATGGATGCCTATCGTCAGCAGATCAGCACTCGCATAACGGGATCAGTTGACATACTGGCCGGGCAATGCGCGCTTTTTGCTCTGCGACTTCTTTGACTGCCTCAGCGATCTATCCTTAGATTCAGTTCGTGACAAGCGGTCCTGCCGGCGGATCTTAGCCTGCAACTCTATGATTTCGGACTGGTCGCGGATGATCTTCCATGCCTGGGCGAGGTCGTTGCGCGTTGGCTGCTTCTTAGGCGTACGCTGCTTCACTATGGCGTCTTTGATAGCAAGAAGCGCTCTGCCGTTGCCCTGAATCCGGTCGCTCACACAAGTAGAACTGTGAGCAATGGCAGTTAACGACAGGTCGTGGTGGTTGGATTAGTGAGCATGGAGCAAGAGGCACGGAAACACAAAAACAAAGAATCGGGGGGCTTGGAAGTAGTAGTGACCACCGATCGAGCGATCGAGCTCACTAAGTCGTCTTCAATGTGCGACCACCTTGCGTCTTGTGCGATGCGTCGGTTCCATACTCGCTCGGTACCCTCCTAGGGCCTCTCGCCATCGCTACCTTTCGCGATGTTGAGCCCTCACCGCATTTAGCCGAGTGAAATTTATCGCCTTGCGCCGCCATCGAAGCAAACGACAATTTTCAGTTAAGGCTCAGGGGCAACGCTCGCTCGCCAGTTCTCGGACTTAGGAACCGCAGCATGGCCTGAAAATGCCCATGAAGGGGTACGTTCCGCCATCCGGTTTGGGATGATGGACGATGGTGGAAGGTGCATGTAGACAATTCCGTTCCTCACCGCATAGAGCACCAACTCGGCAACCGAATGAAGCCTCAACTTGCGCAAGACATTACTTCGATGCGTTTCTGCCGTGGCCAACGACACGTTCAAAATAGATGCGATCTCCTTGGAAGCCTTGCCTTCACACACGAGTTGGACGACCTCGCGCTCCCGCGGCGACAATGCGGTTACGCTGTCCGCGACGGGACCATCCTTATGCCGTTTGTAACCATCCATGATTAGATCGGACACTCGCGAAGTGAAGAAGGTCTGCTGACATTGTAGCGCCTCCACCGCGGTCACAACATCCTCGGGTGCATCGGACTTAAAAACCCAGCCGCGAATACCCGCTTGCAAACACTCTCGGATCACTTGCTCGGAGTCCACGGCCGTAAGCACCAGTACTAACTGGTCGGGATTGTGCTTCAGCGTTTGCCGTGCGGCGTCCAGCCCATTCAGTTCTGGCAGGCAAATGTCCAAGATGAACAGGTCCGGTTTTAAGTGCCTGCACTGCTCTACTGCATCACGCCCGTCCGCGGCTTCGCCGCAGACTTCCCATCCTTGGTGAGACCTAAGCATGGAACCCAGACCAATACGGAATATCGGATGATCGTCAGCCACTAAAATGCGAAATGCTTTCATAGAACCTCCCCCCACAATCTGGTAACTTTAGCAAGACCAACGCACTGTGTCTGAGCTCAATTGCTCACCGTGAAAGTATTACTTTAAGCAGTCGCTGTGTCGCCGTAGGGTCTCCCAGCGGATCCTACGTCTTCTTGAAATGGGAGGAACTTAGAAACCACAGCCAGAGCAGGCAAGCGTCGGCTGCAAACGGGGAGGTTCGATCCAACGCTTGCCTTCGGCCCTTTATGGGGGCTAAGGCCAAAGATAAATTAGTTGTGCCAACCGTAACTATCGGGCTCATTCTGTACTTGTCCAGAACAATTCCATGATGCTTTTCGACCTCCGAACGATCCTGAGATCCCATTTTTGCAACGCGATCTTCACGAAGCAGGAGCAGGGCAGCGGGACAGTGACCTCAAGAAACCGGGTGTTCTCCACACGGCAAAAACTTTCAGCTGATGTTTTTCGGGCAGTGTGATGCAGGAGCATCTGGACACATATACAGGCTGCGCTCGATAGACCATTTTCGGTATCGACTTTACTCTCAGTTATGAATCGATCAACTCACTCGTCACGTCAGCCACAACTTAGGCTGACACTTAGAAGGAGACTCGCGTGAACACTGACTCAACAACGGGGATGATTCCTTTAGGCTTTGACTTTGTCAAGCGCGCTCAGCATGGTGATGCGGACGCCTTCGCCGCTCTGTTTCTTACGCATAAGGCACGTGTCTACTCCTTATGTTTGCGTATGACAAGCAATACCATGGAGGCTGAGGATCTTACCCAAGATGCGTTCCTGCAGGTGTTCCGCAAGATCAAGAATTTTCGTCAAGACGCAGCGTTTTCCACTTGGCTGCACCGCATTACAGTCAACACGGTACTGATGCATTTTCGCAAGAAGTCTCTGCGCCAAGTCTCGCTGGACGAGCCATACAGTAATGAGGAGGGTGGTAAGGCTCGCCGCGAAATTGCGACCAGAGACAACGACTTGGAAGGCTGCGTCGACCGGATTGCATTGACCCGAGCAATCAAAGAGCTTCCGCCTGGATACAGAAGAGTCTTCTTGCTGCACGAAGTTGACGGCTATGAGCACCAGGAGATCGCAGAGATGCTCGGTTGCTGCACGGGCACCTCGAAATCCCAACTGTACAAGGCCAAACTCCGAATTCGCGAGTTGTTAGCACATTTGCCTGAGGCTCGATTGGCAAATGGAGGGCAGGGGCACATTGAGAACTGCGCAAAAGCGGCGCACGAGCATGGGAACTTGATAAAAGATAAAGATATGGTAGTGCCGCCAGTGCCGTCCATACTTAAATTGATAGCTGCGTGATTGCTGGAAGCTAAAGTCGGATGGCTTGAGGCTCGGGCAGGCCATCTACCATTTGGAACGCACGTGCGCTGTGTCCCGGAAGCGATTTCGGAAATTCCGATCTGTCAGCCATTGTTCTTGCCAGGCTGTGGGAGCGACGTTGTCACGGAATCAATAGTGCTCATTTGCCGTATCGCGCATGGAGCAGCTGGTTGCGTCAACCGTAGGCGCCCTGTCGGCACGGTGAAAAACGGCCAGTTACGTTGGTCATCGGCTTACCACACACTGGGCTTTGCGAAGTAGATTCTGCGGAATGCCCTGGTCCGACGCCTGGAACATCTCGTGGAGAACAGTTGTGGATAGGGGTTCACGACCTCATCATCTTACTGACGAAATTAGGCGATTATATGTCTTGACTGCTGGGTCATTAGAGTGAAACCACGATTTTTCGCCAACAAATAAGCGAACAATCAGAATTCCGGCTTGACTACCGTGAGTACGCGCATGACATGCGGATGAGCATCAGCCAGCTGACAGATTCGTAGGATTATGGAGCCAGCCCATGAGATGTTGTGCGCAAAGTGCTCCAGGTCCTCGACTCGATAGGTCGTCTCATGAGGTACTTTACCGTAGCTGGGAGCAAACTTCGGCCACTTTGGAGCCTCGCCGATGAAGTGCTTCTCTTTGCCCCACAATTCGCCTGTTCTTATGCCCGGGTACGGTGCGGCATTGGCATTGGTAGGCAGACGATAGTCGCTTGGATAATGATGGAAGAAGCTCATCCGCAAGTCGGTCTGACCCTGATTTTGCTCGAAGGTCAGCGGCCATCTTCTGGGGGCGAGATGCAGACGTGTTTGGGCATCTGAAACTCTCGCAAACGGAGCGGGGGTATCAACAAGTTGAATCTGAGGCTTCTCTAGAGGCAATTTGCTCTGCGCCCACGACAAGTGTGTGGAAAGCATTAACAAGCTGACCAACAGAATCGGAGAAACGTGCGAAAGCGAGAGAACTAAGCCCCGCATGGGATTTCCTTCTTTAAGGCTCGGCTGTAGGCCAGCGCCTTTCTTTCAACCGCAAAGGCCCAAGGTTGGCGGAAGTACGGCTCGGTGGGTCTTTTTGGTCACAACAACTCTAGATGGTTCCCAGATGTGTGTCTGGTCAACATTGCACACTCTCAAACGGACCAAGGCAAGGCGCGCCCGGATCACGGGAACATCGTTTCTTGGCTTCGGATCTTTCGCTGTGGGTCGACGATAAGCGGGCTTTTGAACATTCGTTGCGTGGCCAGACCAAGAAGCATTGGAATCCGTTTCGATTGGATGTTCGGGAAAATGAGTTCGCCCGGCTAGCCGCCAGCACCCATCGGCTCCGGTCCGCGTGCGTTCCACGGCTGATAAATACGAACAGTCAGCAACGAATTTGGGAAGCTTCGCCGAGGGCCATCAGACAATCTTGCAGATCAACTTTGAAAGGCAGTGGAAAGCGAGATTGCGATAATCCGTGGTGGTATTAGTTCGTTTTCCAGCAAGGCGGACCTCCTGGAAGAACACCTGGACTGAGCCAGATTTCTCTGCGTGGATGAGCGACGATTTCAATCCTTCACATCTAGAGTGTGCGCTGCATCGAGATCAATCGCGCCAAGTCATCCCTGTACGCATTTGGCCATGGAATGGTTTCGTAAGGCGATAATAAAATCTATTCGCCCGAGCTTTTGAGCGTCGCTATCAAACGCGCTACGACCACCAGCCTCTTCGGTGCTGGTCCGATGTAGTGTGTCGGATAACAGGTGATCAGCGTAAGCTGCGCCGAAGGAGACTGCCGTAAGGCTGAGAGATCGGTAGGCTCGACGACACGACGTCCGGTAACTTCGAACCGGTAAACTTCACCCTGTCGGTGGAGGTAAATCCCATCCCCCTCCTGCAGTTCGTCGAGATGACGGAAAAAGGTGTCACGGTGCGCGACAATGACCGAGTTTCCTGAAGATCCGGGAACAGCCGAATCCTCCATGTGGCCCGGACCTAGCTTGAGCGACTTACGCGAGGTGCCCTCCACAATCACGGCATCCAGATTGATCTTTGCGATCGTGAGCCGGGAAAGAGCGTTACCATCGCTGACCATGATGCTTGCTGGCCGTGCGTCCTGCTGTTGCCACTCCAATGCGAGATTTCTCTGAGCGGTGTACATCTGCCAGTACTGGAAGGACACGTTGAAGAGCAACAACAGCCCAACACCGGTTAAGAAACGGGCGATCTGTTGCCGTATGCAGCCTCGATTTTTCGATAAAGGCGCAAGCACAACTTTCGGCCCCTTCAACTCGCCCGCTCCGTTTAATGCGCTTTCTATCTCGTGCACCACGCTTCAAAGTACTGTTAGTTTGTCTGCGACTTCGAGCTCAGCAAGCCGGTCGCGAGCAGGCCCAGACCCAGCAATCCGAGCAGCGGCAGCGGAGTGGCAGTGGCGGGCAGTTGATTGTTATTCTCGGGCGCGCTGGCGCTCGCCATCATAGGCTCACTGGCGGTCGTCGTGGGTGTTGCATCAGTCGTAGGGGGAGCGCTGGCAGTCTGAGCAAGTGTTGGATCAGCCGCAGTGGGAGCGCTGTCAGTCGCAGCGGGTGTCGGATCAGCCGCGGCGGGCGTACTTGCGGTCGCCGTGGGGGTGCCATCAGTGACAGCAGGCGAGTCGGCGGTCGCAGCCGGTATTTGATCAGCCGCAGCGGGCGTGCTTGCAGTTGCAACGGGCGTGCTACCAGTCACTGCGGCTGAATCGGCGGTCGCAGTGGGTGTTGGATCAGCCACAGTGGGAGTGCCGGCAGTCGCAGCCGATGTGGTGGCGCACTGATCCGAAATCATGTTCACTCCGGTCACGACGACGCTGTTGTCAGAGGTGCCGGAACTCGTATCTGCATTCGCTTTTTGCCCGATAACTTCGACGTCGTGGCCCACATGGGCGCTCAAGTCAACATTGCTGCTGGTGACTTTGAAAGTTTGAGTTGTGCCGTCCTCCGTCAGGGTGTAATTGCTATCGGAGCCACCAAGGCATCCTTTGATGCTTCCTTGGTCGGCGTTGCTGCTCGGCGCGGGAGCTTGTCCAAATCCCATTGTGATCAGTAGAACCGGTACGACAATCAGCAGAAACATGTTCTTCATAGAATCCTCCTAAGATTCTTGCGGCGTGGCGCTTTGGAATTTCACTTAGGATTTGATTTGCTTCTGATCCTTACGCAGAACTCTCGTGCGTGGTGCGCCGATCGAGCTTCCGGCTGGGAACCTGGAGCATCCAGAGTGGAACAGCACACACTTTATTTCGTTAAGCACTGGCTGTCTGCTCAATACCGCTCACATTCGATTCAAAGACACGAGTAACATTTCTCTCAGTCCGACGGCTTCATAGAATCTTCCAGACGAAGTGAGCCAGGAAAATGAGCAGCAGCAAACCTCCGACACCACAAATCCAGATGAGAAAATTCGCGGTCGCCTTTGGGGAATTGATCTCTTTCTTGTCCATGATTGAAGAATACTCCCTAGCGTCACTAACCATATTTAGGACAAAGGAAGAAAGTCACAGGCAATGTTTACTGCCGGAACCCAAGCAACTTGCGGATTCTCACTGGAATCTATCGGTCCTTGGTCAGCCATGACAAACCTCAGACGAAATCGAGCGCGAAAGCGCCAAACTGGTTCGCCGAGCACGCAAGGAGCTGACTAATGCCATATCCAAACACTTTGATCCGGCAACTTCGATCCCACAAAGCCGTCGTCGTACTCGTTTCGGCTGCAATCGCGGTTGTTGCGGCGGTAGCACTGGTTTTGCTGACGATGTACTGGCCCTTTACCAAGCAGGCGGTGATCAAATCGTTGCAAGATGCCAGTTCTAGCACGGTGGAGATCGCGCACTTTCAGGGTACATATTTTCCGTTTCCGGGTTGCGTTGCAGAAGAGGTCACATTCCGTCGTAGTTCCGATCCGAACACACCTCCCCTTATGACCGTCGGCAAACTAACAATCCAGGGCAGCTATCCTGGCTTAGTCACGCGCCATGTGACCCAAATCCGAGCCGAAGATTTGCACATTATCATTAACGTTGCTGCTTCTGGCACAGCGCAGAAATCACCGAGTCCCAGCAGTTCAACCATCGACGAAATCGTCGCCAACGGGGCTACTCTCGAATTCACACGGAGTGAAGGCAATCCGCCCCTTATTTTCGCCATTCACCAGAGCACATTGCGCAACATCGGGGCGCTGCGAAGATTATCTTTTCAGGTCAAACTTTCGAATCCAGAGCCCCCCGGCGAAATCACTGCCAGCGGACGTTTCGGACCGTGGAAAACGGGGGATGCAGGGCAAACTCCGGTTTCAGGCGATTACACCTTCCAGAATGCAGACTTGGGTATGTTTCACGGCATTGCCGGAATGCTTTCGTCTCAAGGGAAATTTCTGGGGACACTCGAACACATCGGTGTTCAAGGCTCAACTGATACTCCCGACTTCGAAGTGACTTCAAGCGGCCACTCGGTCAAACTTGAAACCCAGTTCGAAGCCTTCGTAAACGCCGAGAACGGCGACGTGATGTTGCAACAAGTGAATTCGAATTTCAATAAGACGACCGTTGTTTCGAATGGCGGCGTAGTGGGAACTCCGGACCACAAAGGAAAAACTGCCACTGTGGACCTGCAGGTAAGCAATGGACGGATTCAAGATATCTTGCGACTGTTCGTGACATCGGACGAAGCTCCCATGTCGGGCGCAATTAGTTTGAGTGCCCAGACCACGATCCCGCCCGGGACGGCGCCGTTCCTGGGCAAAGTCGAGTTGCTGGGCGATTTCGGAGTGGCAGGCAGTTTCAAAACGGAGACACAGCAACACGTGAACCAGCTTAGCGCGGCTTCCAGAGGCGAGAGTGACGACAATCCGGCAACCGTGCTTTCCGATCTCAAAGGACACGTCGTGCTGCGCAATGGGACCGCAACGTTCTCCAACCTTTCGTTCGGCGTGCCTGGCGCATTCGCCGAAATGCATGGCACTTACAATCTGCTCACGAACGGGATTGATCTCCACGGAATTTTGAAGATGGATTCTGATCTTTCGAAGATGGAGCATGGCGTGAAGTCTTTATTGCTGAAAACTATGGATCCTTTTTTCACGAAGAAAGCTGGCGGATCTGTAGTACCGTTCAAGATCACAGGAACCTACAAACGCCCATCGTTCGGTCTCGATGTCGTCGGCAACAAAGAAAATAAAGCTTCGAAACGGTTGCAGCACCTCTATAGCAACAGCACAAAATGAACGAACTCTTTTGACATTGCGTCGCTGCTAATCAAAATAGTTGTCAGAACTGTGCAGTTTGGACCAGCCGAACCATTCTTTCCAAGCCTATGATGTATCCATCGTGGAGATGAAATAGTCACGGCGCAGGGGCGCTACCCTGATCTCTCGGAAAGAAAGCATCAGAAATATGACCCACATCGTCGGTAATCCAATACCCAAACTGCGTAAAGCTCCCCAACCGCCGCTGTCCCAACCCGGGGCCACGCCTGACTCAGACCGTGCCAAGAGGCCACCGCTCGCTGAGCCCTCTGCTCCCGACCAGGAACTGAATCCTGGAGATCGCGTCGAAGGTTTGGGCAACTTCGGAAGGCCAACCGGAGAAATCGGCACAGTTGAGCAAGCAAACGAAGATGACGCGCTCGTCAAATGGGATGATGACGGTCGTATGAGACTTCGCCAACCGTGGCTCAAGAAGATTTAGCCAAGCCTGAATCAGGAGTGCCAACAACAACAATACCGATGGCATTTTGAATCACTCTGCCGGATCAGCCTTCGATTGCATGGTTGGACTCGCTGCTGCGGGCTGCTCTGATTAAACAGCGACGCAGTTACACTCTAGGATTCCACCGATGCACAGTCACGTCTATGCGGTGCTCACTATTCGGAAATACCACAATTAAATCTGCTAAATCGGCCCTCCTGAGATGACGTGCTGGGGCCGGAAAGATAGGCGCGTCCAGAGACTGAACCCGAATTCTCTGGAGCATTGTCCATTGTGAGCATTACTGACCAGCTAAAGCTCGTCATCTTGCAGCATGATTGGTTAGACCTTACACACGTAGGACTAGGAGGAACTATGTTAGGTTACGGCCTGGCGGGAACAATTGTCGTAGTTCTATTGATCGTTTTTGTTGTGCGCAGTCTATGAAGCCGAAACTATAGACGCCGCGAAAGCGTGAGGAAGTTCGTCACGAGATGAGAAACGTGGCCTAGCCTGACACCGTTCGCCTTTGGTCGAACCCAGGACAGTGAAAACGGTAAAAACCTGTACCGCCCTCACCCCG